>JAABUX010005329.1_pt1 | contig 15838 bp, 15 predicted proteins | sample 5561851 | NCBI WGS metagenome assembly JAABUX01 (sample SAMN10711883, study PRJNA513361) | rock metagenome | isolation source: Antarctica rocks | place: Antarctica: Victoria Land, Richard Nunatak red sandstone | collected 2016-01-03 | reverse complement strand
GCTCGAAGTCGCCCGAGGCGAGCCCGCGCGGGTCCGGGTCGGCCCGACCGACCGCGATCGAGGCCGGATTGCGCAACGGCTCGACGACGCCTGGTCCCCTCGGATCAGTCCGCGGCGTTCGAATGCGTCGGTTCGCGTGGGGTCCGCGGATCGGCCGGTCGGTCGTCCCAGTTCGATCCGCCGAGTCGCGATTCGCCTGCTGGCGAGCCAATGGGACGACGAGCCGGACCGGCCGCTCGCCGACCACGCCGACTCCGGCCCGCTCTTGGTCGTCCACCTCGGCGCCGGGGCCGCCGCCAAGCGATGGCCGGAGCGGCACTGGCGTGACCTGATCGACCGGTTTCTCGAAGAAGGGTGGAGGGTGATCGTCGTCGGCGGGGCCGAAGACGCCGCTGTCGCGGCCGGCTTGCTCCCGCATTCCCGGCTCCGCGACTGGACGGGTCGGCTCGCCCTGACCGAGACCGTCGCGCTGCTCGAACGCGCGGACCTGTTCATCGGCTCCGACTCCGGCCCGGCGCACCTCGCCGCGTCGGCCGCGACTCCCGCCGTGATCCTCTTCAGCGGGACCAACCGGCCCGGCCAGTGGCGTCCTTGGTCCCGGCGAGCCTTGGTCCTCCGGCACCAAGTCCCCTGCCGCCCGTGCCACCACAAGATTTGCCCCCTGGTCGATCACCCTTGCATGGCCGGCCTCACCCCCGACCGCGTCTTCCGGGCCGCTCATCGCTGGTGGACCCGGCTCCACCTCCGGGGCGAAACCCCGTCGCGGGTGGCGATTTGATCACTTGACCGCCGGGCGGGGCCACTTGGGATCGAACCCGACCGGCGGCGCGGGAGGGGTCAGCCCGCAGCGGGCCGCGATGACCCGGACGATCCGCTCGGCGGCGAAGCCATCGCCGTAGGGGTTGACCGTGGTCGAGGCCACGCGGTAGGCGGTCGGGTCGTACCATAAGTAGCGGACCTCGCGAACGATCGCCGCCCGGTGCGGGCCGACCAGGCGGACGGTCCCGGCGCGAACGGCTTCGGGCCGCTCCGTCTCGTCCCGGAGGACGAGGACCGGCACCCCCAGCGACGGGCCTTCCTCCTGAACTCCCCCAGAGTCGGTCAAGATCAAGAAGCTGGAGCGCATGGTCGCCACGAACGCCCGGTAGCCGACCGGTTCCACCAGCTCAATCCGGGGAGTCCGGCCCAACCGCGCGGCGACCATCGACCGGACCGCCGGGTTGGGATGGATCGGGAAGACGACTCGAAGTCCGGGGAACTCGGCGATCAGGTCCAGCACCGCGGCGCAGATGGCGTCGAGCGGTGCTCCAAGGTTCTCCCGGCGATGGGCGGTGACCAGGATCGTCCGCGCCTCGGGGTCGAGCCGGGGCGACTCGCTCGCCGCGATCGATTGGCTCACCCAGCGAAGGGCGTCGATCCCCGTGTTGCCCGTCAGGTGGATCGACTCGGGGTCGATCGCTTCGCGGAGGAGGTTGTCGCGCGCCTGCGCGGTCGGAGCGAAGTGGACCGTCGCCAGGTGCCCGGCCAGGACCCGGTTCTTCTCCTCGGGGAAGGGCCGGTCCGCCTGACCCGTCCGCAACCCCGCTTCGACATGGCCAAACGGGACCCGGCGGTAGAACGCCGCCAGCGCCGCCACGAACACGGTGGTCGTGTCCCCTTGGGCCAGCACGAGCGTGGGCTGCTCCCGTTCAATCGTGCGGTCCAACGCCGTCAATGCCCGCGCGGTCAACCCGGCCAGGGTTTGCTCCGGTTCCATGAGGTCGAGGTCAATCTCCGGCGTCAGGCCAAACTCGCCCAGCGCCTGAGCCAGCAACTCACGATGTTGGCCGGTCGAGACGAGGCGGATACTCAAGCCGACAACCTCCCGGAGGCGCAGGACCACCGGAGCCAGTTTGATGGCTTCGGGGCGGGTGCCAACCACGACCATCACCGACGGCTCGGATCGAACGTCAAGCATGGGATCGCCACCTGGTCCCGGTTCCACGTCTGGTCGTCCGCTCCGAGTATAGCCGGATCGAACCATTTGGGCAATTCGGGTCATGATCCCTTGACAAAAGATCCGAAATCAATACTCTTCGATTGAAACGCTTGTTTGAAACGGCTGTTCGCCCGCGGGATTGGTGGTTTTCGGTCATGGATGAAACGAGGGCCAAACTCATTGACGCGGCCGGGTACGAATTCGCCGAGAGGGGATTCGAGGGGGCAACCGTCCGGTCGATCTGCGAGCGGGCGGGGGCCAACCTCGCGGCGGTCAACTACCACTTTGGCGACAAAGAGCGGTTGTATGAAGCGGTGCTGCTGGTGGCGCACCGGTCGCGGCCGACGTTCGAGGCCACCGTGACCGATGAAGCGGAGGACCCTCGCGCGACGCTCGGGCGGTTCGTGGCGAATTTTCTCGAAGAGTTGGTCTTTCATCAGTCCACCCCGTGGCACCAGGCGGTGATGGTCCGCGAGATCGCCGCGCCGACCAAGGCGTCGGACACCTTGGTCCGCGAAGCGATCCGCCCGCAGTTCGAAGCGTTGCTCGCGATCCTGAGGCGGCTCACGCCTCGATCGGAGCCGAGGCAAATCCAGGCGATCGGGTTCAGCGTGGTCGCTCAGTGTCTGCACTACAAGCTTAATCGATCGATTTCCGAGCGGATCGTCGGCGTCGAGGCGTTCGAGCGGCTCGATCTCGAGTTCCTGATCGATCACATCACGCGGTTCACGCTCGCGGCCCTCGGGCATGGCGAACCACTTAATAGCCCCACTTCCGCCGATCTTGAGAGTCAATCAGGGCCGAGGGCCAGGAGTAACCGATGAGTTGGATCGCGCTGCAGATGCTGACGGGCGACCGGGCCAAGTTCTTCGGGATCGTCCTGGGTCTGACGTTCACCGCTTTGTTGATCACCCAGCAAGGGTCGATCTTTTGCGGCCTGATGTTGCGGACGGCCTCGCAGATCAGCGATACCACCGGCGCCGACTTGTGGGTGATGGACCGGAACGTCCTCCAGGTCGATGACGTCAAGCCGATGATCCAGAACAACTTGTACCGCGTCCGGGGGGTCGAGGGGGTGAAGTGGGCGGTCCCGTTCTTCAAGGGGACGGCCCGGGCTAAGGTCGACAACGTCGATGGCACGCCGCGGCAGGTCATCGAGCAGGTGGTCTTGCTCGGGCTGGACGACTCGTCGATGGTCGGAGCGCCACCGTCACAGCGGATCTTGATCGGCCGGTTGGAAGACCTTCGTCGCCCCGACGCGATCTTCATCGACCACACCCGGTTGGTCAAGCTGTTCCCGGGCTTGCCCGCCATCGCCTACACCAAACCCGAAGCTTATCGTTTTCTCGGTCGAGAGATCGAGATGAACGACCACCGGGCGATCATCGTCGGCGTCTGCGAAGCGTCCCGGACGTTCCAGTCGAACCCCGTGGTGTATACGACTTACTCCCGAGCCAAGTTTTACGCTCCCAGCGAGCGAAAAGTCTTGTCGTACATCCTCGCCAAGACCGAGGACGGCGTTGATCCCAACAAAGTTGCCGAGGGCATCCGCCGTCAGACCGGGCTAGGTGCCTTAACCGGCGACCAGTTCGTGGCGAAGACCATCGACTACTACATGAAGTATACCGGGATTCCGATCAACTTCGGGATCACGGCGTTCCTCGGGTTTTTGGTCGGGACGGCGATCGCCGGGCAAACCTTTTACAACTTCACGCTCGAAAACTTGAAGCAGTTCGGCGCCCTCAAGGCGATGGGGGCGACCAACTTCATGATCGTCCGGATGATCATGCTCCAGGCGACGGTGGTTGGCTTCCTCGGCTACGGGATCGGGACCGGGTTGGCGGCGATCTTCGGCGTGCGGGTCCAGGGGACGGAACTGGCCTTTTATACCCCCTGGCAACTCCTCCCGATTACTGCGGTCGCGGTCGTGATGATCTGCGTCCTGGCCTCGCTCCTCTGCATCCGCAAGGTCATGGTCCTCGAACCGGCGGTGGTCTTCCGCGGTTGAGCCGGCCCGCCCGGACCACCGTTTTCTTACCCCCATTTCGCTCGCTCGATCGTCGAGGGCCGCCGCCGATGTTCAAGGTACAAGCGCCGCGTAACCGTCGGGTCGCCACCGATCCCGCTCTGGAACAGGATGACAAGGCCGGTGCCGATGTCGCCGTCCGGATCAAGGGGGTCGCCAAGCACTTCGGCGAAGGGGAGCGGCGGGTCCAGGCCCTCCGCGACGTGACCTGGGACGTTTACGCCGGCCAGATGAGCATGATCGTCGGGCCGTCGGGGTGCGGCAAGACGACGCTCTTGTCCGTCATCGCGGGCATCCTCACCGCCGACTCGGGGTCGGTGACGATTTTCGGTGAGGAGGTGTCGCGGATGAAGGATCGAGCGTTGACCCGGTTCCGCGCCAAGCGGATCGGCTTCATCTTCCAGCAATATAACCTTCTCCCCGCTCTGACCGCGGCCGAGAACGCCGCGATCCCGCTGGTGATCGCCGGCTGGTCGAAGCCGAGGGCGGTGGCTCAGTCGCGGAAAATCTTGTCCAGCCTGGGGATGGCCGCGAAGTTCGACAGCTACCCAAACCAGCTTTCCGGCGGCCAGCAACAGCGGGTGGCGATCTCGCGGGCCTTGGTGCATGAACCGCAGCTCCTCGTCTGCGACGAGCCAACCGCCGCGCTCGACCAGGAAACCGGCCACTCGGTCATGCAACTCCTGCTTGAATCGGCCGTTAAGCCCGACCGCGCCGTCGTGGTCGTCACGCACGACAACCGGATCTTCCACTTCGGCGATCGGATCGCGCACATGGACGACGGTCAGATCGTCCAGGTCGAGACCAGGGCGGGCAGCGTCAACCGCGATCAGGTTGCCCACCAACCCGTCCATTAAGGTTCCCTGACTCTTTTCTCCATCCATTCTATCCCTGGCCCATCACTTGGAGTTGACGATGAAAAACTGGTTGCTGCCCGCCGTGGTCGCGCTGGCGGGTTTTAGTTACGCGGTGTTCTCGGTGGTCAAAGCCCGCGAGATCCCCGCTCCCTCGGTCCCTCTCATGTCGCCGCCCACCCAGACCGCGTTCCGCCGGACGATCGCCGGGGCGGGGATCATCGAGGCTCGCCTGGAAAACATCCCGGTCGGCTCGGCGGTGCAGGGGGTGGTCTGGGAGCTGTTCGTCAAGGTGAAGGACCGGGTCAAGAAGGGGGACCCGCTCTTCCGGATCGACGACCGTGATCTCCGGGCCGAGTTGGAAGTCCGCGAGGCGAACCTGGCGTCGGCGATCGCCTCGGCCCGGCGTGCCGAGGCCGCGCCGATCTCGGGCGATGTGGCGGTCGCCGAGGCGGCCGTGGAAGAAGCCCGCACCAAGATGAATGACACCGAGTCGACCGTGGGTCGGACCGAGCGGCTCTACCAACGGCAGATGGGGACCGCCGCCGACTACGACAAGGACCGCTATTCGTTCCAGGCCGCCAAGGCGACTCTCGCGAAAAACCAGGCGGATCTCCAGCGGCTCAAGGTGACCTGGGAAGCGGATAAGCAGGTGGCCCAGGCGGCCGTCAGCATGGCGGATAGCCAGGTCCGCAGTACCAAGATCCAGCTCGAACGCCTAATCGTCCGCGCCCTGGCCGACGGTGAAATCTTGCAGGTCAACGTCCGCCCCGGTCAACTCGCGGTGTCGGGCTGGAATCAAGCCCTGGTCGTGATCGGGGATAGCAACCGGCTCCACGTCCGGGTCGACATCGACGAAAACGACGTCCCCTTGTTCGACCCCAAGGCCAAGGCGATTGCCACTTTGAAGGGGCGACCGGGGGTCAAGTTTGACCTGATCCCATATAAGGTCGAACCATATGTGATCCCCAAGAAAAGTTTGACCGGCGACAACTCCGAGCGGGTCGATACCCGGGTCCTCCAGGTGGTCTACTCGCTCCCCGACGACCGCCCGATCCCGCTTTACATCGGCCAGCAAATGGACGCCTACGTCGAAGCCGCCGAACCGACCGCCGGGATCGCGCTCGATACCGACCTCCGGCGAAACAGCCCATTTGACGCCAAACCGAGTCCTGGTCCGGCGGTCGGATCGCTCACGCCCGCGCCGCAATCCGCCTCGTCCAAGTTGACCGTTCAGCCTGCCCACTGAAGACTCGGACGTTTGACCTCCTCAACCAGGCCGTTTGGGCGAACGCCCCGGCTTGGTTGAGACTTTTTTCGGGGTTGAGGGTTTCGTTGGCTGGGCCGCGGGCTTGGCGGGCAGGTCCGCGACGCCCGGGATGATCCGAAACGAAATCGACTGCTTGGCCGTGGCTTGCCCATCGATCATGTCATGCAGCGTGATATCCAGCTCGTATTCGCCCGGTTTGAAGCTTTCCAGGCCAATGGTATTGACCAGATAAATCCGGTAGTCCGCCGAGTCGAACCGAGTCTCGTATTCGAGCAGTTTGTCTTCCTTGGCGATCGCGGCTTTTTCTCCTTTGCGGCGGATCTGGCCATCTTCGACGAACCGGGCGCGATAGGGAGATTTTTTGGTCAGGTCGGTCTCGACCTTGTAATTGAGCGGTCGGAAGTAAACTTTGAGCTTGTCGGCGCTGGTCAATGTCGCGTCGGGCAACAGCGTATATTGGTCCAACCCCTCGACCCGCAGGCAAGCCACGGCGGGAGACATGGCCAGCGCGGATTTTTCGGGGGGAACCGGCGGGGTCGATGCGCTGGTTGGCGTTGCCGGTGCTGATTCGGTGCGCTGATGGTCCGGCAACTCGGCACTCCGCGCGACCACTTCGAGATCAAGTTGCATCAGCCAGACCAGGAGCATCCCCCAGGCGACCCGATGCGATCTGGTCTGACTCATGGTTGGCTCGACCTCACGCGCGCTGGACTCGATGGACTCCCAGCCTTCAACCATAGACGGAGCACCGACGATTCGCAATCCAGGGCCAGATCCCAACGGACCATGAGCTCCTGATACGCCGACGACCTGATCTGAGACAACTGACCCAAAATGCGGTGACTTTACCGACCACGGATACTGCGGGTTTTGAATACGACCCATCGAGTTGAGTGAACCTCGTCGATGGTGAAGCTTGTGCGATGCTCCGCTTGGGCACAGGTGCAATTGAGGGCATCGCCGCCGCGCGACTTGGACGAATAAAGAAAGCGGCGAACCAAGGTTGGTCCGCCGCTTCGCATGAGGTGTCGGCTGATGGATCAGCGTGGGACAAACTTACGACTGGACTTGGCGACGGCGGCGGAATCGCCAGGCCGACCCGCCGACGATCAAGCCCCAGGCGATGATCGTGGTCGGTTCGGGCACGGCGGGCGCAGGCACCGGCACGACCGGCGGGGAGATGGGGTTGGTGGGATTGAAGTTTTGCAGGGATGTCAATTGGGGCGCGACGTATGTGTTGGCGATGTCGCTCTTGCCGACGATCACCGTCTGCTGCGACCCCGAGAAGGCCGACAGGTAGAACCCGTTGTTGAGGGCGTTCAATCCCGGGATCTTGCTGAAGTTCTTGACGGTGAACTCGAAGCCGGGGTGGGCCGACGAGGGGTCGTAAGCCAGGTTGCCGACGTTGTTGGTCAGGGTCTGGCCGTACGAGTAAGGCAACCCGCCGGTCGAATTCTTGTATGCCGCCACCGTGAAGTGGTCGGTGGTCTCGTCGGTCGCGTCCGTCTTCACGGCGGGCACACCGGCGACGACCAGTGGGGTGCTGGCGGGGATTCCGGCCGCGTTAACGGGGGTGAAGCCCACTGTGATCGACTTATCGGCGCCGAAGTGTGCGGGATTGCTCCCGCCGTAGGCGATCGTCAACGGGTTGACCTTGCCGTCGGCGCTCCCGTCGGTGTTGCCGGCCACGCCAAAGAAGTTGACGCCCACGGCCAGGGTGTCCGTGGTCTTGTCGTAGCTGAGCCGGATGTCCTTCATGGCGTAGCCGTTGATCAGACCGGCGTCGGTCATGTATTGCGGCTGGAAGGTGTAGTTAAAGGGGTGACCGGCGATCGTGGTCACGCTACTCGACGAGGACGGCATGTCCTGCTCGACGTTCCCCGTCTGAAACAACGGCGAAACCGCCGTCCCACTCGAAACAATGGCGTCGGCCCGAACGGATCCACCCCAGACCAGGGCGATCCCCACGGCGACCAGGTAGCGACTCAGCCGGCGGCAATCCATAACGAGACTCCTTCCGCGTTAAGGCTCGCATCCCCTCGCGCGATCGAACGCATCCTAGATCGCGCGGTCGAGGGGATGGCTTCGATTCAGTTCTTGTCCCACGCTCCGGTGGATCGGCGTCGTTCGGGACCGCTGTTGTTGACTGACTCAAATCCGTTTGACTCATGGCCCATTACGCATCTTCGATTCAACCCAGATTCGTCACGATTGATCGACGCGGTTTTGGATGCCCGCTTCCCCTCGGGGCGGCCCGTGTTCGGGGCCGACCATCAGGAAAGGACTTGAGCGCGATGTCGTTGTTCACGAAGCTTTTTGAAGCCGTTCACTCGTGGCGGCGCCGTCGCGTCGGGGCGAAACCGTCCCGGAAGCGGTCGGAACCCGGCATGGAACAGCTTGATCATCGACAACTCCTCGCCGTTAACTTCACTGGTGTCGCTGCAAACGATTTTTCCGTTACAACCAATCCAGGCGTTCAGGTCATCACCGGAGTGCCGCGCACCCCGCAGACTCCCAACGGCAACAATACGACTCCGGGAATACCGCCAGCATTGGCGGGGGTGATCTCCGTCTCCGGGTTGCAGATCAACCAGCTCCGCGTCAGTTACACCCAGGCGGATGATACCCTCAACGTCGGTGTCGAAGGGCCGCCCAACGGGCGCACCAACAACCAGGTGATTGCCGCCGACACGGATAATAACGGAAACTCCGCGACTGTCGACCCCAGAGTGACCGCGATCGATCCGACCTTCGCGGACCCCGCCGATGTGGGGGGAACCAAGACCTACGGGATCTCGCTCGCATTAAACAATGTCGCCGTTCCCGACGTCCTGGCTGGGTTTCCGATCGGCGCGCAAACCGACACAACATCGAAACCCTTCGAGGTCGCCCGCGCCTTGGCTCCCAACGCGGCGTCACCCAACCCTTTGATCCCGCAGTTTGACCAGACGCAGATTTTCCCGCAATACACCGGGAATTACTATCTGGCCAACGATCCTAACCGGCCGAACTTCGAGTTGCAGATCCCCCACTTCTCACAGCTCTACCAGCAGATCACCGGTCAAGTGTTGACGCCGACCTCGCCGATCGGTATCGGAGCCTTCGCGGCTTCGGACCAGAGCGGGGGCATCAGCGAGGAAGTGTTCTCGCCGCTGCCGCTCAACCTGCCGCAGGCCACGGTCCCGATCCCGGTCCCGCCACCACCCGTCGTCATCCCACCGATGTCGCCGACGGTGTTCGTGAACCCGCACGCCGGGAACCACGTCAACACCGCGCACAACGCTGCGATCCGGGTCAACGTCCTGGGATCATCGGGGTTCGACCCCACGACGATCATCCCCTCGTCGGTCCGGTTCGGTGACCCGGCCACGATCGCCACGAGCGGAGCGGCGTCGATCCTGAACTTCGAGCGTAATGTCAACGGCGACGCTTTCCCCGACGAGACCTTTGTCTTCAACGGACTCGACGTCAGGCTCCCCGCCGGGATCACCAACGCCGAGATCATCGGGACGACCACCTCGGGGCAGACCTTCGCCAGCACCGTCCAGGTCTTCAACCGCGACGCGACGTACTACACGCAATCCGCGATCAACAACCAGCAAGCTCGGTTCGCCAAGTACGACCTCGCCCACGGGATCGACACCACCAGCGGAGTGGTCGCCCCGCCGGTCCGGGTCCCGACGCTTGCCCAGCGTCGGGCCTCGACGGCGGCGATCAATGACTTGTATAACCCGTTCGCCGGCAAAAAGGTCCCGGTCGTGATCAACCCCGGGGCCGTCAACGGGCAGGCGGGGACGGGCGTGGTCGCGTCGGCGGTTTCCGCCGCTCCCGCGCCGACCGTCGCGATCCCCCGCAAGCATGGCAAGGCTCGACTGCTCAAGGCGAACCACTCAGCCCCGGTCATGACCGCTTCGAGCCCAAGTGCGAGCGTCAACCCGACCTCGATGAACCTGGCCGGGGGAGCTTGATCACCCGGCTGCGAATAGGTTGATGATCCCGCGAGGCAAGACCGAACCCTGGTTCGGTCTTGCCTCTCTGAGTCGTTGTGGCCGGTCAAGGCGCAGCCGTTCGCAGCCGTTGCGGTTATAAGTAGACTCATGGACGCGACACAAACTCCCCCAAATCCAGCCAACCTCCTAGCGATCTCGTCGAGCCTGGCAATCCCGCTCGACGAGTTCTCGTTCGAATTCGCCCGGTCCGGTGGGCCGGGGGGACAGAACGTCAACAAGGTCAACTCCAAGGCGGTGCTCCGCTGGAAACCGGCGGCAAGCCCGAGCCTTCCCCCCCGGTCCGCGATCGCCTCGTCCGCTCGATCGCTTCGAGGATGACCCGCGACGGCGAGCTTCTGATCACCTCGCAACTGACTCGCGACCAGGGGCGGAACGTCGCGGATTGCCTCGACAAAGTCCGGCAACTCGTCCTGATCGCGCTTCATCCACCCAAAGCGAGGCGAGCCAGCCGGCCCACTCTGGGTTCGCAGCAGCGCAGGGTCGAGTCGAAGCTCCGGCACTCGTCGACCAAACGGCTCCGACGCAAACCCGACCTGGATTGACCCATCCCCCACTACGCGATCAAGCCCATCATCCAACCAATGGAGTGACCGGCCGTGGCCGACTTGACCCCCTACCAACAAAAGATCGTCAAACGCTACTACAACAGTTACGATGCGATCGCCTCGCAGCGGCTGGCTGAGTTGGTCAGCGAGCTTTACCTGACCGAGGGCAAAAAGCGGGACAAACTCTGGACCCGGGTCGGCGACCTGTTGACCAAGCTCGAGTTCCCCGCCTCCCGGATCGAGCATCTGCTCAAGCAGCGCGACCCCGCCCTCCTCGCCGGCGTGATGAAAGAGCTCGAAGGCAAGGGTCAGTGACCGATCGGGGCTGAGCCGTTGCCACGATCGCGGTGGACGATCCGGGCGAGGATTCATCAAGCCGGGCCGGCCGGACCAAAATTTTTGCGATCGAGTTGCCTCGATCGTAATCGTTTCGTACGGTTCCATCGAGCCGCCTTGCGGGCAGGTTCGATCGCGACAACTGGCACCAGCTTTGACTAGACGGAGATCTGATCGATGACGCTCGCCCAACGGGTCCGCGACCAACGCTACGCGAAAGGGTGGGGACCGGACGAACTGGCCAGTCGCGCGTCGATCTCGCGGACCGCGCTCTATCAGATCGAGAGCGGCAAGACCGAGCAACCGCGCGCCGCCACCGTCCGACGGATCGCCGAAGCCCTGAACATCCCCACCGAAGCCCTCCTGGGACCGAACCTGGGCGTCGTGGGAGTGGCCTATAACGGGTTGGAGTATCCAAGTCCCGCCGAGTCGGCGCCCCGCCCCGCCGGCAACGTCAACGGGGACCCGTCGGCGTTGCGGTTTCGGTTCGATAGCCCCTCGGGGGGAGGTTTCCGCGACCGGGAACTCGAACGTAAGTTTCACGAACTCTTGAATTCGCCACTCGGTGAAGGTCTAGCTCGGATTCTCGAAGAGTCGTACCGGTTCTTGCCACGAAATCTGGCGGATTCCGGCCACTGACGAATCAATTTTTGGAAAGACGGGAAAATGAGGTAAGATTGCTCAAGTCTCGACGATGATCTGTCGGGGCGTCTGGTCGACCGGGACCATCGAATCTCACCTTGCGAGATTGTATCATGCTGACCGCTCGACCGCGACGATGGATGCTCGCTTTACTCGTCGGTGGCCTGACGCTGACCGGCTGGGTTGATCCGGTGGTCGCGGGGGGGCCATCGCGTCGTCGCGATCGTCCCGTCCGGGAAACGGTCGATACTCGCCCGGAAAATCAGTTGGCACCGTCGAACATGCTCGGGACCTTCCGGTCCACGCCGGTCATCTCGGTCCGAGGAAACGGGGTGATCGGCGGTGGATACTCGCCGATCGGGCTTTACGGCGGGAACAACGCCATGACCTTGTTCGGGCCGTTCTCGTCGCTCCGGCAAACCGCGGCCCCGGTCAATACCGTGGTTCGCGGCTACAACGGGGTCAATACCCAGGTGGAAGCGACGTCCTTTTCCAACCCGTTCCAGCCCGACCTGTCTCCGGTCAAATATCCCACGCGCGTCAGTAACTACACCGCTCCTCGGGGGCCGGGCATCCTTCCGCGGACCGGGAGCGGGATCTTGTGGGTCGATCAGAACTGACGGCGGTCAACCAGGATCGGCGCCGATCTTCTGGCCGAGCCGCTCGAACTTGGCGCGCGTTTCCCCCCCACCGAGGTCGGGATGGAGGATCGTGGTCGCATCAATGATCTTGCGGGCCTCGATCCGGCGGTTTGAGCGGAATAACGCCAACGCCAGCGAATATCGGGCGTCAAACCAAGCCGCTGTGCCCGTGCTGAGCTTGGACGCCCGGAGCCGTTCGACATCCACCGCCAGAGGATAGGCTTCGAGCCGAAAGTAGGTGTCTCCGAGGTCTTGGAGGAACTCGGCGTCGTGCGATCCGTCGCTCGGTCCGCCCCATCGAGCGATGGCGCGGCGTGCGGCGGCGGTGTCGCCCAGAAAAATCAACGCTCGGGCATGGCGCAGGCGGACTTCGTCGCGCGCTGGGGCGGGAGTCCGGTCGATCGGTTCCACCCAACGGTCGAGCAAGGTCCGGATCAACGATCCGGTCCGCTTGCGGATCAGGTCCCCCTCGGTGCTCGACGCGGCCTGGTCGAGCTGACGGATCGCCGGGAGAAGTGGTCCGAAATCGTCGCTCTTGGCTTCGGTCCGCGCCACGACTTCGGCGTCGGCGAACCGGTTTTGCTCGGCCAGGGCCACCATCCGGCCAAGCCTCGCCTGGCGGTGCTGGTCATCGCTCCCCGGCCCCCGGAGCAATCGGTCGAGGATCGCGATCGCCTCGGCGGGCTGTCCCACCCCCGGGATCAGCTCCAGCCGGGCCAGTCGCAGCCCGAGCGGAACGACTTCGTCCCCTTCGTTGGCCCGGTCGAGCGCGGCGCGGATCAAGGCCCGGGCCGACTCGACCTTGGGCCGAACGGCGGCCGAGTCGTGGCTGATCCACTGATCCTGGATCGCGTTGATCGCCAGGTCGGCGGCCCCGGACTCCGCTTCGAGCCAGCGTGGGTGCTCGTGGCGGATCTGCGACCAGAGGGCGATGGCGTCGTCGGTCCGGTTCGCGGCCAGGCGGAGCTTGCCGAGCAACCACCGAGCTTCTCCCGAACTAGGGTCGTCGGGGAAGTTGCGGACCTGATCTTCGAGGGCGGTCAGATAAGCGGCTGGCGATGCCCCGGGCTGGCGAGTCGCCAGCGCTCGGCCTCGACTGATCGCGCGGAGCATCCCAGCCTTCGCCCGGAGCGATCCGGGAGCGTGCTGGTCGGTGACAACCTGGGTCAGACTGGCGTCGGCGGCGCTGAACTTTTCGGCCTGGAACCAGCAAGCGCCCGCTTTGAATCGAAGCGGTGCCGCCTGGTCGTTGTGCGTCGCGACCGCTCGATCCGCCCCACGCCCGGCGAGCGCCGCGGCCTGGGCTGGTTCAAGCAGGAGCAGGCGCCCTTCGACCAGGAGGTCCCACCATCCGGGCAACCCGTTCGGCCCTGGGTTGTCGATGGCTCGGGCCAACTCCATCAGCCCACGATGCGCCTCGGGAGACTGGCCACCCCGGAGCTTGCCGGCAAGCTCGAACGCTTCGGTTGTCGCCGCGGTGGGAGCTTGTCCCGGCTGCGCGACTCGGCGACGGGCTAGCGCCAGCCGGAGTTGCCAGAGGGTCTTTTGCTCGGCCGCGACCGGCGATCGGTTAATTACCTCGACCGCCTCGGCGAACAGACCGCGACCGGCGAGGGCGGTGATCCGGGTTTCGGTCGTGGCGAGGATCGGGGGCGGTAGGTCGAGCTTCGCGGCTTCCTCGGCTTCGATCTGCGCGGGGCCGAATTGGCCCAGCCGGTTGGCCAGGTCGGCATGGAGCAGCCGGGCGAAGGCGCGGAGTCGCGGTGACGTGATTGACCGATCGAGCAGCCCTTGAGCTTCTTTCTCCGCGCCGACTCGCTCGGGGTCGGATTCGGGGCGGAGCCGGGCACGATCGGCGATCGCCTGCGCCAGCCGGAACCGGAGGTTCTGCGCGAACGGGTCGGTCGGTGCGCCGGACTTCGGCAAGATCCCCCGGAGCCGGCCGATCACATCGTCCAGCCCCCGGGCCACGTCGAGCCGCTCGGGGTCGCTCGCCGCGACCAATTCGACGCCATCAAGCGATGCCCGCGCGCGTGCCCAGAGATAAACCGCCGCCTGGAATCGGAGCGAAGCGGCGACGGCGGCCTCCGGGTCGCGCGCGACGCACTGATCGAGAAGCTGAGCGGCTTCCAGCCAGCGGGCGCGGCTTTCCGCCCCGTTCTTCGCTTGCCTCGCCAGTTCGTCCAGATGGTTGGCCGCTTCGAGTGCCCGGTTCGCGCGCTGGTCGGGCGTCATTGTCGGGTCGTCCCAGGAGGCTTGAACGGGCGATGGCTTCGCCTTGGCCGCCGCCGTCGATGGCAGCGAGATCGCCGCGAGACCACAGCCGATCGCCATGATCCAGCCGCAATTCCAGGCGCTGCGACGGTGAGCCAAACCAATCGGTCGATCGGTCAAGGGGACTGACGGGACCGGCATGATCGCCCACCTTTGACGCGAGGTCGTTCGCAGCACGAGGATCACGGACGCACCGCTTCGGACTGGCAAAAGGCGTCCCAGGTGTTCCGGAGCAACAGGGCGACCGTCATCGGGCCGACGCCACCAGGGACGGGGGTGATCCAACCGGCCACCTCAGCCGCTTCGGCGTAAGCGACGTCGCCGCAGAGCCGTCCGTCCGCGGCGCGGTTGATTCCGACGTCGATCACGACGGCCCCCGGTTTGATCGCATCCCCCCGGACCCATTCGGCCCGGCCGACGGCGGCGACCAGGATATCGGCGCGGCGGGTATGACGGGCGACGTCCTGGCTGGCGGCGTGGCAGACCGTGACCGTGGCGTCGCCTCCCGGCCCTTTGGCAAGCATTAATAAGGCTAAGGACTTGCCGACGATCTGCGATCGACCCAGGATCACGACCTCTTTCCCGCGCGTCTCGATCCGCGACGCGATCAGCAACTCGCGGACGCCCAGCGGAGTGCAGGGGACGAACCGGGGGCGGCCGATCGCGAGCAAGCCGGCGTTTTCGGGGTGGAACCCGTCGACGTCTTTGGCGGGGGAAATCCGCTCGATCACGCGCTCGTCGCTGATCTGGGGCGGCAACGGGAGTTGGACCAAGAGGCCGTGGACGGCGGGGTCGGCATTCAAGGCATCGACGGTGGCGAGCAGCTCGGCCTCGCTGGTCTCGACGGGGAGGCGGATCAAGGTGCCGACCATCCCGGCGGCTTCGCAGGCTTTTTGCTTGTTCCGAACGTAGACGCGGCTCGCGGGGTTGTCGCCCACCAGCACCACGGCCAGACCCGGCACCCGACCCGTCCGGGCGCGGTGCTCGGCCACCTCGACGGCGATCCCGGCCCGGATCGTCTCGGCCAACGCTTTGCCATCCAGGATCTGAGCGGGCAAGTCGGCAACCTCGGTTGGGGACGCGGCGGGATCAACCCGGAGTTCGGAGCGACCACCGAGGTCGGGTTTCGCCGCCTTGGTGGTTGTCGACTCGTATAATGACCAAGTTGACGGCCCGCTTCCAGGTCAAGGGCCGAGGTTCGGCCCTGCGGCGTATCGTTTTTTTAGTCTGGAGATCCGCTGGAATCAAGGATCGCAAATCGC
>JAABUX010005327.1_pt1 | contig 15839 bp, 16 predicted proteins | sample 5561851 | NCBI WGS metagenome assembly JAABUX01 (sample SAMN10711883, study PRJNA513361) | rock metagenome | isolation source: Antarctica rocks | place: Antarctica: Victoria Land, Richard Nunatak red sandstone | collected 2016-01-03 | reverse complement strand
TAGCCTCGCTGCTGCGCCAATACCTCGATCCATACTTGCACCACCGCTGAAAACGTGAGGATGCCATCATCCGTCCTACCAGCACCAACCCAGCTTCACCGTGTGACCTGGCTTTGAACCACGCCCAATTTCCTTGTCCTGTGCGGCAACGATGTCCCGGGCCAGCTTGCGCATGGCCGGGTCCTTGCCGTTCGCAAGCTCGTAGCGGGCCATGTCAATGGCGCCCTGGTGGTGCGGGATCATCATCGCCGTGAAGTCCCTGTCGGCATCGCCGGTCATCGGCGCGGCGGCCATGTCCTTCGACATCTTGTCCATTGCCGACATCATCGGCCCTGGCGCTGCGGTGTTGCCGCCTGATGCCATCCCCGGCATCGGCGCCGGAGTCGCTTGTTGCGCCCGGGCGGGGGCGCCAATGGACAGCACGGCCAGTATCCCGGCTGCTAGGGCGGACTTGAAACGGTGCATCATGTCGAACCTCCGTTGGTTCATATCCGGGCCGCCCTGAGCCGCAGGGCGTTGGCGATCACCGACACCGAGCTGAGCGACATCGCCAACGCCGCCACAACCGGGCTGAGCAGGATGCCGAACAGCGGGTAGAGCACGCCCGCGGCAACCGGAATGCCGATGATGTTATAGGCAAACGCGAACACCAGGTTCTGCCGGATGTTGCGCATGGTCATCCGGCTCAGCGTCCGTGCCCGGACGATGCCCGCCAGGTCGCCCCGGACCAGGGTGATCCCGGCGCTCTGGATGGCCACTTCCGTCCCGGTGCCCATGGCGATGCCAACATCCGCCTCGGCCAGCGCGGGGGCGTCGTTCACGCCGTCCCCGGCCATGGCGACCACCTTGCCCGCTGCCTTCAGCGTCCGGACGATCCGATGCTTGTCCTCCGGCAGCACGTCCGCGTGCACGTCGCCGATGCCGAGCTGACGCGCCACAGCCTGCGCAGTCGTCCGGTTGTCGCCGGTCAGCATGACGATGTGGACGCGGTCCGCCTTCAAGGCGTTGATCGCGGCTTGCGTCGTGGGCTTGATCGGGTCGGCGATTGCGACAACGCCCGCGGCCCGGCCATCGACAGCGACGAACAGGGCGGTGGCACCGTCCCGGCGCAACTCGTCCGCCCGGCCTGCGAGCCCGCCCAGGTCCACATGGGCGTCCGTTATCAGCGCGACGTTGCCCAGCGCCACGGCAAGGCCGTTGACTGTCCCGGTGACGCCCTTGCCGGTGACGGACGTGAAGCCGGTCGCGTCGTGCATCGAGGCGCCCGCCGCCTTGGCCGCCGCCACGATGGCAGCGGCGAGCGGATGCTCGCTCGACCGCTCCAGGCTGGCCGCGAGCATGAGCAGGCCGGCCTCCGACGTGCCCGGCGCCGTGACGACCGCGACCACCTTGGGCTTGCCCTCGGTCAGCGTGCCGGTCTTGTCCACGACCAGGGTGTCCACCTTCTCCATCCGCTCCAGCGCCTCGGCCGACTTGATGAGGATGCCCGCACCAGCCCCCTTGCCGACGCCGACCCCGATCGACATCGGCGTGGCCAGCCCGAGCGCGCAAGGGCAGGCGATGATGACGACCGAGACGGCCGCGATCAGCGCGTAGGCCAGCGGCGGCGACGGTCCCCAGACCGACCAGGCCGCGAAGGCCAGGCCAGCGACGGCGAGGACGGCCGGGACGAACCATCCCGCGACGGCATCGGCCAGCCGTTGGATCGGCGCCCGGCTGCGCTGGGCCTCCGACACCATGGCGACGATGCGCGCGAGCATGGTGTCCGACCCGACCCGGTCCGCCCGCATGACCAGGGCGCCGGCGCCGTTCACCGTGCCGCCGATCAGCTTGCCGCCTGCCTGCTTGGCTGAGGGCATCGACTCGCCGGTCACCATCGACTCGTCCACGGCGCTGCTGCCGGCCACGACCTCGCCATCGACGGGCACGCCGTCGCCGGGCCGGACGCGCAGGCGGTCGCCGACCATGACCTGGTCGATCCGGATGTCCTCGTCGTCGGCGCCGTCGCGCAGGCGCCGCGCCGTCTTGGGGGCCAGGTTCAGCAGGGCGCGGATGGCGCCGCCGGTCTGCTCACGGGCACGCAGTTCGAGCACCTGGCCGAGCAGCACGAGCACGGTGATGACGGCGGCGGCCTCGTAATAGACGGCGACGGCGCCATCCATGCCGCGGAAGCCCGCCGGGAAGGCACCCGGCGCGAAGGTGGCGACCAGGCTGTAGAGGTAGGCCGCCCCGGTTCCGAGCGCGATGAGCGTGAACATGTTCAGGTGGCGGCTCGCGACCGACGCCCACCCGCGCTGGAAGAACGGCCACCCCGCCCACAGGACGACGGGCGTGGACAGCGCGAACTGGACCCAGGTGGACGTCCGCATCGGCACGAGGTCATGCAGGCCGATTGCTGGGATGTGGCTGCCCATCTCCAGGATGAACACGGGCAGCGCCAGGACCAGGCCCACCCAGAACCGGCGCGTCATGTCGGCGAGTTCGTGGTTCGGCGCGGCCTCGGCCGTCACCTCGACGGGTTCCAGCGCCATCCCGCAGATGGGGCAACTGCCGGGGCCGACCTGGCGGATCTGCGGGTGCATCGGGCAGGTGTAGATGGCGCCTGGCTTGGCGGGTGCGGGCACCGTGGCCTTTGGCCGGAGATAGGCGTCGGGGTCGGCCTCGAACTTGGTCCGGCAGCCCGCGCAACAGAAGTGGTACGTCGTTCCGGCATGGTCGAGGCGATGCTTCGACGTTTGCGGGTTCACCTTCATCCCGCAGACCGGATCGGTGACCGTGGCGGCTGCAACGGGGGCTGCTGCAGCAGGTTCACTGGCCTTGCCGCCGCAACCGCAGCAGACCGGCGCGTGCGTGTGGTCGTGGCCTACTTGGTGCTCGTCCATGATGCCTCCTGCGGTCCGCCGGCGTGCGGGCCGGACTTGCGAGGCCGGGACATGGTGCTTCCCACCATGGGAAGGTCAAGACGGGGGATGAAGGTCAAGGCCGGGATCGGACCCCTTGAGCTTAGCGCGACGGGAACCCTGATGTGGACGGTGGACCGGAGGTGCACATGAACATCGGTGAGGCCGCCAAGGCATCGGGCATCAGCGCGAAGATGCTGCGGTATTACGAGAGCATCGGTCTCGTGCCGCGGCCCAGCCGGACCGGGGCGGGATACCGGACCTACGGCGCCGCTGAGGTGAACACCCTCCGCTTCATCCGGCGTGCCCGTGACTTCGGCATCCCCATGGACCAGGTGAAGCTGCTGGTCGGCCTGTGGCAGGACGGGACGCGGCCGAGCCGGGAGGTGAAGGCGATCGCGCTGGAGCAGGTTGCGGAGCTTGAGGCAAAGATCGTTGAGCTGACCGCGATGAGGGACGCATTAGCGGACCTCGCCGGCGCGTGCCGGGGAGACAGCCGCCCTGAATGTCCGATCCTTGAGGACCTTGGACGCGCGTTGCCCGTCGGGCGACGACTCCATGAAGCGCCGCGCGTCCTGAGCAAAGGTCTGCGGTTCGGCGCCGCCGGATAGCTGCACGCCGGCCCGGACGCTCGACCTCCGGTGGTCGCGCGTCCCCGGCGGTGGACTGAACGGCCGATTTTCTGGCTGGAGACTCGGGAAGCGGGTCTTGTGTCAGTTGAATGCGGCGTCTGCTGCCCGTGGCGTGGACTGCCTGAGGCCAGGGAACGCTTCGGTGCGCCTGGGCCGTGGTGATTCCAAGCTTGGCCGCCAGGCTACGACACCGTGAAGACTGAACAGGCGCCCGGAACGATGGGTCCGGACCACGTCGCTCCTGCTAGGCCAACGCCGCCTCCCGCGCCGCAACCGATGCGGCGAAGCCCTGCACCCGCGCGTAGCAGCCGCACGCCGCCGCCTCCAGCCCGGGCCGGTCGGCCACCATGATCCGCCCCCGCCCGTTGCGGACCAGCCCGGCCTCCCGCAGCGACCCCAGCGCGATGGTCACGCCAGACCGGCGCACGGCCAGCATGATCGCCAGGAACTCCTGCGTCAGCGCCATCTCGTCGCCGTCCACCACGTCGTGCGCCAGCAGCAGCCAGCGCGCGCACCGCTCCGTCACGCTATGGCGGCTGTTGCAGGCGGCGGTCTGCGCCACCATGGCCATGTAAACCTCCAACCGCCGCATCAGCTTGCGCCGCAGCACCGGCATCTGGCTGAGGCAGTCCAGCAGGGTGGCGGACGGCATCCGGTTGGCGATGCCGGGCATCTGCACCATGGCCCGGTTGAACGAGGTCGCCTGCGGGTCGAGCAGCACGGTCAGGCCGACCATGCCCTCGTGCCCGATCACCCCGACCTCGACGCCGCTGCTCTGCTCCCGGGTGACGCTGACCATCGAGGCCATGCCGTGCTCAAAGAAGAACACGTTGTCGATGCGCTCGCCGGGTTCATGCAGGCCCTGGCCATTGATCATGCGGACCCGGATCAGGTGCGGGCGCAGTCCAGACAGCTCGGCGGGGGGCAGGCCCGCGAGGAGTTTGTTGCGGATCGGAACGCCGGTTGACAACGCGGACCCACCTTTTCCAAACTATGCCACGGTCATGCCACGTTGGACCGGCGGAAGACATCAGTGCAGCCAGCCCGCCAGCAATACCGCCATCAGCCATACCTCTCTAGCCTGTACGTCATGCTATGCAAGACATGGTTTGAGGGCGCGCCGGTCAGTTATCTCAACCAAACGTGGCCTGGTATGCTTCCGCACAAAACAACGTCGTCCGCCAGACCGCACCAGTATTGCCTGCGGCCATGGTGTGTTCTAGCCGCCGGCTGGTTCTGGCCCGGAAGGTTCTGGTGCCGGAGTTAGCGGTTCGGCAGCTTGTGGTCCGACGGCTCGTGGTCCGGCTGGCGCACACGGAACGACAGGCGCTAGGCTGCCGTCCATGCGCCCCATCCTACTCGCCGCCGCATCCCTCCTCACCCTGGCCGTCCTACCCTGGCCGGCTCGCGCCGCCGATCCCGCCCCCTTGGCAGCGTCGCGCGGCATCGTGGTCACGGCGCAGCACCTGGCATCGGACGTGGGCGCGCAGGTGCTGCGGGACGGGGGCAATGCCGTCGATGCGGCCGTGGCGGTCGGCTACGCGCTGGCCGTCACCTATCCCGCCGCCGGCAACCTCGGCGGCGGCGGCTTCATGACCATCCGGCTGGCGGACGGGCGCACCACCTTCCTGGACTTCCGGGAAAAGGCGCCGCTGGCTGCCACCACAGGCATGTTCCTCGACGGCAAGGGCGATGTCGTGCCCCGCCGCTCGCTGGACACCTGGCTGGCCGTCGGCATCCCCGGCTCGCCGGCCGGACTGGAGGCGGCGCGGGTGCGCTACGGCACCCTGCCGCGCGCCGCGCTGATCGCGCCCGCCCTCCGGCTGGCGCGCGACGGGTTCGTGCTCGGCCCCGGCGACATGGCGGTGATCGGCACCGCAACCGATGCGCTGCGGCGCGACCCGGCGGCGGCGGCCATCTTCCTGCGCGACGGCAACGCCCTGCACCCGGGCGACCGCCTAGAGCAGCCGGACCTGGCCCGCAGCCTGCAACTGCTGAGCGACGCCGGGCCGGACGCCTTCTACCACGGACCCATCGGCGCCGCGCTTGTGGACGCCAGCCGGGCCGGCGGCGGCCTGATCGCACAGGCGGACCTGGACGCCTACCGGGTGCGGGAGCTGCGGCCGGTCGAGTGCGACTACCGCGGCTACCATGTCATCTCCTCGCCGCCACCCAGCTCCGGGGGGGTGATCCTGTGCGAGATGCTGGGCATCCTGGGCGGCTACGACCTGGGCGCGATGGGGTTCCACTCGGCGGCCGAGGTGCATGTGCTGGTGGAGGCGATGCGCCACGCCTACCGCGACCGCAACAACCACCTGGGCGACCCGGACTTCGTGGACAACCCGGTGGCGCACCTGCTGGACCCGGCCTACCACGCCGCCATCCGCGAGGAGATCGAGCCGGAGCGGGCGATGCCGTCTAGCCTCCTGCCGGCGGAGCCGCCGGAGCGGGAGGGGACGAACACCACGCACTACTCGGTGGTGGACGGCGCGGGGAACGCGGTCTCCGTCACCTATACGTTGAACGACTGGTTCGGCGTGCGGAGGGTCGTGCCCGGCACCGGCATCGTGCTGAACAACGAGATGGACGACTTCACGGCCAAGCCCGGCGTGCCCAACATGTTCGGCCTGGTGCAGGGCGCGGCCAACGCGATAGCGCCGGGCAAGACGCCGCTGAGCAGCATGAGCCCCACCATCATCACCCGCGACGGCCAGGTCGCCATGGTGATCGGCAGCCCCGGCGGCGGGCGCATCATCACGATCGTCCTGGAGGCGATCATCAACGCCGTGGACCATGGCATGACGGTGCAGGAAGCGGTCGATGCGCCGCGCCTCCATCACCAGTGGCTGCCGGACACGGTGTACCTGGAACGCTTTGCCCTGTCGCCGGACACCCGGGCGCTGCTGGAAGGGCGAGGCTACCGGTTCACCGACGGCAGGCCGTGGGGCGTGGCGGAGGGCGTCGTCACGGGCGGGCCGACATTGGGGGAGGTAGCGGGGGGTAGCGGCGCCGGGTCGCTGGCGCTGGGAGCGCAGCCGGCGGGCGGGGCGCTGTTCGGCGGCCATGACGTGCGCGGCGGCGCGGGGGCTGCCGCCGGCGCGGACTGACCTTGACTTCTCCCTTTCCCTCCGGGAAAGGGTCGGGGTGAGGGAGGCGGCAAGAGCCATGTCGCGCTCGGCTGCGCTGCTCGCTGTCCTTGCCTCGGCCAGGTCCGCCATCGCGGCTTGCCTCACCCCGGCCCTTTCCCGGAGGGAGCAGGCAGGCGGGCAGGTGTCAGGCCTTCTTTAGGTCTTCCGGCTTGTGCACGGCTTCCTTGCCGGTCTTGGCCGACTTCACCACGAACTGCGGCTCCTCCTTTGTCGCCTTGGCGACATGGCCTTTGATTCGGGTTTCGGCCACTACCTTCTTCTCGACGGTGCCCTCGATCTCCTTGCCGGACGATCCCCACTTCACCTTGTCGCCGGGCTTCACCTTGTCGGTCATCGCATGCTCCTGGTTGCTGCATCAGGGCAACACGGACCGGTGGGGCCAAGTTCCCACCGTGCAACCCGGCGGGTGCCGCGGCGTCTTGGGCGGCATCGAATCAAGGACACCGCCATGGCCCAGCTTCCCCGCCGCACCCTGATCGCACTGCTCGCCGCCGCCGCCGCCGGCCGTGCCCAGGCTCAGGACCAGCAGACTCCGGACCAGCCGCGAACCACGCCCACACCGCCAGCCCTCACACAGCCAGCCGTGCCGGCCCAGGGCACGCTGACCCAGGTCGCCACCTTCCAGCAACAGGTGACCGGCGTCGCCGTCTCCCCGCAGGGACGCATCTTCGTCAACTTCCCGCGCTGGGAGAAGGACGTCGAAATCTCGGTGGCCGAGCTGATGCCGGACGGCAGCCTGAAGCCCTATCCCGACGCGGAGTGGAACGCCTGGCGCAACCTGAAGCCGCTGGCCCCGCGCGACCACTTCATCTGCGTGCAGAGCGTGACCGTCGATCCTCAGGGCGCGCTGTGGATCCTCGATCCCGCCGCGCCGGGCAACGAATTCAACATCGACGCCGGGCCGAAGCTGGTGCGGGTGGACCTGAAGACGGACAAGGTGACGCAGGTGGTCCACTTCGACCGCGACACCGTGCCGCAGGGCAGCTACTTGAATGACGTGCGGGTCAGCCCGGACGGGCGCTGGGCCTACCTCACCGACAGCGGCCAGCGCGGGGCGCTGCTGGTGGTGGACCTGCGGACCGGCAAGCCGCGCCGGGTGCTGGACGGGCACCCGAGCACGCAGGCCGAGTCCGGCCTGGTGGTGCACGCCGACGGGCACGAGCTGCGGCGGCCGGACAACCGCGGCCCGAAGTTCGCGGCGGATGGCATCGCGCTCGATCCCCGGGGACAGTTCCTGTACTGGCAGGCGCTGACCGGGAAGACGCTGTATCGGATGAACACCAACTTCCTCACCAACCCGCGGCTGCCGGCGAACCGCCTGGCCGCGGCGGTCGAGCGCGTCGGCACGACTAACGTCGCGGACGGGCTGTGGATGGACCAGAAGGGCAGGCTGTACGTGACCAGCCCGGAGGACAACTCGCTCAAGGTGCGGATGCCGGACGGCACGATGCAGGTCGTCGTGCAGGACGACCGGCTGCGCTGGCCCGATAGCCTGGCGGAGGGGCCGGACGGCTCGATCTACCTGACCAGCAGCCACATCCAGGACATGGCGCAGTTCCATGAGCACGGCAGCACGATGACCGAGCCGTGGGCGCTGTGGAAGGTGCCAGGCCTTTAGCAGCGCGGTCTGCCGCACGCCGGGTATTCCAGCCTTGCCTCAGGAGGTGCCGAAGCGGCACGGTCCCCACGCTGGAGGCAGGGCAATCGGCCATGGCGCAAGAACCGCACAAGCTCCCTCTTCCACCGGGAGAGGGTCGGGGTGAGGGAGGCCGCAAGTGCCAAATCCGGCGTGCTTGGGAGCGAATGTCGTCCTTGAACGGGCAAATTAGGCCCTTGCCGCTTCCCTCACCCCGACCCTCTCCCGAAGGGAAAGGGAGTAGCAAAGAAGTGGTGCAGGCTTGCTGTCGGGTTTGCTATGCCACCACTGCGCCACCCGAGGAGCCAGCATGAACACGGCAACGCCCCGCATCCTGTCCGGCGCCGAGGTCCGCGCCCTGTCCACCCGCTCCGACTGGCGCGGCGTCGTGCAGGTCGGCCTGCATCTGGCAGCCATCATAGCGGCGGGTTGGCTGGTCGCGGCCGGGCCAGTATGGGCGAAGCTGCCGGGGATCGTGGGGCTCGGCCTCGCGCAGTCGGCGCTGTTCGCGCCGATCCACGAAACCATGCACCTGACGGCGTTCGCCAACCGCCGGGCCAATGCGGTGGTGGGCTGGCTGGCCGCGTGCCCGTCGCTGCTGAACTGGCACTTCTACACCGCCTTCCACCTGGCCCACCACCGCTTCACCCAGGACCCGGCGCGCAACCCCGAACTGACCCCGCCGCCGCCCAAGGCGCTCGACGGCTACCTGATGCGGGTGCTTGCGGTGAACTACTGGCGGGCGCGGGCCAAGGTGGCGGCGGATTGCTGGCGCGGCGACCTGTCGGGCTACCCCTACATCCCCGCGGCGCAGCGGGACCGGATCATCGCCAGCGTGCGCGGCATGTGCGTGGTGCTGGCATCGCTGGCCCTCGCGTCGGCGCTGCTGTTCGGGTGGTGGGCGCCGCTGGTGTTCTGGATCGTGCCGCAGGCCATCGGCCAGGTGTTCCTGCGCCTGTACCTGCTGACGGAGCACACCGGCTGCGAGGAAACCCCGAACGGCCTGGTCAACACGCGGACGACGCTGACCAACGCGGCGATGCGGCTGGCGATGTGGAACATGAGCTACCATGCCGAGCACCACCTGTATCCCTCGATCCCGTTCCACCGCCTGCCCGCGGCGCACGTTGCGGTCCGGGGCCGGCTTGGCGTGGTCCAGGACGGCTATGCCCGCTGGCATGCCGCCTACCTTGGGGGCATCCTGCGGCGGTCCTGACTCTGGGCGCAGCATCCTAAGCAAACCTCTGGAGGTTTGCGCATAGATGAAGACCTAAGCAGGCTTGCGCGGCCTGGCATGGCCGCAGGCATCTGTGTGACAGGCCGCGCAAGCCTGCTTAGCCGGTATGCGGCCGGCCTGTTGGCAAGGACCTGTTGGCAAAGTTGGCAAACAGCTTGCATGGACGGGCTGACAACCAACCCCGGTGACATCCCCATGCTCCGCCGCACGTTGCTCGCCGCCCTCGCCGCCCCGGCCATCGTCCCGCATGCCGTGCTCGGCCAGGCGCTGCGCAAGGTGAAGCTGGGGTCCGCCTTCACCACCACCACCAACGCCATGTTCCTGATGCCGGACCTGCTGCGCCCCCAGGGCATCGACGCCGAGGTCGTTACCTTCCCCAGCCTGGTGCAGCGGATGCAGGCGGTAGCGTCCGGCAGCGTCGATGTCGGCAATGGCGGGCTGTCGGCCACCATGCAGGTCGCCACCAAGGGCTTTCCGATGGCGGTGCTGGCCAATGGCTGCGACGGCGGCTGGATGCTGCTCGCCAAGCCCGGCATCACCGACTTCCAGCAGCTCCGCGGCAAGAAGATCGGCGTGCAGAATGGCTCCATCGCGCTGGTCAGCCTGACCTGGAAGCTGCGGCACGAGGGGCTGCTGGACCAGGTGGAGCTGCTGTTCCTCGACAACCAGGACCAGCCGGTGCCGCTGGCCCGCGGCGACGTGGACGCCATCTGCTGCTTCGAGCCATATGCGGCGTTTGCCGAGCTGAGCGGCTTCGGCCACCGCCTGTGGGTGCCGTACGACACGCCGATGGGCCGGACGAACCTCGGCTTCGTCGCCAGCACCGCCTTTGTCGCCAAGGAGCCGGACCTGACCCGCACCCTGGTACGCGCCCACGTCGCCGCCACGAACCGCATGAAGGCCGATCCGGCCATCGCACTGGACACCACCGTGAAGCAGTTCAACATGGCCCGCGACGTGGCGGAGGCCAGCACACGCAACCTGTTCTTCAATGCCGACAGCGGCGAGGCGTTCCAGACGGGGCTGAAGTCGCTCGCCGGCATGATGCTGGCCGACAAGCTGCTGGACCAGGAGCCGGATTGGGCCGCCTTCCTCGACACCCGGTTCCTGTAGGGCATGACCCAGGCTGGGGTATGACGAGGGCGCGGCTGGCGCTCGGGCTGGTGCCGTTGCTGGCGCTGCTGGGGGTGTGGCAGGTCGCGGTCATGGTCCGGCTGTATCCGCCGGTACTGCTGCCGTCCCCCGCGAAGGTGGCCGGGGCATTCGTGCAGTGGGGGCCGCTGATCGCCACGAACGCGCTGGCCAGCGTGACGCGCGTGACGGTCGGCGTGGGCGCCGCGTTCGTGGTGGCGGTGCCGCTGGGGCTGCTGATCGGGCGCTACCCGGTGCTGGACCGGCTGACCGACTGGTCGATCCAGGCGTTCCGCGCGGTGCCGCCGATCTCGCTGATCCCCTTGGCGATGCTGTTCTTCGGCATCGGCGACACCCCGGCCATCGTGCTGATCTTCCTGTCGGCGGTCTGGCCGCTGCTGCTCAACACCATCTTCGGCATGCGCGGGATCGAGCGGACGCTGCTGAAGGTCGCCGCCTCCGCCCGCGCGGGCGAGGGCCTGGTGCTGCGTGACATCGTGCTGCCGGCGGCGCTGCCGGCCATTTTCACCGGGCTACGGCTGGCGATCGGCGGCGGCTGGCTGACGGTGGTGACGGCGGAGATGATCGCAGTGAAGTCCGGCCTGGGCTACATGATCCTGAACGCGCAGATGACGTTCCGGACCGAGCTGATCTTTGCGGGCATCATCGTGATCGGCGCGATCGGGCTGCTGGCGGACCAGGGGGTGCGCCGCCTGCGCGCCCGCGCGTGCCGCTGGCAGGACGGGCTGACGGCGAGCGGAGGGTGAGCGCCCTCCCGGCCCCGCGAGGGTTCCCCGTCCCGCTGGGATTCCCTGCCCCGCAAGGCTTCATCAAGTGCATCGGCGTCGGCAAGACCTACGCGGGCAAGGCCGGCCCCGTGGAGGCGCTGCGCGGCATCGACATCGCCTGCGGGTCCGGCGAGTTCGTCTGCCTGCTCGGCCTATCCGGCTGCGGCAAGAGCACGCTGCTGCAACTGGTCGCCGGGCTGGAGGCGCCGAGCACCGGCCAGATCATCGTCGCCGGGCGGGAGCTGGATGGGCCTTCGCCGGCCACCAGCATCGTGTTCCAGGACCACGGCCTGTTTCCCTGGATGACGGTGCGCAGCAACGTGGAGTTCAACATGAAGGCCCGGCGCATCCCCGCCGCCGACCGCCAGGCGCGCGGCGAGGAGATGCTCGCCCTGACAGGGCTGCAGGGCTTCGCGGCACGTTATCCGCACGAGCTGTCGGGCGGGATGCGGCAACGGGTCGGCATCGCGCGCGCCCTGACCACCCGGCCGCAGGCGCTGCTGATGGACGAGCCGTTCGGCGCTCTCGACGCCCAGACCCGCGGCCACCTGCAGGCGGAGCTGCTGCACATCTGGCAGCACCAGCGTACCACGGTGCTGTTCGTCACCCACAGTATCGACGAGGCGGTGTTCCTGGCCGACCGCATCCTGGTGTTCACGCCGCGGCCGGGCCGGCTGTCGGCGGTGGTGCCGGTGGACCTACCGCGCCCCCGCATGCCCGGCACGGCCGCCTTCGCCCAAGTCGCGCTGGGCCTTCGCGCCGCGCTGGGGACCGAGGGCGGCAGCGAATGAGGCTGTTGCTGGCCAACCCCAACACCAGCCAGGCCGTAACGGACCGCATCGCCGCCGTGGCCCGCAGCAGCGCCTCCCCTGGGACGGAGATCCGCGCCGTGACTGCCACACGCGGCGTGCCCTACATCGCTACCCGGGCGGAGGCGGTGATCGGGGCCGCGGCGGTGCTGGACTTGCTGGCCGACCATGCCGGGGACGCCGGCGCCGTGGTGATCGCCGCGTTCGGCGACCCCGGGCTAGGCGCGGCGCGGGAGCTGCTGCCGGTCCCTGTGACCGGCATGGCGGAGGCGTCGATGCTGACGGCGTGTATGCTGGGCCGGCGCTTCGCCATCGTGACGTTCGCCCCGGCGCTCGGCCCCTGGTACCAGGAGACGGTGGACGCGGTGGGCCTAAAGGCGCGCTGCTCGGGCGTGCACTGCCTGGACGAGCCGTTCGCCGACGTGGCGGGCGTGGCGCGGGAGAAGGCCGGGCGGCTGGTCGCCCTGTGCGCCGCTGCCGTCGCGGCCGGGGCGGAGGTGTGCATCCTGGGCGGCGCGCCACTGGCTGGGCTGGCGGCGGAGGTCGCGGACCAGGTTGCGGTGCCCCTGGTGGACGGCGTTGCCGCAGCCGTGCGCCAGGCCGAGGTGCTGGCGGCGCTGCGCCCGCGCAAGGCCGCCACCGGCAGCTTCCGCCATCCGGCGCCAAAGCCGATGTTGGGCGTGTCCCCGTCCCTGGTGCGCCTGTTCGGCGAACCGGCATGACCCGGTTCGCATGATGCGCCTGGGCGTGCTGACCCCGTCGTCCAACACGGTGCTGGAGCCGCTCTCGGCCGCCATCGTCGCCGGGCTGCCGGACGTGACGGTGCATTTCAGCCGGTTCCGCGTCACCGAGATCGCCCTGACCCCCGGCGCGCTGGCACAGTTCGACGAGGCCGCGGTGCTGCAGGCGGCCGGGCTGCTCGCCGACGCCCGTGTGGATGTGATCGCCTGGAGCGGCACGTCGGCAAGCTGGCTCGGCTTCGCGGCCGACCAGGCGCTGTGCCGCCGCATCCAGGCCGCGACCGGCGTGCCCGCGACGACGAGCATCCTGGCGCTGAACCATGCCCTGGCCACGACCGGGGTGCGCCGGCTGGGGCTGGTCACGCCCTATCGGGACGACGTGCAGGCCCGCATCGTCGCCAACTACGCCGCGCTGGGGATCAGGTGCGTGGCGGAGCGCCACCTGGGCTTGCAGGACAACTTCTCCTTCGCCGAGGTGGACGCGGCCGGGCTGGACCGCATGGTGCGCGACGTGGCGGCGGCCCGGCCCGACACCATCGCCGTCTTGTGCACCAACCTGCGCGCCGCGGCGCTGGTGGCGGGGTGGGAGGCGGAGTTGCAGGCGCCGGTGTATGACACGGTCGCAACGGCGGTGTGGGGCGGCCTTGGCCTCGCCGGGGTGGACGCCGCTGCCGTCACGGGATGGGGCGGGCTGTTCCGCCTGCCCCCGCCGCAGAGAGGAGCCAACGATGCCGCACGCGACCGCCGATGACGGGACCAAGCTGTACTTCGAGGAGACCGGCAGCGGCACGCCGGTCATCTTCGTGCACGAGTTCGCCGGCAACATGCGGAGCTGGGAGCCGCAGATGCGCCACTTCGGCCGGCGCCACCGGGCTATCGCCTGCAACGCCCGCGGCTACCCGCCCTCCGACGTGCCGGAGCAGCCGTCGAGCTACGGCCAGGCGCGCGCGGCCGACGACATCCTGGTGGTGCTGGACCACCTCGGCATCGACCGCGCGCATGTGGTGGGGCTGTCGATGGGCGGGTTCGCGACGCTGCACTTCGGCTTCCGGCACGCGGGCCGGGCGCGGTCCCTGGTGGTCGGCGGCTGCGGCTACGGTGCGGAACCCGGCCAGCGCGAGCGCTTCCAGGCCGAGGCCGCCGCCATCGCCGGGACGCTGCAGCGGGAGGGCATGGAGCGGTTTGCCGCCCGGTATGCCTACGGCCCGACGCGGGTACAGTTCGAGAACAAGGACCCGCGCGGGTTCGCCGAGTTCGCGCGGGGGTTGGCGGAGCACTCGGCGCTGGGGTCGGCCAATACGCAGATCGGCGTGCAGGGCGCGCGGCCTTCGCTGTACGACTTGGTGCCCGAGATGCAGGCGTTGCAGGTGCCGACCCTGGTGCTGACCGGCGACGAGGACTGGCCGTGCCTGCAGCCGGCGCTGCTGATGAAGCGTTCGATCCCGTCGGCGGCACTGGCAGTGATGCCGAACTGCGGCCACACGATCAACCTGGAGGACCCGGACGAGTTCAACCGGCTGGTCGGGGCGTTCCTGGTGCAGGTCGAGTGTGGGCGCTGGCCGGTGCGGGACCCGCGGACGCTGGTGCCGTCGATCACCGGGGTTGCGACATAGGGCGGGAGCTTGGGCGCTTTCGATGATTGGGGGGACTGGCCTTGGTGCTGGCAGCCGACGACCGCCCGGTTGGCTGAGCCACGGTCAGCGAGCGGTGTCTCATACCAATCGCCGTTAATTCTGACCTGTGGCGATGATCGGCGACGGGCAAGATCACCGGTCAAAGTTAGAGGTGGTTGATATCAGTTGAGGCTCTTGTTGGGTTCCGGGGTGGTGAAGCCGGGACCGAGCAGTTGGGCTGCGAGCATCTGGTGCGCGAGCAAAAGCGGGAGTAGCTGACCGGCTCGTGCGAGGAGCTTGTGTCATGGCTGCATCCGACCTGGTCAACCTTTCGGGCCTGCTGGATGACGCCAAGTGCTTCGCGCTGGTGCGCCGGCACCGCTGGCCGGAAGGTGCGCGCTGCCCCGTGTGTGACAGCGGCGCCGTCATCCGGGACGGCCACGACGGCACGCAGCCCTGTCGCCAGCGCTACCGGTGCAAGGCCTGCGCTGGGCGCTTCGACGATCTGACCGGAACGGTGCTGGCCGGGCACCACCAGCCGCTGCGCGTGTGGGTGCTGTGCCTCCCCTTCATGGGCCTAAACCTTTCCAATCGGCAGATCGCCCTGGAGCTGGGCCTGGACGCTTCGGACGTGCAGGCCATGACGGAGCAGTTGCGCCGCGGGCTGGTCGCCAAGACGCCGGCAGTGGAGCTGACGGGCGGAGTCGAGATCGACGAAGTCTACGTCGTGGCCGGGCACAAGGGCCAGCTAGCGGCTGTGGCCAAACTGGCGGGCTCGGGCGCCGGCGCAGGCTGGCAGGCGCGCCGGGCCGCTGCACGCTGGAGAAGGACAAACCGCCCATCCTCGGCCTGATCCAGCGTGGCGGCCAAGTGGTCCTGCGCATGCTGGCCAACGTGCAGCAGGCCACGATCAAGACGATCATCACCGCCGCAGTCGCGAAGGACACCCTCGTCCACACGGACGAGTATAGCATCTACGCCCGCCTGCCAGCTTGGGGCTACCGGCACAAGACGGTCTGCCATGGGCGCGGCGAGTATGCCCGTGACGAGGACGGGGACGGCTTCTACGAGGTCCATGTCAACACGATGGAGATGGGGTGGACGGCCCCCGGCGGCTCGATGTGCCAATGTGCGGGCTGTGAAATCCGGCAGAAAGGGAGCAGCCCGCAATGAGCATCACCATGATCGGCCTCGATACCGCCAA
>JAABUX010005325.1_pt1 | contig 15840 bp, 12 predicted proteins | sample 5561851 | NCBI WGS metagenome assembly JAABUX01 (sample SAMN10711883, study PRJNA513361) | rock metagenome | isolation source: Antarctica rocks | place: Antarctica: Victoria Land, Richard Nunatak red sandstone | collected 2016-01-03 | reverse complement strand
TGGCGTCATATTGCGCGGCCAGGACGACCAGGCGGTCGCCGCGCATCACCTCGTCGACCAGCCGCACCGAGCGATCCTGCCCTACCAGCAGGGGGCGCGTCTCCAGCGGGTAGACGACGACCCCGCGTAGGGGCAGGATCGGGAGGACATCGGGGATGCGCAGGCGCGGCTCCTGCTCGCTCTCGGCCGGCGCGTTCTGTTCAGTAGTTTCAACGGTCATGAATAGGCTCCTTATAGCCGTTAGCTATTAGCAATTAGCAATTAGCTTTTAGCCTTCCGTGTCTATCGACATCATGGTATGACGAGAAGGCATCATAACGACAGCTCTAACGGCTAATGGCTAACGGCTGTATGCTCTTGGGCGTGATGTGCTCGACGGACTTGGGCAGGGTAATGGTCAGCAGGCCGTTCTCGTGCGTGGCCTCGATGTCGTCGCGCTTGATGTTGGCCACTACGGGGACGGCCAGGCGGAACTCGCCGTACAGGATGCCGGCCATGCGGTAGGCGGCGCTGGGGGCGTCGTTGTTGCGCCGCACGGCCGTGATGGTCAGGTGGTCGGCGAAGAGCGTGATGTCGATGTCCTCCTCGCGCACCCCGGCCAGCTCGACGCGCACCACCAGGACGTCGTCCGTCTCGTAGACATCGGTGGGCGGCTGCCAGGCGCCGGTGGATCCCGGCGTGGCCCGGCCCAGCATCCCGATCTGGTGGTTCATCATGTGCTGCATGTGCTGCACCTGGTCCACGACGGTACGTCCTGCATCGACCGAGACGATGCGGTAGCGTAGTCTCATCTTTCCTCCTTCATAGAGTGATTAGTGATTAGTGACTAGTGGCTAGTGATTAGAAACTTCTAATCACTAGCCACTAGCCACTAATCACTCGTCGTCACTCGTCTTTGCCGCGCAGTGCGGCCAGGCGCTTGAACAGGTCGCGTTCCTCGGCGCTCAGGTGCGTGGGCAGGACGACTCGCACGGTGGCCAACAGGTCGCCGCCCTTGCCCTTGCCGTTACGCATCGCCGGGATGCCCTGCCCGCTGAGGCGGAACACGCGGCCGTTCTGCGTCTCCGGCGGGATGGTCAGGGCCAGGCGCTTGCCCTTGGGCGTGGGCACGGTGACCTCGCCGCCGAGCAGACAGGTCACGAGATCGACCTCGATAGTAGTGTAGACGTCGCGTCCCTTGACCTCGAAGTGGGGGTGCTCGGCGACATGCACCAGCAGGTAGAGGTCGCCGCGCGAACCGCCGTTGAAGCTAGCCGCGCCCTGGCCGGCCAGCCGGATGCGCGCGCCCTCCTGCACGCCGGCCGGGATGGTGGCCTCGATGCGGCGGGCGTTGAGGCCCTCGCTGTAGTCGACCGTCCGCGTCGCCCCCAGGATGGCCTCTTGCAGCGTGATGTCTACGGGCTGCTCGATGTCCTCGCCAGGCATCTGGATGGAGGCTCCGCCACGACGCCCGGCGCCGCTCGTACCGGTGCCGGACCGCCCGCCGAATGCCTGCTGGAAGACATCGCCGAAGCCAGCCGAGCCCCCTGAGCGGTTGCCGAACAGAGCTTCGAGCTCCTCCTCGCTCATGGTGCGGGTCTGGAAGCGCGCGCCGCCCGGACCCGACCCGGCGGCGGTCCCGGCGAAAGGGTTGCCGGCCCGCGCCGTCGTCGCGCGCAGGAACTCCTCCGGCGTCGCCGTGCCGCCCGCGGTACGGTACTGCTCGTACTCGCGCCAGTGCGACCCCAGGGTGTCGTAGAGCTTGCGCTTGTCGGAGTCGGACAGCACCTCATTGGCCTCGTTGACCTCCTTGAAGCGCGTCTCGGCATCGGTGTTGCCCTTGTTGACGTCGGGGTGGTACTGGCGGGCCAGCTTGCGGAAAGCCGAGCGGATCTCCTTATCGGAGGCGCCCTTTTGTAGCCCTAGTACGGCGTAATAGTCTTTGGAATCCATTGTCCTAACCCTCGGCGTATGTATTCGCGTGCGCGCCGTCCACGCTGATCCCTATCGCATTGCGATGGGCTGCTATCTCCCGTGCGGGCGTGGTCGTACATGCTCCTTACAGTGTACCCCACCGCAAACTTGATAACAAGAGACTCAAGGACGCTGATACAGTAATAAGACGCCGGTTACAATGCGGCTGCCCTGAGCAGATGCTCCGCGGCGGCCACCACCATCGTCGGGGTGACGTCCCGCAGGCAGTAGCGGGGCGCGCACCCTTCCGGGTAGCCGCGCGCGAAGCCGCGGTTGACGCAGGGCATGCACGGGAGCGCTGGAGCGGCGCGCACGACCAATGAGCGGCCCAGCGGGCGCCAGGTGTGGTGGTTGAAGGGACCGAACACGGCCACCACCGGTGTGCCCACGGCCGACGCCAGGTGGGCTACCCCCGCGTCATTGCCGATCATCAGCGCGCAGCGTCGCAGCACCCCTCCCAACTCGGCCAGGTCCGTGCGGCCGGCAATGCTGACCGCCGGCGTGCGCATGTGGGCGATGACCTGCTCGGTCAGCGCGCGCTCGTCCGCGCCGCCGAGCAACACCACCTGCAGGCCGTGGCGCTGGGCCAGGATGTCGGCCACGGCGGCGAAGCGCTCGGGGTACCAGCGCCGCGCCACGCTGTACGCGCCGCTGCCAGGATGGAGCGCCAACACGCGTACCCCCGAGAAGATCCCGGCCTCGCGCAGAATGGCGTCGGCCGACGCCTGCGCGTTGCCCGGCACGACGAACGTGGGCGCGGGAAGGTCATCCGCGGGCGCGCTGATGCCTGGCGCGACGATCCGCTCCGCCGCGACCGGCGCGCCCCTACCCTGTCGCCGCTCGCGCCGCAACCGCGACGATGCGCGCCAGGCCGCCGTGCGCGTCGTCCCGGCCAGGGCGGTGACGACGCGTTGCCAGTATTGCGCCTCGTGCGCGGCGTCGAAGCCCTGGTCGGGCGCGACATGGGTGAGGAAGGGGCCGCGGCCGTTGTCAAGGCCGGCGCGTCGTGGCGCCCCGGTGACGAGCGAGAGCAGGGCGAATTTAACCGTGCCCCAGAGGGTCGTGAGGTGGTGCAGGATCACAACCGTATCGAAGCGGCCCTGCCGCAGCACGGCCACCAGGCGCAACAGACGTAGCGCGGCCAGCGGGTTGAACAGCGACGCGGGGCGGTCAAAGAGGTGCTTGTCGACGGTGAGACAATGGTCGGCCAAACCTGAATGCGTGAGCACCGCGACCGTGGTCGGCTTGGTCAGCGTCGTGACGCGCGCGCGCGGATAGACGGAACGCAGTTGTTGCAACGCTGGCGTCGCCAGCAGCACATCACCCACATCGCCTAGCATCATTACCAGGATGGCGCGGGGAGGAGTATCTGGTAGAGCCACGTCGTCAGTGTATAGTGTATAGTGTATAGTGGCTAGTGGCTAGTGGCTAGTGGCTAGTGGCTAGTGGCTAGTGGCTAGTGAACCTCACTCGTCACTCGTCACTCGTCACTCGTCTACGCCAGCAGATACTCCTGCAGCCCGACCTTCTTGCCCGAGACGCGCAACTGGCCCAGCGCGGCCGTTTCAAGCTGGCGGATGCGCTCACGGGTCAGACCGAAGCGGTTGCTGACTTCTTTGAGGGTGCGGGGGTGGCCGTCGCTGAGGCCGTAGCGTAACTCCAAGACCGCGCGCTCACGGTCGGGCAACTGGCTCAGCATCTCGGCAAGGCGGTCGCGTAGCAGGGCATTGGCCGTGGCGTCCACGGGTGACACAGCGCTAGGGTCCTCGACGGCGTCGCCAAGGTACGCGTCGTTCTCATCACCGACCGTGCGCTCCAGCGACAGCGGTTGCTGCACCAGCCGCACGGCTTCCAGGATGCGCTCCGACGGCACGTTGGCTGGCCGCTCACGGGGCACGCCCTCAGCGGACTGCAGCCACTCCTCACGGTTGAGCCGCGACATGCCCTCGGCCACGTGGACGGGCACGCGGATGGTCTGCCCTTGATTGGCGATGGCGCGCGTCACGGCCTGACGAATCCACCAGATGGCGTAGGTCGAGAAGCGATAGCCCTTGGTGTAGTCGAATTTCCTGGCCGCGCGCATCAAGCCGATGTTGCCTTCCTGAACCAGGTCGAGCAGCGACAGTCCCTCGTGCCGGTAGCGTTTGGCAACCGAAACGACCAGGCGAAGATTCGCTTCCACCATCTGCTGGAGCGCATCATCGTCGCCCGCGGCGATCCGGCGTCCCAACTCGATCTCCTGGTCCGGGGTCAGCCGCGACACGTGGCTGATATCGTTCAGGTAGATCGTTGTACTATCCTCCGAGCCATGCTCCTCAACGTAGTCCGGCGCCATCGACATCAATACTCTCCCTCTTCTGTATTGCCGGCCGCACGCGGTCTAGCATGTCAATGAGTAACGCTAAGCGTTACGTCATCCCTATCCCGTTACGGCAGAGAAGCGGAAGCAAGAAATGTGCCGCTCGGGCGCGCCGGATGCGCGCTTGGCTCCGCGGCGACGGCCACTTTGACGTAGCGACCCATGGGCAATGTGGAGTGCAGCAGGACGCTGACGTCGTCGTCCCGAGGGGGGAGGTGGAACGCGCAGGCATGCTCCATTGTCCTATCGTGTTGCAACCAGCAAACGTAGGTGTGGTTAGGCGCGAGGGGAGGGAGGTGCGTGAGGACCAGCGACGCGGTGGACTGGTCCGCGAACATGATCAGGTGGCCCTGTACGCCTCCTATGCCTCCCGAGCCACGCACACTGACCACTGTCAGGGGCGTCCGCCGCACAGGCGCCTGGCTGGCCATGGTCCAACCAAGGGCAACGCCAGCCAGCAAGACGATCGGTAGAGACGCGGCCATCATCACCCATGCTGGCACGCGCCGCCGCGCGCCCGGTCCAGCGGCGACGGAAGCGTCCGCCGCAATAAGGCTCATGGGCGGCACGGACAGCAGGCGCGGCGCCCGTGATTCCCGCGGTGATGGACTGGCGGCGCGGCGGTCGGCGCCGACCGCCGCGCCGTGGGGTTCCTGGGCAGCGCGGGCCAGCACGCGTTCTCTAAGGTCGGCCGGAGGGCGCCGTGGCGGCGCGGCAAAAGCGAGTTGCGCCGCGAGGGTACGGGCGCTCTCGGCAAGCTGTCGGCAACGTGGACAGACGTGCAGGTGGCGCGCGACGATGCTCTGCTCGGGTGGGTCGAGCGCATCGAGCGCATACCCGGGCAGCTCGTCGTCGACGTGGTGTTCCGTGGCTGTCCCTCTATCGTTCATGGTCGCTTTGCTTGTGTTTTAGGGCGTCCCCACACCGGTTTCGCTGGGATTGAGCAAGGTGCGCAACCGCTGGAGACCCAGGCGCATGCGCGTTTTCACGGTGCCGAGCGGGTCGCCAAGACGTCTGGCGATCTCGCTCTGGCTGAGTCCACTGTAGTATGCCAGTTCGAGTACCTCACGCTGAACCGGTGGCAATTGGCCCAGGGCATCCGTCACGATTTCATGCTGGATCTGAGCGTAGGCCTGCTCGGCGGGGTCGGCGTCGCCCGAAGGGAGCTGGGCTAACTGTTCGTCGGGATCGCCGCCCGCGCTTTGCGGACGCGCCCCGCGCTTGCGCAACTCGTCGATGGCCAGATTGCGCGCGATGCCAAAGATCCACGTCGTCGGCGCGCCCCGTTCGCGCTGGTACGACCTGGCCTGCCGCCACACGCGCAGCAGCGCTTCCTGCACCAACTCCTCGGCGGCCTGGGGGTCGCCGAGCGTGCGCAGGGCCAGCGAGTAGACCGTCGTGGCGTAGCGGTCGTAGAGCATGCCGAGGGCGGCGTTATCGCCCGCGGCGACGCGCGCCAGTAGTTCCTCGTCGGACCGGTCCTGTATCACGTCCGCGACGCGCCTCCACATCCTGAGTAAGGGCACAAGAGCATGCCCCGCAGTATACCGCGTCCATCCAGTGGGCAGTGGGCAGTGGGCAGTGGGCAGTGGGCAGTGGGCAGTGGGCAGTGAGCAGTGAGCAGTGAGCAGTGGGCAGTGGGCAGTGGGCAGTGGGCAGTGGGCAGTGGGCAGTGGGCAGTGAGCAGTGAGCAGTGAGCAGTGATAGGTGCTAGCCACTAGCCACTAGCCACTAGCCACTAATCACTCGTCTCCACCTCGTGGCGCAGCGTGCGCAGGTGGTCCTGTACGGTCGAGAGGTCATCGCGGAAGCGCGTCACACGGTCGTGTTCGGCGCGGATGAAGCGGACGTACGGCGCCAGCGCTGCTCGCAACGCCTCCAGGGCGCCCGCGAGTTGGCGGTTGAACGCCTCGGTGACGGTGGCGTCGAGGCGTTCGCGTAGCGCCTCGGACTCGGCGCGGAAGCGCTCGCGCGCCCGCTTGCGGCGTGCCGGCAGGATATAGAGGCCCATGCCCGCGATGACGGCGCCGGCCAGGATGCCGGTGATGTCGGCCGCCGCCGTGCCCACCAGCGCCACGATCAGCGCGCCCAGACCGATGCCTCCCGCCGCGGCCAGACCGGTTTGGGCCACGGCGTCGCGCAGCGACGAGGCAAGTTGCGTTCCCTCGGCCACGCGGTCGTAGCGGTCCACCACGCCGCGCGCCGCGCGCATTGTATTCTCTAGCACGGCGCGGCGGTCCTGCGTAAAAGACGAGGGCGTCACGCTGCCCAGCATGCCTTCTTCGCCCGCGGCCTGACGCCGCCGTGACAGGTAGTCGGAGATGCCCTGCCACAGGCGGAACTCGGCGTCGACCGTCCAATCCACCAGCTCGCGCACCGCGTCGTCGATGCGCGTGGCGCTGTCGGCGACGACCTCGCGCTCGAACTCGGCCTTGACGCGCCCGCTATTGATCAGGTCGGGCAGCCGCCCCAGGCGGATGGTGGCCTCGAAGAAGCGGTCGGCGCGCTCGTTCATCTCGTAGATGATGCCGTCGATGGCTGCCAGACGACCGCGCACATCGCGGGCCATGTCGTCGCGGAACACGGCCAACTGCCGCTCGATGGTGTCTTCGGTCTTGCGGTCCTCGGCCAGCAGGGCCTCGCGCTCGGCGGCCGCCGCGCCGTAGCGCGCCGTCACGTTTTCGGCCACGCCCAGCGGGTTGAGCAGCTTGTAGCGCACGCGGCTCTCCTCGTCGAGCGTTTCGAACACGTAGCGGCGCAGCGCCTCGAAGCCGCTCAGGCGGGTCAACTCGGCGCGCGTGGCCGCGTTCTCGATGCCTTGCGCCTGCAGGGCCAGCCGCGCCGCGACCGGAATGATGCGCGGGTCAAAGCCCAGCAGCGCCCGCGCGTTCTCGCCGATGAAGCGAACCAGTTCGTCGACCTGCGCGGGACCGCTCAGCAGGTCGGTCTTATTGAGCACCACCACCACGCTCTTGCCCCAGCCGCGCAGCCGTTCCATGAAGGCGCGCTCGCTCTCTGTGAAGGGGCGGTCAGCTGAGGTGACGAAGAGGACCAGGTCGGCGCGCGGGGCAAATCGCTCGGTGATCTCCTCATGGCGGCGGATGATGGCGTTGGTGCCAGGCGTGTCCACGACCGAGATGGCGCGCAGGAAGGGCGCGGGGTGCGTCTGCTCGATCAGGTAGTCGCCCACCACGCGCTCACCGCGCGCCTCGCCGTGGCGCAGAACGGTGACGTTGGCGGTGGTCGGGGTGATGCCCTCGGCGGAGACCGTCTCGCCGACGAGGGCGTTGATGACGGCCGATTTGCCGGCGTTAAACTCCCCGGCGACCACCAGCAAGAACATCTCGTCGAGCGTGAGCGTGGCGTTGCGCAGGGTCCGCAGATCGTCCGGCGCGGCGTCGAAGCCGGCCAGCAGCACGCGCAACTCCTCCAGCAGACGGCGCTCCTCGCGCACCTGCCCTCGCCGGCGCTCGTTCAACACATCGGTCGTGCCCATCCCCACGCTCGTCGTCATCGGCGCTCCTTCGTTTGTTCCACTGAGCAACTCAGCCTCGAGACGTGGCGGTCGCTCACACCTTAGTATCCAGGGCTCGTGAAAAGTTGGTGACAAGCATTTTCACTGGGACCGCCGCAGTCCCTGCGGCAAGCCCGTCGCGGGACGCCTGTCCGGGTCCAACACAGCGTGCGCATGCGCACAGGGCCGCAGGGACTGCGGCGGTCCCAGTGGGTGACCGGCGTCCGCGGCGGACAATTCACAGATCCTACCTTAGTATCGCCTATCCCCGTCAAACCGCTCTCGATTCGGTATCATACGGGGTAACGGGGATCACGACACCACGAGCGATGAGGCGGTGGGTATGAAGGACCTGTGGATACAAGACATGCGTAAGGTCACGATCCGGGACGTGGCGCGTCGCGCGGGCGTCGCGCGGGCGACGGTCTCGCAGGCGCTTGGCGGCAAGCGTCCCGTCTCCGCGGCCACGCGTGAGCGCGTCCTGGCCGCCGTCCGTGAGCTTGGCTACCAGCCCAACGCGACGGCGCGCAGTCTCGCGTTGCGCCAGACACGCACAATCGGCCTGGCTTTGCCTCTCCATCCGTCGGGGGCGTTGCCCGAGGGACCATTTTTCGGGTTCATCGCCGGCGCGGCCGACCGGCTCGGGCAGCACGACTACAAGTTGCTATGCGTGATGTCGCGCGATCCGCGCAGGGACGACGTGGCCAGCCTGGCCGGGGCCGGCCACGTCGACGGCATGTTGCTGCTGCAGGTCCGGCGCACCGACCCGCGCATCGCGGCGTTGCGCGCCGCCGGTCTCCCTTTCGTGGCCATCGGGCGTCCGCGTGACGCGGCCGGATTGGCGCGCGTGGACGCCGATCTCGCATGGGCGGCCACCGTAGCCGTCGATCATCTGTACGCGTTGGGCCACCGCAAGATCGCGCTGCTGACGGCCTGTGTGGATGGCCGACCGGTCTACGGCTTCGGGTACTATGCCCTGGCCGGCTTCCGCCACGCGCACCGCGTACACGGCCTGCCCTTCAATCATGCTCAGGTCCTGTCCTACGATCCGGTGGACGGACCATGGGCGGCCCTGCCGCCATTGGTCGACCGGGCGAGCGGTTTTAGCGCCCTCATCACGACCACGGATTACGAGGCTGCCATGGCGCTGCACGCGCTGGCGTCGCAGGGGCGCTGTGTCCCTGGCGATGTCTCGCTGGTGACCCTGGGTGACAGTGTGCTGACGGCGCTGGCGCAGCCGCCGATCACGGTGGTGCGTTTTTCCGTCGCCGACGAAACGCGCATCGCCGTCGACATGCTGATCGAGCTCCTGGCCGGCCGCCAGCCGCAACCGCTGGAGCGCATCGTCCCGGTCGAACTCTTGCCGCGCGGCAGCACAGGACCCGTCTCGGACTGTCTGATGACGTAATGCTACAACGTAAGGACCGGCCTGCGACTGAAGTCGCATGGCAAACCACGGACACTAAAGTGTCTCACCGCACGTCACCGTCACGACTTTAGTCGTTGTTCTTTGCCATGCGACTTCAGTCGCAGGTCCACGTCACATTGTAACAGTAAGAGAGGGAAAGAGAAAGGTGGAAAGGTGGAAAGGTGGAAAGCCGGAAAGCCGGAAAGCCAGGGTCTGTGAAAAGTCGCCTGTGCAGTGACGGGAGAGGTATCCCTGGGAGCGCGGGCGTCTCGCCCGTCCCGGGCCAACGCGGGGACGGGCGAGACGCCCGCGCTCCCAGCCCGACAATTCACAGACCCTGGCCGGAAAGGGGTGTACCCCAAAATTGTGAGACGCGGCCTGCGACTGCGGTCGCATGGCAGCGCGCGGACACTGCGGTGTCAGAACGAGGCCAAAAGCGAGGTGACGGCGGACCACACCCGACCTCAGTCGTCGTCCGCTGCCATGCGACCGCCGTCGCAGGCCCGTTCCGGCCGCAGTCCACTTTTTTGAGGCGCACCCCCGGAAAGCGCGCCTCATTGCAAAACTCGCCGATTTGTGCTACTGTGAAACAAACCGGTTTGCGCGACCTCTGCGTGATGTGGGAACTGCGGTCCAACTGGAGGGCATCGGCCGTTTGCCATGGGTTCGTCGCGTGTGATAGGGTACTGTAAACCGGTTGGGACCGCTGTTCGAGCCTCCGGCGCTTCAATCGTCGTACAAATGGCTCCCGAGGCAACGGGCGATGTGGCGCCGCGTGGACGTATGGATGTTTCGCCATGTGGCACACGATGTGCAGGGGCTAGCGGGTAGGCTCCATGCTCCCCGGCCATGATGGTAGCACGATGGGGTCTGGTCATCGGCGAGGCGTCGAGCGGTCCGGTTTGATCTGTCGGGAGGCATGGCTAGTCACGAGGAGGTGATTGCGGCAGACAAGACAGTGGGAAGCATGTACAGCCCGTTCCAGGTATCTTCCAAGCCAATCTTCAACCAACACTGACCTCATGCCAAAGGAGGCAAGACAGTGCGTAAGCCTATCCTACGGAAGCCCAAGCTCCGCAACGTCCTCGCGGTTGCGACCGCCGCCGGCATTGCCCTTACCGGCAGCCTCGGCGTGGCCCGACCGGCGGCCCAGGCGGCCAGCCCCGTGACCCTCATCTTCTGGAGCGGCCCGGATACGACTGGGACCGTGCCGACCCTGATCAGCAACTTCAACAAGATGGAGGCCGGCAAGATCAAGGTCGTGCTGCAGACGCAGTCCTCCAAAACCGACCAGTACTTCGTCAACCTGCAGCGCACCATCCGCGCCGGCAACGTGACGCCCGATGTCTTCGCCGGCGACGTGATCTGGCCGTCCCAGTTGGCGGCCCAGAACCTGATCCTGCCCGTCGACAAGTACTTCTCCACGGCGGCGCAGAAGCAGTACATCCCCGGCACCATCCAGGATGTGCAGTACGGCGGGCACACCTACGGCGCCCCCTGGTTCACCGACTTCGGGATGATCTATTACCGCAAGGACCTGCTGGCGCAGTATAAGTTGCCGATCCCTACCTCGTGGGAGCAACTGCAGAGCGAGGCCAAGACCCTCGTGTCCAAGCACGCCGTCCAGGAGGGCTTCGTCTTCCAGGGCGACCAGTACGAGGGGCTCGTCTGCGACGCGCTGGAATACGTCAACGGCGCGGGCGGCCGCATCTACGGCCCCCAATCGGCCTCGACGACCGCGCAGGCGGCCAAGGGCCTGGCCACGATGCGCTCTATGCTCACCCAGAACGTGTCGCCCAATGCCGTGACGACCTACACGGAGAATGAGACAGCGAACGACTTCAGCAACGGTCAGGCCGCCTTCGCCCGCAACTGGCCCTACATGTGGGCCATCGTACAGGGCGCCGGCAGCAAGGTCGTCAATAAGGTCGGCGTGCTGCCGATGCTGCACGAGCCCGGCCAGACCGGCTACTCCACGCTCGGCGGCTGGTGGCTGGGCATCAACAAGAACACCAAGTACGCTGACCAGGCCTGGACGTTCATCAACTACCTGATCAGTTCGCAGCAGGAGCAGTACTACGCCATCCACGGCGGCCACGCCGTGGCCATGATCTCGGCCAATGACAGCCCGGCCGTCCAGGCGATCAACCCCTGGCTCAAGACGGTGACCCCACAGTTGCAGATTCTGCCGCGCCCGACCTCGCCGGTCTACAACGACATCTCGCTGAAGATGCAGCAAGACTTCCACAACGTCCTGACCGGCGGCATGACGCCCGAGGCGGCCGTGAAGGATGTTGAGTCGTTCATCCAGACTGCCCAAGCGCGTTTCCACTAACCCGTTCGCCCACCGGTATGGTGCATTGAGGTCCGGTGGAGCCTAGGCTCCACCGGACCTCGCGGGCTAACCTGACGCGCTCCACGTCTCCCCTGGCCCTCGATTGAGACCTCGCGCCGCGGTTCCGAGCTATGCGGGCTACCCGTCAGGGTGTTCATTAGGCAAAATTGGAGAGTGCTCGATGAGCGTGCAACAAGTGACGCAACCTCTGTCGAAGCAGAGGGCGCGGGCAGGGTCGTTCGTGCGGCAAGAGAGGCGCGCCGCGTATCTGTTCGTGGCGCCGGCCCTGATCGTGATCGTGGGCATCGCGTTCTACCCCATCGCCCAGTCTATCTGGTACAGTTTACTCAATTATCTGCCGACGCATCCGGAACTCGGGACGCAGTTCGTCGGCCTCGATAACTACAAGGCAGCCTTTGCGGACTCCACGTTTACCAGCAGCATCGTCTCTACCGTTCTGTTTACCGTGGTCAGCGTGGTGCTCGAGTTTATGCTCGGCCTGCTGTTCGCGCTCACACTGAATCAGAAATTTATTGGGCGCAACGTGGCGCGCGCGGCGGTGCTGGTGCCCTGGGCTTTTCCCACCGTCATCTCAGCGGTGGTGTGGGCTGCCCTGGGCTGGCAGAACAACACCGGCGTCATCCCCGCTATCTTCCACGCCCTGGCCCCCAACTCCGTCCCGGCCAATTGGGCGCCGCTAGCCAGTACCCCTTCGCTGATCGCGGCGATGGTCGCCATCGATGTCTGGAAGACGGCGCCGTACATGGCGTTGCTGCTGCTGGCTGGCTTGCAGACCATCCCCGACGACGTCTACGAGGCGGGCCGCGTCGACGGCGCGAACGTCTGGCAGCGCTTCTTCCAGATCACGCTGCCCCTGCTCAAGCCGGCCATCCTGGTCGCATTGCTGTTCCGCACCCTCCAGTCGTGGAACGTGTTCGACCTGTTCTACGTCGTGGCAAAGAACAACCTGGATAGCATCTCGACCTACGCCTACAAACAGCTGATCCAGGCACAACTCAGCTTCCCGGTCGGCATCGCCATGACGGTCTTGATTTTCCTTAGCGCCGGCGCCATCGCGCTGGTATTCACCAGAGTGCTCGGCGCTCAGACGGGCGCGTAAGGAAGAGGGAGGGGGGAAAGTTTATGGCTACAACCGTTACCGGCGCCCGCGCGAGCACAGCCACCCGCACACGTAACAAGATCAGTGTCGGGCGCATTTTCTTCTACATCGGGGTCGCGCTGATTGTCCTGTTCTGCGTCGCGCCCCTGTTGTGGGTCTTCGACGAGGCGCTCAAGCCGGCGGCCGAGTGGAGCGCCTCTCCGCCCACGGCGTTCCCGTCGCACACCACGCTGGAGAGCTTCTCCAGCGCCTTCAATGACCACCCTGGATTCGCGGGCAATATCAAGAACAGCGTGATCATCGCGGGCGCCGCGACGCTGATCTCGCTGCTCTTCGGCATCACGGCCGGCTACGCCATTGCGCGGCTGCGGTTCCGTGGTCGCACCGTGGCGATGGCCGTCATCCTGGCCGTGACCATGTTCCCGCAGATTGCCATCATCGGCCCGCTGTACGTGTTCTTTTACCAGGCTGGCTGGATCGACAAGTACCAGGGGCTGATCCTGCCCAACGTCGTCTTCTCGCTGCCGCTGACCGTCTTCCTGCTGGTGACGTTCTTCCGCCAACTCCCCTTTGAACTCGAAGAGTCGGCCAGGGTCGACGGGGCGGGCATTGTGCGCACGCTGTGGTCAATTGTGTTGCCGCTGGCCGCGCCGGGCGTGTTCACGGCCGCCATCCTGACCTTTATCAGCGCCTGGAACGACTACCTGTTCGCCGTCTCCTTCACCACGAACGACAACGTGGCTCCGGTCACGGTCGGTTTGGCCAACTTCTACGGTGGGGCCAGCTTCCAGTTCCCCTGGGGCGAGATCGCGGCCGGGGCCATCGTGGTCACGGTGCCGCTGATCATCGTGGTGCTGATCCTGCAGCGCCAGATCGTGGCCGGCCTCACGGCAGGCGCCGTCAAGGGGTAGGGAGCGCCACGACCCCGCGCTTCTCGCCTCGCGCGCGGCCGCGCGTCAACCAACACCGGAGGGGTGTGCGATCCCCATTGCGCACCCCTCCTCGCACCTACCGAGTGTGCCCCCCGATTATGAGCGGCGCCTGACCTTAAAAGGTCATGGCCGGGTGCGCCGGGGAGGGCCGAGGGGCTAGTCAGCCATGGGGCTGGGGAGTGAGGGTTCCCCGGAGCGGCAAGTATTACGCCTGGCCCTCGCCGCCGACGATCTCCGCGTCGACGGGCGCCAGGTGGCCGTTGCCATTATAGGAGGAGTTATTCTGGGGCCGGCTCTGGCCGTCTTGCGGCTGCGGCCGCCGCTCGACGGGCGTGGCGGTCAGCAGCTCGGCCCGCTCCCGCTCGGCGCGCAGGTCGATCTGCCGCGTCGGCTCCGCGCGCGCCGGATCCTCGGGCGCGCCGGGGGACTCGTGCGTGACCGCGACATGCTCATGGTCGAAGCTGATGCGGGTCACGCTCGGCGCCTCATCCGGCGCGAGGTTCTCCGACTCGGACAGGGTAGGCGTGGCGCGACGATTGGCCACCAACTCGGCCAACTCGTCGCCGTCGATCAACTGAATCGGGTGCGCCGCCGCGACATCCTCGGCTTGCAGCGTAAAATGGCCGTTGGTGACCACGAAAGTCTGGGTCGCGCCGGCGTTGGTCGTGGCCGCGAGCGCGCGCTGCACCGCGTCGACATCGACCATGCCGCCGTGGTACTGGTACGCGGCCAGGGCCAGCCGGCCCTGACGCCGCAGCAGCAAAGTGTGCTCGGCGGCGCCCGTCTCGACGTTATAGCCGCGGCCTTCGAAGATGGCGCGGATGTCGTCGACGAACTCCGCCGGCGGCCGCACCGGAGCGGTTGGCGAGGCGAGGCGGTCCGACGCCGACCGCGAGTAGCCACCTATTGCCTGGGTGGGCTGGTACGGCGCTGCCACCGCCGTCGTGCCCGCGCCGTTCGCGGCCGCGAGATAACCATTGACCGGCAGCAACGTCGCGGCCGGCAGGTACCCATTGCTGGGCAGACTGCCGGAGGGGGCCAACTCAGGCGGCGCCTGGTTCTGACGCAGCCGGATGTAGACGTGCTCACCGAGTTTCTGGCACACCAGATCGTCCTCGTAGCACAGGCGGTGGAACTCGAACAATTCCTGTTCGGTCAGGGTGGCGTCGGCCCACAGATGCTGCCAGGCGGCGTTGTCGAATCGCTCATAGGGCAGTTCGGCCAGCACCTTGCTGCGCGTCATCCAGGCCGGCGCGGCGATGACCAGGATCGTGTCGACGGCGCGGTCATACTCCAGTTCGTCGAGCTGCAGCGACGAGATCTCGGCCGAGTTGGACGGGAGCCGCACGTGGTAGACGACCTTGTCCCAGGCAGGGGTGAGGAGGGCGTCCCGATCGTAGCCGAGCAGCCCGGCAACATACCAGTAGCGGCAGTCCTCGCTGCAGCAGCCCAGCCGTGCGTGCTTGTAGAGACCGATGCGGCCGCAGTTGAGGCAACTCGTAATCGAGTCGGTGCGGCACTCTTTAGAGCAGTAGCCGCTGTGGTTGTGCCAGAAGTGCACCTTGCGGGCGCAGTTGGGGCAGCGCCCCACGTCGTCTCTACCCATTATCCCTGCGTCCCCTGTGCGCCGTAGCCTATCCCGTGATCGTGATCCATGACGTGCATACCCCAAGCATAGCGCCCGCGTCCATCCTTGCGCACGCGCGGTCTAGCCGGAATTATAACAGGGGTGAAAGTTGCGCCGCGCCGGCCATGGCAGTACACTGACGATTGCCCGCACATCTCATGCCATGTGCTCTTTCTTATGCCCGCTTTTGACAGCGACGGCGATAGACGATGGGGGATCACGGACGACATGTCCTATCCGACAAGCGAGCCCGCGGCGATTGGACAGGGATAGGTCCGTCTCCGTCCGCGTCAATCCCTACCTGGGGCTTGTCGTCGCCACCGTCGGCGTCTCGTTCGCGGCGATCTTTATCAGCGCCGCCACCACGCCCCCGTTGGTGACCGCGACCTGGCGTATGGCGCTGACCGTGCTGCTGCTCGGCCCATTGCTGTGGCCGCGACGCGGCGCCCTGGCCGGCCTGGGCCGCGGCGACTACGGGCTGATCGGCGCGGCCGGCGCCCTGCTGGCGCTGCATTTCGCGACCTGGACGGTCTCGCTCTTCTATACGTCGGTGGTCAGTTCGGTGCTGTTTGTCAGCGTGCATCCCGTGCTG
>JAABUX010005323.1_pt1 | contig 15846 bp, 11 predicted proteins | sample 5561851 | NCBI WGS metagenome assembly JAABUX01 (sample SAMN10711883, study PRJNA513361) | rock metagenome | isolation source: Antarctica rocks | place: Antarctica: Victoria Land, Richard Nunatak red sandstone | collected 2016-01-03 | reverse complement strand
TTGCCGACCGCCGAGGAGGTGTGGAACTGGTCGCGCTGGCGTCGGATTCATCAGGCGGTCGCACGACGCTGCCATTACAAGGGACGTGGAGTCAAACCGCCGGATTAGATACAACTGTAGTACTAGGTCGTGTGGACAAAATCCAGGTGATCTGGATAAGCCGTGTGGACAAGGCCCGGGGGTTCTAGATTAAGATGGACCCAACCTGCTGAACGGCCCTAGTAGACCACCTACCTTATCTTGCCGGGAAAAACCTGCCATTTTGACGGTTTCGGCGAGGATTTCCCCCGCAATTTATGCCTGGCGGGAGACTAGTGGTTTACCGCGTTGAATTTTGATGATCGCATCATCACCGCTTCGCCTCCTCTGGGAAAAGGGATTAGCTGAGCGATCGTCAAAATTCAACGCGGTGGGGCACTAGACACAAAACGGCCTCGGCCTTCCAAAACCGCCCACCCAAGATCACCCGAGCCCGCCCCCCTTTTCATGGAGACGGGTGAAAAACTATGGTCATGGCAGTTCGTTCCGCCAACCGATCGAGCGAAGCCAACCGAGGGGGCTGATCCCTCCGTTGGCTTCGTTCCGCCACGGGCGAGACAACCCTGTTCCGGGCGGTCGTTGGGTTCGTTCCGCCGGGAGCCGAAGCGAACCCAGCGGATGCCGAACGCTGTCGGATCGATCGCTACCGGCCTTGCCGGATCAGAACACCTAAACCCATGACTTTATTGACTTTTCGGAGAGAAGCCGGCCGACCCTCCGGAGCATGGGACGTTGCCAACCGGGCCGGGGCGGCGGTATCGTGGCGAGGGTTGGGCCGGCTCATCGTCCGGTCCGGGTCGGGTTTGATCGCCCTCGTTCGCCCTTTTCGGAAAGGTCCTCTCCAATGGCTACCGCTCAAGCCGCTTCGCCTTCGACCTCCTCCCCCTCGGACCGGCCGACCCGGATGTTGATCGGCGGCCAATGGCGAGACGCGGTCGGCGGAGGAACCCTACTTGTGACCAACCCGGCCGACGAGTCGACCTTGGCCGAGGTCGCTTACGGGGGTCGGGCCGACGCCGACCTCGCGGTCGAGGCCGCCGCCAAGGCGTTCCCGACCTGGAGCAAGACCACCGCCTACGAGCGGGCCAAGATCCTCAAGAAGACCGCCGAGCTGATCCGCGAGCGGGTCGAGACGATCGCCCGGACCTTGACCCAGGAGCAAGGCAAGCCGTTGCCCGAAGCCCGGGGGGAGGTCAACCACACCGCCGACACGTTCGAGTGGTTCGCCGAGGAGGCGAAGCGGGCCTATGGCCGGATCATCCCGCCGACCGTCGCAGGTAAGCAGCACCACGTCATCAAGCACCCCGTCGGCGTGGTCGGGACGATCACACCCTGGAACTTCCCGTCGGCGATGGTCAGCCGGAAGATCGCCCCGGCGCTGGCGGCGGGCTGCACCGTGGTCAGCCGGCCGGCGGACCAGACCCCGCTCACGATGATCCAACTGTTCGCCGCGATGGCCGACGCCGGGGTTCCCGACGGGGTGGCCAACCTCGTCATCGGCGACGCCGTGGAGTTCGCCGACGCTTTGTTCGCCCATCCCGCCGTCCGGAAGATCAGCTTCACCGGGTCGACCAAGGTCGGCAAGGAGTTGATCCGCCGCTCGGCCGACCAGGTGATGCGGCTCTCGCTCGAACTCGGCGGCCACGCCCCCTTGATCGTCTTCCCCGACGCCGACGTCGCCCAGGTCGCCCAGGCCGCCGTCCTGGGCAAGTTCCGCAATAACGGCCAGGTCTGCATCGCGCCGTCTCGGTTCTACATCCACGAGTCGATCTCGAAGGATTTCACCGAGGCCGCCGTCGAGCTGACCCGCAAGCTCAAGCTCGGCAACGGCCTCGACGACGGCGTCCAAGTCGGCCCGATGTTCGCCCCCCAGGCGCTCGAAAAGACGTCGGGCCTGGTGGAAGACGCCCGAGGCAAGGGGGCCGAGATCCTGACCGGAGGCGGCAAGTCGACCCGGTTCGACAAGGGGTACTTCTTCGAGCCGACCATCCTCCGAAGCGTCGACGGCGGGATGCGCATCCTCTCCGAGGAGCCGTTCGCTCCGGTGATGCCCCTGATCGACTTCAGCAAGCTCGACGACGTGATCGCCGCCGCGAACAACACCCCCTACGGCCTGGCGGCCTACGTCTTCACCAACGACCTGACCGTCGCCACCCGGATGGCCGAGGGGCTTGAAGCCGGGATCATCGGGATCAACGACCCCGTCCCCGCCACCCCCCAAGCCCCCTTCGGCGGGATGAAGGAATCCGGGATGGGCCGGGAACTCGGGATCGAAGGGCTTGACGCCTACTTCGAGACCAAATACGTCTCGATCGGCCTCCGGGCCTGATCTCGTCCCATGCGGGGGGGTCCGATGAGCTTCGTCGAATCCAAGATCACTGATTTGGACCCGCCTCGCCCGAGGATGACGGTCGCCTCGTTTCTCGCCTTGAGAGAGGACGGCGTCGACCGAATGCTCCTCGATGGCGAGGTCTGGGAAGTTGGCTTGATGATCAAGACCCCACTTCATGGGATGACCGCCGCCACGCTGATTTACTTCCTGGGGAACTGGCTGAAAGGACAGCCGGTCCCCCACGGGAGCCTCCACGTCGGCAATGCCGGGTTTCAGCTCGACGAGAACAGTGTCGTCGGCGTGGACATCGGTTATGCCTCGCCGAATCTGGTCGCCCGGACGGCGCCCGATGTCGAGATTTTCGAAGGTCCGCCGGCCCTGGCCGCCGAGATCCTGGCGCCGGGTGATCGGCACGGCCCGCTCGTCGCCAGGATTCGCAAATATCTTCAAGTCGGCACGGTCGTCTGGGAAATCGACCCGGATTGGCAACTGGTCCGGGTCCATCGCCCGGGCCTGCCGGTCGAGTCGCACAATGCCACCCAGGAGTTGATCGGCGACCCATACCTGCCCGGCTTCCGCGTGGCGGTGGCGGAGTTCTTCGCCGACTGACCCCAATCTCGACTCGAAAGGAAGGAAAGCCATGAGCCTCGCGGAACTGACCATCACCGACCCGGCACCGCCTCGCCGGAAGATGACGATCGACGAGTTCTTGGCGCTCCCCGACGACGGCGTCGACCGGATGCTCCTCGACGGCGAAGTGTGGGAGATGGGGACGACGATGAGAAACCGATCTCACGGCAAGGTCGCGGCGCGGATCACGGCTAGGCTCTCAAATTGGAACGAGACACAACCAACCCCCCGGGGAGAAGTGACGGTGGGAGACACGGGGTTTTGGCTCCGAGGTGAACCAGGGTCGATGGTCGGCCCCGACGTCGCTTATGCTTCGGCGGAGTTGGTGGCCAACATCCCGGACGAATTGGCCTACTACCAAGGACCGCCCGTCCTCGCGGTCGAAGTCTTGTCTCCATCCGACAAGCTTGAAGACATCGTCGCCAAAGTCTTCAGGTATCTCGAGGTCGGGACGATCGTGTGGGAAGTCAACTCGCATTTTCGGCGCGTCCATGTCCATCGCCAGGGCCTGCCGGTCGAGTCGTACAACATCACGCAGGAACTGGTCGGCGACCCGTATCTGCCCGGCTTCCGCGTAACAATCGCGGATATTTTCAATGTTTGACCATATTCCTCCCCCTCCCGGGGCTTCGGGTTGACGAATTCGCCCCGTCCCGGTCCAATGCCGCCCGGAGACCGGATCATGGCTTGGGGGCGACGGGATGATGGGCTGGATTTCCCCGGGATCTCGGGACGCTTCGACCGATCAAGCCCCCGCCGTCGGCTTTGGCCCGATGTCGGCCCTGGGCCTGGCGTTGGGCTTGGGCCTGGTCGCGGGCTTGGCGGAGGTGGCGGTCCTGGGGTTGCAGGACTGGGTCGACCCGGTGGTGACGGTGGATTCGATCCGGACCAACCGCCACTACGCCTGGATGATCCCGGTGTCCGACGCCGGGCTGTTTGGCGTGGTTGGGTTGGGGTTCGCCCTGGCGGCGACTCGATGGCCGAAGGCGGTCGGGCGATGGGAGGCGGCAGCCCTGGCGTTTCCGGCGACGGTGGCGCCGATGCTCGCGGTCCGGGGGTTGTATCCGGTCGCCGCCGTGGTCTTGGGGCTGGGGGTGGCCACCAAGATGGCCGGGTGGTTGGGGCCGAGGCCGGATCTGGCTCGAAAGATGGTCCGGTTCGGGTTGCCGATTTTGGTGGTCGCGGTATTGGCCTTGGCCGGGATCAAGCCGGGGCGGTCGGCGCCGGTTCGCCACCCCGTCGCCGACCTCCCGAAGACGCCGGCGAACGTCCTTTTGCTCGTGATGGACACGGTTCGCGCCGATCACTTGTCGGTTTATGGGTATAACCGGGCCACGACGCCCAACCTGGAGCGTTGGGCGAAGCGAGGGGTCAAGTTCGCCAAGGCGAGGGCGACCGCCCCTTGGACCTTGCCTTCGCATGCCAGCATGTTGACGGGTTATTGGCCGCACCAGCTTTCCGCCGACGTGTCGCACGCCCTCGACGCCTCCAAGCCAACCCTGGCCGAGTTCCTCGGCGACCGGGGGTACGCCACCGGCGGCTTCGTGGCCAACACCTATTACTGCAACGCCTGGTACGGGGTGGACCGGGGGTTCGACCGCTACGAGGACTTCCCCGAGAACGACCTGACCACTCCGGCGGAGATCCTCCGAAGCTCGACCCTGGGGCGGCGGGTCGCCAAGAAGCTCGGGCACAAGCTCGCCACCCCCGGCTCGAAAGGCTCGCGGAAGTCCGCCGCCACCATCAACCGCGACGCCCTGGCCTGGATCGACGCCCAGCCCGCGAACCGGCCGTTCTTCGCCTTCCTGAACTACTACGACGCCCACGCCCCCTACGAGATGCCCGACGGCTACGCCCGACGGTTCCTCCGGCCCGGCGACTCCGCGAGCCACCAGGCCGCGACCGTCCGCGAGTTCGAAGGGATGGCCAAGCACCCGGCGCCGAGCGACCCCGAGGCCGTCGACCATGCCCGAATCATCGGCGAGGAAGCGGCTCGGATCATGGTCGACGCCTACGACGACTGCATCGCCTCGCTCGACGCCGAGGTCGGCCGATTGTTGGACCATCTCGACGCCCGAGGCACCCTGGCCAACACCCTGGTCATCGTGACCTCCGACCACGGCGAGCACTTCGGCGACCGAGGCTTATACGGCCACGGCGTCAGCCTGTACCACCCGCTGATCGACGTCCCCTTGCTCGTGATCCCGCCGTCGAAGTTGTTACCCACCGCCACCCAAAACCGCGCCGTCGCCGACCCGGTCAGCCTCCGCGACATCCCCGCGACGGTGGTCGACTTGCTCGGCCTGGGCCAGGACTCCCCGTTCCCCGGCGCATCATTGGCCGGTCGCTGGGACGGCTCGCCGACCCGACCCATCGACCCGCCCTTGTCCCTGGTCGAGCAGCAGAAGAAGTTCTCCCCCAGCCCGCACATCCCGGCATCGCTCGGGCCGCTCTGGTCCTTGGCTCAGGCGGGTTTGACCTACATCCGCCAGTCCGACGGCGCCGAGCAGCTCTACGACCACACCCAAGATCCGCTCGAAACTCGCAACCTAGCCGCCGCGCCCGAGCATCAGCCAAGCTTGATCCAGTTCCGGGCCACCTTGAACCGACTCCTCCAGGACCCCGCCCCCCGGCAAGGGGCCACGGCCGACGCCCACCTACACCTAAAGGAGGACGCCGCGCGGAGGCGTTGAACGATCGGGCGGCGATGCGGGTCGGACCAGTTCGAGTCGAGACGGCCCAACCCCCGTCGTCGCCGATCCGATCAACTTCGACCGATCTTGAGCATGTCGCAAACCTGCTGATAAGTCGTCCCCAAGTCGACCGCCAGGCATGGCCCGGTCTTGAGCCAGAGTGGCATGGTCGGCAAATCCTCGCCAACGGCCAGCAGCTCGCGCCAGATCGCCAATTGCTCGGAGCCTGGCCGATAGGAGGTCGCGGCCAGCGACCGGATCGGGACGACCGGATCAGCGGGATCGAGCCGCGCGAGCAGTTCGGCGTGCAGGTCGGCCCACCGCTTGGTCACCACATCGACGACCAGGATGCCGATGCCCGTCTTGAGATAACTCTGGCATTTGGCGTTGAAATCATCCCGAGTCGCCGGCCGATCTTTGTTGGCCGGGCTGACCAGCTCGATGGCCCCGGTCAAGACGGCCCCACCGCTCGCCTCGAAGACGAGGACCTCGACCTCATCGGTGGCCACAGCGAACGGAATCGTAGCGGTGGGAGCCGTTGGCTGCCAACGTCGCGCCGGGTCGAACTCGTCCGGCCATTCCGCGCCCGGCTTCCGCAACGAGGCCACGTCGACCTCGATGTGGAAGTGGACGTTCGGCTCGGCAAAATAGCCCTCGGGGAGGAAGGCATTCAGGTTGCCGGCAATCGCCGTCGCCCAGGCGCTGTGGAATCCAGACCACTGGCGGGACGGGTAGAGCGGCGGGTGAAAATGATCGAGCAGCGGCATGGCTCGCGTCCCCTTCCACACTTATGGCGAGTCGTTCCCGATCCGGAGCGCCCGTCGAGTTTGGCGGTAGGTCGTCTCCAGATCGACCGCCAGGCATGGCCCGGTTTTCAGCCAGAGCGGCATCATCGGCAGTTCCCCGCCGAGGGCCAGCGGCTCCCGCCAGATGTCGAGCGAGTCGGCCCGGGGGCGGTAGGCGACGACCGAGAGCGATCGAGCGTCCCCGGTCGGCCGATCGGGGTCCAAGCGAGCGAGCAAGGCATTGTGCAGGTCGGCCGAGCGGTCGGTGACGATGTCGACCACCACAACCCCCAGGCCATCCCTCAAATAGTTCTCGCACTTGGCGGTGAAGGCGTCCCGACTCGTCGGCCGATCCTTGTTGGCCGGGCTTACCAATTCGATTGCCGCCGCCAAATCCTCTCCACCGCTGGAATAGTAGACGGAGACGCCGACTTCGTCGACCGTCGTGGCAAAAGGAATCGTCGCCATCGGCGTGGGGGGTTGCCAGAGGGCGTCGGCCCGTTCGAGGTCGTCCCGCCAAGCCTGGTCGAGGTCCCTCAAGGACGCCACGTCGATCTCAATCCCGAATTGGGCGTGCGGCAGGGCGATGTAGCGCGGCGGGAGACGCCCGTTCAAATCTGTCGCGATGTTTCCCGCCCACAGGTGATGAAAGCCATGCCACTGCTCCCTCGGATAAATCGGCGGGTGGAAGTGGTCTAACAGTGGCATCGGCTCACATCCCCTTCCGCCCGTCGACCTCAGTTCAAGACCGTCAGCGCGGGCTTCTTCTCTTTCTGGGGCTTGAGGGCGGGGGTTTCCTCGGCGAACCGGCCGACCTCTTCGAGGAGGGCGTCGACCATCTGGGCCTCGCTGACGCGGCGGATCGGCACGCCTCGCTTGAAGATGATCCCCTTGCCCCCCCCGGCGGCGATCCCGAGGTCGGCCTCCTTGGCCTCGCCGAAGCCGTTGACCAGGCAGCCGAGGATGCTGATCCGCAGGGGGTCTTTCAGGTGCGCCATCTTGGCCTCGACCTCGGCGACGATCCGCTCCAGGTCGATGTCGAGCCGGCCGCAGGTCGGGCAGGCGACGACCTCGGGGCGGTTGACCCGTCGCCCGGTGGCCCGGAGGATGTCGAACCCGGCGGCGATCTCGGGCACCGGGTCGCCCAACAGCGAGACCCGGATCGTGTCGCCGATCCCCCTCAAGACGATCGCGCCGATGCCCGCCGCGCTCTTGAGCGTGCCGTACTCGCGCGAGCCCGCCTCGGTGATCCCGACATGGGTGGGGTATCCGCTCTGCGCGGCGAACTGGGTGTAGCATTCCAGGGCGGTCGGGACGTGGCTCGCCTTGAGCGAGACGATGATCTCGCGGTAGCCGAGCGACTCGCAAAGCTCGATCGACCGCAAGGCCGACTCGACCATCGCCTCGGGGCAGGGGAAGCCGTACTTGTCGATCAGGTCCTTCTCCAAGCTCCCCGAGTTGACGCCGATCCGCATCGGCACGCCTTTATCCTTGGCTTTGCGGATCACCTCCTTGAACCGCTCGACCCCGCCGATGTTGCCCGGGTTGATCCGGATCTTGTCGACCGCCCGCTTGCCGTCGGCGGTCGTCGCATCGAGGCAGGCCAAGGCCATCTTGTAGTCGTAGTGGATGTCGGCGATCAAAGGCAGCTTGATCAAGGGGCGGATCACCTTGCACGCCTCGACGTCCGCCATCTTGGGGACGGTGACGCGGATCAGCTCGCAGCCCGCTTCTTCGAGCTTGCGGATCTGCTCCACCGTCTCGGCGACGTCGAACGTGTTCGTCGTCGTCATCGACTGGACCGAGATCGGTCGATCCCCCCCGACCACCACGTCGCCCACGGCGACCTCGCGCGTTTTATGCCGGGTCACCGTCGTGCTATAGGCCATCGTCGCCGTCCTAATCTGGGGTTTCGTCAAGCCTTAGCGGATTTTCCACGCCGGGGTGACATCCAAGATCAATGTAGTCTCAACGCCCCGACCAGTCAAGCCGAAGCCGCTTAAAATAATAAAAAATATGAACACCCTTAGCCGTAACCGACGATCAATTCGCGGAAGTCGCGGGGAGGGGACATCGCCCACTTTTCTTCTCTCACGAAGAGGGGCCGATAGGTCGTGGCCGGGTCGCTCGACGTGGCGTTTTCGCACCAATGTTGAAGCCTTTGCCACTTGCGCGGATCATCAAGGTCTTCTCGGCCTTTGGTTTCGATGATCCAGATTTCATGATCCGACCGTTTAACGACGAAATCGGGGTAGTAGTTCGCAATCCCGCCGTCGGCTTTCTGGTATTCGATGTGAAAGTGGGTGCTTTGGCTGTTTTTCAGGAACGAGATGATGTCCTTGCAGCCATCGAGGAACGCGGCGAATTCCAGCTCGAAATGACTGTCGCCGACGATCTTGTTGAGGATGGAAAGTTTGGGTTGGATGTGCTGTTTTTTGTCACTGAGATGCGGGCGGATGTCGCGGGCGAACGACATCGTCCGCATCACCTCAGTGCTCCCCCGGTCGTGGACAGTCGCGGCGTTGACCGCCGTCTTGGTCGCCTCGAAGATCGTGTTGCGGGCCTCGATCCGGTTGAGGTTCGCCGGCATATTGGGATCGTCGACGTCGACCATCCGCCCGAAAAGATGATTGACGACGAACTCCTTGATCTTGCCGTAGAGGATGTCGTGATTGCCGATCAGGCGGGAGTCGCGCCGGACCGTGTCGGCGAAGTAGCCGATGATGTTCTGGATGCCGGGGTGGTGATGTTCGAGTAACGTGGTGGTGTGGCTGTGGGCGTCGCGGTCGATATCTTTGAAGTGGATCTCACGCCGCTCCGACTCGGAATAGGTCTGAAACGCGATCGGTCGGAACGTCCAGGTGGCCGGGTCCATCCGCCCGAGGTTGTCATACTCACGCTGAACTCGAGGCGTGAGGATCGGCAGCGTGATGTCGAGTCGGTCGATGTCTTTCGAGACGTTGGCGCGATCGACTTCGATGACCAGAGGCGGCGGGGCTTGTGCCCTCGGACCCATCGGCACCTGCTCCAGTTCGACCCCTTCCTCTTTGATCCGATCGACGAACGCGATGAATTTCGGCGTGCCGATCACGCTGACCCGCTCGACCCGGTCGTCGCCCCGGAACATCCGCCGAAGGCCGCGCCCCAAGGTTTGCTCGGGGAGGATCTCGTTCTTCGCCTCGAAGGCGCGGAGGCCGACGATCGAGACGACGTTGCGCACGTCCCAACCTTCGCGCAACACCATCACCGAGACGACGGCCTTATACGGGCTTTCGAGCGAGTCGATGTCGCGGCTTTCCTTGCGGAGCTTGTCGAGTTCCTTCTTGTTTTTGGCCTGCGACGACTCGGAGATATCGCCGCTCTTGTTGGTATGAATCACCAGCACCGCGCCTTGCATCTCGGGGAACGACCGCTCCAGGAATTCGCCTACCTCGTCGCAGTGGGTGGTGTCGTCGGTCATCACGAATAGGAGCGGTTTCTTGCCGGTCGCGGCCAGTTCCTCGGTCGACTTCTTCCACTCCTCGTAGCCCAACCGGAGATAGTCGCCGTACCGCTCGACGTAGTGCTCGCTCGGCTTTTCGGTGAGCTTGGCGCGGCTGTCTTGATCGGGCAAAACGGGCGACTTGACGACGCGCTGGCGGATCGCCTCGACCAGCGGGTAGTCGCAGATCGTTTGCGGGAAGATCGCCCTGGAATTCAAGTCGCGGGGGGTAGCCGTCAGGTCGAACTGGACCGAAAGGCGGCTGTCGCGGAGCCGGAGGCCGGAGGCGATCTCCTCGATGTTCTTGAACCAAGCCAGCTTATCGTCATGGATATGGTGCGCCTCGTCGTTGAGGATCACCAGGTCGGGCACCCGTCGGATGATCTCGCCGAGGTCCATCCCCGAGTCGGTCGCCCTGCCCTTGGGCCGTTTGCCGAGGAGGAAGTCGGTCGCGTCGTCGTCGTCGATCGACGGTTCGGCGCCGTTGAGGAAGACGCGGTGGATGTTCGACAGGAACAGGTTGCCCGAGTCCGACATCGGGCCGATCTCATCTTGAATGTGCAGGGTCATTTGGAAGTCGGTCGACCAGTTTTGGCCCTCGACCCCGTCTTCGGGCAAGACCGGGTCGTCGCGGAAGATCCGAAGGTCGTCGAAGTCGGTTCGGAGCCGGTCCAAGACGATGATGTTGGGGGCGATCAGGAGGAAGTTGGTCGACAGGTCCGACCCCGGCTCGTACTTCCTGTGGAAGTAGGCCCAGGCGATCAAGAGCGACATCACCTTGGTTTTGCCCGTCCCGGTGGCCAGTTTCAAGACGTAGCGCGTCCAGGTCTCGGCGAACAATCGCTGCATCAACCCGCCCGCCGTGTCGTACTTCAGGAGCGAGTGCGGGTCGCGGGCTTGCTCGACCTCGTACAACCAGATCGCCGACTCCACCGCCTCGCGCTGGGCGAAGTAGTAGCGGAACGGTTGCGAGACGCCGTCGGCATCAAGAACTCGGTGGTCTGTATCGAACCAGTGGCGGAGCAGGGCCGCCGTCGTCGGGCTGGCCCCGGCGTACCCGGCGTCGCGCCACTCCTTGACGCCTCGCCTGATCCGGTTGACCAGCGGGGGAATCAACAGCCCCAGCGCCTTGCCGCGACGCTCCTCTTCACCGGGGAACCAGCGGATGTCGGGGTCGAGGATCGTGTGCGGATCGGTCGGGAAATCGGGGGGCAGTGCCATGATGTCTATTCTCAAAAAGTCTGGCCACGGATGTACACGGATAGGACACGAATCAGAAAAAATTAATCTTTTGTCTAATCCGTATCCTATCCGTGTTCATCCGTGGCTCAAATATTTAGACCGTGACCTCGACGACTTTGGTGGTGTCGTTGCCGAAGATGTCGATCACCTTCACGGCGAGCTTGTACTTGCCCTTCTTGGCGTAGGTGTGCCCCGCACTCGTCAGTTCGAGCGTCCGGTCCTTGCGGGTCCGGAACGACTGCCACTCGTTCTCGAAGATATAGTTGCCGGTGGTCCGCTTGATCTCCACGCCGTTCTCGACCTCGGTCAGCAGTTCGGGCGTGCTGGCGTAGTCGAAGTCCACCGCCCAGTAGTCGACCCAGTCGGTCCAGACCTTGGTAAGCACTTCGGTCGTGATGATCCCCGCCTTGTCCTTGCTAATCTTGAGGACCTGGCCATTGGCGACCGTCACCTTGCTCCCGCCCGGCTTGAGCTTGCCGCCGAGGCCGTCGACGTCTTCCTGGCGATAGTAGACGCTGAAATCCGTCAGAGCTACCCGGGCCGACAACCCTTGGACCGTCGGTTTGACCTCGACGTAGGCCAGGTCATAGAACTGGACCTGCCCGGCCTCGACGGCCCGCTTGTCGAAGACGTCCTTGGGGATGCAGCGGAGGGCGACATTGACCCCTTGGCGGCGGGCGTCGTCGGTCAACTCGGGGTGCAGCCCCATCTCGAACTCGAAGCCGAGGAGGTCGACGGTCGTGAACTTCTGGTCGCGGCACGCCTTGACGACCTCTCGAAACTGAGCTTGCGTCACCGGGGCGTCGACCGGCCCGACGACGACCCAGGCCCGCCCCTTCTTGCCATGAAACGGTGGCGACTGGAACGTCCGCTCGGCCTTGTACGCCGAGAGGATCAGGTTGAGGTAATATTCCTCGCGGCGGACCGACTCCTCGCGCCGGGCCGGTTCGGGCAGGTTGGGGTTGATCCCGATGAAATACTGCCGCTCGTACTTGCCGAGGTTGAGGATCTCGAACGACCGATACGGCTTCCCCTGCTTGCGGGCTTCGCGCTGCACGCCGATCAACCGCTTCCGGCTGGTGTGGATTGCGAACCGCCCCAGATCGCAGCCGATCCACTTCCGCCCCAGCTTTTCGGCGACGGCCAGCGTCGTCCCCGAGCCGCTGAAGAAGTCGGCGATCAGATCGCCTTCGTTGGAAGAGGCTCGGATAATACGATCGAGAAGAGCTTCGGGCTTTTGGGTTGCGTAACCAGCATTCTCCGCAATTACATTATTTAATGGAGGAATGTCGATCCATAGGTTTGACAAAGGAGAGCCAGTGTTTTCATCAAGATACAATTTGAGGTGAGGCCATTTGCCCTTCTCAGGCCAGTAAATCTTACCTTGATCATTCAACAGATCGAGGGCGGCTGGGGGCCTAATCCAATGTCTCCCAATTTTATTTGGATCGATGCCTTTCCAGATTTCGCCTGTCGCTCCATTTCTTGTTCCAGCACCAGTCAAGTCACCTCGTCGAAACACACGGCCATCGGTATCTTTGAATCGATATTCCGACGATATATAAGTCTCGCCAAGTGGTACGTTGATCTTGTTAAAAGTGGACTGGTCAGAATCGACAACGAAGCAAAAAATCTGGTCAATGACATGCCCAAAAGTTTTCGTGTCGCCATGAGCTGATGTCCGTTTCCAAATCACTTCTGCCTTGAAGTTTCCACCTCCAAATACCTCATTGAGTAACAGCTTGACCGAATGGCTAACCTGCTTTCCAACGTGGACGTAAATGCTGCCATCATCCGCCAACAAATCCCGCATCAACCGCAATCGCTCATAAATCATGCAGAGATAGCTATCTGTCCCCCCCCCCCATGTGTCCCGATAAGCAAGCTCCTCGATGATCGACGGTTCCTTGGTCAGCGTCTCGCCGTCGCCGACTTCGATCTCGACGGAGAAATCGGCTCCCACATCAAACGGCGGGTCGATGTAGATGAGCTTCAAGCCGCCGGCCTTGTCGATCTCGCGGCGGAGGGGGCCGTTCTTGAGCGACGAGAGGACGAGCTTGTTGTCGCCCCAGATCAGCTTGTTGGTCCAGCCGCCGGACTGGCGGCCCGCGTCGTTGACGTCGAAGAGCGACTGGTACTCGCCGCCTCGGGAGCGCGGCTCGTCGATCTGCTCGATCGACTGGAACGGGAGGACGGCACTGGTGACCTCGCCCGACTTCCCCTTCCAGATCAACTCGGTTTCCGGGGCGTCGGCGAAGAGGCGGAGCCGGTACTTGGCGGGGAGCGGTCGGCCCGCGTCGATCAGCGCCTTGATCTCGGCCTTTTCATGATTGGTCAAATCCATCGCGGCTTTCCACCCTCACCTGGCCATCGAGCCGATCGAGACTTTCACCCATCAATCACTCGGTCGGCGACTCCCGCCGCCCGTTGAGGTCATAGGTCAATTCGGACACGTTGTCCAGGTCGATCAAGGCGACCTTCCCTGGACCGGCGGCGAGCAGGACTCCCTTGCGGTCGAACGTGAACGCCAACAATTCGGGGTGGCGGACCGTGTAGGACTCGCCCGAGGACGTGTGGATGAGGAAGCGGCGAAACGGGCGGGGTCGCTTGAAGGCCCGAATGTTCTCGGCGGTCATCGGCATGGCTCCCAAGCTTGGAATTTCCGCGAGATTCCCGCCGGTTGAAGCGACGGCCAACCGATTCGGGACGTCAGATCCACCCGCCCGACGCCGAGTCCACCTCGATCCGAACACCCAAGTCAGTTTACCCGACGACACTCCGGCGTCCAAGCGGATCGTTCTCGAGAACCGTGAACCCGTTGCCTCGAAAACTCACTTTGGGGTCGGCGTGTTGACTTCGACCTCGACGTCGATCAGCTTCAAACCGGCGACCGAAGCCCGGAGCTTGTAGGTGGTCGTCTCGGGAGCTTTGGGGGCGGCGGTCGGGGCGTCGAAGACCGCTCGGATCGGGGCGTTCTCGACGTTGGGCGGGAGGTCCCGGGCGACCGGGTCGGGCGAGGGCGGTTCGAAGGTCGGCTGGGGCCGGTATGTCCCGTCAAGTGGGACGTGGAATTGGCCGTGGCCCGCTTGCTGGTCGCGGGCCTGGATGTACCTCTTCCGAGCCGAAGGCTTCCCGACGATGGTCACGCCTTCATAGATGAGCAACGTCCCCTTGGCTTCTTCCAAGGCGGCGATCGACGTGTTGTAGCTCGCCTTGGACTGGGCTTCCTGGCTGGTGGCGTCGGCGTGCCGGCTGATGGCGTCGAGCATGCGGTCGACCGTGATTCGACCTTCCTCATCGAAAGCGCGCTGGGCGTCGAGTCGGCGTTGGGCGGCGACTTTGACCCTTTGGGCCGATTGGAACCGCCGGTAACCCGCGACGACCTCCTGGTCGCACCGGACGAGTTCGTGGGTGGTTTGCCCGATCAACTGGCGGAGGTGGTCCAACCGCTGGTCGCGTTCTTGCCGCTCTTTGGCCACTAGCTCGGCGGTAAGGTCGGGGGTGTTGGCGGTGACGGCGGCTTGGAGGTCGGCGGTGGCGATCCGTTCTCGCTGAAGGGCGATGTCGGGTTGCATGGCGAACATCTGGTCGCGGATCGTGTTCCATTCCGGCTCGACCTTCTCCTCGGACGGGGCGGTGGTGAGGACGATCCGGCGGTCGTCGATTGCGGGCAGGCCGAGGACCTTGCGGAGTTGCCGCTCGGCGGTGAGCAGGTTCGACTTGGCCGTGACCAAGCTGAGCTTGAGGTTTTCGAGTTGCCGCTCGGCTTCCGCGATGTCGCCGCTGTTTCGTCCCCCTTCGAAGTTGGCCTGCTCACGCTTGAGGATCTCACCCGCCATCCGGACGGCGGCTTCCAGACTCGCCAGGTTGGCGTGCTGGAACGACAAGGCCCAGTAGGTTTGCTCGATCGACCGGAGGTGCGCCATCACGTCGGCCTTGAACCGCCAGACCGACACATCCGGATCAAGTCGGGCGACGATCGCCTCGGCGTTGTTGGGTCCAGCGTAGACGCTCGGAGTGGCGTCGGCGAACATCCAATCGCCGTCGAGCGAGCTCGTGTGGACGTTGAGCTGGCTCGGCGGCGATTGCGTCCCGGTCTGCAAGATGCCATACCTGAAATTACCCCCAAAAGTGCCGCCGGCACTCACGTAGATCAAGCGAACCGTCTCGGAGTTGTCCAGCCCGATTCGGATCGCCTCGGGGAGCGACAACTGGCAGGTGGCTTCCGGTTCGGGAGGCGATGCCGGGGCCAGGGTAGGATCATCGGCGGCAACCAAGGCCAGGATCAGCAATGGGATAAGCAGACTCATGCTTGGGGGCTCCGTTCCTTTTGCCAGATCAGAGGTGGCGGTCAGTGTCTTATCGAAGCGAAGCCGATCACCCCGACAAGAGTCACCGCCCCTGTCGGCTCGACCGTTGGAAAGGTATGATCAACCCTTCCGCTCGAATCGGTCCTCGACCCGCGTAGGGCAAACATGCTCGAAGGTCCACTCATTTTCGTCGATGTCGACACCCAGGGGTGAGCGTCTCGAAAGTGGGTGGAAAATTTTGTACAACGGAACTATTCAATGGGTTGACCAAGAATCATGACCAGATGTCCAGGGAGCGGCCCGATGCACAAGCTTGATCTCAACCTCACCGCCG
>JAABUX010005320.1_pt1 | contig 15848 bp, 23 predicted proteins | sample 5561851 | NCBI WGS metagenome assembly JAABUX01 (sample SAMN10711883, study PRJNA513361) | rock metagenome | isolation source: Antarctica rocks | place: Antarctica: Victoria Land, Richard Nunatak red sandstone | collected 2016-01-03 | reverse complement strand
CACGTCCGCGCCCGCCGCCCGCGCGAGTTCCCCGGTCGCGTCCGAACTGCCATCGTCCACCACGACGATCCGCAGCGTCCCCGCGTAGTCCTGCGCCCGCAGCGACCGGACCGCCGCCCCGATCGACCCTGCCTCGTCGCGGGCGGGGATCACGATGTCGACCGGAGGCGCGCTCGCCGGCAACTGTGCCGCGAGCACCGGACCTGCCGACCAGAATCGCCCATGTAGCAGCAGCAGGTACGCCCAGGCGAGCAACGCCGCCGCCGCCAGCGCGATCATCCCCGCAACCGTCCGTCGGCGCGGAACGACGCGATCGCATCGGCCAGCGCCGCCCGCGCCGGCCGATGCGCGTAGCCCAGCTCGGCGATCGCCTTGGCCGAGCTGAAGAACATCTTCTTCTTGGCCATCGCCAACATCTCGCGCGTCACCATCGGTTCGATCCCGAACGCCCGCGCGGCCGCCTCCATCCCGAGCGCCACCGGATAGAGCGACGCCGTCGGCAGTCGCACCCGCCGCTGCCTGCGGCCGAGAATGTCGTCGATTTCGGCCAGGATCGCCTCGAGCATCATGTCCGTGCCGCCGAGGATATACGCCTCGCCCACTTCCCCGCGCTCGAGCGCCAGCGCATGCCCCTCGGCCACGTCGTCGACATGCACCACGTTCAGCCCGGTATCGACGAACGCCGGCATCCGCCCGGCCGCGCCGTCCAGCACCATGCGCCCGGTCGGCGTCGGCTTGATGTCGCGCGGGCCGATCGGCGTCGACGGGTTGACGATCACCGCCGGCACCGCCTCCTCGCGCACGAGCCGACGCACCTCCTGCTCGGCCCGGAATTTCGACTTCTTGTAGACACCGACGATCGCCTCCTCGTGCACCGGCGTTGCCTCCGTCCCCGGCGTCCCGTCGCCGACCAGGCCGAGTGCGGCGACGCTGCTGCAATAGACGATCCGCCGCACGCCCGCGCCGCGCGCCGCCAGCAGCAGGGAGCGGGTGCCGTCGACGTTGGCCTGCATCATGGCGGCCGGGTCGGGCACCCAGAGACGGTAATCGGCGGCGACGTGCATGACGTAGTCGCAGCCGTCGACGGCGGTGGCCAGGCTGGCCCGGTCGCGCAGGTCGCCCTCGACGAGCGTCGCCGCGAGCCCGTCGACGTTGCGCCGGTCGCTCCCTCGGCGCACCAGCAGACGCAGCCGGTGACCGCGCGCGAGCAGCGTCCGCGCGACGGCGGAGCCGACGAAGCCGGTCGCGCCGGTGACGAGGGTGGTGGGGGACGATGCGGATGGGGGCTGCACCCACGCCCTATATCCCAAGCAGGCCGGGCTGGTGTAGTGCCGCCGGATGCGACGCCTCCCTCTCCTGCTCGCACTGTTCGGGCTCGCGGCCGCGGCGGCGCTCGTGCTGCGGTTCGACGCGGGCGACGTCTGGCGCGCGATGCTCTCGGTCGGTTGGCGCGGCGCGGCCGTCTTGCTGGCCTGGCAGGCGCTGCTCGCGCTGATCCTCGGGCTGGCCTGGTCGGTGATCCAGCCCGACATCGCGGCGCCGACCCTGGTCTGGGGGCGGATGGTCCGCGACGCCGCCACCTCCTGCCTGCCGTTCTCGCCGGTGGGCGGCTACGTGATCGGTGCCCGCGCCGTCATGTTGTGCGGAGCGGTCTGGCCGGTGGCGGCCGCCGGCACCGTCGTCGACGTCTCCGCCGAGCTGTCCGCGCAGCTCGTGTTCGCGCTGTTCGGCCTGCTCGTGCTCCTTGCCGTCCGGCCCGGTGCCGACATGGCGCTGCCCATCGCCCTAGGCCTCGCGCTCCTCCTCGCCCTCATCGCCGCCGCTTTCTCGCAGCGGCACCGCATCGGCGCCGTCGGTCAGGCGCTCGCTGCCCGCCTGCTCGGAAGCTCGGCCCGGGTGGCCGACGATCTCGACCGGTTGCGCGACGAGATGGCCCGGCTCTACGGCCGGCCGATCCGTCTCGTGCTCGGCGGCTCGCTCCACTTGACCGGCTGGTTCGCGACCGGGCTCGGGACATGGATCAGCCTGCGCCTGCTCGGCCACGCTCCGCCGCTCGTCGGCGTGCTCGCGCTCGAAGCCCTGCTCGACGCCGCGGTCGCGGCCGCTTTCCTCGTGCCTGGCGCCGCGGGCGTGCAGGAGGCGGGCTATGTCGGCCTCGGCGCCATCTTCGGCGTCCCGCCCGAGATCGCGCTCTCCGTCTCCCTCCTCCGCCGCGCCCGCGAGATTGCTTGGGGCTTGCCGGTCCTCGCGGTTTGGCAGGTGCAGGAGCTGCGCCGGCTGTGAGCGGGATTCGCGAGGAGGGGGTGGCCATCGTCGGCGCGGGCGTGGCCGGGCTGGCGGCGGCCCGACGCCTCGCCGAACGCGGGATCCCGGTCCGCCTGCTCGAAGCCGCCAACCGGATCGGCGGCCGGGCCTGGACCACTTCGTTCCACGGTGCCCCGTTCGACCACGGCGCGACTTGGCTGCACGACGCCGACCGGAACCCGCTCGTCGACCTCGCCGATCCCGACGACCACCTCATCGACAGCGACGCGGCCCGCACCGAACGCCTCTTCGTCGACGCGCGCCCCGCCACCGCCGCCGAACACCACGCTTACCAAACCACCTGGGCCGGTCTCGAGACGACCGTCGCCCCGGCTTTAGCCGGCGCCGACACAACCCTGGCTGACACGAGCTTGGCCGACGCCATGCGGCCGATCGCTTCCGACCCCTGGGCCGCCACCATCGCCCTATGGGAAGGCGCCATCATCGCCGCCGCCGACGCCGACGCGCTCAGTCTGCGCGACTGGCACCGCAACGTCCTGCACGGCCGCAACTTCCAACCCGGCAACGGCGTCGGCGCCTTCATCGCGCGCCGTCTCGCCTTCCCGGCGGACCTCGGCACCGCCGTCACCGCGATCGATACGTCCGGCCCCGGAGTCAGCCTCGTCACCGATCGCGGCACCGTCCGCGCCGCCGCCTGCATCGTCACCGTCTCGACCGGCGTGCTCGCCGCCGGCGCAATCCGCTTCACCCCCGCGCTGCCGCCGCCGCTCGAGGACGCGATCCGGCGCCTACCGATGGGCCTGCTCTCCAAGATCGCGCTCGCCGCTCCGGAGCGCGAAGACCCCGACGCGCTGTATCTCGAGCGCGACGGCGGCATCGCCTTCAACGCCTGGCCGCAAGACCGCCCCTACGTCACCGGGTTCATCGGCGGGCGCTTGGCCTGGTCGCTCGCGGGCGACCCGAGAGCCGCGGCCGATTTCGCCCGCGCCCGTTGGGCCCGCCTCGCCCGACCGCTCCCCGACGTGCCCGCCCTGGTCACCGATTGGGGCACCAACCCGCTCTACCGCGGCGCCTACGCCTATGCCGGACCTGGCGACTCCGACCACCGCGCAACGCTCGCCGAAGCCTTCCCGGCCGAACGCTTGCTCTTCGCCGGCGAGGCCTACCGGACCGAGGGCCTCGCCGGCACCGTCGGCGGCGCCTATCTCAGCGGCCTGGCCGCCGCCGACCGCCTGCTCGCCTGATCAGGCCGGCTCGAAGTCGAACTCGCCATCCCTCGATTGCCAGGTCTGCACCGTGAGCACCTGGGCGCCGCTTTCGCTCTCATGCGGCCCATGGACCTGCCCCGCGGCATGGGTCAGAAAGCTGCCCGGGCCCATCCGCCGCCCCTGGTCGATCAGCTCGCCCTCGAGCACGTAATGCATTTCCGAGCCCTTCCGGTGCCGATGCGCCCCGATCTTGCAGCCCGGCGGCAAGTGCACGATCGTCGTCACCACGCCCTTCGCCTGGTCCTCGTTCAGGATCTGGATGCGGAACGCCCCCTCGCCGCCCGGAATTTCGAACGCCGTCGCCGGCACCTCGTCCGCCGCCGCCATCACGCCCTGGCTCTCGCTCATCGCCTCATCCTCATTCTGCCGACGCGGATCGCAACGCCAGCCCGGCTGCGACGGTTCAGCCAGCCCAGACGCCGCAAGTCCAAATGGCGCGATGCTTGCCGCGCGACCCGAGGAGACGTAGAAATGCGGCGGCGCGCGGGCGTAGCATAATGGTAATGCGGTAGCCTTCCAAGCTTCTGACGTGGGTTCGATTCCCATCGCCCGCTCCAGCCCCGTCAGCAACCCATCCGTCAGCGACGCCCCCTCAGCGACGGACCAGATGATCAGCGGCGCACCAGATAATAGGTGATCGGCACCGGGAACGTGATCCGGTCCTGGCGCATCTCATCGGTGAACGGCGGCAGATGCCCGCCCCGGAACGTGCCCATCGCCGCCATGTCGAGCCATTGCGACCCCGAAGTCGACAGCACGCGCACGCTCTCCACCGCGCCGGTCCGCGCCACCGTGAGCTCGATCGTGACCGACCCCTGGTCGCCATTCTCGGCCGCCTGCTGCGGATAATACCGGTGCTGCAGCCAATACTGCATCAGCCCGCGGTTCCAATCCGCCGACGCGTTGGCGGCCCGGATCGCCGAATACGGGTCCGACCGCGACGGCCCCCGTGCGGCGAGCGGCACCGACAGGTCGATCCCGCGCGACATCGCCACCCCTCGTCGCGCCGGCGCCGGCGCCACCGGACCGAGGCTGAGGTCCATCGGATTGGAGAACGAGCCCGGCGCGGAACGCGGCGCGGCCTGCGCGGTCGGACGAGGCCGAGCCGGCTGGGGTTGCGGCGGAAGCGGCGGCGGTGGCTGCGGCATGATCGGCGCTTGTTCGGCGGGCGCCTCCTCGGGGGCTTGCAGCCGCACCGTCGGCGGCGCCGGCTCGGGCAGCATCTCGACGGTCGTGGCCGCCGGGTCGGCTGGGGGCGCGGGAGCGGGCGCCGGCGTCGGCACGGGCGTCGGCAACGGCAGGGGCACTGGCAATGGCAATGGCACTGGCACTGGCACTGGCAATGGCACTGGCACAGGCGGCGCTGTTTCCGCCATCGGCGATGGGGTCGCTTCGGCCGACGGCGACCCCGGAGCCGACAGCGGTTGGGCGGTCCCCGACGCATCTGGCACCGGCGGCGCGTTTGGCGGCGGCACCGGTGGCCCCACCGGCGCATCGTCCGGCGCCGCGACCTCGGCCGGCTGCGACGGCGGCATCGACGGGTTTGAAGGCGCCTGCGTCGGCCCCTCGAACACCAGATCGTACGACGGCGACGATGCCTCGCCCTGCGATGGCTGGCGTGCCGCGATGCCGAGCATCAGCGCCAGGGCGAGCAGGTGCAGCGCGACCGACGCCGCGACGCCCCAGCGTGGACCCGCGGTCCCGGCCTGCCCCTCAGGGGCGAGCGGCGTCAGCTTCATCGGACCAAATTCATCGGCGCTGCATATAGGAGACGAGGCGCGCGGGCGGAAGCAGACACTTGACATATAGGGCCGCGCGCCGTTTCTACCCGGCCTGCGCCGGTGCCGCGCCGGACACCCCGGGGCGGAGCCGGTTCTGCAGGGGTGTAGCTCAATTGGCTAGAGCGCCGGTCTCCAAAACCGGAGGTTGAAGGTTCGAGACCCTCCACCCCTGCCAGTCTTCCGGTGGAACTTTCACGCTGTTGGTGAAGGTTCCACTCTTTTGATGAAAGTTAAGGTGCGTAGTGGCGGTCAGTCCGGCGAAGTTCCTCACCGAAGTTCGGGCAGAGGTCGGCAAGATCACGTGGCCTTCCCGTAAGGAAACGCTGATCACGACCGGGCTCGTCTTCGCCTTATCGGGCATGGCGGCGCTGTTCTTCTTCGTCGCCGACCAAGTGATCGGCATCGGCGTGCGCGCACTGTTCGGGGTGGGGACTTAGGATCGTTTCATGACCAAGCGTTGGTACGTCGTTCACGTCTACTCCGGCTTCGAAAAGAAGATCGCGCAGCAGATCAAGGAACAAGCCGCACAGAAGGGCCTCGCTGACATGGTCGACGACGTCCTTGTCCCGTCCGAGGACGTCGTCGAAGTTCGGCGCGGCCAGAAGATCAACACCGAGCGCAAGTTCTTCCCCGGCTACGTCCTGGTGAAGATGGAGCTGACAGACCAGACCTGGCACCTGATCAAGGACACGCCCAAGGTCACCGGCTTCCTCGGCACCAAAACCCGGCCATCGCCGATCCCCGAAGCCGAAGCCGAGCGGATGCTCAAGCAATCGGCCGAAGGCGTCGAGCGCGCCCGTCCGGCCATCCTCTTCGAGGTCGGCGAACAGGTCCGCGTCGCCGACGGTCCGTTCACCAGCTTCAATGGCACGGTCGAGGAGATCGATGAGGAGAAGGGCCGCGTGAAGGTCAGCGTCTCCATATTCGGCCGCTCCACCCCCGTCGAGCTGGAATACAATCAGGTCGAGAAGGTCTAGCCAGCGCTCACCCGATTTTCGGCGTCGCCGGGCTGCGGCGGCGCGATCGGCGTGAACAGGGTCCGTCGGGCTTGAGATCGAGCAACGGCGTGCCGTCCAAGCAATCCAGCCCGCGGACGCTGACAATGGCGCCCTCCACGCCGACGAGTTGCGCGATCGAGGTGCCGATCGGATTCGGCCGCGCCGGGGAGCGCCACGCGAACGTGTCATAAACCTGCCCGTCACTGGCCGTGCTCTGCAACAGCAGGTCCCGGCGGGAAAGGTGCAGCCGATGGAGCACCTCGATGCGCTCGAAGCGCGACAGGCCGTCGATGGCGGCCACACACAGCTCGAATAATTCGATGTGGCAGAGCGGCTCATCGAGCCGTCCCTGTCGCGGAGCCTGCAGGCGTGAGCTCCAGGGCGTGCGGATGACGCCAATGAACGTCAGCGACGCGTCGGCGGTCAGCGACCCCTCCTACACCTGTTTGTTCCGGCGGATCTCGTTCTCGCGGACCATGCTCAGTCGGCGAGCCCGACCGGGTTGAAGCCATGGCGCGCCAGGATCGCCTGGCCGCGCTCCGACATCACGAACAGCGCGAACCGGTCGGCCGAAGCCGCGTCGCTCAGGATCACCAAACCATGGGCTGGCCCAACGGCGAGGTCGGGCGGCAGCGGGATCGACGTCAGTCCGGGCAGGTCGCGCTGGATCGAGGCGGCGCCGCTGCAGTAGTCGAGCATCATGTCGGCGGCGTGGGTCAGGAACACGCCTTGCCCGCGCCCCACCCTCGATCCGCTCTCGCAACAGGCCCGAGGGGCCGAACACGGGCGGATCGACTTGGTCCTGCGCAAGGCCGGATTCGGCCACCAGCGCCGTCACGGCGTCGGTCAGGCTGCCTGCCGCGTAGAGTTGGAACCGGTCCGCGGCCCGTGCGGTCGACCCGAGCAGCAGGAGAGCGGCCAGGGCCGTGGCAACCGGCATCATGCCCGGCCGCCGCTCGTCCGCGTCCCGCAGAGCCCGAACCCAAGCCCGACCAGCCTGGTGAGCAGCAGGCCAAACTCGCCGGCTCCGGCACCGGGCTGCCGTCGAACATCGTCAGATTGTAGAGGTTCGAGACGTACCGCCAGCCTGCGACATCCCCGGGGACGACGAGGCGAGCGAACCAGGCGCCGCCTGTAATCTAGCCGGCCGTGTTGGAATACGCCACCAGGATGGGTGCGTTGCCGAAGCTGGCGCTGACTTCGCCCAGCGCGGAATCCGCCTGATATCCATCCATCCCGGCCGCGTTCAGCACGTCCCACAGTAGCGCGCCCGTGTAGGTGTCCGTCACAGGCATTGTCCCCGCTAGATACGTGGTCCCGCCCGACATTCCCCGCCACGCCGCCATATTCCTATACCCCACGGAGCATAACGCTAGGCTCTGTGCCGGCTTAGCCAGGCTTAACGCCCGAGGCTGATACGGGCCAGCTTTAACCCGGACCGCCCTCCTTTTTCTCGACGTTCTCAGCACCGGTCCGGGTGCCGCCGAACTTGTCGGCGCCATGCTCATCCTTCGCGCCCGGCTTCTTGTGATTGCCGGTATTCTGCTCGCCCTCGGTGTGATCGATGCTCTTCTCGGTATGCGGCTGCTTCATAATGGCCCTCCGTTGATCCCCAACGCCGCGCGGCGTCGATGTTTGCACCTGCATCTCCGAGCTTACCGCGTCTAGATCGGGATGAAGCCCTGGACGAGGCTTCCAGAAACCAGTCGCCAGCCATCGACCAGCACGAAGAAGATCAACTTGAAAGGCAAGCTGATCGCGCTCGGAGGCAGCATCATCATGCCCAGCGACATTAACACGCTGCCTGCAACCAAGTCGATCACCATGAACGGCAAGTAGAGCAAGAACCCCATCTCGAAAGCCCGGCGAAGTTCGCCGATCATGAACGCTGGGATCAGCGTCCGCCATTCTGCCTGATCCGGCGATGCCGGCGACGGAATGCTCGCAAGGTCCTGGAAGAGCTTCAAATCAGCCCCTCGCACGTTGGCCGCCATGAACTTCCGGAACGGCTCGGCCGTCAATCGCAACCCCTCCAGCTCCGATACGTGTCCCGATGTCAGCGGCACGATCCCTTGGGTCCACGCCTGGTCCAGCACCGGCTGCATGACGAAATAGGTCAGGAACATCGCCAAACCGATAAGGACGGAGTTGGGCGGTGTTCCCTGGGCGCCAACCGCGCTGCGCAACAACGACAAGACGATGACGATCCGCGTGAACGCCGTGACCATCACGAGCAAGCTCGGCGCCAACGACAGGACCGTCAGCAACGCCGTGAGCTGCATCAGCCGCCCCGTCGCTCCCGCCTGGCCTGCTCCACCAAGGTCCAGGCTCACCGATTGCGCATGCGCCAGATCCGGTGCGCCGACGATCGCCGCCCCAAGCGCCAAGCCCAGCAACCACGACCGGGTCATGGCGCCGCCTCCAACGAGGACAACCATCCCACCACAACGTCCGCCCCGCCCCCGATCAAGACCAGCAGGTCACGACCATCGCAGCTCACGATCCGCAACGATCGCGTCCTGTCCAACGCCAAGCTCTCCCGGACGATTAGGCGCTGGCTTGCCCTGAACCCTCCAAGTCCCGCCCCACGCACTGCACGCCCAGCCAGGATAACCAATCCTAAAACTGCGGCCAGAGCCGCAACCGCAGTCAGTATCGTCGTAATGGATACGGGCATGAGACGGCCTTTTGCCGGAATGAAGTCATGCGGCGTCTTCCCGCATCGACACACAGAATTCGTTCATCGCGTCGCGAAGCCGACGCAATTCCATCGCCACCAAGCCCGTTCGACCCGGCGGCAGGTCGAGCGCTTTGGCGCATAGCAATCCGATCTGGTCCTGCAGCCCGTCCAAATCGACGTGCCGCTGACTGTCGACCAGCGTCTGCGCGACCGCGATCACCCGGAACGTCTGATCCGCAAGGATCATCAGCTCCTGTTCTGCATCATGCGCCATATTGGGCATGGGTGTCGTGGATGGTGCGCTCGGCATGACGCCACTATCGCAGCTGAAGGTTGCCAAAGGGTTAACGGACGCCAACCGCGACGAATGTTCGCCATGCCCGCATCCGACGGCGTGGGCTTCAGCCTTTGTTAAGGTTTTCCCGTCACTCTGCCGTCATGGCACAAGGAGGTGCTCGTGGACCCGACCGATATCGGTATTTTCAGCCTCGCAGAGAGGCGCATGCATTGGCTTGACCAGCGGCAATCGGTGCTGGCTCAAAACATCGCCAACAGCAATACGCCTGGCTTCAAAGCCCGCGACCTGCCCAGCTTCGCCTCGGCTCTCGCCGACCAGGGTGTCGCGCTGCAGCCGACGAGCCCCTTGCACATGCAGGGCACCAAGCCGGTCCTGGCCGGACGCGAACAGGTGAGCAGTGGCAAGGCCCCTAACGGCAACACGGTGGCGATGGAAGATCAGCTTGGCAAAGTCGCTGAGACATCCAGCTCGCAGGAACTCGTCACCAATCTCTACCGCAAATACCACTCCATGTTTCAATTAGTCTTGGGTCGGAGCGGCTAACCAATGGACATCACCAAAGCGATCGCGATCTCCGCGGCAGGCATGGATGCACAGACAGAGCGTCTGCGCGTCATCGCCGAGAACCTCGCCAACCAGGACTCCAGCGGCTCGACCCCGGGTGCGAGCCCCTATCGTCGTAAGACGGTAACGTTTGGCGATCGGCTGGATCGCGAACTCGGCGTCAACAAGGTGGTCGTTCGCAGCGTCGGCACCGACAAGAGCGATTTCCGCCTCAAATACGATCCGTCGCATCCCGCGGCCGACGCCCAGGGTTACGTGAAGCTGCCAAACGTCAACTCGTTCGTCGAAATCATGGACATGCGCGAGGCCCAGCGCGGCTACAGCGCTAACCTCAACGTCATGGAGGTTACCCGCACCATGCTCACTCGCACGATCGAGATGTTGAAATGACCATCCCCACCCTGACCGTCACCCCCTCCTCAGCAGCTGACGCATACGCGCGCGTCCAGGGCGGCAACTTGGACGCGTCTGCGAGCGGCGCCGATTTCGGCGGAGCACTGGCACGAGCGATCCAGGGCGTCGCCGACGCCGGCCACAAGGCCGACTCCGAATCGGTGCGAGCCATCTCCGGCCAGGGTAACCTCACTGATCTCGCGACCGCGGTGACCAAGGCCGAGTTGGCGCTGCAAACGGCCATCTCGGTCCGCGATCGCGTCGTTCAGGCCTATCAGGACGTATCGCGGATGGCGATCTGATGAATGAAACCGAGATGGCCGGCGCCTTGCGCGAGACCCTCTGGGTCGTCGTCAAGCTCGGCGGCCCTCTCCTGATCACGGCGCTTGTCGTGGGCTTGATCGTCTCGTTGATCCAAGCCGTCACCCAGATCAACGAAGCCACGCTCGCCTTCGTGCCGAAACTTCTGGCGCTCTTCGCCTGCTTCGCTCTTCTCGGCCCTTTCATGGTGTCGACGCTCGATGCCTACACCCAAGGCCTCATGGGCCGACTGATCGCTGTCGGCGGCCAATGAGCGAGGCCGATCTCCTAGCGGCGCTGCCCAGCATGACGTTCGCGCTCATGTTGGTGGTTTGCCGCGTCGGTATGGTCGTCATGCTGCTGCCGGGCTTGGGCGAGATCGAGGCGCCGGCGATGGTTCGCGTCGGCCTGGCGGTAGGCATCAGCATCCTGATCTATCCGCACTTGGCCGACCACGTTGCCTCCGTCCCCGACGGGATCGCCGGCCCGGGCATGATCGTGGCCGAACTGGCCACGGGCGCCGCCTTGGGTTGGCTGGCCCGACTCCCGGTCATGGCCTTGGGTATGGCCGGCGCCCTCATCGCGACCTTGCTCGGGCTGAGCAGCGTGGTTCAACCCGACCCGGCGCTCGGCGGTCAATCGACGGCGTTGGCGCGCCTGTTCGGCCTGGTCGCTCCCGTGCTGATCTTGGTCAGCGGCATGTATACGCTGCCGCTCTCCGCTCTCGCGGGGTCCTATGATTTGGTCGGCCCTGGCGGGGCGCTGCCGGCGGGCGACACGGCCGACATGATCGTCAAAGTCGTCGGCACCACGTTCGCGCTCGCCCTGCAACTCTCGGCCCCGTTCATCTTGGCCGGGATTGTCTGGCAGATCTCGGTCGGCCTGCTCTCGCGCATTGCGCCGCAACTCCAGGCGTTTTCGGTCGCTGCCCCAGGCCAGATTCTGGGCGGAATGGTGCTGCTCGGCCTTCTTGCCTCCCGGCTTTTGAGTACGTGGGAGGCGGGCGTGTCGGCCAGTTGGGCGACGCTGCCCGGAAGCTGAAACAATCCGGCAAACAGCCGTGTCATCGAACCAAAACGGCGGTACCCTGAATGTCCGACGAAGACCGCACGCTTCCAGCAACCGATCGCCGCCGCCAGCAAGCGCGCGCCGATGGCCAGGTCCCGCTTTCTCGCGAAGTGGTCGCTGCCAGCGGTCTCGCGGCCGCGACATTGCTGCTCATGATGATGATCCCGGGCCTGCTCCGGATCCTCGCTAGCCGCCTCACGGTCATGCTCACGGTCCCGTCCCGTCCCGTCGGCGCCGCGTTGTGGGATGCCGCGTCGGCCTTTCTGGGCTTCGTCCTGCCAATCGCTGGCGCGGTGATCCTCGCCGCGGCAGCCGCAGTTCTTCTGCAGACGGGCTGGCTGTTGAACACCAAGGCGCTGATGCCCGATTTCGGCCGCGTCGATCCGCGAAAAGGCCTGAAGAAAGTTTTCGGCGCCAACAACGCGATGGAAGCCGCCAAGTCCATCGTCAAGCTTCTCGTTCTCGCCTGGGCCGTTTGGCACGTTTTGTCTGGCGCATTGCGCAGCACGGCCGACTCTTTCTCATGGACCTTGCCGATGGTGATGGATCGGCTCGCCCGCGAGATCACGAACGTCGTCCTCGTGGTGCTCGGCTTGCAGATGCTGATCGCCGTTCTCGACGTCGGCTGGGTCCGTTACCGCTTCTCGAAGCAACTGCGGATGTCGCTCGAGGAGGTCAAGCAGGAGCATAAGGACAGCGACGGCGACCCCCGTCTCAAAGCCAAGTTCAAGCAGATCCGGATGGCCAGGTCCCGGCGCCGGATGATGGCCGCAGTCGCGAAAGCGACCGTCGTGGTTACCAACCCGACCCACTACGCCGTCGCCCTGACCTACGAACGCGGCAGTAAATCGGCGCCGAAGATCGTTGCCAAGGGTACCGACGAGGTGGCGGCCCGCATCCGTGAGATGGCCACCAAACATCAGGTCCCTCTCGTTCCCAACCCGCCGCTCGCCCGCGCTCTCCACACGCTCGCGCTCGATGCGGAGGTCCCAGCCGAGCACTTCAAGGCCGTGGCCGAGATCATCGCCTATGTATGGAAGCTTCGCGGGACACCTGAAGCGCGGATTTGACCGTCTCCACGTAAGGTCCAGTTTTGTTCTTGCGCCAAGTGAAAAGCGAACATATAGTGAACAAGCTCGAAACGAGGCCGCGGAGAACGTTGCGGCGCAACCGGAAGGTGTGACACCATGGCTGTGATCAGCATGCAATCGGCCGGATCCCCTCCAGCCGCGAGGCGCAAAGACGTTGTCGAACAGGAAACCACGATGGAAAAAAACCGTGCGCTCGATGCGGCGCTGACGCAAATCGAGCGAGCCTTCGGTAAGGGCAGCATCATGCGCATGGGCGCCAAGGCCGGCGATCAACAGATCGAAGTGATTCCCTCCGGGTCTCTCGGTCTCGATCTCGCTCTCGGGATCGGCGGCATGCCACGCGGACGCATCGTCGAGATCTATGGCCCGGAAAGCTCCGGCAAGACGACCCTGGCCCTTCACATCATCGCCGAAGCCCAACGCCGCGGCGGCACATGCGCGTTCATCGACGCTGAACATGCGCTCGACCCGATCTACGCCCGTAAGCTGGGGGTGGATGTCGACAATCTACTGCTTTCCCAGCCCGACGGCGGCGAACAGGCGCTCGAAATCTGCGACACCCTTGTCCGCTCCGGCGCGATCGACGTCGTAGTCATCGACAGCGTAGCGGCCCTCGTGCCGCGCGCGGAACTCGAGGGCGAAATGGGCGACACCCACGTCGGCCTCCATGCCCGCTTGATGAGCCAAGCACTGCGCAAGCTGACCGGAAGCGTCTCCAAGTCGCGCACGATGCTGGTCTTCCTCAATCAGATCCGGCTCAAGATCGGCGTGATGTTCGGCAACCCGGAGACCACCACGGGCGGAAATGCGCTGAAATTCTATGCCTCGATCCGCCTCGAGATCCGCCGCATCGGCCAGATTAAGGATCGCGAGGAAGTCGTTGGAAACCAGACCCGGGTCAAAGTGGTCAAAAACAAGCTCGCCCCGCCGTTCCGCCAAGTCGAATTCGACATCATGTATGGCGAGGGTATCAGTAAAGTCGGCGAACTGGTTGACCTCGGCGTCAAGGCCAACGTGGTCGAAAAGAGCGGCGCCTGGTTCAGCTACGATAGCACGCGGATCGGTCAGGGCCGCGAGAATGCCAAGCAGTTCCTGCGTGACCATCGCGAAATGGCCGACGCGATCGAGCGGCGGGTGAGGGAACAGTCAGGGGTCGTCGCCAATTCGATGGTTGCAACACCCGAAGAGGATTCCGACGCAGCCGACTGATCGACACATGCTCGACGACTCGTCCGCGCCGGCGTTCCCTGGCGCGGTGCCGCTCCTTCCCGCCGATCACGAGTTGATCGACGCAGCCCGGGCGGTCCTGCTGCGGCATTACCGTCCATTCTGGCACACTGTCGCGGCCGCGCTACGCAGCCGAGACGGTCGCATCTGGACCGGCGTTCACCTCGGCGCGACCGTGGGCCGGCTGTCAATTTGTGCCGAGGCCGTGGCACTCGGCCGGGTTGTCATGGATGGCGACGGGACGGTCGCAACGGCCGTAGCCGTGCGTCATCCCAAACCGGACGAGAGCTTTCGCGATATCGCGGTCGTTTCACCGTGCGGGGCCTGTCGCGAAAACCTGCTTGATTTCGACCCGACCGCCATGATCATCGTTCCCACCGCCGAAGGCCTGCGCCGGGTCCCGGTCCGCTCGCTCCTCCCGCTCCCCTATCAGCGTTAGCCGAGGGAACGAACGCATGGGTAGAACGTAAGAGCAACATGATCGATGACCCGAAAACCTCCGATACTCCCGACGACCTTCCGTCCAACACGGAGAAAGACCCCCACGACTGGGTGACCGGCGATGAGACGATGACCGGCGCGCAAGCCAGTTATCTCAAGACGTTGTCCGAAGAGGCGGGCGAGGTGTTCGACCCGAAATTGACCAAAGCCGAGGCATCCTTGCGGATCGACGAACTCCAGAGCAAGACCGGGCGCGGCAAGAACCATTAATTCCGAACCGGACGTCGCGCCTGCCCGCTAGCCTGTCGACCGAAGCTGCGATACGGAACGGCATGGCCAGTAGCAACGATATTCGCGCGATGTTCCTAGACTACTTCCGCGGCTCCGGCCATCAAGTGGTGCCAAGCAGCCCGCTCGTGCCGCGGAACGACCCGACGTTGCTATTCACCAATAGCGGCATGGTTCAGTTCAAGAATGTGTTCACCGGCCAAGAACGGCGCGGCTATAGCACTGCAACCACGGCGCAAAAATGCGTCCGGGCGGGCGGCAAGCACAACGACCTCGATAACGTCGGCTATACCGCGCGGCATCATACATTCTTCGAAATGCTGGGCAATTTCAGCTTCGGCGACTACTTCAAAGAGACGGCGATCGAACTCGCGTGGACCTTGCTGACCCGTGATTTCGGCCTCGCTCGGGATCGGCTGCTCGTGACGGTCTTCGCGGACGATGAGGACGCGGCCGGGTTTTGGAAGAAGATCGCCGGCTTGCCGGACGACCGCATCATCCGCATCGCCACGTCCGACAATTTTTGGCGGATGGGCGATACCGGGCCTTGCGGTCCCTGTTCGGAGATTTTCTACGATCACGGTCCGGATATCGCGGGCGGCCCGCCTGGCAGTCCCGCCGAGGACGGCGATCGGTTCGTCGAGATCTGGAACCTCGTGTTCATGCAGTACGAAGAGGGTCCGCCCGGGACGCGCGTCGCGTTGCCGCGGCCCTCGATCGACACCGGCATGGGTTTCGAGCGGTTCGCCGCGATCTTGCAAGGCGTGCACGACAACTATGACACCGATACGTTGCGTGCGCTCATCCTGGCCAGCGCCGATGCGACCGGGCAACCGCCGGACGGGCTGTTCAAGACCAGTCATCGCGTCGTCGCGGACCATCTGCGCAGCACTGCTTTCCTTATCGCCGATGGCGTGCTGCCCGCCAAAGATGGCCGAGGATACGTGCTTCGCCGGATCATGCGTCGCGCGATGCGCCATCTGCACATGATGGGCACACGCGAGGCGGTGTTCCATTGCCTCGTCCCGGCGCTGGTGCGCCAGATGGGAGCGGCGTATCCCGAGCTTCCCCGCGCCGAGCGTCTGATTGCCGAGACGATGCGGCTTGAGGAAGAGCGCTTCAAGGCGATGCTCGATCGCGGCCTCGGCCTACTCGCCGACGAGACCGGGCGGCTTGGCGAAGGCGG
>JAABUX010005317.1_pt1 | contig 15854 bp, 11 predicted proteins | sample 5561851 | NCBI WGS metagenome assembly JAABUX01 (sample SAMN10711883, study PRJNA513361) | rock metagenome | isolation source: Antarctica rocks | place: Antarctica: Victoria Land, Richard Nunatak red sandstone | collected 2016-01-03 | reverse complement strand
GCCCCGGAACACCTTCCCGGTCAAGAAACGCGGGGAGACGCCCCCCGCCGCCAGAGCCACATACACGATCACAATAACGAAAAATAAGCTTCCGCCAGCAAGTACGCCTTAAGTCACCGGCATTGCACTTCAGGGCCACTTTTAGCGCCGAAAGGCTGTTATCCGGGCCGCCGCGTTATTGACTGGTGACCGACCGCGGCGTTCCGGGCGGAAACCGCCCGCGCCGTCCCGTCTAGGCGAGGAGCGCGTTCCATGTCTGACCCATCGCTGGTGGCCCCGTCGCTGGTCCCGCTGCCTGGCAGCGACCGCGGGCCGCTTCCCGGTGCCCCCTCGGCCGGGCCCCTCGACGATTCCGAGCGCATTCAGGTGACCGTGCTAACCCGCAGGATGGCCGAGCTGCCGCAGCAGGCGGGTGATGTGCCGGTCCGGCTGAGCGCGGCCGAGCTGACGCGGCTGCACGGCTCGGATCCCGCGGAGCAGGCGCTGGTCGCCGACGCGCTCACCAGTCTCGGGCTCGAGGTGACAAGCCGCGATCCCGGTTCGCGGCGGATGTCGGTGGCAGGTCCGGCCGCAGCGCTGGCCCGTGCATTCGGCACGACGCTGAGCGTCATCACCAGTGCCGGGCCCGGCGGCTCCGCGCCGGTAGCGCATCGGTACCGCGAGGGCGGCCTGCAGGTACCGGCCGCGCTGGACGGCATCGTGGTCGCCGTGCTCGGACTGGACAACCGGCCGCAGGCCCGGTCCCAGCTGCGTCGCGCGGCTCCGGCCGCGCAGCAGGTTTCTTATACCCCGCCGCAGGTCGCCGCCCTGTACGGCTTTCCCGCCGGGACGGACGGGGCGGGTCAGCATATCGCCATCATCGAGCTCGGCGGCGGCTTCGCAGCGGCCGACTTGAACACTTACTTCGGCGGCCTCGGCCTTGCCGTGCCGTCGGTGACGGCGGTCGGCGTGGACGGCGCGGGCAACGCGGCGGGAAAGGACCCGTCCGGCGCTGACGGCGAGGTGCTGCTCGACATCGAGGTAGCCGGATCTGTCGCGCCCGGCGCCGCACTGGTGGTGTATTTCGCGCCGAATACTGACCAGGGATTCGTCGATGCCCTCAGCGACGCCGTCCATGCGAGCCCCACACCGGCGGCGGTGAGCATCAGCTGGGGTCAGTCCGAGGACTCCTGGACCGGGCAGGGCCGCGCGTCGCTGGACGCGGCGATGGCCGACGGAGCGGCCCTGGGGGTGACCGTGTGCGTGGCGTCGGGCGACAATGGCAGCACCGACGGCAGCACCGACGGCAGCCAGCACTGCGATTTCCCGGCCTCCAGCCCGAACGCGCTGGCATGCGGCGGCACGAGCCTGCATGGCGATGCTGCGGCCGGCGTGATCAGCTCTGAGACGGTCTGGAACAACGGCGCGGGCAGCGGCGCGGGCGGCGGCGGGATCAGCGACGTTTTCACGTTGCCCGGCTGGCAGGCGGCGGCCGGCGTGCCCGCCCGGCCCGGCGGGGGCGCCGGCCGCGGCGAGCCCGATGTCGCGGGCAATGCCGACCCGGCCACCGGTTATCAGGTCCTGGTCGACGGCCAGCAGCAGGTGATCGGCGGGACCAGCGCAGTGGCGCCGCTGTGGGCGGCACTGACCGCCCGGCTCGCGCAGGCGGCGGGCCGCCGGCTGGGACTGCTGCAGCAGCAGCTGTATGCAGGCGTGCAGGCCGGCCGCCCGGCGGCCGGCCTGCGCGACATCACCGGCGGCAGCAATGGCGCCTATCAGGCGGCCCCCGGCTGGGATGCCTGCACCGGGCTCGGGTCACCGGACGGCTCTGCGCTGCTCGCTCTCTTCACCGGCACCGGCGCCGGCACGACCGGCACTGGCACCACCGGCACCGGCACTGGCACCACCGGCACCGGCACCAGCACCAGCACCGGGAACTCCGCGCCGGGCCAGCCAGCGGCCGCCGGCTAAGTCCAGCCTGGCTTTCCGGTCAGCTCGGCCGCCCACGGCGGCTCAGCTCCCGGCCGGGTGCAGGTGAGCGCAGCCACCTCGACGGCAGCGCGCACAGCCTGTCGGACCTGGTCGGCGCGGCCCAGATCCTCGCGGTTGAGCTGGCGGCTCGTCCACCAGGACAGGAAGGCCCCGCCCAGCGCGTCACCGGCACCGACCGTGTCGGCAATCTGGACGGAAGGCGCCGGGACGCTGAACGCATCGGCGGCCGTGAACACCCGGGCTGGCCGCGGGCCGTCGCTGACGAGGACAAGGGCCGGCCCGGCCGCCAGCAGGGCCGCCGCCGCGGCCTCGACGCTGGCGCCGGGCGACAGGTAGTCGAGATCTTCGACGCTCGCTTTCACGATGTCGGCGCGCGCGGCGATGCGGATCAGCCGGTCCAGGTACTGCTGCCGGGAGGTGACCGCCGCCGGGCGGCAGTTCGGGTCCAGCAGCACCAGCGTTGAGGCCGGGACACTCCCGGTCAGCCGTTCCAGGCTGGCCGCGATCGGCTCCATCATCAGGCTCAGGCTGCCGATGTGCAGCGCCTGCGGCCAGGCTGGCAGTGCGGCGATAGCCTGCGCGTAGTCCAGCTGGCCGGCCGCGGTTCGAGCCAGGTAGAAACTGTATTCCGGCAGGCCCCCGGCGCTGAGGTGGACGACGGCCAGCGTGCTGGGCTCCGCGGCTGCGACCGTAACACCGATCCGCACGCCGTCGGCTTCGAGGGTGTCGCGCATCAGCTGGCCGAACCGGTCCCGCGACATCCGGCCGATGAACACCGCCGCGTGCCCGAGCCGGGCAATCGTCCGCGCGGCATTGACCGGGCCGCCGCCCGGCCGAGCCTGCGTCTGGCCGGCCGGGCCGACGAGCAGGTCGATCAGCGCCTCGCCGGCCACGGCGATCACCGGCGGCTGCTGGCTAGCGGGCACGGCCGACCGTGGCAGGCGCGCCGAACTGGCGCAGCACCTCCGGTATCGTTACCGTCCCGTCTTCGTCCTGGAAGTTCTCCAGCACGGACAGCAGCGCCCGGGCAGTCGCGCCGGTCCCGTTTAGCGTGTGCGCGATCTCCAGTTTGCCGTCCCGCCGGAACCGGACATTGAGCCGCCGGGCCTGGTAGTCGGTCGTGTTCGAGCAGGAGGTAATCTCGCGAAAGCGCTGCTGAGCAGGAAACCATGCCTCGATATCGTACTTTTTGGCAGCAGGGGCACCGAGATCACCCACCGCGATGTTCATCACCCGGTACGGGATGCCGAGCGCGCGGGCGATCTCCTCCTCGAGGCCGAGCAGCTGCTCGTGCAGCTCCGGTGACTGCTCAGGCAGGCAGTAAACGTACATCTCGACCTTGTCGAACTGATGCACCCGGAACATGCCGCGGGTGTCCTTGCCGGCTGCCCCGGCCTCACGCCGGAAGTTGGTTGTGAACGCGACGTACCGGGCAGGCAGCTGCTCCGCCTCGAGCCGCTCGCCCGCGTGAATGCCTGCCAGCGCGACCTCCGACGTGCCGGTCAGGTACAGCTCGTCCCGCTCCAGCCGGTAGAGGTTAGACTCCTCGGTCGGCAGGAACCCGGTCCCGTACATGGCCTGCTCGCTCGCCAGGATCGGCGGCAGCACGAACATGAAGCCGGCCCCGGTCAGCTTATCGATCACGTACCGGTAGAGCGCCATCTCCGCGAGCGCGACGTCGCCGAACCGGTAGGCGAACCGCGACCCGGACAGCCGTGCCCCGCGCGCCATGTCGATCCAGCCACCCGGCGAGCCAAGCTCGATGTGGTCACGCGGCTCGAAATTAAAGACCGGCGGCTCCCCCCACGTCCGGATCAGCTGCGCGTCGTCCTCGTCCATGCCGTCAGCAGCAGTGGGATCGGGCAGGTTGGGGATGGCGGCGAGCAGTGCGTCGCGGTCGCGGCCGGCCCTCCCCTGGTCCTGCGCCGCCTCCGCCAGCTCGTCGGCTAGCTGGCGTAGCTCAGCGAGCTGATCAGCGTCTGGCTTGCCCCGGGACAGTTTCTTCTGCACCGCGCGCAGGCTCTCGGCCCGCTCGGTGTGCTCGCGCCAGCTCGCGTCGGCGACCAGCAGCGCATCGAAGTCAGCCGCCGCGCCCCGGCGGCTCAGCGCGGTCCGGTACCGGTCAGCGTCCAGCCGGGCAGCCTTGAGGTCGATCATTTGCGCGAGTCTAGCGGCGCCGCCGGGCCTGCGCCGCTGGAGACGGTGCCAGGTCGGTTACCGCGCTTGCTGGGCCTGGTCGCGAGCACCGAACCAGCCAGGATCAGGGCAAAAGCAACGAGCATCGCCGCGGTCACCCGCTCGCCGAGTATGCCGACCCCGAGGGCCACGGCTACCGCCGGGTTGATGTAGGTGATCACGGAGGCGCGGGCCGGCCCGGCTTCCGCGATCAGGCGGAAGAACAGCAGGAATGCCAGCGCTGTGCACACCACCGCGAGACCGCCGAGCGCCGCGAGAACCTGACCGGACGGGAGTGCTGACGGCCAGTCAAGCGCCGCCAGCGGTGCGTAGACGACTGCGGCGAACCCCAGGCAGGCCGCGGTCACCGCCAGCGACGGCAGCTCACTGAGCTTCCGGCTGACGATAAGCGGTCCCGTCGCATAGCAGACGGCGACCACGAGCACCTCGGTGACCGACGCGGCGCTGCCCCCGGCGATGCCAGGAGCGACTAGCAGCGCGACACCGCCCAGGCCGACCAGCAGGCCTGTCCAGCGAACGGCGGACAGCCGTTCGGCGTCCCCGGTCAGCCGTGACAGCACCGCCACGATCACCGGCACCGAGGCGATCAGCAGTCCGCTGAGCGAACTCGTGAGCCTGGTCTCAGCCGCCGAGAGCAGGAACCAGGGCACCATGATCTCGACAACGGCAAATGCGGCAAGCCATGGCAAGTGCGATCTCAGCATCCCGAGCTGGCGCCGCCGCATCGCCACCGGCAGCAGCAATGCCGCGCTCACTGAGACCCGGGCGAGCACGAGCACGGGGACGGGGACACCAGCGACTGCGACCTTGATCAGCAGATAGGGGATTCCCCAGATGACGCTCATCGCTGCGAACAGCAGCCAGCCACGGCGGCTCACCGGCTCTCCCTCCGCGCAGCTTTGCCCGCGATCGCGCCTGCAGGCAGCCGCCTGCCAGAGCCATCTGAACGCAGGCTGCGCGGCCCGGCACAGGATCCGGCGCCAGCCGCCGGGTTACCCGGGTGCTGACCAATTATGACACCGCGGCTGGGACGCCGCCACCGTCCGCCAGCCGGCCCGGCACGCTGCGGGCGGCCCGCTCCGGGCTGCCCGCAGCTGCGGGCAGCCGCGCCAGGGCCGCTAGCTAGGGGACGGCGACGGGGACAGCGTGCGGCCCGGCGACGGGGACGGGGACGGGGACGGCGTCCGGCCCGGCGACGGCAACGGGGTCGGGGACGGCGTGCGGCCCGGCGTGCGGCCCGGCGGTGGCTCCGGGCGCTGAGAGGGCTGCCGCGCCGGTTCCCGTGATCTTCCCGGAGCCGCCCTGGGCGCCGGCGCGTGAACCGGGGCAGGCGACGGAGCCCGGCCGCCGGGAGCGCCGGCCGGAGGACGTGAACGACGCGGCGGCAGCTGACTCAGACCGGGCTGCGACCTTCCGGCCGACCCGGCCCGCGAGCCTGCGGCGTGCCGCTGCCGGGCTGGCCGACGGTGAACCGGCCACCGCAGGCCGGGCCGCCGCTGCTCCGGGCGACGCTGCTGCACCGACCGCGGCGTCATGTGCGGCCGCGGGACCAGCGCCGCGTTCCTATCGCGCGCATGGAGGAACACCGACGCGAGCAGCAGCATGGCGAACGCTGCCGCTGCAACGACGATCGCGGGCGACGCGAACAGCACCGGATGGGCCCGCGCCGCTGAGACGCTGGTACGAGCCATGCCCCGGAGCCTGTCTATCGCGATTGCCCCGGCCAGGCCCGCGACCGGCACCGGGGGGCCGTGGCCCAGCCGGGCGCTGCTGCGGGCGCGCTGCAGGGCAGCATGCCGCTGCACCGGAGTCAGGCCGGGGAGCAGGCAGATAATGATGTGCCGGTCGCTGACGGCAACCTGGACGTGCAAACCGGCAGGCAGGTCTGCGTAACGGATCTTGATCACGGGCCGGAACCTCGCGAGCACTGCGCTGGGGACGCCCGCCATTGTTAGACAGACAGTGACCATTCTATCACTGTGGATAGCTGCAATCCCGGCGGCTAGGGGCTGCCGCGATACAAGGAGCACGACTCCTGGCTGCTGCCGACCCGGTCGACGGCGCGGCTACCCTCACTTAGGGGTAACACGGAATCTTGCGGCGGGCACAGGAGGCGCAGTGCGACCGGAACGACTGGCCGCCCGGTGACAGGAGTCCGGGACCGGCAAGGACGTGACAACGAGCGCGACGGGATGCGGGCGTGCGGCTGACCGGGGCGGCCAGCGCCGGAGACCCGGCCGCGCCCGCCGGAACTGCCGCTGCCGGGACTGTGCCTGCCGGGACTGTGCCTGCCGGGACTGTGCCTGCCGGGGCCGCTGACCAGCCGGCCCGTGCGGCCAGGCCGTCAGACCCCGGCGGCCTGCGTCCGGCCCTGGCGCTGACGGCCGCGCTGGCGGGCGGTCTTGCGCTGGCCGCCGCTTTCCCGCCCGCCGGCATCTGGCCGCTGGTGATAGCAGGCCCGGCGCTGCTTACGGTAGCTCTCTGGCGCCAGAACCTGCGGGCGAGCTTGCTGGCCGGGCTGGTGTTCGGCGCCGCCTTCTTCGTGCCGCTGCTCTCCTGGCTGGTGAACGTCGCCTGGTACGCATGGGCGGCCCTCGCGGGCACGGAGGCAGTGATCTTCGGGGTACTGGCGGTCGGCCAGTGCCTGCTGCTCCGGCTGCGAGCGTGGCCGCTTGCGGTGGCGGCCTGGTGGGTGTGCGCCGAGGCGCTGCGCGCCCGGTGGCCGTACGCCTTTCCGTGGGGCAGGCTGGCAATGAGCCAGGCCGGCGCACCGACGGCCCGCTGGGCGGCTATCGGGGGCGCCCCGCTGCTGACCTTCGCGGCAGCGCTGGCAGCAGCCTGCCTGGCCTGGCTGGTGATTGCGTGGCTGCCGCCAGCGTGGCTGCGTCCCGGCCACCCGGCCCGCGGCGGCCCAGTTCGCAGCGGCCCGGCTCCGGACCAGGCTGTCCCAGACCGGGCTGTCCCGGACCAGGCTGTCCCGGACCAGGCTGGCCGGCACCAAAGACGCCGCAAGGCGCTCCCGGCGGTCGCGTTCGGCTGCGCCGCCGCGGTGGCGCTGGGTGGCCGCCTGCTGCCCGTCGACCAGGCCGGCCCGGCGGACGCGACCGCGGCGGTCGCGGCCGTCCAGGGCAATGTTCCGCGCGCGCGGAACCTTCCCGCCTTGCTGCGGGCCGGCACGGTTACCCAGAATCACGCAGCGGCAACGGAGCAGCTGGCCGCGCGGGTCCGGGCTGGCCTGGTGCCGGATCCGGGCGTGGTGATCTGGCCGGAGAACTCGACTGACCTGGATCCCAGCCTGTACCCCACGATTTACGGCACGATCGCGGCCGCGGTGAGCTCGGTGAACCGGCCGGTCCTCGTCGGGGCGGTCCTGCAGGATCCGCGGCGTAACGCCGGGCAGCTCTGGCTGCCGCGGCGCGGGCCGGTCGCGGTGTACGTCAAGCGCCAGCTGGTGCCGTTCGGCGAGTACATCCCGCTGCGGGGCCTGCTGTCGCATCTCACCTCGCTGACGGCGCTGCAGCCGGTCAACTTCACGGCCGGCCGCCGCGCCGTGGTTTTCCGCCTGGGCAAGATCCGGCTCGGCGACATCATCTGCTACGAGGTCAGCTTTGACGCTCTGGTCAGATCCGAGGTCACCGCCGGGGCCAACCTGCTTGCCGTGCAGTCCAACGACGCCGATTTTGAGCTGGACGGCCAGACAGGGGAGTCGCAGCAGCAGATAGCGATGGCGCGGATCCGCGCCATCGAAAGCAACCGGGCGGTGGTCTATGCCTCGACCACCGGCGAGAGCGCCATCATCGAGCCGGACGGTACCGTGCTGGCCCGGACCGGCTTGTGGCAGCGGTCCGAGCTCGACGCCCGGCTGCCGCTGCGGACCGGTCTGACCCTGGCGGACCGGCTGGGCAGCTGGCCGGAAACCGCCGGCACAGTCGCGACGCTGGCCGCGCTGGCCTGGGTGCTGGCGGCCGCTGCGCTCGGCCGCAGGCGGCGCAGGCGCAGCCGGGGCGCCTGTCCCTGACGCCCGTTTCCCCTGACATCCGCGCTCGCTGACAGCAGGCGCAGATGCCCGGGCAGTGCGGTGCCCCGCACCTGCTAAGGGGCGCGGGCCGCCTGCTGCCGGGAACCGAAGCCGCCGTTTTGCGCCCGCGTTATTCCGGTTGCGGGCAAAAGTGAGTTACCTCATATCGGACATCACGATGGATGGCCCGGGCTTCCGCTCGACGTTACAATCCGTAACCTTTGCCACGAACGGGGCCCGGCAGGATACGGGCCCGACAGTTCTCACGCCGTGCCTGGCCGGCGCACACGCAGCGCATCCGCCGCGTGACCGCCGACCGCCCTGAACCAGCGATCCCAGGCATGCGCGGACACGAGCTCGCCATAACACTGCCGGCGACTCTGTTAACCCTGCCCGGGCTCCGAAGTGCCGGGGCAGGGCGGCGAGGCCCCGAGGGAAAGGGAACCCATGTCCCCCGTTACCCGACTGACTCATGCACTTGTTTCTTGCGATCAGGACGCCTACCGTCATGCTACCGCAGCGCGCGGGACAGCATCAGGGCCGCCGCATGCCGGCCGGCCGTCGCCCCGCCGGCATCTACCTGGGCGCCGGGCTGGTACTCGCCGGTCTCGGTACGACGGCGGCTGTGCTCCCGGCGTCCGCTCAGTCGCAGCTCGCCGCGCATTCCCTGGCGGGTTCGGCCCCGGCCGCGGCCGGCCGGCCGGCCGCGATCCGCGCCGCCGGAGCCTGGCCCGCCATCGTCCAGTCGGCTGCCCTGCGGCCGTCCGCACGGCCCGGCCGCCGGCCCGGGGCGGCCCGGGAGCTGGCACTGCGCGTACCGGCGCAGGCCGTAACGCAGCATCGCAGGTCCGGCGGCCCCCACCGCACTGACGCTTACCGCGGACCCATGGGCTGGGGCCAGATCGCGCGCTTCGTTGCTCGCAGCACTTACCCGGCCCCGGCCGGCGGGACGAGCGCGAGCGCGGCACGGCTCACTCCGCTGTCCCTGGCCGGGCCGCAGGCATACCTGCCAATCACCCCGGACCGGATGGCGAACGCTGTCACCATCGTCCGCACCGACCTTGCGCTGCACCTGGGCCTGCGCTCGGCGGTCATCGCCATCGCCACTGCCCTGCAGGAGTCGACGCTGCTGAACCTCCCCTATGGCGACCGCGACTCGCTCGGCCTGTTCCAGCAGCGCCCGTCGGCCGGCTGGGGCGCCCCGGCGCAGATCCTGAACCCCCACTACGCCGCGAGCGCGTTCCTGCTGGCGCTGCGCACGCATCAGCAGGCCGACCCGAGCTGGGCCAGCCAGCCGCTGTGGGCGAACGCCCAGGCAGTCCAGGTCTCAGGCTTCCCCTACGCCTACGCCAAGTGGGAATCCCAGGCAGCCGGCATCGTCGCCGCATCCGTCTCCCACCTGGTCTGACCCCGGCACCGCCTCGTTAATGACGGCACGCAGGACTGCGCGGCCATGTCAGCTCACCAGCGCCTGGTAGACGAGCTGGCGCAGCTGGGACCGGATCGGATAGCTGCTGGACGGCAGCAGCTGGGTAAAGAAGCCGACGGTCAGCTGCTCCGCCGGATCCACCCAGAAGGCCGTGCTCGCAGCGCCCCCCCAGGAGTACTCCCCCGCTGAGGTGAGCGTCTTGCCGGCCGCGGGGTTTAGCACGGTGGCGAACCCGAGCCCGAAGCCGACCCCCCGGAATGGCGCCTCGGCGAACAAGGGGCGGCCGAAGGTCTCCAGGTCAGCGTCACCGGGCAGGTGGTTGCAGGTCATGTAGGAGACGGTCTTGGGGCTGAGCAGCCGGGCGCCGTCCAGCGAGCCGGCCGGGCTGTCCGGGCGGCCCAGCAGCATCTCGGTAAACCGCTGATAGTCAGCGGCCGTGGCGATCAGGCCGCCGCCGCCGCTCAGCATGACCGGCCGGCGCCGCGGCACCTTTGCCATCGCGTCGAGCCGGGTCGCCCCGCCGCCAGGTCCCGGCGTGTACAGGGCGGCGAGCCGCCCGACGTCAGGCTCGCTGACGCTAAAGCCCGTGTCGGTCATGCCGAGCGGCCCGAGCACCCGGCTGGCGAGGAACTCATCCAGAGACTGGCCGGAAGCGACCTCGACGACGCGGCCAAGCACGTCGGTGGCGACTGAGTAATTCCACTCGGCGCCGGGCTGGAACAGCAGCGGCTGGGCTGCCCACGCGTCGCAGCAGCCGGCCAGGTCCATCCCTTGCGGTGTACCCCACTCGAACCCGGCGGCCCGGTACCGCGCGTCGACCGGGTGCGACCGGTGAAACCCGTAAGTCATGCCCGAGGTGTGGGTAAGGAGGTGCCAGATCCGGACCGGCTCGGCGGCCGGCACGGTTACCGGCCGCAGGTCGGAGCCGCCGTCAAAGACGCGGACAGCGGCGAAGGACGGGATGAACGCGCTGACCGGGTCGGTCAGTTCGAACGCGCCTTCCTCGTAGAGGATCATCGCGGCGACCGAAGTTATCGCCTTGGTCATCGAGAAGATCCGCCACAGCGTGTCGGTTTGCACCGGCAGTCCCGCTTCGATGTCCCGCAACCCGCAGGCGGCCACGTAGGCCAGCGAGCCGCCCCGGCTGACGGTCACCAGCCAGCCCGGCAGCTTGCCGTCCTCGACGTAGCGGGTGAAATGACGCCCGATCCGCTCCAGCCGGGCCGGATCCAGCCCCACCTGCGCCGGGTCTACCTCTGCTTTCAGCTCCGCCATCTGCGCTGCCTTTCGCTCGCTCGCCCGGCCAATACCCGCCGATCCGACGTTAACTGGCGCTGGCACTTCGCCGGACCGTCTCGTACAGCAGGATGCCGGCGGCCACCGCCAGGTTGAGTGACTCCGCCGTGCCGGTCATCGGGATCCGCAGCTGCAGATCGCCGCGCGCCAGCAGGTCAGCGGGCAGCCCCGCGCCCTCGCTGCCGAGCAGCAGGACCGCGGGCAACGGCAGCGGGCTCTCCCAGAGAGTGGCCGCGCCGCGGGCGGACGTGACGGCGACGCGCACTGCGGCGGCCGCTGCCCAGTCGAAGAATTCCGCGGCATCCGCCGCTGCCGCGACCGGGACGCTGAAAATCGCGCCCATGCTGGCCTTGACCGCCGCCGGGTCATGCGGGTCAGCGCAGGCCCCGACGAGGATCACGCCGCCGGCCCCGGCCGCGCTGGCGGTGCGGACAATGGCGCCAAGGTTGCCCGGGTTGCCTACCTCGTGCAGCGCCATGAACACCGAGCCGGGCGCCACCGTCAGCCCGGCGAGCGGGCTGGGCGCGATCGTGACGATCGCGGCCAGCCCGCCGGGGCCGTCCCGGCCGGCCAGCCGTGCGAACAGCGCCGCCGGAACCCGGACGACCCGGCGGCCGCGCTGCTCCTGCGCCGCCACCATCTGGCGGGCCGCGGGCAGGGTGAGCAGGTCAGGCGCCACGATCAGCACCTCGATATCGGCGCCGGCCTCGACCGCCTGCCAGACCGGCTGGACACCCTGCACGACGAACGCGCCCTCCCGCCGCCGGTGCCGGCGGTCGGCCAGCAGCCGAAACCGCTTGATCAGCGGGTTCGCCGCACTGGTGATCTCCTGTGTCATCGCGCTCCCTGGCCGCCGGGCGCCGCTGCCCCGGTCCTCGGTATTGTCGCCCCGTGCTGCCAGGACTGTGCTCCCGGCACCGGGCGACAGGGGACGGCGATGAGTGCTGAACGAGATCGGGTAGCCGGGTTCGGGCGGCTGGAAGACGGGCTGCGCCAGGCCGGCGACTGGTACCGGTGGGGACCGTACGTCAGCGAGCGGCAGTGGGGCACTGTCCGGGAGGATTACAGCGAAGACGGCCAGGCCTGGGATTACCTGCCCCATGACCAGGCCCGGTCCCGCGCGTACCGGTGGGGGGAGGACGCGCTCGCCGGCTTTTGCGACGTGGAGCAGCGCATGTGCCTGGGCCTGGCACTGTGGAACGGCCGGGACCCGATCTTGAAGGAGCGGGCGTTCGGCCTGACCGGGGAGCAGGGCAACCACGGGGAGGACGTGAAAGATTACTGGTGGTACCTGGACGCGATGCCCAGTCACGCGTGGAACCGGTGGCGTTATCACTATCCGCAGGCCGCATTTCCCTATCAAGACCTTATTAGCCAAAACGGGTCGCGCAGCCGCCTCGAGCCGGAATACGAGCTCCTGGATACCGGTGTCTTTGACCAGCGCCGGTTCTGGATCGTCGAGGTTCACTACGGCAAGGCAGCTCCCGACGACCTGCTGATGTCAGTCTCGGTGACCAACGCCGGGCCGGACGAGGCGACCCTGCACGTGCTGCCGACAGCATGGTTCCGCAACACCTGGTCCTGGGACAGCAACGCGCCCCGTCCGTCGATGGCGGCAGGTCCCGGTACCGCGGAGGCGGTGACCGTGTCCGTCGAGCACCCGTTTCTCGGGTCCCTGGAGCTGATCGCCGGCGTTGGTCCGGGTGGCGCGCCGGCGGCGCTGTTCTGCGAGAACGAGACGAACACGGCGCGCCTGTTCGGCGCCGCGCCGATCACCCCGTATCCCAAGGACGGCATCAACGACCACGTGCTGACCGGGGCGCCGACGGTCAACCCGGCCGGGCAGGGCACCAAGTGCGCGCTGTGGTACCAGCTGACGCTCGCCGCTGGTGCCAGCGCGGAGCTGCGGCTCCGGCTGCGGCCGGCTGGCGGCGGCTCCGGGCCGTCCGCGGGAAACTCAGCCGCCGGCAGCTCAGCGGCAGCGGCGGTCAGCAGCTCAGCCGACGGTGGCTCAGCCGTAGCGGCGGTCGGCGCCGGCTTCGGTCAGGTGCTGGCACAGCGCCGGGCTGAGGCGGACGAGTTCTACGCCGAGCTGACCCCGGCCGGCGCCAGCGCCGACGAGGCGATGGTGATGCGCCAGGCGTTCGCCGGGATGCTGTGGGGAAAGCAGCTGTACAACTATGACGTTGCCCGCTGGCTGGACGGCGATCCGGCACAGCCGGCGGCGCCGCCGCAGCGCCGGACGGGGCGCAACTCCCGGTGGCGCAACTTCAGTTCCTTCGACATCCTGTCGATGCCCGACAAGTGGGAATACCCGTGGTTCGCCGCCTGGGACCTCGGCTTCCACTGCGTCGCGCTGGCTCATGTGGATGCTGCGTTCGCCAAATATCAGCTGATCCTGCTGTGCCGGGAGTGGTTCCAGCATCCGGGCGGCGCGCTTCCCGCCTATGAATGGGCCTTCGGCGACGTTAACCCGCCGGTGCAAGCCTGGGCCGCGCTGGAGGTTTTCGCGATCGACGGCGGCCACGACACCGAGTTCCTCAGCCGGATCTTCGACAAGCTGCTCGTCAACTTCACCTGGTGGGTGAACCGGGAGGACGCTGAGGGTAATAACCTGTTCGAGGGCGGTTTCCTCGGCCTGGACAATATCGGCCCCATTGACCGCTCGCATCTGCCTGCCGGCGGCATGCTGGAGCAGTCCGACGCGACCGGCTGGATGGGTTTCTTCGCGATGGCGATGGCGTCCATCGCGGTGATCTTGCAGCGGTCCGGGCAGCGGCCGGCCCAGGATCTCGTGCTGAAGTTCCTGGAGCACTTCGCCGGGATCCGGGACGCGCTGGATGGCCTCGGGCTGTGGGACGAGACCGACGGGCTGTACTACGACCGGCTGAAGACCCCGGCCGGCACTGTCGTGCCGGTAAAAGTGCGGTCTATCGTCAGCATGATCCCGGCACTTGCCGTCGGCGTCGTCGACCAGAGCATGCTGGCGGAATCACTGGTCATGGGCAAGCAGTTCGCCCGGTTGCTCGACGCGCGGGGCCTGGCGGACCCCGGCAGCCTGGTGGCCGCCGGGCTGCTGCGGGGGGACCCTGGCGACCAGCGGCTGCAGCTCAGTTTGGTCGGCACCGGTCGGCTGCGCAGGCTGCTCGGCAGGCTGTTCGACGAAACCGAGTTCCTGTCGGACCACGGGCTGCGGGCCCTGTCGGCCTATCATCGCGAGCAGCCCTACGTGCTCGACGTGGAAGGCATCAGCGCCAGCATCGACTACGAGCCCGCTGAGTCGACGACGCCGCTGTTCGGCGGGAATTCCAACTGGCGCGGGCCGGTCTGGTTCCCGGTGAACTACCTGATTATCAGCGTCCTGGAGCGCTATTACCGGTTTTTCGGCGACGACCTCACCATCGAGTACCCGACCGGCTCAGGTCAGCAGCTCACCCTGGACAAAGTCGCCGCCGACCTGTCCGGCCGGCTCGTCTCGATCTTCACCCGCGGCCCGGACGGGCGCCGCGCCTGCTTCGGCGGCGCTGAGCTGCTGCACAGCGACCCGGCCTGGCGTGACAACCTCGTGTTCAGCGAGTACTTCCACGGGGACAACGGCGCCGGGCTGGGCGCCTCGCACCAGACCGGCTGGACCGGCCTGATCGCCGACCTCATCCGGCGCCGCCACGGCGCCGTCGCCACCGTCAGCGACGTCATCATGGACATCATGCGGGCCACCGGACCGTGAACCGAAGCGTGGCTCGCAGCCTGAGCCAGATCAGGAAACCGCGCCGTACCGGAAGGCGAACTGCTGAGAGGAAGCGACAGCGCCGCCGACCAGCACTTTCTCCGGCGCCAGCACGAGCTGGTTCGCAGGGTGATGGCTGCCCTCGTCCACGGTGAGGATCAGGGGCCTGCTGAAGTTGCTGCTTGCCCCGACGATGAGCGGCGCGTAGAAGGTCCCGCCGCGGGTGACGGAGTGCGCACGGTCTTCGACAAACACTGTCCGTGCAGACTCACCGCACGGCTGCAGGGTCAGCTTCGCGCCGCTGCCCGCGCCTGCGGCTATTCCTATGCACAGGCCGCTGTCAATGCCGTAAGGCGCCCAATCCTCCTCGAAGGCGAAGGATGAGCGGAGGTGCCGGCAGACATAGGACGTGGGGGCGAACAGATCGCCGCTGCCGTTCCCGCACGAGGTACGCACCCGGAAATCTACACCACTGTCAGCGAAGTCCTGGTTAGGATGGGTATCACCAGCGCGTTGCAGAACGACCGGCTGGCCCGCTTTTCCACCACCGCCGGTATCGCCGGGCACGTAGGCGTTCATGACTGTCTTGGTGCCAGCAGCAAGCTGAAATTATTGAAACAGTTGTCCCCCGCATGCTGGGGGTGGCGTCCGGCCGGCCCTTACTGACGGGTGTTCCCGCGGCACTGACTCTACCCGTGGCACTGACGAGTGTTCCCGCAGCACGGACGGATGTTCCCGCTGCGCCCGCCGGAGACAGGCCGACCGTCGTGGCGACAGCCACCCCAGCTGAAAGCGCCATGCACGCCTTCGCGAAACGATTCCGCATAAGCATTCCTTTCTGTTGTTTCAGCTGTCTGCTGGGTCAGCCTGCGCACCGCAGGCCTTCTTTCGGGCGCCAGCAGGATTCGGCGTCAGGAAACCGGTCCCCTGGCGAAGCCGAATAGCTGGGAATCCTCGACTCCGCCGCCAGACTGCAGCTTCTCGCGCTGCAGGACGAGCTGGTTTGCGGGCTTCTTGCTGCCCTCGTCGACGGTGACGACGAGCGGCTGGCTGAAGGTGCTCGCCGTCCCGCTGATCAGCGGGACGTAAGGCTTGGACCGTACCCGCTTTGGTGGACACTCGAGTAAACTGCCCGATGTGTCGGGAGAATAAGAAATGGGTTCGACGCGCAGGGCTTTCACTCCTGAGTATAAGGAGCAGGCCGTAGCTTTCGTCCT
>JAABUX010005314.1_pt1 | contig 15858 bp, 27 predicted proteins | sample 5561851 | NCBI WGS metagenome assembly JAABUX01 (sample SAMN10711883, study PRJNA513361) | rock metagenome | isolation source: Antarctica rocks | place: Antarctica: Victoria Land, Richard Nunatak red sandstone | collected 2016-01-03 | reverse complement strand
CGCTTGCCGGCCGTGCAGTACTGGGACCGGCAAGAAGCCTCTGTCGACGGCGTGCTCGGCGGCTTCGGCCATGTGTCAGATGCCGACATCGACGGCAGCCGACGCTTCCTGCTGAAGGTGTACTGCGTTCATGCTTGACGTTGCAGCACTTGGATTGGCAGCACATTTGCTCACAAATAACTTGTCTCCGCACACTCATGTCACCCTATCGTTGAATATCGTTGACATACAGACCTTCATTTCCGCTGGTGCTCGTCAGCCAAGTGATAGACGTGTCATCTGTGCTGTGCAGGTGTACGGTCCTCAGCTGAAAGCAGCAACCGACGGCGCAGCGCCACTGGTGGCTCTGGACTGCGGCGCCGGCATTGGCCGAGTCTCTGAGCAGCTCTTGTTACACCTTTTTGACGAGGTGGATCTGGTGGAGCCGTCGCGGCATTTGCTGGACACGGCGCGGCGACGGCTCGGCCCGAGCAGCAAACAGTGCGCTGATTTTGCTGCAGTCTGCACGTGGATGGCCCAAGCAGGCTGCAACGCCCGCCAGTCACGCTCAGCAGTGACAGCCTGTGTATGTGCGCGCACAGGCCGTTCCCAGCGCAGCACCAGGCAGTCGGGTTCTTTCAGGCTGGTCTCCAGGATTTTACACCAGCACATCAGAGGTGCAACAGCACTCGTCCCTTGCCAAAGGTTATATCCAGTCAGCAATCTTGCGAACGCTGCTCATGTTCGTCATTGCGCAGGTATGACATCATATGGACGCAATGGTGCCTGTTGTACCTCACTGACGGTGCGGAGTGTCATGGCAGGTCATACAAAATGCAGTTATGCCTGCAGCCTTTCGATGGAGTCCCCCGAGCAACACCAGTGAACGCATGGTTGCTGCCGCTGCAGAGGACGTGCTGGAATGGCTGCGCAAGTGCGCAGCCGCTCTGAGGCCAGGCGGCCTGGTCATCCTGAAGGAGAACATCTGCGCCGCGGGTTTCGCCGTCGATGAGGACGACTCGAGCCTTACGCGTTCTGACGCTTACTTGCAGGTTTGTGATTGATACATTACCAAGCAGTGTTTTGCTGACAGCGCGCAGGCATTCATGTCAATGGTCTCAGCGAGCGCAAAGTAACGGCGCTGCGACAAGACTGGTGCCTGGGTGCTGGCCCCTCTTTGCAAAGACTGTTGCCGCAGATTTCATGGTGTTGCGCCCTGGCATGCAGGACCTGATCAGGCAATCAGCAATGACCCTGGTGTGCAGCCAACAACAGCGCAACTTCCCAGCCGACCTGTTCAAGGTCCGGATGTACGCCTTGAAGCCGCGTTGACGCCGCAGTGCGTGAAGACTGCATTGCCCATCAATGGCAGCGTGCGGGGCTTGGTGTCAAACCCAGGATGCATCGGAGGCACAGGCGGGGCGGGCCAAAACAGCTCTGCCTCCTCGCGATTGGCTGCCCACACCGTGCAAGGTGTAAGACATGATCATGCAGCGGGGAATGTGTGTGACAGCGTGGGCTGCACAGCTTCAGCCATGCCAATCTTTGCGGTATCGTGTATGTCCGAACTGCTTACGAGCTTGAACACGACTGCAGCCACTCTTTTGCAGCGTCTTGACCAGTGTAGTCGACGAACTGCCAATGAGTTCACCTCATGACAGACGACTTTACGCTCGCACTGGCTAAGGTGTTCAGCAAAAGTGGCTCAAGCCACGGCTGAGCGAACTCGCGCAAACTTCCCAGTAGCCGATGCAAGTCTGTCAACACGTGACAGTCGTCAACTGACCTCGGGTGCCCGGGTCACTGCACGCGTCAGACATCACAGCCCATGTAAACGGTGTGCAACGCAGTGCTTTGGTTTATCAGGAACAACCAGATATTTTGCCGCCCGCTACTTGGGGATCTTCTGCTGCTTGTACTGGATCCAGTCGTAGAACCCGCTCGTCTTTGCATTGTACGCGCCGGCCACGACCTTCTCCATGAACGCCGCCGCCTCGGGCTCGCTCAGCTCCAGCTGAAAGCGGGTCCGCAGATTGGCGACGGGCGCCTTGCGGCTGAAGCACGGCAGTCCCGACTGGGACATCAGCTCCACCGCCGCAACGATGCCGTCAGCCACCGTCCTCGCCTGTCAATCGCATCACACTCACTACAACCGATGCTGTCTGATCCTTGACCGGGTCACCTTGCGTCTGTGGAAACCAAAGTTTTAGATAGTGACAGCTAGGAGGCTGTGGCATACTGTCTTGAGCAGCTGATCCAGCATGCACAAGGCACCTTGAGCGGTGAAGTCGGTCACTAGGTGCACACGGGTGCGATAGCGCACTGCGAGAAAGGCGCGGACGACCAGGTCCTGGAAAAGACGGAAGCTGGGTGAGCCGCGGTCGCCGCCGGGCGCCAGCAGCTGCGTCATCTCGTGCGTGCACTTGAAACCTGCATCGCAATGCAACCAGTCGCATCTCAGCAGGAGGATGGTAGCCACCTCACAATGAGCAACTGGGAAAGAGGCCATTTGTCGTGTTATTCGCCTTCGCAAGTGTGCTGCAGGCCAATGTCGAATGTTTGTTCTACATCAGTGTCATACAACGTTGCTATGCAGCCCCAAATTATATACAGCAAGTGTACCCGCAAGTTCCCATGCAGCTAGGGTAACAGAGGTGTCCCACACCTGCCCGCTCAAAGCCCAGGTTGCCGCCAGGGCTAGTCTCGAGCATGAACCCGAAGTCGATGTGCACCAGCCTCCCCTCGCTGTCCAGCAGGATGTTGCCGTTGTGCCGGTCCTTAATGTTCAGCAGGAAGCACGCGACCGCGTACCTGCAGCACAGCGCACAGGGTTTAACTACACACAGCGCAGCTCGCTGCAAGCACTGATTGCACGGCTATGTTGCGCCACACCTATCTGCCTGCTAGCAAGGCTGTTTCCTTTCGCCTAGCAGTGAGATGTGACGTGCAGCAATTGCACCCCCAGCGACACGGAAAACGTGGGGCAGTAGCAGCCCCACCCGGCGCAGGAGCGGATGAAGTTGAGGCGGGCGGCCTCAAAGCGCGGGCTGCCTGGCGCGCCGTAGTCGCGGCAGAAGACGTCGTACATGCCGCCATCGGCTGTCTCGCCCATCGAAGCGCGAGACGTCGTGTTCGGCACGCACTGCAGCGGAGCGGAATCGAGTCATGTGCGCCTCATCTCACATCCCTTGCTGCAAACTGGCTCCTCTCTTCGCTGCTGGGAATGAGTGCAACCAAGGATCGCCTGGGGCGCACACTGCGCATGTGAACATTATGTTTGTGCAGAAGATGACAAAACTATGAGGGTCAGCTCAGGTTTCTGACTTGGGTATAAGCTGCCAGACTTCCACAGGCAGAGGGGCGCGCCTGGATGATGCCGCACTCATACTTGGTGGGCAGCACGCCGTACGGGAACACGTACACGCCGAGCCCCACCGTCTGCCACACGTCCCGAAGCAGGCCCACCACCTGCGGGTCAGCTGCCGCATGTTGCTGGCATTGCAAGTCTTGCTACCGCGTGTCGGTCAGTGGGGCGGCACGCTTGTTGCGATGTTGAGCAAACCTCCGTCACCAGCTCTCAGACATGCTGGGTGTCAATAGTTTGCAGTATTGCAAACTACTGAGGACCCTGTCGCACGACCAGGCCCGGGACCGCGCCTGCAGCGCGAGGACGTCCTGCCGGCAGTCGTCGCCGACCTTGAAGATGCACGCCATGACACGCTCCTGCGGGGCGCGCCCCGCCACCTCCTCCTCCGTCCGGAACGCGGCCAGGATCGGCACCTGCGGAACGGAGCATGTCATGCTCACAGTCTGCCGCCCAAGCCTATGCCGGGTCACACGACCTGCGACAGCAGTGGGAAGGCTAGCAAGGGCTAAACACCTCGAATGCTGGCCATACAGCAGTCTCAGCAGCATGCACCCTGAGTGACCAACGCTGCAGGCGCTGCGTGGTGCGCGTCATGCTAGCGTGGCGATCACAAGCCTCGGTCGGCTTCGATTGCCGAGCGCAAATGGTGCCAGGCGGCTGGCAAGACGCACCTTGGCGGCGCTCTGCATGGGCGTGCCGCTCTCGGGGATGACGGCCAGCAGACGGCAGTCCGGGTTCGTTGGGATGTACAGGTCGTTGCGAGGAACCTGCCATGGCGTGTTGACATTCGTCTGCACCACGTCTGCCGCGCGGTGTACTGTCAAGTATTGGTCACTGCAGACCCATCTGTTGAGTTTTCACGGCAGCGTGTTCAATGCATGTGTATGCAGCGGACGTGCCTCCAGCTTGCGCAGGATGTCGACGGCGGCGCCCTTGCGCTGGTCCTTGGGCACCTTGTACAGCTGCCCGGACACGTCTGTGACGTCGTCGAAGAAGTCCAGCTCGGCCTGCAAGCGGGCCAGCGTCGCGGATCAAGGCATACAGCCGAGTCACGGTCGTCGCCAGAGGTGCGCACGCCTGCATATTTGCTCTTGCGTGAGTATTCCATGCAGCAGCTTTGACTTCTGCCGAAGAGGGTGATTTAGGTTGCGTCGCGGCTGCCACACGATTCGCGCAGAACCGAGCGCCAACCGGGGCTTGGCGGACGCGAAGCGCGCCTTGAGGCGCTCCCGTTGGCCCTGCCGCAGCACGCCCCACACTTCCTGCGACACGCGGTCGGCCGCCTTCCAGAGGCCACTGTCCTGCGGCGGCTGCCACCCCGATCGCTTGACCGGCGGGTCCATGGCGTCCGGTGGCGGCGTGCCCTCCGTCTGCGCATGTAGCCTCCCAGACTAGGGCAAGCTGGGCCTCGATTGATCTTGCACGGAGCCTGTGCTGTAATCGATCCTGCCTCTGACGGACGCTGTGAGGCATGCAGCCAAGCCAACGTATTTTGTCGCAAGCTCAGCCTCCACAGCTCGCTCGACCTGGACGTTCCTGGCTGTGGACAGCAGCATGCCGCTGTTTGCGCGTGCGCAGCGGAAGCCCGACACGCACCCTGAGCGTGCAGATGAGGTGGTGCGCGAACAGCTGGCTCTTCGCAGCGCCGTCCAGCAGGAACGCCTCCACCAGACCGCCCGGGTCCGCCCGCAGCTGCTGAACCAGCTGCGGCAGGTAGAACGCCACCTGCATGCCTCCCTCTTGGCTCAGGAAAAACAGTGATGATCCTGGTTCCAAATCATGGTTGTTTGAAATTCATAATTGACATGTTAAGGCAGGTTGCAAGTTTGCCTTCCAGAGAGTCATCGGTCTCTGCGCGATGGTTAAGACGTCGTGCACTGTGTCGAGGTCGGCCAGATTATGAACACGTGGCAGAATTAGGGATAAACAGCATGGTGGCGTCACGGGCAGAGCTGCGGCTGAGGCGGGCGAACCTCCTCGGGCGTCGCCATGGTGGTCAGCGACCGCAGCGCGTACGCGCGCACGGCCTGGTGTTCGCCCGCCGCCCCCGTCAGCAGCGCCGTCGCCTGCAGCAGCCGGCTGGGCGCCCAGTACACCAGCGCCGACAGCTGCGGCACGTCCCGCCGCGCGTTGTCCTCCGAGGCCAGCAGGGCAGCCGCCTCTGGAACCTCCTGCGGTGGCGCATAGTGTGTGTTGAGCCATGCATGTTAGATGACAACGGCTACGTGTTGCTCACGGTCAGATGCAGATCAGAGCTGCAGGCGACTGAATACTACTGGTGCAAGTCTTTGGATTGCTTTTCTAGCGCATTTGACAGGTCACGTCACTTCTGCAGTGCGCAGACAAGCTACAGAGCGCTTTGCCATGACTTGCGCTGTCGTCGGGTGTCGGCTCGAATGTGCTGATGGGCTGGATGAACAGACAATCGCAGTGCAACGACCTCCTTCGCGCAAGGTCAGCTGCATGAGGCTCGCGACATGCCCGTGAAAAGACGCGACCCACCTGCAGCGCAGGGTCATGAGCGTTGCTGACGATGAGCGGAGCCAGCGCGGCATCCAGCCCTGCGCCGGGGAAGCGCTGTTGCAGCGCCAGCGCCAGCCGCGGGTCCGCGTCCCAGGCAATGCCTACCAGGGACGGCCAGCTGGCACTTGCCGCTGCACCGGTCCCTGCATCTCGGCCAGGCTGCACGGGCGTGTTCCACACCTCCAAGCGCACGATCTCCGCCTGTGTGAAGATGTCATGTCGGGCCAGGATCTGTATGTCAAGGGTCAGAATTAAGATCACTGGGGAGTGAAGAGTAGGATGAATAAAGGTCTGCAAGCCCCGTTCCCGGTCTCCAGATAAGCCTGACATTGCTTGTGCTGTGGAATGCACTGACCTGCATGAGGTTGTCCAGGAGAACACGACGCTGCTGATTGCTTCCGGTAGCTGCGCCCCACACAGGGTGCCGCCCGTTGGCACTCACGGGCAGCCCCGGCCACTGCTTCACTGCCCTCGCGCGAGCCGCGAAGTCGCTCACAGCGGCGGACTGCTCCCTGCGCACATTGCATTCGAGTCAAAGGACCGGCGTGACGTCAGCATGGCAGCGGCAAGCTGGTGCTGAACATTTATCGTGCGCCTGGAACATTACCGTGCCTACGATAAGACCTGCATCCAAAGCACGTCGGCAGTGTACCATCCAGCCACATGGACAGCAACGGCGAGCTGCTTGCCTTCGGGTTACAAGCCAACTTGGCACTACGCAGCCGCATGATACTGCAGTGACAGTCGACCTGGCTTCAGCCGGCGACCAGGCGCCATGGAAGGACGGCGGGCGCGCGAACCAGTCCAGAGCGGCGCGCATGACGCGGTCCCACAGCAGCAGCAGGGCCTTCCGCAGCTGCTGCCCGCCAACCGCCGCAGGTCTCCTGAGCAGGTACGCAGCCAGATCGACATGGTCGCTGCAAAGTGCTGCTTGACTGCTGATGCCAGGACGCAACGGCGTGCGCAACGCCCACGTCTCATAACGACGTGATGGATATTGAGATCTAGATGAGAGACCAGGAGTCGGCGAGAGGGGTCAAGCCCACCCTGCAACTGCACTGAGCATGGCTGACGCCGGTTTGCTTTGGAGGCGATGTTGTTTTGCGTACTCACGTGGCGAGGGTGAGAGCCAGGAGCAGCAGCCGGAAGCGAGCGCCGCACGCCGCCGGGTGGCCGCTGAGGCCGCCCGGCGTCGCCAGCGTCTGCTGCACCGTGCGCTCCAGCACCGCCGCGACTGCCGAGGCGCGGGCCGAGTGGCCGTGCTGCTCCACCTGGACGTCCACGAGAAGAACCGTCTCAAGCGCACGAGACTTTCTGGGATGCGGGCAGCAATGCGGACTTGCTTCACCTGGCATCTCCTCCCCAAGACGATCTGGGTTCAGTGCTAGAGACACACTGGGATGTGTGGCAGCAACCCAAAGCACCGTCGCTGCGCTTGAGCTGGTTAGAACGGCACACATGCGCCTAGCGACTGCAAGATGCGGGCTGTGTCAGCTGCACTGCTCCTGGCGTGTGCAGCACTGCGTCCGGACAGGGCAAAGATGTTCATGTTCCTCCACATGCTCGCGCAGGTTTTGCGCGCATGCCGGAAACCGGGATAATGATTTGTTGTATACTTGTATCCACGAATAAATCTACATCTCAAACTCAGCAAAGGACAAATCGCTGACATAGTAATCTACCTGCCAGACTTTGAGCAGGATCAGGAGCCAGGCGTGGTGGGCGGCGACACCGTCCGGGGCGGCCGGTGCCGGCTCGCGCCCGCCCTCGGGCTCGTCGGCCGACGGGTTGGCCGCCACCGGCGCGGCCGCCGTGCTGAACAGGCCGTCCTTGTTCGCCACAGTCCACAGGAAGGCGTCCGAAACGTGGCCCAGGAGATCCACCTGCGCACACACCGATTGAGCTGCTTTCACATGTGGGACTGCTGTGCTGGCACATAGCCTGCAGATGCAGCACCGGACAGGGGCTGTCCGATGGCTTGAGCAGAAGTCTGCAGCCTTCTCAACATCCGTCCGTGCAGCAATGAACATGCTGTTGGACACGTGCGTGAGCAGCCGGCCCGCACCGTCAGTTTGGGAGCAGCGGCCATGACCCAGAACCACGCGAAGGCCGCCGTGTGCACCGCTGCTGGCGCCAGGCGCGTGACGGGGAACCAGGCGACAGCGCGCAGCAGGTCCTGTCGAGCTGAGGTGTCCGTGTCTACCAAGAGGGCCGCCACAGCCTGAAAATACCTGCAGACTGGGGTACCGCGATCAGAGACATAAGGATCAAACCGGCTTCAGCGAGATGTGAGCTGCGGTAGGCTGGCCGAAGCGTTTGGAGGATGACAACCGCATCTGTATCCAATTGAGTCCTCGTCTTGCTGACACGACACATCATGGCCAGCTGTGGAGACGGAAACAGGCTCAGACCTTCGCCCAAGGACATCGGAGGTGACGCCTGCGGCCGAGGCTGCCTGCAGGGCAGCGAGGGCGTCAGCAGCCAGGCTGCCGCCCGCCCGTGACGCTGCCATCAGCCCGTCTGCGACGCCTTCATAATGCGCCTTCACCTGCATTGCGGGTACGCCTGCCGGGCAGCAGCAATACTGTACGTTGAAAGTCTGCTGTGGGCTCATAGGCGTCACGGCTGTGCAGCTCCCAAGGGTCCCTGACGAACGCGGTAGCACCTGTTTGCATGCGCTTGCAAGCGCGTGTGAGAGTCTGTTGTGCGGATGTGTTGAGCCATTGCAGTCCTACACGTTGCAGATGACGCTTGCGGAAGGCAATGCAGCAATCATGCAGGGTGCATCGCGCTCTCGATTGACGCTGGACGTGCGCTGGCGAGCACTGCAGCGCACCCACGAGTGGAGCGGGGAGGTGCGCGAGCGGGCACCGCGCCCTGCCGCCCTGCACGGCTTCCAGCAGCGGCACGGCGCGGGCCGCAAGGGCGGAGGAGCCGCCGACGCGCAGCGTCTGGTGGAGCAACGCATCCACCATGCCGGGCGCCAGCTCGCCGCCCCTCCTGACGATCTGCTTGGTAGCCGCAACCCAGCAGATCAGCTGTAGGATATCGTTTAGTCAAAAGTCACATGCGTGCGCACGTCGCCAGCTCAGTCATGAGGGATCGAACTGCTGGCTGCTTGTCATGCTAAACCGTATACCGGATCGTCCTGGTCTTTGGTAAGCGGCGCCACGTGGCGTGGTGCTGCAGGATGGCAGCGCAACACAAGACCGATGCCCGGGCAAGTGTCACCTGCATTAAAGCGGCGAGGCTGGTCTGAGTGCCGTCCTGCTGGCCCAATGCGGCTGACCGGGCATCGTTGACGGCAATTACATGGCCCAACGCCGTCAGCAGCCGCTCGTCGAAGAGCAGCCGGGGGCAGCGACCGACCAGCTGCTGCAACAGGCGACCGGCTTCCGCAGCCACCTGCAGACCGTGCAGCTGTCAGTGCAACATCAGACACATCATACACGTTGCATGGGACATATGTTGTTTGCGTTCGTGCACTGCGTTTATCCTTTGGCCAAGCCTTGGCTCCGTGTGCAAGGAGAGTAATTAAGTGAACGTAACCAACGATCACATGTCATCGACCAAAGGCAAGGTGACAAGAGGTCTGACCTGCTCGTGGCCGACGCTGCCACCTAGCTGGCGCACCAGAGCCACTGCTGTCGCCATCTCAGCGGCATCAAGGTCAAGGAGGCTGTCCTCCTACACATTGATCGTCATGTATGATCCATATTGGCAATGCACGAATGATGGTTGGTCGCATGCTTGCTGGAGGGTCACGACCAAGGTTAGGCATCATCAAGAGAGGCAAGACTCACAAAGATGGTCACGCGAGTGGTATGCACAGCATCATGTGAGCACCTGAGATGTCCACGGAAACCCTCTCAGGCGCTGGCACAGCTCGTCGAAGCCACCCTGCAGGATGGCCAGCAGCCAGGGGCGGTCCCTGTCCGAGGTTCCCTGCACAGAGTGTTAGCATCAGGCCAGCGCGTGGCAGACTCTATGCGGCTGCGCAATGGGAGCCTCAGTACGCAAGCATTGAAGTTGATGAACAGGACAATTATGCAGCCCTGCTCGACGACTGCGCTGCATTGCGTGGTAGGTTTGGCTGGCAAATAGTGAGAGGGCTTGGCGTCCGAGTAGAGTACCAGAGCAGATCTTGATCGTGCAAGTGCGAATTTGTTACCTCCAGATCGGACAGCAGTCCCGACAATGGCGGCGCCTCGACGATGACGGCCAGTGGGGCGGCCTCCACCGTCGTGAGCATCAGCGTGGCGAGGACCAGCATGTTTGCGCTGTGTGCTGGTGTCGATGCGCCGGCGGTTACGCCGTTGCCGCCGGGGATGACCGCCAGGAGTTTCGCTGCACAGAGTACTTTCCAAGTGAAGTGGATCCAGTTGATCGCCATGCATGCAAAGCCAAGCATACAGGCAACATTGTAACGGCATCTTACAACCGCTCTTTGTGCCAGACTTGACAAAAGGTCGTGCATAAGGTTACAAATGGAGCAACCTCGCACCTGCCAAGGCGGTACCCATGCCGAGAGGTCCGAGGCGCAGCAGCCGCTCGCCGAGCTCCGCGTCGAGTCGCGCCGACGTAGCCTCCGGCGGGCGCCGCGGCAGCAGCGGCGGCGTGGCGGCGGCGATGCGCCCGAGCGCCAGACGCCACGCCTCTGGCCACGGGGCTGAGTGGTTTGCCGGGCTGCGGACCGCTGCGAAGCCGTGCACCGCCGAGTACAGCCAGACCAGCCGGTACAGCTGCACATAGCCCATGCACGTCAGCGATTTGTTGATGGCACTCACACTCAATTGCGCTTGATTCCAATACACCCGAAGACATGGTCAGCTTTCGTGTCACTGCATACGGTCACCAGGCGAGGTTAGATGCGACATTATGGGGTGACCTCTGGGAAGCACTCAGAGCTGTTACCAGCACTGCGGCGAACAGGCCACATTCAGGCAACACACCTTGACGGTGTCCACGTTGTCGGCCTGGAGGTCAGGCAGCGGGTCATCACTGCGCCTGTAGTCGGCATCAGCGGAGCGGATGCCCTCTCCGGCGGCCGCCAGCGCCAGGAGGAGTGCTCCGAGGTCATGTACCTGACGCGAAGGCAACGCTGATGTAGTTCTCTCACACAGTGACGGCGATCCAGCTGTGTGCGGATCAACCTTTGCACGTCCACGCATGCACCTGCCCGCACAGTCATATATCAGGCGCATTTGCGTCAGACCACGCGCACCTCGCCAGGTTGGCGCGCCGCCATGCCGCGGTCGCTGAACAAGAGCAGCAGGCGAGCCAGCAGGTCCCGCCTGCGATCAGTCTGAGGTTTGGTGGCAAATGTTCTGAAGACCCAGATCCAGGTTTATCATCGTCACAATCACGATCAACTATGATGCAGAAGGTCTTTCCGGTCAGCGTGAGTACCAGGATGCCTGAGCACCGCGTGACAGCAACGGTGGCGGCCAGAAGTGGCGTGAGCGGCTGGCCGAGCGTCCGTGGAGGCGTACCGGCGCGCTGGCGAGGCCTGCAGCCCCTCGGCCACTCGCTTCAGGGCTGCTGCGAGGGCGCCGGCGTGCTGGCCGCCGCCCGAGGCGTGCAGCAGCGGCGACGTGCTGCCAGACTTGTACCACTTGATGAGCAGCTGGACGGCGGACGTGTAGCCCCACCTGGATCGGAGCGTTTGAAGGCGTTAGCAGACATGTAATTGGTTGTGTCTGGCTGCGTGACCTCCAACATCTGAGGAGTTGTGAGGAACTGCGTGAGTGCAATTTAGGCACTTCCACAAGTTCAATTGCAGCTTGCCACTTCCTGCTTGGAAATGGAGCTGCAGGTCAGCCAGCCATGGCACCAGGCACGCAGTATGAATGATTCGGCCTCATTGCGAACTGCTGGCAGGAGATTTCCGCCTGTTTACAGCTCACCCGTCGCCGGTCAGCGCGGCAGACACCGCAAGGGCCGCGACCAGCGAGGCGCTGCGTGCGAGGACCGCGGGGTCCGCAGCGGGACCGCCGTCGACAAGCGCGGGCACGAGGAGCGGGAGCGCCAGCCGCGTCAGCTGCTGGTCGCCTTGCAGGTCGCGGCACACCAGCTGCAGCACGGTGAACAGCGCCTGCCGGCATGCAGACAGCGCAAAGCCTTTGATCAAATGTGCGTGCTCTTGCGCCAGATTACCACACCCTGCAGTGCGGAAGGGTCACGCTTGACGGCGCAATGTCACTGCTGGCAGGCGCTGTGCAGCCGTTGCAGCCGGAGACACATTACAGAACACAGCTGATGCAAGGCGTGCCGCACCGTTTGGTCTGCGTCCCCGGCTGGCGAGGCTCCAAGCGCGCTCAGGCGCATGAAGGCGGACTGCACGGGAGCCTTGTCACCGCGCTGCCAGCACGCAGCGTATTCGCTGGCAAGCACCTCGGCAATCGCACTGCACAGACGCAGCAAACTGCTCAGCGTAACTCAGGTCGGTGGCCCCCATAGTTGAATCAACGATGCAGCTTCCCTTGCAACCAACACACGGCGGGGTTTTGACCGCACTCGTGCAGCTGCTTGGCCCGCGATACGTGGCCAGACCCATACAGATGACCGTTGGCTATGGCCTTATGCTGCGCTGCTGCTTTGCCGGCCGTAGGCGGCAGCATATCTGCAGGTTCTGCCTGCAGCCATAGCAGCTATAGTGGAACCGTATGTCGGCAGGTATGTGCATCGGATAGCATGTGTGCTATGAGCGTGACCATCACACATAAAACTTCTGACAAGCACAACCGGGCTATACCTGCGACAAATGACCAGCGGCAGTGAGCAGCTGCAGGCCATCTGGAGGAATTTCGAAGCTCTGCTGCTGTGCTGCCTCCCTCAGCAGCGGCTCGACAGCATGGGTGACGGACAATGCCAACTCCATCAAGCTGCCATAGTCGTGATCACCTGTCGAGATGGACGCAGGTTCTGCACGCACAGCTCGGATCAACAAGTCTCAAACTTTGGCCACAACCTGAGCGGTGAGCAAACTGAGGCAGATTACCTGGAGGGATCCCTCTACAGATGTGGATGCACGCCATGCAGACGTCCCTCCACACACTTTGGGCTGCCATGACAGGCGCTGTCTCATGGCCGCCCTGCAGGCTTGCTCCACTGGCACAGCATGCCAACTCCAGCGCTGCATCTGCAAAGGACATCAACGAAGTAAGGGACTGATGGGTCGATCGCATGCAGTCCGGTGTGGTCAGCAAGGATGGCATAGGGAATCTGATAAGATGGAATCTGGAACAGCAGCAGGTCTATGTGTGCCGGGCTATGTGATACGGATGCCATTGCTTGCAAAGTCACCATCCGTAACACCGCGAGGCGCGCGCACCGACTGCCGCCATGCTGGGCAGTTCAGACATCTGCGGGGACGGCGGCCGTTGCGCGGTACCGTTGGCCGCCGTGGCTGCGGCGATGAGTGGTGGCGCGCTGGCGACGTGGAGCAGCGGCGCGAGGCCCTCCCGCAATGCACTGCAGGCACCAGCGGATGTAATGTAGGCTTTACCGCTGCAGAGTGGAAGGAGTGGGGCATATTGTGGGTGCGCAGGCACACGAAATGTCAATACGTTGTCACACTTGTGCGCTGTGGTTGCGGTGGCATTACGGTATCACATTGTGAAATGGCGGGTACGGAGTTGTCGACACAGATACGGAACGACGGATCCTCACACGGACCTCCACGCGACAACGGCGAGCTCTGACGCCGCTGCCGGAGTCAGCGTGTCTGCTACCGCGGCGACGGTCACGAGCTGCGCCACGGTCTGTATGACGACCGCCGCGGAGGCGCCGCCGTCTGCCGTCGGCTTCCTTAGGCTGGCGTAGGCCGCCGGCAGCTCAGATCGAAGCAGCTGGTCGAAAAGTTGTGATGCGTCGTCTGGTAGCAGCGGCACCTGCAGTTGAAGGGCGGGGTTTGCAGCGTCCTCGACGCGGACACGTCGATCATGCTGGTATTGGAGCACAGAAGGGCAGCAGGTGGAGCTAAGGAAGGGCATTGGATGCGACAATCCTGTATTGTGGATGCTGTGATGGATGTACGGCCATGGCCACCAGAACAGCATCCCAGCCAGAGGTGCATTTTTCTTTTCAGGCACAGCACAAATATTGTCACGATCCACCGGTGAGGGCGCGCATCCATCGGCCGTCAACGAACCTGCAGCCCGGTGCTGTAGCCGTCGGCCAAGGCCAGCTGCAGGCCGCTGCTGAGGTGAGGATCCAGGCCCACGAAGCCGCTCGCAGGGTCCGCGGCGGACGTGGTGTCGAGGGCGGCGGAGAGCAGCGCGGCGATGCGGGCGCTCAGGTCCCGCTTGGCGCGCTCGTCGACGGCGTCCAGGGCCAGGGTTTTGCCGAGCAGGTCCAGCAGGGGAGTCAGTAAATCCCGCCAGCTGCGCGCCCCGGTGCTGCCGCCTTGCGGCGCCCCCGCGCTCAGGTCCGTCAGGCCGTCCAGCGCGTCGCACACCCGCGGGAGGACCACGTGCGCGGACTGCGCGCCGCAGCAGCCGGCTGATGTGTCCACTCAGAGAGCCCAAATGGCCGTCGGGTGAGGATGTGTACCGAGCAAAGCTCCTTAGCAGCGTCACAGCACATTGATCTGCCTGAGTATGCTCGACGCAGGTATGCAAGTGTACATCGAGCGAACACGGGCACGCGGGCACGCGGCAGAGGGGCGCAGTGCAGGGGGACCGAAAGCAGGACAGGGTCCAGTTCGCTGCGCGCCTTGCCGCCCGACGTGGTGAGGTAGACCAGCAGCGGGAGCGCTGTGCCCACCGCCGAAGCGGAAGGGTCGGCCGGCGCGAGGGCCGCATCCATGGCTCCTGCAACGACGATGTCTGAGCGGTCTCGCCATCATCTTGCTAGCGCGATACCGGCAGGCACTGAGCCTACGGCACAGGCAGCTGCGCAGTGTGCTGCAGTGACCACGTCAAGGCGCTGCCAGGGGCATGCTGCCTGCAAGCCATTGCCCTGGTCCCTCACTGAGTGCCGAGAGTGTCACAAGACGGTGTGCAGCCTCAGCTCCTTGCCAAGCTACGACAGTGAGGCCGAAATCTGGTTAGTGCGGAGTCCTTGCAGCAGTCCTGCTGTTGGAGATGGCGCCTGAACAATGTAAAAGAGCGTGCGCGGGCACCTGACGCGGTGTTGAAGGCGTTGCCGTGCATCCGGTTGCTGACGAGAGGTGTCATCGGCGACCGCGGGGCGCCCGGGGTGGACGGCAGCTGCTTGCCCACCGCCGCATCCCCCGCCGCCTGATGACAAGGCGTGCGGCGCAGGCTGATTGCGCAGGCTGATTGCGCAGGCAGCACGGCGGCAGGCAGTTCAGCGCACGCACTGTCGGACATGCTGGGCGCGTGTAGGTTCTAGATGAGCACAGCTTCGACCAGTAGCTGGCCGTAGTTATGGACATGGTGTGCTTGGGACGGCAATGTAGTAGCAAGCGCACCTCAGTTGCGCCGAGCAGCAGCGCGACATCGCCGTCAGTCCCGCCCGCCGCGCTGATGGCACGCGCCCACTGCTGGAGCACCTCCATCCCGGGCTGCGCCTGTCCGTGTGCCCAGTCAGACACAAAGACTACGACACTTCAGCCATGCCAGGGCCGCTGATGGGGGCTTGTCGAGGGCATCGGGCTTCAGATGGCCTGATCTGCTCAGATCATTGGTCTTTGGCCGGCCCCATGGCGAATGATGGGGACCGAATCATATGCCCGCCCAAGGGCCGCATGCTCCACTCGAAGAGTTTCAAGCAACGTGAAGAGCATGACCATGCACGCGCTGCAAGTCGAGTAAATCTGGCATCTTGCGACCATCGAAGGAAGAGCAGCTTCTTGCAGCGTTCGCGAGTCAGCGCGAGGGGGCGAGAGGGCGATGACATGACCATCGCCGCATGAGAACCATACAACAGGAGTAGTGGGTCTGTCAGAAGCAGCGACCACCATGAACATGTTTAGGCGGGACGCAAGCGTCACAGTCGCAGTCTCCAACACCCCAAATCCGGTA
>JAABUX010005312.1_pt1 | contig 15861 bp, 14 predicted proteins | sample 5561851 | NCBI WGS metagenome assembly JAABUX01 (sample SAMN10711883, study PRJNA513361) | rock metagenome | isolation source: Antarctica rocks | place: Antarctica: Victoria Land, Richard Nunatak red sandstone | collected 2016-01-03 | reverse complement strand
GATCCAGAACAAGATCGAGATGGGCGACCAGTCGTACCGCCAGATCATCGAGCGGCTCCGGACGATCCCCGGCTACCGCGACCAGTTCCGCAAGGTGTTCGGGACCGACGTCACCCTCGACGGGATGGCCAAGGCCATCGCCACCTTCGAGCGGACCGCGCTTTCGGGCGACTCGGCCTACGACCGCTATACCGAGGTTCAGGGCGAGGACCCCGACGATGAGGCCACCTATAAGGATCTCACCCTTCAAGAGAAGCGCGGGATGGTCCTCTTCGGCATTGGGCTTCACCAGGACGACCCCGACGCGAAGAAGATCGATCCCAATCTCAAGAGCCGTGCCAACTGCACAGCCTGCCATGCCGGGGCGAACTTCTCCGACGAGGAATATCACAACCTGGGTGTGGGCTACGACTCGATGAAGGCGACGTTCGCCGACCTCGGGCGATGGCCCGTCGCGCCGATCGGGACCAAGTCGAGCGCCGAGCGGGGCGCGTTCAAGACCCCGACGGTCCGCGACATCACCCGGACCGCCCCTTATATGCACGACGGGAGCGAGGCGACGCTCGAGGCCGTGGTCGAGTTCTACAACAAGGGGGGGAACAAGAACCCGTCGCTCGACCCGAAGATGGCCCCGCTCAACCTGACGGCCCAGGACAAAGCCGACCTGGTGGCGTTCATGAAGTCGTTGAACGGCAAGGTCGTGACCGTCAGCGTCCCCACGTTGCCCGCCGGTCCCGACGGCAAAAGCCCAGACCCCCGGACCGCTTTGAACGCCCCGGGAGCCTCGAGCCAAGCCAAGACTGCAGAGCATCGCCCGATCGGCGAGCACAAAGTCGTCGGTTTTTGGTGAACGGCGAATTAAGGATTGCAAGATCGATCAAACCAGCTGAGGGTGACCATCGTGCCGCCCTCTTTCGCGTCAAGACCTTCTGGTCACGAGGTCAAATTGATTGGGCGTTGTCGCGAAAAGGTTCGGACTGGATATTGAAAAAAAAGCAGAGTTCGGGGTTTGGACCCAAACTTGGGAGCCTTGTTGTCGGGCCTGTTCGCAAAGGCACTGGAGACGAGGGAAGCCGAACCCTTAACCTCAAGCTTGTAAAATTGAGCGGTTGAAGTGGTTGTAAGTCGATGTGGATTTTGAGTTCGCGTCCAATAATTGCCTCCCGAAAAACTGAAGATTTCTCCAGATTCCCGGCGTTTTTCGGGTTCTTTGGGCTGCTATTTTATGGGAAAAACGACCATCTCCCCGTGAGCAGTCGATGGCGAATTAGAACATCCGTCAGTTTATTTGATTTTATGGCGGTGTGCCGACTACTTCGAATAGGTTTTGTAAAAAAGAATTTTAACGAAAAAACCTTTTGACAACGACTCGCCGCATCAACAGACTTATTTCGACGCATAGACTAGATAGTTGCACCTGGATCGCCCACCGGGGTTATTGGCCTTGCGTCCGGCGGCTCGGTGTTTTATCTTCCGCCGCACAAGTCCCAGAGCATCTCACCAGGACACACACCCAGGGAAGCCCCCCAGACTCGCACGCATCTTGCGTACTCGTTCGCGCTTACGCTGTTCCTCGCCGTTCCATTCAGGTCGGAGGCCCAATCCATCGTCCCGGACACTAATCAGGACCCCAACACGGTGGAACAGTTGGGATTTCCCACTGCATACTACGTGGATGGCGTGATCCCCGGCTATCCTTATAGCGTCACTTGGTATTGGCAGCAGACGGACGCTAGTTCTTATGTATTCCCAAGGTCAAGCCCTTACAGCGGCAACAATGTTTTTAACTACTCCTACCCAGGGACGTTCCAACTCATCGCTATCATTACTTACGGGTCGGTGAGCAGGCCGGGTGGCCAGGCTCCTCCTAACCAGAGCGCAACCAAGACGGTCACTATTCAGACGCCAACCCTGGACCGCATCGTTCCCAGCGTCCTCTCGGCGCCACTAGCGCTGAAGCCCGCTCCCAACGCCCAACCCACCGGCCCCAACGAGATGGGGGGAAGTGCGGGGCAATGGGTCTACTTCGTCCTCAAATCGAACGGCAAGACCATCGGGCCTCAGTTGTCCCCGATCGGCGCGCAAGAGAGGCTCACCAACTTTCTGTACTTCAACGATCCTAAGCTTCCAGAACCCGATAGTCCCTGGCGTCCGGGTAATCCGACTGCAACCGACGCCCGAGACAGGGGTTACGACAATTGCTTTAACTTCAACGATATGAATGACGGGACCAACGACTGGGCGATTTTCGACTTCAAAACGATATTCTGCAATCAAGACGGTTTTGTTGGGATTCTTGGAAGTTACGACCAGGAGATTCGTATTCAATGGGTAGATCAGTCGGGTTCTCTTCGCCAATCTCCCGTGATCGCCAAGCAACATTGGATCTTCAACGGGATTGGAAACGGGACTTGGAATGACACTTACCAAAACCTCCCCACTCAATAGTGTCAATAACCCCTATTTCCCGATTTTGCGAGGACTTTCGCCATGGGTTTCCGTTCCATTTCGTTCTCGATGGCAATCGCCTTGATCAGCCTGTCGGCAACGTCGGGTCAAGTCCCGCTCCCCAAAAAAACCGACCTTGCTTTGAAGGTGGTCGTGCATCCGGCGGTCGCCAAAGATGAAGTCAAACAGAAGGTGCATCAGGAGGTAGCCGACCTTCTCAACAAAGGGCGAATCGGCGTTCCGAATGACCGAATTCTCTACTTCCAGAACCTACCGACCCCGACTACCTTGCCGTTCGGAGGTTGGTCCGGAATGATCGAGAAGATTACTCACAGGGAAAATGGAGGGTTCTTCATCGTCCTAGGCATCAAGGCTATCTACTCTGGCGCTCATGATACCAACATGCTCTACGAGCGATACTCGGTGCTGGACGGCAAGATCAAGTACCTAGGATGCAGCATCCCTCCAAGTGCCAACTATCCTTATGTACAGATAGGTAAGTGACCTAAGACTCCGGCCTCACCCATCGGGGTTTGTCATGCGCCGAGTTGTAGTACCGTTTACATTGTGTCGTCTCACAGGCGATCATTCGGACTTTTCGAGGCAAGCGGATCGTTTCGGGGCTGAGTGGAGACGAGGGGGATCGAACCCCTAACCTCAAGCTTGCAAAGCTAGCGCTCTCCCAATTGAGCTACGTCCCCCGAGGTTTTCAATTTAACGAAGCTGGGCCAGTTCTCCAAGGCCGACCAGCCCAAGTTTTCCGAGGATTGTTCACGACGTTTGCTGGATCAGGCGGCGGGTGGTCGGGTGCGAGGGCTGGTTGAAGAGGGTCGCGGGGGGGCCGGACTCGATGATCAGGCCGTCGTTGAGGACGTGGACGGTCTGAGCCACTTGCCGGGCGATCGCGAGGCTGTGGGTCACGACGACCAGGGTCAGGCCGTCTTGGGCCAGGTCGCGGAGGATCGACAGGACCTCGCCGGTCATCGCGGGGTCGAGGGCGCTGGTGGGCTCGTCGAAGAGGATGGCGCGAGGTTCCATCGCCAAGGCCCGGGCGATCGCAACTCGTTGTTGCTGGCCCCCGGAAAGTTGCCGAGGGTTGGCGTCGAGCTTGCCGAGCATCCCGACCCGACCGAGCAAGCGGCGGGCCCGAGCTTCGGCCTGGCCTCGGTCGAGCCCGAGCACTCGCCGGGGGGCCTCGGCGACGTTTTCGAGGACGGTCCGGTGCGGGAACAGGTGGAAGTCCTGGAAGACCATGCCGACGCCTCGCCTGACCCGTCGGAACGTCCTCGAACGATCGGCGAGCCGGGTCGAGGCGTCGACCCGGAGGCCGTCGACGGTCACACTGCCTTCGTCCCAAGTTTCCAGGCCATTCAGGCAACGGAGCAAGGTGGTTTTTCCGCCCCCGGACGGCCCGATGATCGCCGCGACCTCGCCGGGGGCCACTCGGAGCGACACCCCTCGAAGGATCTCGGTCCCTCGATGCCGCTTCACCAGGTTGGCCACCTTGATCACCGTCGTCCTCCTTCGGGGGCAAGCACGCCCTCGGGGTTCCAGCGCTTCTCGGCCCACCTCGAAAGCCTCGACAGCGGGAGGCTCATCGCCATGTACAAGGCCGCCGTCGCCAGGCCGAACTCGACGACTCCCCCTTGGCTGTTGAAGAGGATCGAATACTGCTTGGTCAACTCCGTCAGGGTGATCACCGAGCAGACCGAAGTGTCTTTGAACAGGGCGATGAAGTCGCCGGTGACGGGCGGGATCACAATCCGGACGGCCTGGGGGACGATCACGCGCCGGATCGCCATCCCTCGGGTCATTCCCAAGGCAAGCGCGGCGTCCATCTGGCCGGGGGGGATCGCTTGCAACCCCGCCCGGTAAATCTCGGCCTCGTACGCCGAGTAGTTGATCGCCAGCCCTCCGACGCCCGCCGCCCAGGGGGACAAGGTGATCCCCCACTCGGGCAGGAGGTAGAACAAGGCGTAAAGTTGGATCAAGAGCGGTGTCCCCCGGACCACCTCGACGTACCATCGGAGGGCGAAGGCCAGGGGTCTCGGCCCGTAGACTCGCCCCAGGGCCACGCCCAGGCCCAAGGCCATCGCCAGGGGCATCGAGGTGACGGACAGGATCATCGTCGTCAAGGAAGCGTCGAGCAACCGGGGTCCGAACCGGTAGAGCAAGCCGAAGTCGAACTTCGGGCGGCCGGTCGCCGGAGGGGCCGGGTCGGGCCTCCGCTGCTGAGAAAGCACTTCCTGCGTCTCGTTCCAGACCGAGTAGCGCTCGTAGAGCGCTCGAAGCTTGCCCGACTCGATCAACCGACCGATGGCGAGGTCGAGGGCATCGCGGAGGGCTTCGGCTTTGTCCGCGACATAGAGGACGTAATAGCCGCACCCGATCGGCGGGCCGACGATGCTGAGGGCTTGGCGATAGTCGGGCTGATCGAGGTAAAACCGGGCGGCGGGTCCATCCTGGAGCGTGGCGTCGATCTGGCCGTTGCGGACGGCGGTCATGGCGACCGTCGCGCCGTCGAAGACGCTGATCCGGACGTTCCCGCCGCCGAAGCGTTGGGCGTAGGTATCGGCGGCCGAGCCTCCGAGGACCCCGACCTTCCAGGGACCTCCTCCGGGGCGAGGCAGCTCGAAGTCGGCCCAGGACCGGACCGGGCCTCCGCGACGGGCCATCAAGGCAAGCTGGTAGACGTAATAGGGGCGGGTCGCGAGGTAGTCTCGGACTCGGGCCTCGGTCAACTCGTAGCCGTTGGCGACGACGTCGACCTCGCCTCGAGCGAGGACCGGGAGGAGGTATTCCCACTGGACCTGGCGGAACACCGGCTCGACCCGAAGTTCGAGGCCGATCAAGGTCATCAGGTCGGCCTCGAACCCGACCCGATCCGCCCCGTTGGGACTTCGATAGAAGTAAGGCGCCCCGCCTTCCTCATCGGCGCCGAAGACCAGGCGAGCCGACTTCTCGACCCGAGCCAATGAGATGTCGTCACCCTGGACGATCGGAGGAAGAATCATCAGGGCCAAGGTCGCCGCGACGAAGAGGCCGAGATTGCGAAGAAAAGTGGGAAGTCGAAGCCCCTCGGCGACCTGTTTGATGGTGAAACCCCCAATCGAACCGGCGGACAATCACTCGGGCGGAAGAGCGGACATGTCGAAAATCCCGGCAGATCAATCGGGCCGGGAGCGATGACGTCGGGCGCGGCGAACTCGCTTGCGAACCAACCGCGAGGCGCCGGACTGGCGAAGTCGGGTGAAGCGGCCGATCACGAATCGGTGCCCTCGCCAGTCGATCCGACGGTTGATCAGGGCATCGAACCAGACCGGGAGCAGGAACAAGTCCTTGACCGGGCTGAGCAAGAGGTGGCGAAGTCGAGGGAATTTCCCCCGGAGCCGACGAGCCTGGAATGCGTCGCGGGTCACCCCTAGGCCGACCAGGACGAGCAAACCGCCCCAGGCGACCCCCGACTCGCCCGACAACGCCCAGACCAGGCCGACCGTCGTCAGGTTTAGAGCCGGTTCGAAAAGGAACGTCGCCAGGGCCAGCCGCCTCCGAATCTTGAACCATCGAGAGTGGCGGTTCAAGAACCATCGGAACGACCGGTGCCGATTGATGTTGGCGACGACATGGTGGCTGAGCCGGATCGAATAGCCCGCTTTCCGGACCTTCATCCCGATCGTCTGGTCCTCGGCAAGCAAATTCCGGACCGACGCGAAACCTCCGATCGCTTCGAGGACCCGGATCGGCATCAACATCGACTTGCCGACGACGCAGGTGATCCCGACGACCGAAGCCAGGGCCACGCCCGCCGCCACCGTCCCGTTGAGTTGCAAGTTCTCGAGCGCCGCGCCCGAGTGCTCTTCCTCGACCCCGGCGAACAGGTTCGTCACCAGCCCGACGCCCGGCTCGGCGAGGTAGCAGGCGGTTTCGCGGAGATAAGAAGGCCGAACCCGGACGTTCGAGTCGCTGATCAGGATCGTGTCGTGCCGCCGATGCCGCTCCATCGCGGCCAGCGACTCGATCTTCGGGTTGAGGCCGAAGATCGGGCAGGTCAACACCAACCGGGCGTCGTGGTCGGGGTACTCGCGGATCAGGCGACCCACCATCGCGGCGGCGGGATCGCCGGGGTCGGCCACGCAGAACAAGAGCTGGAATGTCGGGTAATCGAGCTCAAAGAAGCTCCGAAGGTTCTCTTCAAGCCCCTCGTCCAGCCCTTTGAGCGGCTTGTAGATCGTCACCGGGGGCGTCCAGGCGACGACCTTGCGTCGACGGGTCACCCAGAAAACGCAACCCAGGGCGAACAACGTGGTCGCAACCGACGCGGCGGCGATGGCGGCAAGCAACAGGTGTTCGGGATGAATGTCGGTCAGCATGACTCAAGGGCAATCCCCGGCGGGTCCCGCCGCCGTCGGTGATCGGGGATGCTTCCAAAACCGAGCGAAGCCAACGGGATCAGAAAGCTTTTCGACCGAGCCTTCGGAACCCCTTCGGGATACCGCCCAGCATCCTGCGGACGGTCTTCGCCAGTCGTCGCGAATGGAACCAGAGAACCTGTCAGCCAATGTAGCCGATCTGTGAAGCTTTGACAAAAAGAATTAGGAGTAGGCGGTTTCGAGCCCCGTGACCCAACAGGAGTCAAAGTTACCAAACAAACCCATTTTTTCCCTAAATAAATGTGCAGTAATGGTTTGCGTTTAAAACATCGACTCGATTCATCGTTGGCCCAAACGAACCCAATCGACCACATCGAAGGGTCTTCCGCTCAAACGACGAAACGAAGCCAAGTCATAGCACAACCCTATTTAGGTCCAATCGAGAAACCTCCACCTTGAATATCGGAGTTTCCCCAAAAATTTAACCGTGATGTTTGCTCAATCAGAGTTGGGCCGAGTCTTCGCTCTCCTTTTGTTCTTTGGTCGCGTCCGCCCCAGCAGGCGATCCTTGATCTTTGTCGGTCGAAGAACTTGAACCGGTGACGGCCGAAGGGTCGGCGGTCTCGGACGCCTTGCCGTGTTTGATCTCGCGATCGCCGAAGATCTTCTCGAAGTTGGGGAAACCGTACTTGCGAATGATGGGACCGCTCATCGAGGTTCGTCCTTTGATGATTCCGATGGGTTAAAGGATGCTGACCACCTCGATTGCCGCGACGGAACGCTCCTGGTTCGTCACCACGTCTCGCCAGTCGATCCTGGCGCCCTCGGGTGTATCCAAATGAATCCCGACGGGGACGGCATGGATCGTTGATCCATCCTTGAAAGTCACCACCGACGGCGACGCGCTTCCCGTCCGGTCGAGCAGCCGCAACACCGAATGGACGATCTCGCCGGGGGGCGTCATCTCGAAGTTGGGCGGATAGATGTAGAGGCCGCGCGTTTCGCGGTTGCCGATCTTTCGGCGGGTCTTCAGCTTGGTCGCGACCATCCGAGGATAGCGGTCGCGGAGGGCGAGCAGGTCGACGGCCACGGGATCGCTCGCCTCGGTCAGGTCGATGTCGATCAAAACGATCGTTGGATCGGTCATCTTCGCCAAGGCGCGAAGCGTGATCCTGCCGGCCTCGTTCGCGTCTTTGAGCCGCGGGGAGCACGCCCCAATGTGAATCTTCCAGAGGCGGTGTTCCCGCTTCTTGATCCAGGCTGCTACAACGATCGGTAAATCTTCCTCGGCGATTCGCTCGATCAGCCGGCGGCCCTCCTCGATCGTTTCCTCTACCAATATCTCATGATCCATGCGAGGACTCCATCCGGTTGGTCGGTGATTGCCGCGAACAGTTCCTTCGCTTCCCGCTCGGTCGTCGAGAGCGAGTAACGATCGTGAACCTGCCAGAGATTGACTTCCAGCCAATTCGCCCGGAGTGAGCCGCCGGCCGCCAAGTTGACCGCCATCTGATCGAATAATTCTTGCCTCAAGCCCGACAGGTTGATCAGCTTTTCGAACTCATGGGTCCGGCAGTCGTCGATCTTGACCTTGTCCTGGAAGACCCAGCCGGTGATCGGCATCCTCGCCACGAAGCAGGATTTCAAGGCACACTCGACCGCGTACCCGACATTATAGTAAGCGAACGACCATCGACCGCCGTCAAGCAGCGCCTGGGCGTCGAGGATTCTTTCGTTGGTCAACCGTTGGAGTTGATCCCGATTCATCGAACAGCCTCGTGGGGTTGATCGAAGCCCCGGCTTTCGAGAAAGCCGAAGGGCTTCGATCAACAGACTCGACGGAGATTCAGCCTCACTCCTTCTTGGCCTGGGCGTCGGCGAAGGCGGAGTCGAAGCCTCGGCCCGAGGCGGTGAAGCTCATCTTCGACTTGACGAATCCGGCGGCCTCGGCGGCTCCGAACTCGCGGTCCATCCCGGGGTCTTCCCACTCGACGGAGAGCGGGCCTTCGTAGCCGATGGTGTTGAGTTCTCGGGCGATCCCTTCGAAGTCGACCTGGCCTCGGCCGGGCGAGCGGAAGTCCCAGCCCCGGCGGATGTCGCCGAAGTTGAGGTGCGAGCCGAGGATTCCGGTCTTGCCGTCGAGGGTCCGCGCGGCATCCTTGACGTGGACGTGGTAGATCCGGTCGGGGAAGGCGCGGATGAAGGCGACCGGGTCGACGAACTGCCACAAGAGGTGGCTCGGGTCGAAGTTGAAGCCGAACTCGGGCCGGTGGTTCAGGGCTTCAAGCGCCGTCTGGGCCGAATAGAGGTCGAAGGCGATCTCGGTCGGGTGGACTTCGAGCGCAAACTTGACGCCGACTTCGCCGAACACGTCCAAGATCGGGTTCCAGCGATCGGCCAAGAGCTTGAACCCGTCGGCGATCGTCGCGTCGGAGACCGGAGGGAACGAGTACAGGAGGTGCCAGATCGACGACCCGGTGAATCCGTTGACGACCTTCAAGCCCATCTTGGCGGCGGCCCGGGCCGTGTCCTTCATCTCCTTGATGGCCCACTCTTGCTTCTTGTCGTGCTGGCCTTTCAAAGCGGAGGGCGCCCAATCGTCGGTCCGGGAGTCGAGGACGTCGAGGACCAACTGGCCGGTCAGGTGATTCGAGATCGCCCAGCACTTCAGGCCATACTTGGCGAGGAGTTCATGCCTCCCCTGACAATAGCCGTCTTCGGTCAAGGCTTTCTGGACGTTGAAATGGTCGCCCCAGCAGGCGAGTTCGATGCCGTCGTAGCCCCACTGGCTGGCCTTCTGGCAGATCGTTTCCAAGGGGAGGTCGGCCCATTGTCCGGTGAAGAGGGTGACGGGGCGTGCCATGTCGGGCGTGCTCCTTTGGGTTCGACTCGGGTTTGAGCGGGGAAGAAGTGCCCCGCAACCTTAAAGGGCGGCTCGGGCCGAGTCAACGATTTGACGAGAGCCGATGCGGAGCCGATAATCGGACCTCGCCGGCCGGGACCGGTGCGATTGCTCGAACTCGCTTGGATCGTCGAGGTTTTGATGCCGACTCGCGCCGTGCTGTTTCGCTTCGACGGCGTGCTCGCCGATACCGAAAACGTCCATGTCGCCGCCTGGCAGCGGACGTTTCGGGTGATGGGCTGGAACGAGTCCGACGAGACCTGCGCGAGGGCCGCCGAGATCGACGACCGGGCGTTCGTCCTCGAAGTCTTCGCCCGGAGGAAGATCGAAGGGGGCGACGCCGGAGGGTGGGCCAGTCGCAAGCAGAGCCTGACCATCCAGTTGCTCAGGGACCGCCCCCACTTGCAGCCGGGCGTGGCCGACCTGGTTCATAGTTTGCGCGAGGCCGGGATCGCGCTGGCCGTGGTGACGGAAAGTCAGAGGGCCAACGTCGAGGCGGTGCTCGCGGCGTCGGGCTTGATCGACGCCTTCGATGTCCTGGTGACCGGAAACGACCTCAAATCGCCGAAGCTCGACCTCGAAGCGTACCGCCTGGCGATCACCCGGCTCAAAGTCGCCCCGGGCGAAGCCGTCGCGATCGAAGATTCGGCCTCGGGGCTGGTCAACGCCCAGAAAGCAGGACTCCGGGTCGTCGCCGTCGTTGCCGCCCAGCCCGCGGGCGATTGGACCACTGGCGACGCCGCCTGGCTCCCCAACCTCACCGACCAGCCCTCGGTCCTGGCCGCGATTGGAGTGTGATCGACCGTCGCGAGCTTCAGCGGTTGACTGGGGGTTGCGACGACGAGAAGCCGATCTCGGTCGGCGAGCTTGGCGCGAGGATCAAACCGCCCGTCTGGTCCGAAGGTGCGACGGGCGAACTCGGGGCGATTCCTCGATAACCGTCCTGGACGACGATCTTGCCCGAGCTTGCGCAGCCGCAGATCATCAATCCCACCACGATCAAGAGTCCGAATCGGATCATCGCACCCTCGTTTCCTCGCCCAAAGGGACCGGTCGAGGAGGCATCGTACCGAGATCGACGACGCTGGCAAGGGCGGTTTCGTTGCTCTCGAGTAAACCCAGCGGATCAACCTTGATTTGAGGCTCGGTACCACGCGACGAACTGGCTCAGGCCGTCGGCCAGGGTGGTGGTCGGGTTGTAGCCGAGTTCGAGGCGGGCCAGGGTGATGTCGGCGTGGGTCTGGCCGACGTCGCCGGGCTGCGGCGGGAGCTGGTGGATCTCGGGGGTTCGGCCGAGGGCAATTCCCAGCTCGGCGATCATGGTCCGGAGGCTGACCGGGGACTCATTGCCGAGGTTGTAGAGGTGCAGCCCGTCGGCGCGGTCGATGGCTCGGACGATCCCGTCGACGATGTCGCCGACGAAGGTGTAATCGCGCATCGTCGAGCCGTCGCCGAACATCGGGACCGGCTCGCCTCGCTCGATCAACCCTGCGAACTTGGCGATCGCCAGGTCGGGGCGGTTCCGGGGGCCGAACGCGGTGAAGAGTCGCAAGCCCGTCACCGGGAACCGGTAAAGGTGATGATAGGTGGCGGCCATCAATTCGCACGCCTTCTTGGTCGCGGCGTAGGGGCTGACCGGGCGGTCGACCGGGTCGGTTTCCCGGAACGGGCCGTCGAGCCGGTCGCCGTAAACGCTGGAGCTTGAGGCGTAAACGAACCGAGGCAGGACGCTCAGCCGTCGGGCCGCTTCGAGCCAGTGGACCGTCCCGACGACGTTGACTTCGGCGTATCCCGACGGGTCCTCGATGCTCGGCCGGACCCCCGCGCGGGCGGCGAGGTGCGCGATCGCCTCGGGCCGAACGTCGCGGACCAGCCGATTCACGCCGTCACCGTCGCGGATGTCGAGTTCCACCAGGCGAAACCGCGACGACCGACCCGCTTCGACCAGGTGCGACCGCTTCCGATCCGGAGCGTAATACGGGTCGAAGTTGTCGACCGCGACCACGTCTCGCCCCTCCTTCAAGAGGCGATCGACCAGGGTCGAACCGATGAACCCAGCGCCCCCGGTGACGATCGTCGCCATGACTCAAAGACGCCCTAGAGTTGCTAGCCACGGATGAAACACGGATCAAAAACCTCGTCTCATCCGTGTTCCATCCGTGGCTAATTTGAGATTCGGTTTACTCGACGACGAGTTCCCAGTGGAGCGATGGGGTCCGACCGTCGATGTCGAGCCGGAAGCCTCCTGCGGGACCTTCGACCTTCTCGACGCGGGCCGGGGCGATTCGGGCTCCGGTGTTGTCGAGGGCGAAGGCTTTGACCGGGCCGGGGCGACTCCAGAGGATCTGGGCGCGAAGCCCCTCGTGGAGCAGGGGGGGGCGGCCCGGCTCGCCGGGTTCGCGGCGCCACTCGTCGATCGAGCGGTACCCGGTCGGCTCGACCCGGCCCACCGACGTCACCAGGAGTCGAGAACTGGCGGCGATCGGCTCGGGGCCGAGCGACGACACCAGGACGACCCCGCTGGGGCCGGCGACGTTGACGCTCAGGCCGTCGAACTTGGCCAGGCCGATCCCCCCTCCGGGCCGATCCCCGCTGCCGACGGCCCAGCCGACCAGACCTCGGGTGTGTGGGGTGTCAAGGACCATCCGCCCCGACCGGGTGTCCCAGCCGGGGAGGCCCGACCTGCTGCTGGATGGTTTGCCCGACCGGGTGTTCCCTCCGCTCGGCGAGCGGAGCAGGATCGACGCGGCGTGCGGCAGGAGGGCGAAGGTTTGCGGGATGCCGTTGACGACCTCGGACACGTTGAAGATGTCTTCACCACCGCCGGTCCCCGACGCGGACGATCCCCAGACCTGGGGGAATAAGAACACCGAGCGCCGGATCAAAGCGTCCCAATCTTCCGCCGACGCGGTGCTGGCGGCGAGGATCAAGTCGGCCCCCTCATAAGGGGTCGCCCAGGCCCCGAAGGTCGGGTCGGCCCACTGACCGACGACATAAGGGCGGTCGGGCTTTCGCTTCTTGGCCGCCAGGCCCGACAGGGCGCCGTCGCGCGACCAGAGGAGCGAGCGGTGGTCGGGGTTGGTCCACCCCGGTGGGTTGTAATACAACCGGTCGTCGATCAGGTCGAGTCCCGGGGCGGTTTGGGCGGCGGAGTAGTAGGCGTCACGTTTCCAGTGCGATCCCCCGGCGATCGGGACGCGAAGCCCGAGCTTGCGGACCTCGCCCGCGAGGGTGGTCCACTGGTTCGCCTCGAAGGTTTGCCAGCGCCTGGGGGCGTTGGGCACCTCGGCCTTGCGCATCAAGATCCGGAGGGCTTCCTGGGACGATCGCAAGTCGCGGTCGGGAACCTCGGTCATGTCGAAGAGCGTCAATTCGCCGGCCAGGGTGGCCCAGGCCAGGCTCGGCTCGTCGCGGAGGGGTCGTCCGGTCTCGGCGTTCTTATGGTTCAAGAGGAGGTCGGCGGCGGCCAGGGCGGCGGCGCGGACCTGGGGGTCGAACGCGGCGGCGGGACCCCCTCCGGCGGGGAGTTTCCGCCCTTCGGGTACGTTCACGTCGCCGTCTCGAAACCGTCGTCCCCCTTGGAGTTCGATCGCGACGTAGATCCCCTGGCGGGCGGCGGCGGCGATCAGGTGGTCGAGCCGAGCCATCGCCTCGGGGTCGAGGGCCGTCGTGTCGTCCCTGGCGTCGTCGAACAGGCTCCGGGCCGGGCCGAGCGGGGTGTCGAGTTCGGCCAGGCGGATCAAGTTGACGCCCGAGCGGGCCAGGCGGTCGACCAAGGCGTCGGCCTTGCTTGGTTCGAGGAACGCCGTCGGCGGCAGGAGCGAGACTCCGAAGAACCGCGCCCGATCGCCCTTCTCGAACGCGAGCCGGCCCTCGCGGACGACGACAAAACCATGCTTGCCCGCCGGGGCATCGAGGAGCTTCGAGGCGTCGAGCGCCGAATCGGCGACGATGCCCGGCGACGGGGCGACCGGGGTCCAGCCGGTCGTCGAGGTCTCGACGTGGTACGGGGTCCAGCGGACCTCGCCGTCGCCCGCAGTCACCCGGACGTCGTCGACGGTCAAGGTTCCGTAGGCCGACGGCTTCTCGAAGTGGACCAAGGCCCGGACCGAGCCGGGGGGGACGTCGACGCGCCCCCGGCTCGGGGTCCAGCCGAATGAACCGGCGAAGGTGAGCGCAGAGACCCCATCTTGCATCCCGGGGAGCGCTCGGCCCTCGTCGTCGAGGAAGAAGATCAAGCCCAGGCCGCCGTTGGCCCCCCGGAGGCCGTTGGCCTTGGCGACCACCGAGACTTCCAGGGTCGAGAATCGCCCGACGGGCAAGCCCAACCCGGCGTAGACCCGAGCACCGGCGCTGGACCCCTTGAGTTCGACGGCGGCGGGCGAGTCGTGCCCGGGCCAAACCCGATGGGCGCCCCGGTCGAGGGTCCAGCCGGTCGCTTCGGGGTCGCCGAGCTCGAAGTCGCCGTTGGTGGCGAGGTTGCTGGTCGACTGGCCGCCGACGGGGACCAGCTCGATCGTCAGGTCGTCGACTTCCAGCACGCCCGTGGCCCCGATCAGCCCGGTGGACATGATTGCCAGTCGGGTGTCGGGCGGGATCGGCATCCGCTTGGCGACGTGGGTCCACTCGCGGTTGACGGTCTTCCAGGGGCCCATCAACCCCCGGCGGACCGCCCTGAGCTGGAGCGGGTCGCTGAGGAAGTCGATCACCAGGCCGGGGTCGTCGCCGGATCGCTCGCCCGAGACGATGTCCTCTGTTCTGATCCAGGCCCCGACGATCACCGCCTCGACCTCTCGGCCGTCGACGCCGAACGCCCGGCTGGCCCGCGCGGGGCGGCCGGGTCGGGCGTTCTCGAACCGGAGGCACTTCGCCGAGGGACCGCTGCCGAAACCGTGGTCGGCGACCTTGGCGTCCCGGAGGTTGTACCAGCCGTCGGGAATCCCGTCGTGGTCGTTGTCGACCTCGAAGGTTTCCCGAGGGGTTGGCCCTTCGGGGACCGAAGCGTCTTGCCCTCGGCTTGACCCGACGACCGCGAAGATCAAGGAGGCGACCGCCCAATGCCCGAACCTCACGGCTTGCCCCTTTCGGCGGCGGCGGCTTTCGCCTGGCGCTGGGCTTCGCCGGTCATCGGGACGAACAAGGTAGGACGAAGTGGGGTGTCGACCAGCTTGCCGTCTTTCTTGACCATCAGGTGGAGCCTCTGGTCGAACTTGCCGCCCAAGGGGATGACGAGCCGGCCCCCTTCCTTGAGCTGCTCGACGAGCGGAGCCGGGACCTTGGTGGGGGCGCAGGTGACGATGATCGCGTCGAACGGCGCCGCGTCGGGCCAACCGGCGTAGCCGTCGCCGATCCGGGTGTGGATGTTGGAATAACCCAGCTCGCCGATGACCTTCGCCGCCCTCTGGCCGAGCGGCGGGTGGATCTCCACGGAGTACACGTCCTTGACCACCCTCGAAAGGATCGACGCCTGGTAGCCCGAGCCGGTCCCGACCTCGTAGACCTTGTCGGTCGGCTTGGGGTCGAGCTGCTCGGTCATGAACGCGACGTCATACGGCGGGGTGATGGTCTGCCCTTCGCCGATCGGGATCGACTCGTCGTCGTAGGCCATGCGCTGGGTGTCGGGCGGCAAAAACTTGTGGCGAGGGACGGTCCGGAAAGCGTCCAGGACGCGGGGGTCTTTGATCCCGCGCTCGACCAAGTGCTGCTGGACCATCTTGTTCCGAGCGGCGGCCCGGGTGTCCTCGGGCTTCGAGTCGTCGCCTCGACCCGAGGTGGCCATCAGCATCAAAATCGAGGCCGCGACGAGGACGGCTCGAAAGGGCGCTCGCTGTGTCATCGCCGGTCCTCGATGGGCTTCAAGAGGGTTCGACCGAAGCGACGATCGCCCTTCGGTTCGGGAAATCTTCACGATACCAGACCCCTGGGCCGTCGTCAGGACCGTTCTTCGATGAAGGTCGATGGTACGTGTCGCTTTCGAGAACCGGGGGATCGAATTGCAGATCGCAGGATTGCAAATTGCATAGGAGTTACGCAGTTGATTGAATTTTGTCCACGTTTCGCATCGGCGACTTTGCTTCTACGATGAAGCCATGAGCCATCCCAAGTGTCAGGACATCGACTACATCGACTTCCTCATCGCGT
>JAABUX010005311.1_pt1 | contig 15863 bp, 8 predicted proteins | sample 5561851 | NCBI WGS metagenome assembly JAABUX01 (sample SAMN10711883, study PRJNA513361) | rock metagenome | isolation source: Antarctica rocks | place: Antarctica: Victoria Land, Richard Nunatak red sandstone | collected 2016-01-03 | reverse complement strand
CTCGCAGAGCCGGAGGCGTTGTTTGAAGTCGTTCCGGCTCGGCCACTTCTGGTTGGCGTCGCGGTAGACCTGAACGGCCGAGGTCCAGAGGTGCTGCCGCTCGAAACCGAGGGCGCGCTCCATCGAGGCAGTGGGATCATCCGCGACGGCGGCTTGCGCGCTGCTCGGGGCCGCCGGCGAGGCGGGGTCGGCGGTGGCCCGCGCGACGGTCGGCAACCCGACCGCCGGGACGAACGAGAGGAGAAGCGGCAGCCAGATCGCTCGGAGCTTGACCAGGCAACGCATCGCGGACGACCCTCCCAAGGCAGAGCCACCGAGGACAAGCCGGTTGGTCGCGGTCGTCAGATCAGCCGGGTGGGGAAGGCACTCGCGGTCGATCCGCGAGCGCTGGGCGAGTCTGCGCGAACCGAGCGACGAACCGAACCAATCCCAAGGCACTGATGATGTTGCGGATTCGTATGGGTGCTCGATCCATTGAGGGTGAGACGGGTCGGACCCCAGGCCAACCGGCAATCCACCGGGGGCAACCTCGGGTCCATCGAACCGACTCGGGTTTGGCCTCCAGCCTCCCCGCTTCGTCCTAACTATAACACAGCGAAAAGCCGTCCGAGGAGGTTCCGACCGCCCCGATTGAGTTCTTGCCACGTTTCGTCAGATTGACAACATCGGCTCGCCGCCACAAGTCACTATGTTGCGAGGACTCGCATTGTGAAGCTGGTCAAACCAGGAAGTTTTACAATCCGCTCGATCGTTCACTTTTCGCTCAAGTTCTCCCCTTCGACGAGCCGGAGCGTCCGGTCGCCCCGGATGTCGCGCCACTCATGCCGAGCGCCCGACGGCCAGGTGATCGCCACGCGATCCGCCTTGATGTGCTCGCTGAGCCCGAACGTCAGCGGATGCTCGACCGATGAAAGGTATCCCTTGGTCGTGAACAACTGCCGATGGTTGGTGACACCGGCGACCTCCACCTCGACCTTGGCCCCTTGAGCGTCGCGGTTGAGGGCTTTGCCGTGGAGGTCGAGGCGGAGCCAGTGGTTCTTGTTGCCGCCGTCGTTGCGGAAGAGGTGGGTCTGGCCGCCGTTTTCGGTGAGGAGGACGTCGAGGTCGCCGTCGCCATCGATGTCGGCGAAGGTGCTCCCGCGACCGACGATCGGGCGGAACAGGTCGGGTCCGGCCCTGGTCGAGTCGACGAGGAGGAACATCTCCCGCCCCGGTCGTCCCGAGTTCCAGAACAGTTGCGACGCCTGGGCATAGGTTTCCGACGCCTGGGTCAGCCCGATGTCGCTTTCGAGGTGGCCGTTGGCCGACAGGAGGTCAAGCCGACCGTCGAGGTCGTAGTCGAAGAAGAACAACCCGAACTTGAGCGGTGGCTGGGTTGGGGCGCCGAGGCCATAGATGTTGGCGAGGTCGGCGAACTGGAGCGACTTCGGGTCCTCGGTCACATAAAGGGCAGTCATCTCGTTGGCGAAGTTGCCGATGGCCAGGCCAAGCGTCCCGTCGTTTTTGAAGTCGGCCCAGTCGATCCCCATCGCCGCGCGGGTGGCCCCCTGCTGGTCGAAGGCGATCCCCGAGGTGATCCCGATCTCCTCGAATTTGCCGCCGCCGAGGTTGTGGAAGAGGAAGTTGAGCACGGTGTCGTTGGAGACCGCCAGATCAACCAGCCCATCACCATCCACATCCAGCGGCGCGACCCCCATCGCCTTAGCCACCGGCGACCGACCGTCGGGCGAGTGGATCTGAATCCCCGCTTCGACCGTGACGTCGGTGAACCGCCCGTGGTCGTTGCGGAAGAGGAGGCAGTGCGACCCTTTGTAGCTGGCGGGGGCGTCGTAGGCTTTGGTCTTGTCGGTCCCGGCCAGGAAGTTGTCCATCGACTCGTCGGCGGCCTTCGACCAGGCGACATAGCCGCAGGCGAACAAGTCGAGGTCGCCGTCGAGGTCCATGTCGAGGAAGGTCGCGCTGGTACACCAGCCATTGCCGCCTCGGGCGTTGGCGGCGTCGGTCACGTCCTCGAAGTGCCCCTTGCCGTCGTTTCGGTAGAGGGCGTTGCCGCCGAGGGCGGTGACGTACAGGTCGGCGTCGCCGTCATTGTCGTAGTCGCCGACGGCCACGCCCATCCCGAACGAGGTCTGGGCCAGACCCGCCGGCACGGTCGCGTCCTCGAAATGCCCCTTGCCGTCATTGAGATAGAAGGCGTGGGTCGGCTGCCACCCGGAGGCCGCCGAGGTGTCGTGCTCCCAGTGGGTCGAGTTGACGAGGAAGAGGTCGGCGTCGTTGTCGCCATCGGCGTCGAAGAAGGCCGCGCCCGAGCCCATCGTCTCGGGCAGGAGCTTCAACCCGCGGGCGGCGTTTTCGTGCTTGAACCCGAGTCCAGCCTCCTTGGTGATCTCGACGAACCGGACGTCGGGCAAGGTCGCCCGGTTGACGGCCTTGGGGATGACCGGCGCGACCGCCGGGGCGATCGTCGCTGGGCCAACCGCCGGTTTGCAACCGGCGAGGGCCAACAAGCCGATCAGGGCAGCCCAAGAATACCGCCGCCGATCTTGGCCCACAGGGCACCCAACGATGCTGACACTGTTCATGGCTGGGTTCCTCGAACGGCGACCTGGGATGATGGGACCGACGGCTGCTCGATCCCCGGTGCCCCGGGGCGATGGAGCGAGTGGACCACGATCGACTGCGCGTTGGCATCGGCGGCGGGGTTGGCCCGGCGGGCGATCTCAACGGCGCGGCCCTCGGCGGTCTCGTCGGGTTTGAACATGGCGTGCAGCGCCTTGTGGGTTGCCGCCAGGGCCAGGGCTTGCGCTCGCTGAACGGCCGGATCGGTCGCCGACGCCTCCGCCGCACCGACGCGCTCAACGACCGCGTGGAGGGGGTTGAGCCGCGACGTCAATGCCTCGCGCGGCCCAGCCAGGAACGCGGGGACAACTAGAGCCAGGCGGCGGGCCGCGATCGCGCGGTCGGCTGGTGCTTGATCAAGGTCACTGGTCGCGGCGGCGAAGTCAGCCAAAATTGGGGCTCCGATCACCCGGGGGATCGTGGCGGCGGGTGCGGGGGAAGCTCCCGAACCCGCGCGGGCGAGGTCGGCGTAGGCTTGGCCGAGGCCGTAGTGGGCGGCGACGTTCTCGGAGTCGATGGCGATGGTCCGGCGGTAGGTTGCCACCGACTTCCGCAGCGCCGCATGGCGTCCGGGGCTGCCCAGCGGTTCGCGGCGGGCCTGGTTGTAGTAGTTCGCTCCGAGGGCGTTGATCACCTCATAATCCAGGCTGAAGTCAAACCCACGTTCGGGGATCTTGGTCGCCAAGACCGACTCGTACCGCGCGGCGGCCTCATCAAGGAAGCCGTTCCGCTCATCGATCTGCCCCGACAGCCAGGCGATCACCCAGGGGGCGGCGGGCTTGGTGGGGTGGTTCGCGGCCCGCTCCAGGGCGAGGCGGGCGTCGGGGATGCGTCCCTCGCGCTGGTAGATCCGGGCGAGGTTGACCCAGCCGTCGGCAAACCCGAGTTCGGCCACCTTACGGAAGACCGGCTCCGCCTGCTTCAACTCCCCTTTATGCGAGCCGAGTAAGCCGCCTTCGAGGAAGAGGCCGATCCCGTAATCATTCCAGCGCTGCCAGACTTCCTTGATCGGGCTGGGCGGGTTCGTGACGCTTGGACCGCCCGCGACGGGCAGAGTCACCCGGTCGGAGGCCATCAGAGTCACGGGGATCTCGGGTCCACCTTGCTTGCCGAAGATGTAATCGAGGTACTTCCGGTCGAACTTCCGGTAGTTGATCCGGGCTTCGAGCGTGATCGGCTCGGTCATCCCCGACGGGACGTCGAGGCCGAAGTGGACGACCTGCCCGGCGCCGGGGGGGACCTGCTTGTTGTACAGGGCGACGAAGATGTCTTGCGGGTTCCGCCGATCCACCCGGTTCCCGTTCCGGTCGAGCATGTAGACGTTGATGAAGTGGCTGTACGGGTCCACCGTTCCGTCGGGACCGATCCCGCCCGACCGACCGATCACCCGGTCCCCCGCCTTGGCGATCAACTCGACCCAGATTTCGTTCGAGTCCACCGTCCCCTGCGTGAGCGGGTGCCCGACGCCGAGGGTCCGGACGACCGCTTCGACCAGATAGGGACGACCGGGTTGGAGCGTCGGTACCTCGGGGCGGAGCGGGCCAAGCAGGGCACCGTCGATCCCCCCTCCTTCCCGCAAGGCGAACAAGTCGATTCGGACCTTCTTGTCCTGGAGGTACTTGGCGTGGATTTGGGCGACGTCGGGCTTGCCGAGGAAGGTCGGCAACGCGGTGTTGGCGCCGGGGAAGGCGTGGTCGTGGATCTCGCGGCCGGGCTTACCGTCAAAGTCCTTGGCGCCGAAGTCGGTGGAAGCCACGAAGTTCATGTGGCAGTTGATGCACTCGCCCTTGGCGATCGGCGGGTAGTAGAAGCTCCGGGCACCGTGGCCCGAGACACCGGAAAGCAGGAAGGTGTCGTAATGGTTCTGGCCGCGGAGGAAATCCTTGTAGTGGTTCACGCCGTAGGGCAGGCCGACCTTGTGGCAGGTCGAGCAGAACTTCGAGTCCTTGATCGCCGGCTTGAGAAAGGTCCGCTTGTGCATCTCGGGCTTGGCCTTGACCAGGGTCTCGTTGACCCATTGGAGGACCGGGTGCTTGCTCTGGGCGAACGGGTAATGCTGGGGTTCGTCGATGGTGTAGTCGGCGTTGCCGCGAGTGCTGTTGACGTTGGTGATCGAGTGGCAGACGGTGCAGGTGATCCCCGCCTGGCTGGTCGGGTTGTTCACGTCGTCATACTTCGGGTTGTCGAACTCCCCCGAGAAGAACGGGACCGGGTCGTGGCACCCCGCGCACCAGCGGGCGGCGTGGGTGTCGCCATCGCGTTCCATGCCGACCTTGCGCGTTTCTCGGACCGAGGCCAGGTACGCCTTGTTGTTGAAGGACGAGAAGTGGTGCGCCGAGTGCTGCCAACTCTTGTACGAGTCTTGATGGCACTTGAGGCAATATTCGTCCATCATGAGGCTGCCGGCGGGGATGAACTTGCCGGTCTCGGTGACGGCCTCCGACGGGAAGAAGTAATTCGACCCCTCGGGCGACCCCTTGGCACCGAACTGTTTCGGCTCCCGCGAGTGCAAGACCCCCATCCCGACCACCACCACCGCCACCGCCATCCCGATCCGGTGGAAGTAGTACCAGCGGATCTTCGGCCCGGCGAGCCGGTGCTTGATATAAAGTCCGATCGCCAGCAGCGGCGCGACGATGTGCGCCCAGTACCCGACCGACCGGACCCTCGGGTCGTTGACCTCCCAAACGCCAAACCCCCGGACCAGGATCAATCCCGACACCAGGACGACCAGCGAGCAGACCAGTAAGGCGTACCCATACCGCGTGGCCGACTTGTTCGGTCGCTTCCAACTTGTCGCCATGTGCGCGAAGCCGAAGACCAGGATCGGGACCACCACGACGAAGCCCAAGAGCAGGTGCAGCCCCACCATCATCATGTAGAAGAACGTCTGCTGCGTCACGCCCGACCACCAGGTCAGGGCCGAGACCGACGACAGATAAACCCCATTCGCCCCGAGGATGGCAAACAGGATCAAGACCGCCCAGAGCCAGGGGCGAAGACCGCGACCCACAGCCGGAACGTAAACTCGCCCCCGACGGTCGGTGGCCGGACGGACCGATACGGACATGCGTGCGCCTCAACTCGACGAGAGAACCAAGTCGCCGCCCGGATCATTCCAGACCAACGCGACCGAGCGATCAAGAAGATGTCCGCCCCGGAGCGGGAAGCCCGGCGAGGGAGGACCACGGTTGACGACCTAGGAGATCAGTCAGACCGGTCGAGGAGGACGTTCGAGGCGAGTCCCTGAATCGGAGCGAAACGGCGGGTCGACCACGAACGACGGGGTTTGGCCCCGGTCCATCGTCGGCTCAATGAGACATTCCCAGACGAACCAGCCGACCAGGTGCCGCGAGTGGTCGGGGCGAACAGCGGGGTCGGTCGAGCACGGGGCTGGCCGGTAGTCGGCCTGAGAGGCGGGTTGAAGGCGAACGGCGGTCGGCGGCACGAACCCAACGCGCTGGAGTCCCAAGGTCGGCCGCTCGGGGGCGTGGCAGGTCGCCGCCCGGACGGGTCGAGGTCCGGTCAAAGCCAGGACCACCAACCCGGCGAACCAGGCCCAACGAAGCCAGCCACAGATCGGCTCCCAGGATCGCACCGCGACGGTCGCTCCAGACTTCGGGGAAATACCATCAGACAGGATCTTCTATCCTCCGCCGGGAAGGCTCGATTGTCAAGCCTGCGCCGCCAGGTCACTGACCAATCGACGGCGAGGGGGGCGACAACCCAATCGTGGGTTGCCGCCCCCCTTCGGTAAGTTTCGCTGGACCCGACCGGGTCTGTGTGACGCTCAGTCTCAACCCTGAGATCAGGGGAAGAGCCGGGGGACGTTGTAGAAGTAGAACGTCGCTTCGAGGAATTCGAGCAACAGCGCGAAGTTGAGGATCGCGATGTCGTTGCTGGCCGACGGCGTGCTGCTGAAGTTGGCCGGGAACTGGCCACCGTCGTTCAGGCTGACGATGTAAGGGGTCACGGCGACGACCACCTGAGGGACGGTCGCCGGCACGGCATAGGGCAAGAAGTTGGGGACCAAGGGAACGTTGGCGGTGGTGTTGATAAACCCGGAGTGGCGGGCTTCCACCGTGGCGATCGAGGTGGCAACCGCGGCGACCGCCGGGTTCGAGATGGCGGGGGCGGCGCCGAAGTAAGCGCTGACGCCGGTATTCTCGAAAGCACCCGCCGTCTGGAGGAACTGGGTGGCGCTCAGCCCCTGAATCCCGGTGAAGGTCGGGTAAGGCCGGGGGGTCCCACCGAGCGACTGGATCGCGGTGATCAAGATGTTGACGTGCGACGACTCGTCGAGCTGAATCTCGCGAAACAACCGGGCGGTCGAACCGGGATAGAGCGACGGGAGAGCGCTGGTGGGCCTCCTCGCCCGGGTGGCGGCGTTCACCGGCGATCCGGCCACGCCGACCAAGGCGGCTCCTGTCGCGGCCGTGGTCACGCCTCGACCCAGGAATGACCGACGGGTGGTGGCGGCCATCTCCATCAAGTTCTGGTCGACCTGGGCGGAACTCGCCGGGACGATGGTCGGATTCAGTTCAAAAATCGACGGCATCTCGGGATGCATGGTGCGCCTCGAAAAAAGATGGGGATGAAGGCGTTTAATGGCGGGCAAGGTCAACTCAGCGGAACAGCCGAGGCACGTTGTTGAAATAGAGGGTAGCTTCGAGGAGGTCGATGATGATCGCGAAGTTGAGGATCGCGATGTCATTGGTGGTCGACTTGTCCGTGGTGCTGAACGATGCCGGGAACTGGCCGTTGTCGTTCAAGCTGACGATGTACGGGTTGAGTCGCGCGGTGACCTCGGCGATCGACAGCGGGACGTCGTAGACCAGGTTGTTCGGCACCAGCGCGATGTTGGCTTCGGCGTTGAGGAACCCCGCGTGATAGGCTTCCACCAACAGGATCGACGAGGCGACGCTGTAGACCGCCGGGTTGGAGATGTACTGACCCGCGAACGAGAGGGCGCCGACGCCGGTATTGGCGATCAACACCGACAAATTGAGGAGTTGCGTGGCGGTCAGGTTGGTGATCCCGGTGAAGGTCGGGTCCGGCCGGACCGTCCCACCCAGCGAGAGGATCGCCGTTTTGTTGATGTTGACGTGCGAAGCTTCGTCGAACTGCAACTCCTGGAAGTACATCGCGGTCGACCGAGGGTACAGCGACGGCAATGGATTGGAGGCGGCTTGGGCACTTGTGGACGCCCCGAGAACCGCGGCGGTTCCGGCGGCCACCCCGACCCCTTGAGCGAAGAACGAGCGCCGCGAGGTCCGCGACAAGCGTTGCACGTTGTCGCCGGCGTGCTCGGCGCTGGTCGGAGCCTCGATCTTGTCCATCTCAAAAGTCGGGTAATGGAGAGGTCGCATGATGTGCCTCAAAAGAAGAAGTCCGAACGGAAAAGGCAATCTCGCTAGACCGCCTAGATTGCCTGACAGCAGACGATCATAGTTATTCGTACAGCAGGAACAAATACCCTATCCGGCAAAATCTTCCGAATCTACCAAAACCTGAAACAATTGCTGGAGGACATGTTGAAAAAAAACAACATCGGGTAGACATTTAGGTAGTTTAGGTTCTTATCGGGCCGCCGCCGAACCTTTTGACCATCAGTAGCGAACTAGGAGGTTCCTGGCGAGTCCGCCGACCTCGCGTGGTGTTTTGAGCCGCTCGGGGGCTATGATCACTGGGGTCACGTCGCGCGTTTGGGCGGGACGGGTCGCCCAGGTTGGAGGTTTCTCTTGTTCGCCGGACCCATCATCGCCCGCGAAGTGTTAACGGCCCCTCGCCCGCTCCGCTTCTATGTGGCGCGCGGATCGTATATCGGGTTGCTTTTTATCTTAATGTGGACGGCCTGGCAGTCGCTGGTCGGGTTCGCCGACACCTCCGAGGTCGGTATCATCGCCCACTTCGGGCACCTGCTTTTCCGGTTGTTCGTCCTGTTCCAGTTGACCTTGATGCTGTTCTTCGCGCCCCTCTCGGCGGCGACGGCGGTCGCGCACGAGAAGGACCGGCGGACGTTCATCCTGTTGTTGATGACCGACTTGCGTGATGTCGAGATCATCCTCGGCAAGCTGGTCGCCAGCTTGCTCCAGATCATCACGTTGTTGTTGTCCGCGACGCCGGTCTTCTTCCTCTGCATGTTGCTCGGTGGCGTGTCGAGCGGCCAGGTGCTCGATGTGGTTGGGGTGACGGCCGCGGCGGGATTGGCCGGGGGATCGCTCGGGCTGCTGGTCGCGCTGGGGCGCGATCGGACGTTCCAATCGCTGGCATTGACCGTGTTGACGCTGGTTCTGGGCTTGGCCGGGATTGAGACGGTCGGCTTCTTACTGCCCAGTCTCGCGATCGCGGGGGTTCCGTTCGCCGAGGCGCTCGACCCGTTCCGGGCGGTCGCCGCGGTGGTCGATCCGTCCCGTTCGGGCGGCGCGGGTTCGGATCGCGCGGGTTTGATCTTCATCGCCGCGGCGCTGATCTGCTCGACCGCCGTCCTCGTTTTCGCCACGGTGATGCTCCGGATCTGGAACCCCGGGCGGAACGAACCCAGAGAGCAGCGCGAGGCGGGGTCGGTCCAAGGGGAAGTCGACGGCCCGCTGGTCGAAGTGACCGACCCCGCCGTCGTTGGGGAGGCGGGGGACGCCACCGGCTTGCATGTGCCGAAACGAACCCACCGCCGGGTCACCCGCGAGGCCCAGGCGTACCGCAAGCCCTGGATCAACCCAATCTTGTGGCGTGAGCTGATGACCCGGGCGTACGGCACGAAGCCATTGGTCATCAAGGGGGCGTATGTCGCGGCGTTCGCCCTCGGCGTGGCATACGTCCAGACCGCCCCCGACCTGTCGTCGATGAGCAATCGCCAATCCTGGGTCCTGATCCTGCTGGGCATCCTCAGCTTGATCCTGATCAACGCGCAAGGGGTAACCGCCCTGACCAGCGAACGCGACACCGGCGCGCTGGACCTCCTCCTAGTGACCGAGCTGAGTCCCAAGCAATTCGTGTACGGCAAACTCTACGGGGTCCTGTACAACACCAAGGAGATGATCGCCCTGCCGGTCCTCCTGACCGCCTGGTACGCGATCACCGGTTTAATCACGACCGAGAACGCGGTGTACATGATTGTCGATGGCCTCTTGCTCGCCCACTTCTCGGCGATGCTCGGGCTGCATGCGGCGATCACCTACACGAACAGCCGGGTGGCGGTGGCGAACAGCCTCGGGACGATCTTTTTCCTGATGGTCGGGATCGGGATCTGCGCCTGGTTGATCCTGTTGTCGGACCGGCACCTCGCGCGGCAGTTGCTCTCGTTTTTGATCTTCATCGGCGCCGGGAGCGTAGCGCTTTTCGCCTCGCTCGGGGCCAAGAACCCGTCGAGGGCCATCGCCCTGGTCGCGCTCTTGACCCCGTTCTGGTCGTTCTATTGCGTCATCAGCCTGCTCAACCGCGACGTCCTGGCCGCGTTCCTCTTCAGCGTCGGGATCTACGGGTTCGCCCTCCTGGCGATGCTCGTGCCCGCCGTCAGCGACTTCGACATCGCGCTAGGACGGACCAACGCCATTCAAGGCTGACCAAACCACAACTTGGCCACGGATCAGACCAGGAACGCTTTTCCTAGTCCGATCCGTGGTTCATCGGTGGCCCAACCGGAACTTCGCGATGCGCTATCGGTGGATCGCGATGCGGGAAGAACCCGAAATCGGCTCCCATTCAGACCGGTTTGTACCAATGCGATAGATCGCGGTTGAGCATGATTTCGAGGCGAGCGGTGTCGTCGCGGGTGGCGTCCCTGATCCATTGGCGAGCTTCCGAAGTAAATGGTGGACGTTCTTCCCGCTCCGGGGCGACGTTATAGCGAAGCGATTGGTCGATTTCGATCGAGTCATCCACGTTCAGGAAACGGAAGAGGTCCGCCATGATGCCGCTGGGGTCGAGGCGGAAGTCGCGGTAGATGTAGACTTTGATCTGTTCGCGGGGGAAGAGCTCGTAGTAGCGGGCGAGTTGTTCGGCATATCGGCCCATCGCGACGTAGTGCCAGATGTGCTCCCAGTGGTCGGCGATCCGGGTGGGTTCGAGCCGGAGTGCTTCGAGGAAATCACGGGTGGTTTCGCGGTGGTCGCGGACGAGGTGGAGGAAGGCCGAATACGCGCGGTCGACCGGGTTGCGGAGGATGGCGATCAGCTTGGCGTCCGGGACCATGTTCTTGATCTCACCCGGTGCCCTGGGGCTATACAGGTAGAGGGGAGTCGCTTCGCCGATGATGCAGCCGGGTGGGCAGTGGGCGAACGTGGCGCGATAGTCGGCTTCGGTTTTGAGCGAAAAGCTGTTGATCGTCTCGGCATCACCAGGGCCGCGGAAGTCGAGCGGTTCGTCCTTGAGGGCGAGGTAGTTGGTTTCCTTAAGCAGACTCATCCTGATCGCGGGATGTTGCATCAAGTAAAAATAGAGCGAAGTGGTCCCAGCCTTCGCCGCGCCGAGGATGACGAAATTAGGCAGGCTCATGCCGCGAAAGTCCTTGAATCAAAGGGAGCGTCCCAGGGGGGTTGGACAGATGGTGGATGGGCGTTAGTAGTTGGCCTCGCGTTCGGGGAGGGGGTCGACGGTCCAGGCCATCCGGTCGCAAAGCCGGCGGTACAGCTCGGATTTGATCGCGGCGTAAGCGGGGTCGAGGTAGCGGTTGATGGTTTCGCCGGGGTCGCGAACGAGGTCGTACAACTCGCCGCTCTCCCGACCGTGGACCGCGACCAGCTTGTGGGTCGTGGTCCGCAGCATGGTGGCATAGGCGATCGGTTGGCCCGGCTGGCGGTGAATCGTCCCATAGTGCTCAGCATAAACGTCATCGCGGTGGTGGTCGAGCGGTTCGGCCCCGGTCAGGATCGGCCAGAGCGAGTGCCCTTGCATCCCGATCAGCGGTGGCTCCCCCGCCGCCTCAAGCAACGTCGGTGCGAGGTCCACCAATTCCACCAGCGCGGCGGACCGGCGGTGCGGCGCGATCGTCCCCGGCATCGCCATGATCAGGGGGACCCGGATCGCCGGCTCGTAGAAGAACGGACCCTTGAGGTAAAACCCGTGATCCCCCAACATCTCGCCGTGATCGCTCATGAAAAGAACTAGCGTTTTTTCGAGCTGATCGGTTCGCTGGAGGGCATGGATCAGGCGCCCCACCTGGACGTCGATCAGGTCGCACATCGCCCAGTACGCCGCGCGGATCAGGCGGTGATCGTGATCTTCCATCTCCTTGAACGGGTAGAAACCGAACTGACCACCGTAAGCCCCGAGGTGGTCGACCTGCTGAAACGACGGTTTGGTATCGAGTTCTCCCGGGACGTAGTTCGGCAAGGGGATCTCGTCGAGGCGGTCTAGGTAGCGCTGGAGGAAGTCGGCGGGGGGATCGAACGGGTGATGGGGATCGAAGCAGTTGAGCGAAAACAGCCAGGGATCGGCGTCACTCGCGTGCCGGTCGATGAAGTCGATCGCCATCTGGACGCACCAGGTGGTCTGGTGGTACTCCTCGGCGACGCTGGTCTGGATGTGGATCGACCGAGGGTGCGCTTGCCGGGCATAACTCCGCCCTTGCTCGCGGAGCCATCGCGAGTAGTCGCCGGTTGACCAGTCATCATCGGGGTGGTGCGACCAGAAGAACTCGGCGTAGCCATCGTCGATCCGACGCTCCGCGACGGGCGACCGGCTCGGCTGGACGGCGGCCAGGTGAAGCTTTCCCGCCAGCCCGCAATGGTAGCCGACGTCCGCCAAGGCCCGCGTGACCAGGACCTCGGTGCTCGGGATCGACTGGCCGTTCTGCCGCGCTCGGGTGGTCCGGGGGTATCGGCCCGTCAAAAAGCTGGCCCGCGACGGAGTGCAAAGCGGGTTCTGGCAGAAAGCGGCGGCGAACAGCACCCCCGAGTCCGCCACCGCGTCGATCCGGGGGGAACGGACCCAAGTGTTCCCGTAACACCCCAACGTGTCGAAGCGCTGCTGATCGGTGCAGATCCACAAGATATTCGGTCGCTTCACCAGCTTTGATCCTCTTGAACGTGCCGCTTCAACAAAAAGACCCGGCGTCATGACGGTCAGTCATGGCACCGGGTCGTGAGGATCATCTTCATCAGGCCGCCGCGATCATCGCGACGCCGCTTTGAGTGGGGCCGCCACGAACACGTCGCGGCCGAGCGTCAGGTAGTCGCCGACGATGTGGAGGATCTCGTCGTTGTAATAGTTCGCCTCCCAAGCCGGGTGGTCGCTCAGCCGTTTCCGTTCTTTTTTGGGCTTAGAATCGACTTTGACCTCGCCGTTGTTCTCCTCCTCCGAGACCATCTCCGCGCGGAACTTGGCCTCGTTGAGCGAGATCAGGTGGCGGGCCTTGCGGTCGATCATCTTCTTGATCGCCGCGTCGCGCTTCTGGAACTTGTCGCTCTCGGCCCGACGCTTCGCCGACAACTCGCCGAGGCGGGCCATCAAGGTCGCCGGAGTCCGGTTGAACTGGTCGTGCGGTTGGGGGGCGACGTGGTCAAATTTCAGGGCGTTGTCCATCTTCCCCTCGCCGAACTCAGCCTGGTCGAAGATCGACGGGATGTGGATGTCAGGCTCGACCCCCTTGACCTGCGTGCTGTCGCCGTTGACCCGGTAGAACTGCTGGATCGTCAGCTTGAGCGCACCCATGTTGGTATTGGTCGACGGTCGGAAGGAGAACCCTTCCTTAATCGGGATGATCTGCTGGACGGTCCCCTTGCCGAACGTGCTGGCGTCACCAATGATCAGCCCCCGACCGTAATCCTTGATCGCACCGGCGAAGATTTCCGAGGCGCTCGCGCTCTGGCGATCGATCAGGACGACCAGCGGACCATCCCAGGCGGTCCCGGCATCGTCGTCGTCGTGCTGCTTGACGAGGTTCGCCTCGCGGACCTGGACGACCGGGCCGGTGTCGATGAACAAACCGGAAAGCGAGATCGCCTCATTGAGCAGGCCGCCGCCGTTGCCGCGGAGGTCCATCATCACGGCATCGACGCCTTTGGCCTTGAAGCCGTCGATCAGCTTCCGGCAGTCGGTGGTGCAGCTCACCGCGTCGGCGTCCCCCTCGGCCATCCCGCGTGAGTCGCCGTAGAACGCCGGCAGCGAGATCACGCCGACTTTCAAGGTCTTGCCCTCGGCCTTGGTTTCGATGACCTGCCCCTTGGCGTGCGACTCGGTCATCTCGACCTTCTGGCGGACGATGTCGTAGACCTTCTTGTCCTTCGAGTCGTGCGGCTGGATGATCAGGCGGACGTGGGTGTTCGCCTCGCCGCGGATCTGGCGGACGACATCGCGGAGGCGCTTTTCGACGAAATCCGCTTCGGTCCCGTCGTCTTTCTGGATGCCGAGGATCTTATCCTCGGGCTGAATCCGCCCGTCCTTGTCGGCGGGTCCGCCGGGGATCAGTTCCTTGACGACGGCGTAGCCCCCTTCGGACATGAGCGAAGCGCCGATCCCGATCAAGGAAAGCTGCAAGGTCTGCTGGATCAAGTCTTCCAGCGAGTCCTTGCTCATGTAGGTCGTGTGCGGGTCGAACGTCCGGCTGAGGCTGCTAAGATAGAATTCGAGCAGGTCGGACGAGTTGAAGCTCTGGACCATCCGGTTTCGGTCGCGATACCGCATGTCGATCTTCTTGACGGCTTCGTCCTCGGTCTCGTTGTCGATCTTGGCTTGCAAGAGTTCGAGCTTGATCCGCTTGCGGACCCGATCCTTGGCCTCGGCGTTGTCCAACGGGTAGTCGAACTTGTCGGGGTCGTCCCCCATCGATTCGTCGACGGTGAAGTCGGGCTTGGTCTTGAGGATCTCCTCGACCATCTTGAGCCGCTCACCGGAGCGCTTAAGGAAGCGGTCGAAGACCAGCTTGGCGAAGTCGAGGTTCCCTTCGTGGATCTTCTCGTCGAGCGTGGTGGCCTGGGGCATGAACTCGGTGACGTCGGTCTTCAGGAAGTAATACTTCTGCGGGTCAAGGTCTTTGAAGAACATCTTGGCCCACTTCACGGCCGTTTGATCGTCGATGGTGGGCTTGGCCATGTGCTTGCTCTCAAGCGAGGCAACCACAATCTTCGCCGTGCGTTCATCCACCGGGGACGTGACCACGGGGCCGGGAGCCTGAGCCCCCACCACCAAGGCGACCACGCCCACGAAACCGAACGCCGCCAGGGGGCGCAACACGGATCGGGTCATAAAGCAAGATTCCGTGAGGGGACAAGGGAGATTAACCACTGACGCGCTTCGGCTTCACTCGGTCATCATAGTCCAAGACTTCGACACCAACAAGGTCGGCCCCTACAGCGCGGCCGCCCGGCCGATTCTTCTTGATACGTTAGTCAGCGTCGCCAGTTCAAAATTGGGCTAGATTCGGCTTGGTGAGCCGGTGAGAAGCCCAGCTTCCCGACTTGGCACGAAAGTTGTCGTCTTTCAACGGGTGTCGGTCAATCGAAGCCGTCGCGACTTTCCGCGAGGCGGTCCCCACTGACCCATCGGTTTCGGAGAACTCGCCATGATGCGTCGTTACCCCTTCCCGTTTGCCACCAAGGCTTTCGCGGGACTACTCACCCTGTCGGCCGCCGCTCCGGCTCTGGCTCAGCAGGCCAGCACTTCCGCCGGGTCGGCAAGTCGCCCCCGGTCGACCGACGAACGGGTCAACACCGAGTCGGGCACCCCGCCACCCGTAAACTCCGATTACCGCCGGGCCGCCGAGGGCACCTTGCCGCTCGTTCCGGGCGGGTCAATCACCGGAGCCGGCGGCGCCGCGATCGATCCGGCGGCTCGCCCGCTGGGCAATAACGGCCTGGCCACGGTCAACGCCAGCGCCGCCATCCCGGCTGGGATGGATGTGGCGATGCTGATCGAGCACGCGGTCTCGATGGGGATCGATGGGTCGATCCTGGCCGGTCTGGCAATGGCGAACAAGCCAGACGACGCGGGCAATGACGCCGTCAAGGCTCTCATGACCCATGCCACGGATGAAATGAAGCAGAGCAAGGACCTGTTGACCAAGGCCGCCGCCACGGGTAGCTCGGTGAACGCGAACTCGCCGGTCCGGAAGTTCTACGGCGCCGCGAACAACTACATGACGACGCTGGCCCTGCTGAGCACACCGGGAAGCTCGGAGTCGCCCAACGACAAGGCCCAGATCGCCATGATCAACCACACCGTTAAAGGGATCATGGACGCGGGCCACATCCTCCAACTCGGCGGCAACCCGGTCGGTTCCCCGTCGATGGACCCGCTGCTGGCTCACG
>JAABUX010005310.1_pt1 | contig 15863 bp, 7 predicted proteins | sample 5561851 | NCBI WGS metagenome assembly JAABUX01 (sample SAMN10711883, study PRJNA513361) | rock metagenome | isolation source: Antarctica rocks | place: Antarctica: Victoria Land, Richard Nunatak red sandstone | collected 2016-01-03 | reverse complement strand
CCAGCACCACCGGAAATAGCGTCCCCTGACTCCGACCTTCACCTTGGATATAGCTCATGAAAACCCCTCACTCCGAGGGCATCTTCTCACCTACGCTTGTTTAAAAGGGAGTTCCGTAACAGACTCAAAAGACGCCTGCGGCTTGGAAGCGCTCACGCGCTCCCACTTTAACCACTCCGACGACGACTAAGAGTTCACCCACCAAGGTCTGCACAGGAACAGCAAAGACGAAAGAACAGTCACAACGGCGTGCCCACAACCTGTCCTCAAGAATGGTCGTTGAAGACCGTTCCCTTTATAAGGAAGGGCACGCGCGCAACTCATCATGGCCAGGAAATCTAACCTCCAACAAAAGGTCGCATACATTTGCGCAGACTTGTCTTCTCGTTCCGCAGCTTTTCCCTTGCAGTCGTGCGGCGGACCATACATAATGAGCTGTCCCCAGGAGCAGGTGATTGCCAACAGGCGATCGACCTGTCCGGCCTAGAAATACAGTTTGAGTGCAGCCTGAACATTGCGTGGCAGGTTAGCCTGCGAGGTGATGTAGCCGAAGGTCGAGGAACCTACGGTGGTGTTCGGGAAGCCGAACTGCACCTTGTTCAGGACATTGAAGGCTTCGAGCCGGAACTGCAGGCTAACCGACTCGTGAATGGGGAAGTCCTTGATGGCGGAGAGGTCATCCTGGAAGATGAGGGGCGAACGGACGAGGGCATCGGAGCGGGGGACGTTGCCGAGTTCGAAGGCGCGGCTCAGGCGGAAGGCTCTGGTGTTGAGGTAGGACTGAGACTGTCCGGCTCCGCCTAACCGGGTGTGGACGGAGCCCCGGGTGAGGGGCTGGACGCCGGGGACATAGGTGGGACGGCTACCGGCGAAGGCTTGGGTTCCGGTCTCGCCGAAGCCCAGAGGATAGCCGGATTGAACGGCGATGATGCCGTTGATCTGCCATTCACCGATGACCTCGTTGACGGCGCGGTTGACTCTAGCTGCGAAGCGCTGGCCGCTGCCAAAGGGAAGGGGGTAGAGGAAGCTGCCTACGACGCGATGGGGGATGTCGGTTGCGAGGTTGGAGCGCTCGTCCTGCTTCAGGAAGTAGTAGTTCTGGATGGCGGGGTTGCCGGTGGAGTTGAGGAAACCGTTGGTGATATCGCTGACGTTGCCGAGGAGTTTCGACCAGGTGTAGAAAACCGAAGAGTTGAGGCCCTTGGCGCTGCGATAGGCTAGCCCTGCCTGCAATGCATTGAAGGAGGCTGAACCTTGCCCGGCGAAGTTTTCGTTCAGCGAGCTGTTGGAGAGGCCGGTGTTCGAGATGTACTGGGGGAAGGCGGAGAGGAGCTGGACGCGCTGGACTGTCGGCGCCGCAAGGGAACCCGTCGTGACGATACCGGCAAAAGGATTGGGAACACTGGTCTGGAGGTAGGCGACCTGTTTGAGATCGCCCGGGCTGCTGAAGTACCTCGGCTGAAGATCGTTCGGGTGAGCGGTGATGGGAAGCTTCACACCGTGGCTGCCGGCGTAGTTCAGGTTGAATACGAGGCCCGAGGAAAGCTGCTGCTCGATGCCGAGGTTCCACTGCTCCTGGTATGAGACGGGAGTGTTGTAGAGGAGGGCGCTGACGCTCGATCCGCTGCCGGCCTGCACTCCTGCGGCGGGCCCGGCGGGAAGGGCGATACCTGAGGGGAAGGGATTAGCGAAGCTGTTGACCGGCGTGCTGTTCGAGGTATTGACGATGGACGTGCCCTGCGAAAATCCGAGGGTCGCGCTGCCGAACCCGCGCTCGGAGGTGGGCAAATAGAGGATGCCGAAGCCTCCGCGAACGACCGTTGTCGCATTGGGCGAATAGGAGAAGCCTACGCGGGGCGCGGCGCTCTTGTAGGAGGTCTGCCATGTGCGGTTGTGATTGCCGGACGTGCCGAGGTACTGTGCGCCGCCATTGAAGTTCAGGCCGGAGAGGGCAGAGAAGGGGTTAGTAGCGGAGGGGCTGAAGTCAGCCCATCGATTGTAACGCTCGCGGAAGCCCATTTCGAGGTCGTACCGCAGGCCAAGGTTGAGGGTGAGCTTCGGTGTGACGCGCCAGTCATCCTGCAGGTAGGCGGCGTTGTAGGGCTGGGTGAAGGCAATGGTCTTCTGCTGAGTGATGGTTGAGGTGGTGGTCGCGCCGACGAGGAAGGCGGCGAAGGCATCAAAGGGTGATTGGCCAGAGGGCACGGCGGCGTTGGGGTTGGGGCCGTTGGTGAGCGTGGTGTCGAAGGAGAAGGTGCCGGTAGGATTTTGGACGTTCTGCTCGTCTTCGATGATGTAACGGCCGTCGTATCCAGCGGTGATAGAGTGGTTGCCGCGCTGAAGGGTGACGGCGAAGCCGAGTGTGTGGGTGTAGTGCGAGAAATAGTTGGCGCTGGCGGAGTTGCCGATCTGCTGGATGCCGCTGATGGTGACAACGGGCAGGCCGGGGATCTGCTGCTGCGAGAGATAGGTGGTGGAGAAGCCGTAGTTGGCAGCGTTGTAGCCGGTGAAGTTCTCGGGTACCTGATGGTTCTGCTGGTAGGCGAAACCGTAGTTGAACTGCAGCAGCAAGGTCGGCGAGACAGTCCATGTGTGACCAAGGCCGAAGAGGTAGGCGACGAGCGTCTGGTTGATGGCATTAGGGCCGAGCGGCTGATTAAAGACGTCGTTCTGGTGGTAGTTATCGATGTCGCGTGTGCCGCGGACGAAGGTGCGCTGGCTGGCCGTGAAGTTGTGATCAACGCGGAAGTTGAACTGGTTCTCGGAGCTGATGCTGGCTTGCGAATAGCTGTAGTTGTTGTTGACTCCAGCGGCGTTGGGAAGGGGCAGAAAGGGAAGGAGCTTCGCGGCCACAGGATTGATGTTGCCTACGTACTGGCCTGCTCCGTAGCATGTAGTTGCACTGCATCCAGGTGCCAGGGGCTGACGGACGGGGCCGGTAATGTTGTTGGGATCGTAGACCAGGCCTGGAGCTTCGGTGAATACGCCCTGGCGCATGAGCAGTGTGGGCACGGTTGTGGTGACGTAGGAGCTGCTTACGTTGCGCGTGCCCTCGTAGCCGAAGGTGAAGAATGTCTTGTCTTTCCCACTATAGATCTTCGGCAGCAGGACAGGACCGCCGACGAAGCCGCCGAACTGGTTGAAGCGATGTGGCAGGCGATAGTCGTGACGTGATGGGATAGGGAAGACGCCGCTGCGCTTCGTGAAGAAGTTGGCGGCGTCGAGCTGGTCGTTGCGGAGGAACTCATAGACGTCGCCGTGAAGGCTATTTGTGCCGGTTTTGGTCACGATTGTTAGAACGCCGCCGCTGGAGCGGCCAAACTGCGCGGGCGGGTCGGAGGTGAGGACCTTGAACTGGTCGACGACCTCGACCGAGGGCGTGAGGGGCGGCTGACCCTGGCAGCAGACGATGATGGAGACGCCGTCCAGGAGGATCTCGTTCGATCCGCCGAGACCGCCGTTGGACTGGAAGTTGTTGGTGGCGGCGGCGACGACGGCTCCGCGCTGTGTGCTGAGGCCGGCCCCGAAGCTGCCTCCAGGCATGATGCCCGGCGCGAGAGCGGCGAGGCCATAGGGATTGCGGCCGTTAAGGGGGAGTTCGGCGACCTGCTTTGTGTCTACGGTGTAGGAGAGGTTCGAATCCTGCGTGTCGAGCTGGGCACCATTGTCGGCGGAGATGGTGACGGAGTCGGACCGGCTGCCAACCTCAAGGAAGAGATCCATCTGCGCGGTCTGGGAGACGGCGAGGGTGATGGAAGCCTTGGCGGTCTTGAAGCCGGAGCGCGAGATCTCGACGAGGTAAGAGCCCGTCTGGAGCGACGGAAAAGCGTAGAGTCCGTCACCGTTGGTGACGCTGTGAAGGACGAGACCTGTGTCCGTGCGGGTGAGGGTAACGGGCGTCGCTGTGGAGACGGCTCCGGCGGAATCCGTGACGCGGCCCGTGATGGTTCCGGTAGCGGCCTGGGCGAAGAGGCGGGGCGGCAGCGTAAGCGAGAGGGCAAGAAGGAGCAGGGTGAATGCAACGCCGGGGGTTCGCCGGAGGAGGGCTGCAACCGCGGTCTGAGGATGTATCTGCTGCATAGGGCGACCTCGCACATGTGTGACGGATTAGCATGGATGCCAGTCTTCGAACTGGAGCCGAGGGATCCCGGTTCGAAGAAACCTAAAAAGAAGATTAATTGTTAAGACGACTATACATCTAGACAGACGCGCCGACGCAAGTAAATTTTCCGCGAGCTAAAAAGTCGAATCACATTGTGCTCACCTGGACGTTTAGGGCCTGGGGCTAACCATTAGCCTCGGACAGAATGCCCGCGTCGCCGCAAGTCTCTTTATCCACAACAATATCCCCGCTCAAAGCGTCTCCATGGACAACCTTCCGTCGAAGCCGCTGGTCTGGGCATAGCTACGGAGAGGGAACAAATCAAATGAAGCGCCTTGAACTCGCGGGATTATGCACGCATCAGAGGGTTCGTGCGGCAAACACCGAGACCGCTGCGCCCTGGACCCCGGCATAGCGACCCGCCGTGGCGCGCATCATCCTCGGTGGGCGTTTGCCGCCAAAGTGAAGGAGGGACTGGACCTTCGATTGGAGCTCATCCATGAAGGTGAGTTGGCCCTCGATAAGGCCTCCCGAAAGGACAATGACTTCGGGATCGAGGATGTTGAAGACGTTGGCGAGCCCTTCGGCGAGGTACCCGGCCAGTGTGGTGAAGGCGGTGCGCGCGGCGTTGTCTCCGTCGATGGAAAGCGTGGCGATGTGACGGGCCAACGTGGCGTCTTCGGATCCAGAGGCCGCAGCCGGTGCCAGGCTGCGGTACTCATGGATAAGGGCCGCGGTGGATACATAGGCTTCGAGGCATCCGCGGCGGCCGCAGTTGCAGGGGCGTCCGTCGAAGCGGATGGTTTGGTGGCCGATGGAGCCGGCGAAGCCATGTTGACCGCGTTGGAGCTTGCCTTCGAGTACGATGCCTCCGCCGATGCCTGTGCCTAAGGTGAGGGCCACGAGGCTGGAGATACCACGGGCCGCGCCGTAATGCAGTTCTGAGAGAGCTGCGGCGTGAGCGTCGTTTTCAACGAAGATGGAAAGCCGCGTGTACTGCTTGACGAAGCCGCGAAGATCGAAGCCTGCCCATCCGGGAAGGTTCTCGGTGGCGGCGAAGACAGTTCCATTCTTCGAGTCGATAGCACCGGCGCTGGCGATACCTATCCCTGCGGGATCAATCTTGTGTAAAGCTGCCGCAGCGACGGTTTGCTGGAGAGCCTCGAGAAGGGATGCAGCGATCACGTCACGCCCACCTGAGGCCTGCGTGAGGACGCTGATGGGCGCGATGACCTCACCGTTTGCGTCGACGATGCCGGCCTTGATCGATGTGCCGCCGATGTCGATGCCGATGGCATGGGCCTGCGCGCTGGGGAGATCGGCCTCCATGCCCCGGATAAAGTTCGCCGTGATGGTGCCGGGGCGCGTGATGGCGGAGCCGACTACAACACACCAGGCGCCCGCATGGAGGGCACGACGCGCCTCCGCAGGGGTGCTGATATGGCCCTCGGCGACGACTGGCCGGCCTGTCTCGCAGGTGATGTCGGCAATGAGCTGCCAGTTAAATCCCGTGTTGCCCGCCGTCTCTTCGGTGTAGCCGTTAAGGGTTGTGCCAATGAGATCGCAGCCGGCTTGGGCGGCGGCAATGCCCTCGCGAAGGGTGGCGATGTCGGCCATGATGAGGACGTTAAGCTCGGATTGGATGCGGGCGACCATCTCGCGCCATGACTCGCCGTAGGGATGGATGCGGTCGGTGCAGTCGAGGGCGATAATGTCGGCTCCGGCTGCGGCGAGGGCGACGGCGTCGGCGAAGGTGGGTGTAATACGAAGCTTGCCGCCACGATAGCTCTTCTGAATGCCAATAATCGGCAGCGCGGTATCAAGGCGCACGGCGCGGATATCTTCGGCGGAGTTGAGGCGAAGTCCTTTGGCTCCGCCGAGGACCGCCGAGCGCGCGACGCGGCGCAGGGTTGCAGTGTCTTCCATAGGGTCGTTCGGCGCGGCTTGGCAGGAGACCACAAGCTGACGGTGAAGGCTTTCGAGCATTTTATGCATGGTTTCCGATTCTCATTCGTGTGCCCGTGTATTGTAGCGACAGCAGGGTTGCTTCAATATGTACAGTTGTATAGTGTACTAGACGTAACCTGCGCATTCGTCAAATCGATCCTGCAGTTCAATGAGGAGCCCAACGTGGAAGGTGTCGTCGCAGCCGGCGCTCTGCTCGCACTGTTGTCAGGCGCAATGAATGGCTTGTTTACGCTTCCGATGCGTTTTCTTGGGCGCTGGTCGTGGGAAAACGTCTGGGCCGTCTTCATTGTGGGGGCCTGCCTTTTGCTGCCTGTAGTGATTGTGACCGCTGCGCCTGGCAGTTGGGACGTTCTATCCCACGCTCCGAGACATGCGATGGCGATCGCTCTAGGCACCGGCTTTGCTTGGGGCTTTGGCGCGGTGATGTTCGGGCAGAGCGTGAGCGCGATTGGGATTGCGCTGGCAAATACGTTTGTGCTGGCGATCAGCTCGGCGCTGGGTTCGCTGATCCCGATGCTTCTGCTGACGCCGGAGAAGATTCACGAGAGGGCGGGCGTGGCAATCTTTTCGGGGATTGCGGTGGAGATTGTAGGCATTATGCTGTGTGGGCGTGCGGGCATGATGCGCGAGAGGGACGCAAGTAAGGACGCGGCGCTGCGTGGCAACCTTGTGGGGAAGGCTCGGCCGCTGAGCGTGGTGCTTCTGCTTGTAGTTGGCTCCGGGCTTTTGTCGGCGGTGTTCAACGTCGGATTCGCCTTGGCGCATCCGATCTCTGCGTACGGGCAGCGCCGCGGGCTAACTGAGTTTGCGAGTACAAACCTTATATGGATACTGATGCTTGTCGGAGGAGCGGTCTCGAACCTTGGCTTCTGCGGGTATCTGCTGATAAAGAACAGGAGCGTGCACAAATTTGTGCAACCGGGCGGTGCAAAGCTCTACGGTTTCGGCATGGTGATGGCTCTGCTTTGGGGTGGGAGCATCTTCGTCTATGGGGCGGCCGCGCCGAAGCTTGGTGCGCTGGGGGCTTCGATCGGATGGCCGTTGAGCCTTGCGACGGGGCTGCTGGTGGCAAATCTCGTGGGGCTTGTGCTGGGTGAGTGGAGGGGTGTGCCAAAGGGGACGTTGGGTTGGATGTCTTCGGGTATCGCGGTGCTGATCGTTGCCATCGTTATCTTGAGTAAAGCGAGTTGAGCGGAGGATTGAAGCTTGAAAAAGAGAGAAAGTAGCGGAAACAAGAGGACCGCTCCGCTGTCCACGTCTAGCCGGAACGAGTTTGTGCCGCTGGATAAGGACAGCTTTGAGCCTTGGTATTTCCAGATGCAGTCGCAGTTGGAGCAGAAGATCCGTTCGGGGCAGCTTGCGGTGCACGATCCGCTGCCGGGAGAGGCTGAGCTCTCGCGGATCTTCGGAGTAAGCCGGATGACGTCACGGCAGGCGCTGCAGGGGTTGACGACGGATGGTTTTGCATACCGCGAGCGCGGGCGCGGGACGTTCGTGTGCGCGGCGAAAGTGGAGAAGCATATTGCACATCTGCTTGGCTTCAGCGCAGAGATGCGCCTGCTTGGATTGAAGCCGACGACGAAGGTGTTGGCGATGGCAACGGTGCATGCCTCGGCGCAGGTTGCGTCGAGCCTCCAGGTACCGGCGCAGTCGCCTGTGACGATGCTGCATCGGCTGCGGCTTGCGAATGGGGAGCCGATCGCGATCGAGCAGGTTTGGGTGCCACTGATGAGATTTCCTGGGATCGACAAGATCGACTTCGCCCGCACATCGCTATACGAGACATTGAAGGATCGCTTCGGAGTGAAGATCGGGTCAGCGGACGAGACGATCGAGGCGAGGGGGGCAAGCAAGCAGGAAGCCGCGCTGCTGGAGATTGCTCCGCGGTCGAGCCTGCTTGTGGTCTCGCGGACGCTGCTCGATGTGGACGGGGGCGCTGTGGAACTGGCGCACTCGCTCTACCGTGGCGACCGGTATCGTGCGGTGTTGACGATTCCGGCAATAGGGTTAAGTGTGCAGGAGAGTGCAAACTTTCCGCGCGACCGTGTGAAGGTGAGAAGGAGTACGCCGCTTGAGTAAAGATCATTCGCAGTATGTGTCGCGCCGCCGGTTTTTGCAATCGGCAGGAGCCGTGAGTGCGTTCTTCGGATTGCAGGCTGCATCAAGCGCCCTGGTGCCCGAGGCGCTGCAGCGGACCGCAAGCGCGCTTGCCAGGAAGATCTCGCTGCTGGAGGATGGAGGATTCACCGGGTCGGCATGGGGATGGCAGTTTACGGGTGGAGCTTCGGTGGCTAAGGGGGCTGGCCGGTCTGCACAGGGCGCGATTCATGTGCAGACTGTCTCCGGTGACTATGCGCGGTTCCTTGTGCTTGGACCTGAGGTGGGCGCTATGTATACGCTGACAGGCTGGGTGAGAACCGAAGGGATTGTGGCGGCGGAAGAGGGCGCCGGAGTCTATGTTGCGGCTTCGCAGTTCGAGTTCCAGGGAAGGCCGACGGAGTTCACCGTCGATGGCAAGCAGGCGACCGAAATTCGCTATTGCAACTATACGGGCACGGAGGAGTGGCGGAGGTTCACGCAGACGGTGAAGTGCCTGCCGACAACGGCCTGGTTTGAGGTGGTGGCCGGAGTTTATCGGTCTTCGGGGCAAGCCTGGTTCAGCGGGTTGACGTTCGTGGAAGGCACGGAGGGTGCGGAGCTGGATGAGACGCTGACGCCGCGCGAGGCGGCTGCATCAGCGCATCAGCAAGGCGTGCGGCGAGGTGGCCGCATGAGGCCGAAGGCTGCGATCCTGGACGATGTCGCATTGCCCGTGAAAGGCGCGGCGACGGATGCGCGGAGGCTTGCAAAGCTGCTTGCTCCAACGCATGACGTAGCGATGTTGTCGGCAGCTCAGGTGGCGGATGCTTCGCAGTTGAATCGTGAGCACTTCGACCTTCTGGTGCTGGGATACGGCGAGACGTTTCCTCTGCCGACGCGCGAGGCGATGCTGGCGTTTCTTGCCGATGGAGGCGATCTGTTGACGACGGGCGGATATGCGTTTCAGTCACCCGTCATCGAACAGGACGGCCAGTGGCGATTTGTCAGCGATTCGTTGAAGCAGGATGCGGGCGCGAAGAACTTGTTGCCTGCATTTTCCAGGTGGAGTGCAACCGATGCGGCTTTGTGTTCCGTCAACGGGGCGATTGCGCGAGTGACGATTCCGAAGCATGTGCGAATGCAAGGCGCCGAGTGGCGTTTTGATATGTCGGCGACCGGCGATGCGAAGCAGTTTTACTTTGCTGCGAAGTGGCGTGTGGTGGATGTGGCGCCTGCTCCCGATGGCGTAGCTTCGATCGGGGTCGAGCAGTTAGACAAGGCGGGAGAGCCTGCCTATGCAGCGCGGCTAACCTTTGGCGAGAGCGTTGGGACGACGGATTGGATGGACGTCGAGCGGCTGTTCTATCTGGTGCCGGATTGCGTGACGTTGCGGGTTCGCATCATGATGAAGAATGCGAACGGGACCATTGAGGCGAGTGATGTGCGGCTTGAAGCACGGCCTCCGCAGGTGAGGATCAATACCGCATCTGGCTGGCCGGAGGACTCCCTGACCGTTACCAGCAGGCAGCTTGGTTTGTTTGACGCAGACTATCGATTGAAACGGGTTGCGGGTCTAAGGAGTGTGCCGCAGGACGGCGTTGCTGCGGTTGAGAGCGGAGATGCGGTTGAGAGCGGAGATATGGTTGAGGGCTATGCGGCGAGCGGCGTGGTGGGGATGAACTACGCGCGGTGGATTCCGTTACTCGAAGCCGTCGATGCAAGTGGGCGCAGGCGCGGTGCAGCGGGAGCATTAATGCACCATCACCACGGGCCCTATACGAGGAGCACATGGGCCTTTTTCGGGGTAGACAATCGCGATATCTTCGCAGAGAATTCGCCGGCTGGACTAGCCGCATTTTCTTCGGCGGCGAAGATCATTGCGCTGAAGTGCTATCTGCACAGTGCAGAGACGGACTATGCGACGTATCGCGATGGGGAGGCGGTACGCATACGTGCACTTTTAAGCAACTATGGTCTGCGTGGAGCTGCGTTGCGGGTGCGGTTGCTTGTCCTGCAGGGAGACGCGGAGGTCTATCGCATTGAACGGGATGTCAGGCCGCGCGCGGGTGAGACGAGAGTGATCGAAGAGAGCTGGCGTGTGCCGCGTTTAGCTGCGGAGCACTACAGGGTGAAGATGCAGCTGCTGGATAAGGTGCATGTTATCGACTCGATCGAAACCGCGTTCAATGTCTGGAAGGCCGCGACACTCGCTGAGGGGATGCACTTCGAATTCCGCGACAACTACTTCCAGGTGGAAGGCAAGTCGTTATTTCTGCAAGGTACCGACGACTATCTGCATACGTTCATCGATCAGGATGAGAACCCAGGGACGTGGCTCGCGGATGCGCAAGGCTGCCGAGATTCCTCCATCGATGTATATGAGAACCTGATGGGTCTGCGTGGGCCGCAGCATCGCCCAACTGAGACGTGGTGGCGCTGGGTCGATGCGATGCTTCTGAATACGCAGCGTGTGGGCGGCATCTTCTTTCCCGGGATGCTTGTCTTCAGCAATACGGCTGTGAGCGATGCGGATCTCGCAGATCAGAAGGCGTATGTAAAGGCTTTCGCTGCGCGGTATGGCGGCGCGGCTGGGATCATGTATTACCTGAATGGGGATCTTGAGCTGCATGATCCTAACCTGCCGGACCTGCAACGCCTCTACAACGAGTTTTTGCAGAAAAAGTACGGGAGCGATGCGGCATTGCGGGCGGCCTGGACGGTGTCACCTCCGGACGCTATGCTGGGCAAGTTGACGATTCAGCACGGTTCCACTGACTGGCACGACATACACACACTCGATGACTTTCAGTTCCGCACGGAGCTTGTGCGGCGCTGGTTGAACGCAATGCACGACGCAATTCGTGAGGCTGATACGCGGCATCCGGTGACCGCGGAGTTCTACCAGTCGCCTGTGTCGGGAATCGATCTGTTGACCGCCCTAGGTAAGCTGGAACTGGCGAACTTCGGATATTTCAACGAGAAGGATGAGGACTACTATCGGTTCCCGCAGATATGCCGTTTTCTCGACCAGAGCATGCGCGGGAAGGGCATCAGCGTTGGCGAGTTCGGGGTGAAAACGCATCCGGCGTGGGATGCCACAGGCTATTACATTAAGGCACGTACGGAGACGGTGGAGCAGAGTTACTTCCTTTCGCTGGCGCACTATGGATTTGCGCTGGGTGCTTCGAAGATTCAGAACTGGTGCTGGAAGTATCCGGCCGACCTGCCGTTCGAGTGGGGGATTAACTATCCGAACGAGATGGTGCCCCGCGATGTTCGTGCCTACTACCGCAACAGCGGTGTGCTCTTCCGCTCGCTGCGGCCACGATATGAGGTAGCTGAGACGGTCGTGCTTCTGGCGAGCGACAGTCGCATGGGTGGGCAGGGCTATCGCATTGTCGAAGGGCAGTTGAATGCAATTCGTCTCCTGATGGATGAGAATGTTCGCTTCGGCACGCTGACGGATGAGTTTCTGGATGAGCTTCCGTCTGGCGTCAAGACCATCTTCTATCCTCTGCCGTACTGCCCGAGCGATACAATCGTCGATCGTCTGAAGCGTTTTGTGCACGAAGGTGGGCAGCTTTACGTTTCGGGTGATATCAGCTACGACTCGCTGCGGCAGAGAACGCGGGTGAACCGTCTGAAGGAACTTTGCGGTGTTGCATTTGTCTCGGAGCGTTATGCGAACATCGACTATGGGAAGGCTTCGGTAGCGACGCAGAGCAACGGGCTCTGGCCGCAGTACGATGCTGCTCCCTCGATGGTCATGCGCACTGAGGGTGCGCGTCTGTTGCTGGCCGATGTCGCAGGACACCCTGTCGTCACGGAGTATGGATACGGCAAAGGGCGGGTGGTATTTTCTGCAGACCCAATCGAACTGCATGGTGAGCCGCGCTTCCAGGCGTATGCCCACGAGTTCTATCGTGCTCTTGTCGCCACGCTGAAGGTGCCGACCGAGGGTGTGGAGGCGCCACTGGGCATGGTGCACTGCTTCCGTGTGCCTTCACAGGATGCTCGTGAGATGCATGTGCTTGTGAACCACGCGGCACAGAGGCAGGACATGAAGATCGTAACTTCCTCTGGGACCATAAGGTTGTCACTCGAGACGCATCTGCCCGGTGTTGTGGTAAGCGAGGCGGGCAAAGGCGTGCAGGCCGTTGAGAGTTCGGGGGATGTGTTTGATGGGCTGGCTCGGTTGGTCTCAACGGATCTCCATGTGATGGCTATTGCGTTTGGACGTGAGACGCTGGCGACGGCATCGCGTGTGCTTGTCCTGCCGATGGGCGCGGGTACTTTCACGCTGCATACGCGGCATCAATTTGCGAAGCCCGTGGCATTGATGGGCGAGATCGTGGGAGGCCGCTGGAAGCAGTATGCTGCGATGCCGCTTGCGTCTTTGGATGGTGGCTTGTCGATGAAGATCGACGCGGAGCTTTCGCTTTCGATGTTGCTGGTCTGTGACGACGCCGACCGTGCTGGGACTGTGACTCAGATGGAGTTGTGGATGCAAACACCGTGGAAGCTCGAGGGAGATCAATAATGGTTCGTTTGCGTAATCTCACTGCTGTCTGTGTGCTTGGGTGGTTGGCGCACACATGTGTCGCCCAAGAGCCGAAGCAGCTGCTCGATGTCATGCGCGTGACGGCCGAAGGGGATGCGCGCGCAGCGTTGGTGACTCCGGCGAGGGGGACAGTCCACGATGTGCGCTGTGAGGTTGTGATCGTTGGGGCCGGGCTCGGTGGCGTAAGCGCGGCCCTGGCTGCGACGAACGCCGGTCATACCGTGTGTATGACCGAGCCCACGCTCTGGGTGGGTGGACAGGCGACCTCGCAGGGGGTGTCGGCGTTCGACGATAACAAGTGGATCGATACGACGGGCGGCACGGCCAGCTATCTGGCGTTGAGCCATCGCATCAGGGCGTACTACGCGGCCTTTCGACGCGACAAGACGACGACGGAAGAGCAGGCGATTAAGGGGGCTATGTCGAATCCCGGTGGTTGCTGGGTGGGGCGCCTCTGCTTTGAACCTGAGCCTGCCGAGAAGATCCTCATGGAGATGTTGCAGCCCGCTATTGCGAGCAGGAAGCTGAAGCTTTGGACTCATACGGTGCCCGTTGAGGTGAAACGTGAGGGCCGCAGATTCACGAGCGTGGCCGCATATGACTTTGAACATGCGTCGTGGCTCAATCTGCGCGGGCAGTATTTTGTGGAGGCAAGTGAGCTTGGCGAGTTGCTGCCTTTGAGCGGCACGCCGTTTCGGATTGGTGCGGAGTCGCAGGCGGAGACGCATGAACGCAATGCACCTGCGGTGGCCGATCCACACGCCAGCCAGAGCTTTACGTATCCGTTCATCCTTGAAAACGGCGCGACCCAGGATGGTCCTGGCGAGGTGAAGCCGCCGAAGTATGAGAGCTTTCTTCCGCACTACACCCTGGTGGTCGACTACGGCCATGGCAAGTTGTTGACGTATGGGTTTTATGAGGCGCGGAAGGGGCTGCCGGGGTCATTTTGGGTCTATCGGCGATCGATCGATGCGGCACGGTTCGATCCGGCGAAGTACCCGGAGGATCGTGCGATGATCAACTGGAGTAGCAACGATCATTGCGATGCGAATCTGTTGAGCAACGATCCTTTGCTGCAGGCGCATGCCCTGCAGAATGCGAAAAGAGCTTCGCTTGGGTTTGCGTGGTGGATTAGGCATGAGGTGCCGCGCGATGGCGGCACGGGGAAGGGGTATCCGGAGCTTGCAGTTTTGCCGGACGCGATGGGCAGCAGGGATGGGCTGTCGCAGCATCCTTACATCCGGGAGTCGCGGCGGATTATTCCTCTGCGGACGGTTGTGGAGGAGGACCTTGCGACCGACTTTCAGAAGGGCGCGCGGGCGGAGCACTATCCGGATACCGTGGGGATTGGGTGGTATCCAATCGATATTCATAGTTGCGACCGGCAGGACTTTGTATCGCAGTCGAAGCCTTATGAGATTCCGTTGGGCTCGCTGATTGCGCGGGATGTGGATAACCTGATGGCCGTGGGCAAGGCGATGGGGACCACTCACATTACGAATGGAGCGTATCGTCTACATCCGACGGAGTGGGCTGCGGGGGAAGCGGTGGGGGCAACCTTGGCGTGGGCGCTCCAGCACAAGGTCGATCCCGCGGAGATCGAGGGAAATGCGGCGCAGATGCAGCAGGTGCAGCGTTCTCTGGTGCAGAGCGGACATCCAATCTTCTGGTATGACGATGTACCGGTGGCGTCGCCCACGTTCATCGCAATGCAGATGGGTGGAGCGCGCCAATGGTGGTTGCCTGACACAGCGACGCTACATGCTGAGAAGAGTGCCTTGGTGACGGGGAGTGATGCCGCCACCGCTTTGAAGCAGACCGTTCCAGGGAATGGGCGAACAAAGGATCCGAGCTCGATTGCAGGGAAGGGACAGATTACGTGGTCGGATATCGAGGCTCTCGGATTCGATACCGGCATACGCGCCGGCATCGTTCGCAGGGGAGAGTTCGCGGATTGGATGCTGGAACGAATACCATAAGGGGAAATCGCATCGAGTACTCTGACCGTTTAATGCTATTCCTTTGTATCCGACCATCGCGCCCTACGTCTCTTCCGAGACGCTGGCACTCCTGAAGCAAGCTGCCGATCAGCAAGGGAACCTTCCGGCAGCTCAGACCGTTCTCGGGCCTCGGAGACTGTTGCCAAGCTAGGCATGGTGACTTTCCAGCGTTCGGCTTAGACTGGATTACAGGAAGTCGCGGACAATGAAAGCAATCGCCGGAACGGAACCATCGATCTGGATGAGCTCGCCACAGCTCTCGCGCCGAAGACGCGCAATAAAGTTGTAGTGGCGGGAAATTGATTGCATATGACGTGATGTAGGACCAGCTTCCTTCGACTGGAACCGCAACCGAGCAGCCGCAATTGCGTCATGTAGCTTTCGGTGCAGCAGCTCTCCAGGAGGAAGAACAGCAAGGTACTCCGCGACGTGGATGCCGGCTGCGTCGAGCTCCAAAGTCTTGATCTGCCCAGCGCTAGTTCCAGTGCAGAGGATGATCCCGAAAGGAAGGGCTTCACCCTCTCCCTCTCGTACTTCGAAAGCCACCGGAGGTAAACCTCTATCTGGCCCCTTGTACTCGGCCCGGAAACTTCCGTGATTCAACTCGACAGCAACCAGTCGCTTCAGATCCGGTTATAAAACAGAAGGTCGATGTAGAATCCTCTCCATTGAGCTGGATGCGTTTCTGGCGAGCAACGAAAAAGAGAAGCTGGCACCGAGTTCAAGGAGAAATATCTCCAGCTCTCGATAGGGTAGTCCGAAGTCCAACAGGCAGAAGAGAAGACCGATAGAAAAGGGTGCTCTTTGAACGAAGGTTACAAACACCAGGAGCTGCGTCGGGTCTGCCCTGCGCACCGCGTCCACGTCGTTCAGGTGCCCAAGCGGAACCCGATCATGAATCCAGAGAAAAAGAACCTGGAATGCCTGTAGCGCGACCAAGGCGATCTCGATGTGTCTGGTCGTAGCAAGGCGATCTATGTCCATCGGTCCGGTTTAGCTAAGCATTCATCTTGGAAGTCAAGGTGTTCTAGTGTGCCGTCCCAGAGATAACTAGCAAAATGGGTTAGGATACGTTAGCCTCGGTCATGCTGACTGGGCGACCGAAGCCATCGTTGGAGTTGAGTGCGGAGGAAGAGGCGGAGTTACGCGGCTT
>JAABUX010005308.1_pt1 | contig 15864 bp, 13 predicted proteins | sample 5561851 | NCBI WGS metagenome assembly JAABUX01 (sample SAMN10711883, study PRJNA513361) | rock metagenome | isolation source: Antarctica rocks | place: Antarctica: Victoria Land, Richard Nunatak red sandstone | collected 2016-01-03 | reverse complement strand
CGAACTCGGCGGCGAAGTCAGCTTCCGCGGACAAGCCAACGGCCTGTGGCTGTGGCAGCACAACGTCGGCGCACTCATCATCAACGCAACCAACAATACCAAAACAACATACGAGGGAAATGTCGTAAGTCGAGTTGAGATGAATGCCACAGCTCTCAAAAAATCCAATAGGAGCCGCCTGTCGGCTTTCCGTATGTCTTCCGACGACGTGTACGGAAATGCCTTTCGGGCTAGGCGCATGCAGGGATTTCTCGTTTTAGTAGACGAAATTCTAGCTCGGCAGCCAATATGTCGAGTATTGGACATTGGGGGTGAAAAAAGTTATTGGTCTGGTTTGGAGAGTGTTTGGCAGGGGCGAAACCTAGACATCACTCTAGTTAATCTTGGAGACAGGAACGAGTCCGAAGGGCGTTACACCTACATGGCTGGGGATGCTCGCGACCTGAACCAGCACGCCAACTTAAGTTTTGACATCGTGCATTCAAATTCCGTGATTGAGCACGTTGGCCACTGGCCGGATATGCAGCGAATGGCCCTGGAGGTGCGCCGCCTTGCGCTATGCTATTATGTGCAAACTCCTAACTATTGGTTTCCATTCGAACCGCATATGCGGACTCCGTTCATTCATTGGATGCCACCCCCCTTGCAGCGAAGCATAGTCATGGCGCGAAAATGCGGATTTTACGAGAAAGCGCAAAACATCAATGCTGCAAACGCCATTTTGGCGGATGCGGTCCTGCTGGACGCACCAATGATGGGTTTCCTATTTCCTGATGCTCAAATCAAACGCGAACGCATTGGCCCGTTCACGAAATCTCTGATTGCAATTCGCTCTAGTTGTCACTCTATATTCAATACTGATCCTGATTGGAGTACGCCCTTGGCGGTGAATAACTTGATCGATTGAGACTGACTGCTCTTTCTGGGCTTCCAGAAAAGTTGTTGCCAGATGACAAGCTTTGCCCCACGCTCGTCCGGCTCCGCGACGATCCAGTTGGCGTCCACCGCCGGGTCGGCGATCAGGCCGCCGAATTGGATGCCCTTGATCGGCGGCGCCACACCGATCGTGTGGGAGCGCTGGCCCGGCAGCAGGACGAACCGCACCAGATTGCCCAGCACGTCGGTGAGCGCCAGGATCTTGGTCGCCAGGCCGCCTCGGGAGCGAAACCATTTCTGGATGCTTCGGCCACACGCAAACAAAAAGAGTTGACTACGGACAGCTAGACGACATGGTCTGCGTCGCCAAACCGCTGGTTTAGATTGCTTTTCTCGTCTCTGGTATCCCTGTGACTACAAATTACATGTTTCTCGAACCCACCCCAGCTTGCACGGCCGTGACGCGGGCTATGCGTGTCTACAGCGGCCGTGAGGCTTTCGCGGCCAGTTTCTGTGCGTCGCGCTCGCGGCGGCGTAGGTCTAGCCCTATCCCAGGTGAGGGCCTCTGCTTCATGCCGCGCGAGCTACTTGGCGGGGTAGATGTGGTTGTTCGTATAACTCCGGCAGAGGCGTCTCAATGACCGAAGGTCGATCGCCCACTGGAAACACCCGGCACCTCCTCGTCCCCCGGAGTACCCCGTCCCACGTCACTAGTAGGTGCGCCGCCGACTGAACTGCCCGGCCCGATATTGCGCTGGTAAGCGGTCAGGTTGGGTGGTGTGCGTGCTGCGCAGGCACCCGGCAGAGCGACGACAAGCGCCAGCAACGCCAATTTGGTCTGCATACTCATCAGCTTTCTCCCCAGCGGCCTATCGGCTTCGCGTAGTGGTTTGAGATTGGATGCGGTTCTGGCTGTTTGATCATCCGGCCTGCCGGCCAGGGCCATCAGGGTCCATTCGGTGGTGACCTTATGCAAGCCGCGCAGGCGAAATCGGACCAAGCCCATGGCGCTTTTGACGATGCCGAACCCCGGTTCAACGGCCTGCTTGCGTTTCTTGTGGAGCTTATTGGCATTTTCGGTTTCCAGCTTGGCTTTCATGGCAGCGCGCCAGGGTTCAATGATCCGCCGCGGTATTTTCTGCAATGGCGGTGGATGGATGTCATAGGGCCGATGCCGGTGGGTCCGTCCAACGGTCACCAGCGACTCGATCCCGCGTGCTTGCAGGTCGGCCGCCACCGGGCCGCTGGCAAAGCCCGTATCGGCCATGACCACACCGGGCAGGTCGAGCGTTGCTTCCATGCCCAGGATAGTTGCGGCAAAGCTCGGCGCATCGGCAGACGTGGCGACCAGGTTGGTCGCCAGGATAAGTTGCCCGCCATCGGCGCAGGCCATGGCCTGCGCGTTGTCGGCTTGGCGATCTTCGTGCGCGTCCGAACGGCGCATCAGCGCGCTGTCCAGGTCGGTTAGGTTGCTTTGCCGCTCGGCAAGCGGCGCGTCGTCGGGCGGTTTCGGCGGTCGGCCGCGGCGTCCTGTTTTGAACTCGTCGGCGGCCTTGTTCGCTTTATAGGCCGGGCGGGTGGCCTCGGCTTCGGCGGGCGCTTCGGCTTCCAGCCAGTCGTGGCGCACCGAGCATGTCGTGGCGGCGTGGACGTCGATTTTGGTGCCGTCGATGGATACGGTGCCCAGCATCAAACGCGGGTGACACTGCGGCTTGCCGCCCGGCCACCTCGAATGCCGCAAGCGCCGCCCACTTCACCACGGCAACAACATGCGCCAAATCGTCCTCCGGCAGCCAGGCCTTCAGGTCAGGTGGCAGAAGAAACGCTCGGTCGCAATTAAACGAAACATAGATCGGCATGCATCAAGTTTAGTCATTAGGCAACAGGTCGAGCACCCAATCCGACAGGCAGCCAGAACATCACCAGGACAACCCTTGCGATTTCGTGACGTAAGCCAGCTCAACCGTTCAAAACGGGCTATGGCACCGGTTTAAGGCGACGAAGAAGCATGGAATTCGGAACAACATAAAGCCAAGGTTCCAGCGAAACGGCCTCGCCGGAACCGACGCTGACTACCAGTTATTCCGGAAGCGCTGGAATCTCATTTGCCTCGCCACTCCAGTGGTCGCCAATCGACGATGACCATACCTCCTCCCAGCTGCCCCCTGTCGAGGCGCGGCTGTACTCGGTCGAGCGGTTCTCAAAGAAGTTGGCGTGCTCGACAGCGTTCAGCATGTCGTCCAGCCAGGGCAGCGGGTTGCTAGCGACATGGAACAGCTTATTTAAGCCGAGTTGCTGCAGGCGGCGATCGGCGATGTAGCGGATGTAGGCCTTGACCTCGGCGGCGTTGAGGCCTTCCACCGGCCCGAGCTCAAATGCCAAATCGATGAACGAGTCTTCGTGGTCGACGATGGTGGCGCAGGTCTCGTACAGCTCCGCCTTGAGCTGCTCGGTCCAAATCTCGGGATTTTCCTGGACGAACGTGCGGAACAGCCGGATCACCGACAGGCAGTGCAGCGTTTCGTCGCGCACCGACCAGGAGACGATCTGGCCCATTCCCTTCATCTTGTTGAAGCGGGGGAAGTTCAACAGGATCGCGAATGACGCGAACAGCTGGAGTCCCTCGGTGAATGCCCCGAACGCTGCCAAGGTCTTGGCGATCTCATGCTTGCTGTCCACGCGGAACGTCTGCATGTAATCGAATTTGTCCTTCATCTGCTTGTATTTGAGGAAGGCCGTGTATTCGAGCTCGGGCATGCCGATGGTGTCGAGCAGGTGGCTGTAGGCGGCGATGTGGATAGTCTCAATGTTGCTGAACGCCGACAGCATCATTAGCACTTCAGTCGGTTTGAACACCTGGCTGTAGTGCTTCATATAGCAGTTGTTCACCTCGACATCTGCCTGGGTGAAGAACCGGAAGATCTGCGTGAGCAGGTTGCGCTCGGGCTCGCCGAGGTTGCGATGCCAGTCCTTCACGTCATCGGCAAGCGGAACCTCTTCCGGCAGCCAGTGCACCCGCTGCTGGGTCAGCCACGCCTCATATGCCCACGGATAGCGGAACGGCTTATAAACCGGGTTCTCGGTCAGCAGGTCCATACGGGGGCGAGGGCTGGGGTGGGAGGCGGGCGCGATTGAGCCATCCATGCGAGATCTATCCTTTGATAGCAGGGGTTCGGAACGCGACGCCTACTGGCAGGCGAGGCATTCCTCGTAGCTGGTTGCCGGCGCCGCAGCGGCGGCCGTCGCCATCTCGGCCGGGCGCACGACCTTCTCGCTGACGTTGTCGGCTCGCTGAATGGACAGGCTGCGGCAATAGTACAGCGACTTCACGCCGCGCTTCCACGCGAGCATGTGGATTTGGTGCAGATCGCGCTTATGCACGTTGGCTGGCAGGAAGATGTTCACCGACTGGCTTTGGCAAATATATGGCGTGCGGTCGGCCGCGTGCTCGACCACCCAGCGCTGGTCGAGTTCGAAGGCGGTTTTGTACACCGCCTTCTCCTGCTCCGTCAGGAAATCCAAATGCTGCACGCTGCCCTTGGTGAGCGTGATGGACGACCAGATCTCGTTGGTGTCCCGCCCTTTTGCCGCCAACAATACCTGCAAGTGCCGGTTGCGGACGACAAAGCTGCCCGACAGCGTCTTCTGCAGGAACACGTTGGCTGCGATCGGTTCGATGCCCGGGCTGGCGTTGCCAGCGATGATGGAAATGGACGCGGTGGGCGCGATCGCCATCTTGTTGGAGAACCGCTCCATCACGCCGTACTCCTCGGCATCCGGGCACGGGCCGCGCTCCTCGGCCAGCAGCCGCGACGCCTGGTCGGCCTGAGCGCGAATGTCCTTAAATATCCGCGTATTCCACACCTTCGCAATGACGCTTTCGAACGGCACGTTCAGCGCCTGCAGGAAACTGTGGAAGCCCATCACACCCAGCCCCACCGAACGCTCGCGCATGGCGGCGTATTTCGCACGCGCCATCTCCTCGGGGGCGCGGTCGATGAAATCCTGCAGCACGTTGTCGAGGAAGCGCATCACGTCCTCGATGAACAGCGGGTGGTCTTTCCAGTCGAAATACGTCTCGAGGTTCAGGCTGGACAGGCAACACACGGCGGTGCGCTGCTGGCCGTGCTGGTCGATCCCGGTCGGCAAGGTGATCTCGCTGCACAAATTGGACGTCCGCACCTCCAACCCGGCCAGCTTGTGATGCTCGGGCCGGGCGCGGTTCACGTGGTCGGAGAACACGATATAGGGCTCGCCGGTCTCGATCCGCGCCGTCAGGATACGAATCCACAGCGCCCGTGCGCTGACCTGGCGCACCGGGCTGTGGTCCTTGGGCGACAGCAGCGACCACGGCTCGTCCGCCTCGACCGCGCGCATGAACTGGTCCGACACCTGGATGCCGTGGTGCAGGTTCGGCGCCTTGCGGTTCGGGTCGCCGCCGGTCGGACGGCGGATTTCAACGAATTCCTCGATCTCCGGGTGGCTGATCGGCAGATAGACCGCCGCCGATCCGCGCCGCAGCGAGCCCTGGCTGATGGCCAAGGTCAGGCTGTCCATGACCCGGATGAACGGGATGACGCCGGAGGTCTTGCCGTTCTGGCCGACCTTCTCGCCGATCGAGCGCAAATTGCCCCAGTAGCTGCCGATGCCGCCGCCCTTGGACGCCAGCCAGACGTTCTCGTTCCAGAGGCCGACGATGCCGTCCAGGCTGTCCGACGCCTCGTTCAGGAAGCAGGAGATCGGCAGCCCGCGCTGGGTCCCGCCATTGGACAGGACGGGCGTGGCGGGCATGAACCACATGCGGCTGATGTAGTCGTAGATGCGCTGGGCGTGCCCGGCGTCATCGCCGTAGAAACTGGCGACGCGGGCGAACAAATCCTGGTAGCTCTCGTCCGGCAGGAGGTAGCGGTCGTCGAGCGTCGCCCGGCCGAACTCGGTCAGCAGGCTATTCCGCGACCGGTCCACGCGCACCTGGTGGCGTCCTTGAATCTGCACAGCATCGAGCACGGCGGTGTCTCCTGGGGTCACGACTCCGATGACCGGCATCCTGCGCTTCGGTGCCTGCGATGACAACATGTGGCTTGAGAACGACACCGCACCACAAGATGCAGGGTATGGCTCTTGTATCCTTGGCCGCGAGCCTCATCAGCCAAGGGTGCGATAGACGCCGGACTCCAAAGTTACCAAGGCCGTCAGCACCACCGGGTCGTTGAACGGCAACACTTGCGCCAGGATCAGCCCGGCGACTTTCCGGGCCGGGTCGATCCAGTAATAGGTGTTGGCGAGGCCCGCCCAGGCGAGGCTGTGGGCGCTGCGCCCGGCGGGAACCGCCATGCCGTTGGTGATGAACCCGTAGGTCCATCCCATGCCGATCGCCGCCGGGGTGACGCCAGGCGGCAACAGCGGCAACACGTCGGTCATGCGGATGGTGTCGACGCCGGCGATCTGGTCCTGCGCCATCAGGGCCAGCGTCTCCGGCCGCAGGATCACGTTCTCGCCGGCACGCCCGCCGTTCAGCACCATGGCCAGGAACTTGAGGTAGTCCGGCCCCGTCGAGAACAGGCCGCCGCCGCCGCTTTCGAGTTCCGGCGTGGGTGGCACGACGGCGGGAGCCGGCGTCAACGCGCCATCCGGGCCACGCGCGTGGATGGCTGCGGCGCTATCCGAGCCAGGCTCGAAACCGGTGCTGTCCATGCCGAGCGGGCCGAGCACGTGAGCCTTGAGGTAAGCGCCCAGCGTCTCCCCGCTGACGGCCTCGACGACCTTGCCCGCCCAATCGGTGCTGATGCCGTACTCCCAACGCTCGCCCGGGTCGAACGCCAGCGGCATGTCGAGCGCGGCGTTCAGGCCCGAGCGGATGCTGGGCGCCCCGGTCGCCTCCTGGTAGCGGATGTAGTCGGGGTTCCACATCTCGTAGACGAACCCCGAGGTGTGCGTCAGCAGATGGTGCAACGTCAGGTCGGATCGCGCCGGACGCAGCCGGGGTTGCCCAGCATCGTCAAACCCCTCCAGCACCTGCTTGCCGGCCAGCGCCGGGACCACCTCGCCCAGCGGCTGGTGCAGTCCGACGCGGCCCTGCTCGACGAGTTGCAAGGCGGCGACGGTGGTGATGGCCTTGGTCATGGAGGCGATCCAGAACCGGCTGTCGAGCGTCATCGGCGCCGGGTCGCCGAGGCGGCGGACTCCGAACGCTTCGGCGAACAGCGTGCGCTCGCCGTCGGTCGCCATCGCCACCAGCCCGGCGATCGCGCCATCCCGGCAGAACTGCCCCAGCTCATCCCGCAACTTCGCGTCCATCGCCCGGTCCCTCCCTATGCGGCGGCGAGCCACTCCATCGCCGCGTCCACGCCGCCCCGCCCGTGCGGGACGCCGTTCAGGCGCAAACTCATCTCCAACGCGCCGAGCGTGCCGAGCACCATCGGCTCGTTCAAGTCGCCGAGATGGCCGATCCGCAGCACTTGGCCGCTGAGACGCCCAAGGCCGCCGCCGGTCGAGACGTTGAAGCGGTCCAGCGCCGTCTTGCGCACCACGTCGGCGTCATAACCGTCCGGCATCTGCACGGCCGTGACGGAATCGGACAGCCGGGATGGGTTCAGGCAGAACAGCTCAGGCCCTTCGTTGCCGGCCCAGGTCCGCACCGACCGGCGCACGGCTTCGGCCAGGCGGTGGTGGCGGGCGATGACGGCCTCCAATCCCTCGGTCTCGATCAGTCGAATCGACTCGAGAAGGCCGTAGAACAGCCCGGTCGGGATCGTGCCGAGGAAGCTGCGGAACGAGCGCGTCATCATCACGGTCCAGTCGAAGTAGTGCCGCGGCAGCTTGGCGCGCTCGTGGGCGGCCATGCCCTTCGCCGACACCGCCGTGAAGCTGAATCCCGTCGGCAGCATCAGGCCCTTCTGGCTGCCGCCCACCGCGGCGTCGATGCCCCAATCGTCGAACCGGAACTCCAGCGAGCCGAGGCTGGAGATCGTGTCGACCAGCAGCAGCGCGTCCGAGCCGGCCGCGTCGATCGCCGCGCGCACGGATGGCAGGTCGAGCGCCATGCCGGTCGCGGTCTCGTTGTGGATCGCTAGCACGCCCTTGATCGCCCGGTCGGCGCGGAGGGCTTCGGTGATGGCGCCATATTCGACGCCGCGACGCCAATCGGCTGCAACCGTCCGCGTTTGCAGCCCATGCTTGCGGGCCATCGTGTCCCAGCTCTCGCTGAACCAGCCCGTTTCGACCAGCAGCACGGTGTCGCCGGGCGAGAACAGGTTGACGAGCGTCGCCTCCCACGAGCCGTGGCCGGACGCGGTGTAGAGGAACACCTCGCCGGTGGTCCCGAGCACGCGCTTGAGGCCGGCGACGGCTTGGCCGAACACCTCCACGAACTCCGGGTCCATGAAGTCGATCGTTGGACGGTCCATCGCGCGCAGGATGCTGTCGGGGATGTTGGTCGGGCCGGGGTTGGCGTAAAACTGGCGGCCGGTCTTGCGTGGCATCGTTATTCCCATTCAATCGTGCCGGGTGGCTTGCTGGTGATGTCATAGGTCACGCGGTTGATCCCGCGTACCTCGCCGACGATGCGCCCGGCGACGCGGCTGAGGAAGCCCATGTCGAACGGATAGATGTCGGCGGTCATGCCGTCCGTGCTGGTGACGGCACGCAGGGCGCAGGCGTTCTCGTAGGTGCGGCCGTCGCCCATGACGCCGACCGTGCGGACCGGCAGCAGCACGGCGAACGCCTGCCAGATCGCGTCGTACAGCCCGGCCGCGCGGATCTCCTCCAGGAAGATCGCGTCGGCGTGGCGCAGCGTCTCCAGCCGATCGCGGGTGATCTCGCCGGGGATGCGGATGGCAAGGCCAGGGCCGGGGAAGGGATGGCGGCCGACCAGGGCGGCGGGCAGCCCGAGTTCGCGGCCGAGCACGCGCACCTCGTCCTTGAACAGTTCCCGCAGCGGCTCCACCAATTGCATGCGCATCCGTGCGGGCAGGCCGCCGACGTTGTGGTGGCTTTTGATCGTCACGCTCGGGCCGCCGGTGAAGCTGACGCTCTCGATCACGTCCGGGTACAGGGTGCCCTGGGCCAGGAAGTCGGCGCCGCCGATCCGGGCCGCCTCCTCCTCGAACACGTCGATGAACAGGCGGCCGATAGTCTTGCGCTTGGCTTCGGGGTCGGTGATCCCCGCCAGTTCGCCGAGGAACAGTTCGGCGGCGTCCCGGTGCACGAGGTGGATGTTGAACCGCTCGCGGAAGGTGCGGTCCACTTCCTCCGCCTCGCCCCGGCGCAGCAGGCCGTGATCGACGAAGATGCAGGTCAACTGGTCGCCGACCGCCTCGTGGATCAGCACGGCGGCGACCGCGGAGTCGACCCCGCCGGACAGCCCGCAGATCACGCGGCCGGCGCCGACCTGGGCGCGGATGCGGGCGATCTCGGTGTCGCGGAAGCCCGCCATGGTCCAGTCCCCGGCGAGCCCGGCGACCCCGTGGGTGAAGTTCCGCAGCAGGGCCGCGCCATGCGGGGTGTGCACGACCTCGGGGTGGAACATCAGGCCGTAGAACCGCCGCTCGTCGTCGGCGATGACGGCGTACGGCGCGCCGTCGCTGGTGGCGACCGTGCGGAAGCCCGGGGGCGGGCGGGTAATGTGGTCGCCGTGGCTCATCCACACTTGCTCGCGGCCGCCCTTGTCCCAGGCGCCGTGGAACAGCGCGCAGTCGTCGGTGACGTCCAGCAGGGCGCGGCCGAACTCGCGGTGGCTGGCGCCGGCCACCTCGCCGCCCAGCTGCGCGCACATCGCCATCTGGCCGTAGCAGATGCCGAGGACCGGCACGCCAAGCTCGAACACCAGTTGCGGCGCGCGCGGGGATGCAGCGTCGGGCACGCTGGCCGGGCCGCCCGACAGGATGAACGCGCGGGCGCCCCAGCCGGCAATGCGGGCCGGGTCGGCGTTGTAAGGCCAGATTTCGCAGTAGACCCCGCTCTCGCGCAGGCGCCGGGCGATCAGCTGCGTCACCTGGCTGCCGAAATCCAGGATGAGCACGCGGTCGGAGTGCAAGGTGTCGGCGGTCATGGAGCCTTGCAGCACGCTACGGGAACGGGGGCAAGTTCAGGCTTCGGGTGCATGGCCGATGACGGCCCATAGCGGATCGCCGTCGTCCGGCAGCATCTCGCCGGTGTCGATCTGCGCGAACCCGGCGCGGGTCATGTACAGGGCCACGAGTTGTTGCTGCTCCAGGCCGTCCAGGGCTTGCCAGATCGCGACGGCCTTGGTCGGGAAGCAGCGGTTGGAGAACGTCACGACGAACGGTGCGCCGGGCCGGAGCACCCGCTTCACCTCCCGGAACACGGCGACCGGCTGCTGCAGGTACTGCACGGACACGCATAGGCAGGCGCCGTCGAACGCGGCGGTTTCCAGTGGCAGGATGGCATTGGCGTTGAGATCCTGGATGAACCAGTCATCCAGGCGCGGGTTGGCGTCCAATTCCGTGGCGTTCATGCCATGCCCGGTCACGTGGCCGAACTGCATCTCGGAGGGAAGATGGCTGATCCAACTGCCCATCAGGTCCAGCACCTCGCCCCCGGCCGGCAGCGTTTCGCGATATAGCTGCGTGACAGCGGCGATTGCGCCGTCGTCGATGTGGGCGACCAGGCGGGGCGCCGCGTAGAACTCGGGATCCGGCGCAGGGTCGGCCTTGGTGAAGGCGCGTGCGGGGAAGCCAGCTATGTCGTCCATGCCCTAGCAAGTATGGCGGCGCGCCCGACATTAAAGTCATGCCGAACTTTCGTCCTTGGGTGCCAAAACGCGTGCTGGCAACCCCGTCCGCGCTGGCCTGGCCGTATGGCGCGGCAATCGTATCCCGCGCAGCGGCGCTCGGCGCCGAGGTGGTGCGGCTGAAGGCCGACCGGCTGAACGGCCTTCCTGACGCGTATCGCGACGCCAAGACGACCATGGCGGTGGTGACGGCATCGCCCAGCCGGCGGCGGCTGCAGCCGATCCCGCCCAGCGCCGACTGGCGGTTCGACCTCGCCGAGGGATGCCCGGCGCATTGCCAGTACTGCTACCTCGCCGGGTCGCTGGCGGGACCGCCGATCATCCGGGCGTATGCGAACCTGCCGGAAATACTGGCGGAATTGCCGGAAGCGGTCGGGCAGGGCAGCGTCACGTCGCTGTCGGCGGACCGGGCGGGCGAGGGCACCACGTTCGAGTGCTCGTGCTACACCGACCCGCTGTCGATCGAGCACCTGACGGGCGGGCTGGCCGCCTGCATCTCGCATTTCGGCGACTGGGACGCCGCGGTGCAACTTCGGTTCACCACCAAGTTCGACGCGGTGGACTCCCTGCTCGGCTTGGCGCATCGGGGCCGCACGCGCATCCGCTTTTCATTGAATGCCGCGGCGGCCGAGCGGCTGGAGGGTGGCGCGCCGCGCATGCCGGCGCGGCTGGGCGCCCTGCGGAAAGTGGCGCTGGCCGGCTATCCGGTGGGGCTGACGATCGCGCCGATCCTGCCGGTGCCGGACTGGCAGGCCGAGTACGACCGGCTCATGGCCGGTGTCGCGGACGCGCTCGACGGCATCCCCGGCGTGGACCTGACGGCCGAGCTGATCACGCACCGGTTCACGCCCAAGTCGAAGGAGGTGCTGCAGGGCTGGTATCCCGGCAGCAAGCTCGACATGGACGAGGCGGCGCGGACCCGCAAGATGACCAAATTCGGGTCGACCAAGTGGGTATTCCCAAAGGACCAGATGGCGGAGATGCGCGGCACGGTCGAGGCGTCGCTGGCGAAACGGCTGCCGGCGGCGCGGGCGCTGTATTGGACGTAGCGGGTGTCAGGGCGCCGGGGAGGCAGCGATAAGCTTCTCGATCGGGTCCCAGATATAAGCCGTCTGCGGCACTGCCGTCCCGGAGATCGACGTGCGTGATTCGGCGCACGGGCGGCCGTCCAGGCGCTGGTAGAACCAGCGGCTCGGGTTGTCGCGCAGCACCCACAGGAACGCCGTCCGGCAACCGGACGCGGCGAGGTGGGCGGCACCGGTGCGGATCAAGCGGCGGCCCACGCCCCGTTCGCGCCAGTCATCCAACACGTACAGCGTTTCGATCTCGCCCTCGGCGAGGGTGCTGCCGGAGCGTCCGACCGTGGTGTAGCCGACCAGCCGTGGCCCGGCGCCGCCCGGGACATCCTGGCCCGAGGCGATTGCGACATAGACGCCGCCGCCTTCACGGATTTGCCGGTCGTAGTAGGCGGCCTGGCGGGACACGGACAAGCGGGCCAGGTAGTCCTCGGGCAAGATGCCGGGGTAGGCGCTGCGCCAGGCTGCCACGTGCACGGCGCCGATCAGCGGCGCATCGGCCGGACGGGCGCGCCGGACGGCGATCATGCCGAACGCTCCAGAACCGCGGCGAAGAAGCCGTCCGTTGCGTGTTGCCGCGGGGTCAGCGTGAGATACGGCCCCGCGCCGGGCAGCGGCGTCGGCAGCGTCCAAGCCCGTTCCAGCGGGACGACGCCGAAAGCAGGGTGCCGTGCAAGGAAAGCGTCCACCTGAGCCTCATTCTCCTCTGCCAGTATCGAGCACGTGGCGAACACCAAGCGCCCGCCCGCACGTACCAGCCGGGACGCATCGTCTAGGATCATCGCCTGCTTGGGAAGCAATTCGTTAAGGTCGACCGGCCGCAGCCGTGACCGGGCGTCCGGGTTGCGCCGCCACGTTCCGGTGCCGGTACAGGGCGCATCCACTAGCACACGGTCGAAAGTTTCGGCGCGGCGCTTGATCCATTTGTCGCCGGGCTCGATCAGGTGGCGCTCGACATTGTGAACGCCGGCGCGGCGCAGGCGGCGGACGGCACCCTCCAAACGTTTGTCGTGCACGTCGCAGGCGACGACGTGGCCGCGGTTGCCCATCGCCATCGCGAGCGCGAGCGTCTTGCCGCCCGCGCCGGCGCACCAGTCTGCGACCCGCATCTCCGGCCCGGCGCCGACCAGGGCCGCGACGATCTGGCTGCTCTCGTCCTGAATTTCCACCAGCCCCGACTGGAACGCCGCCCCGGTGCTGACCGGGCGGCGTCCCTCGATGCGCAGGCCCCAGGGCGAGATCGGGGTCGGCGCGGTCGCGATCCCTTCGGCCGCCAGCGCTGCTGCCGCGTCTTCCCGGGTGCCTTTCAGCAGGTTCACCCGGATGTCGAGCGGCGCCGGGCGGTCCATGGCTGCCATCTCGGCGTCGAGCGCGTCGCCCCAGCGGGCGAGCAAATGCGGCATGAGCCAGTCCGGCGCCTCGATCCGGATGGCCTGCGGCATCTCGGGGTGGTCGAGCGTGTGGCCCTCCAGGGCGTGCGCGGCGGCGGCTTCGTCCTGCAGCAACGGCGCGGCGCCGAACTGCCCGCCCGAGTACGATTGCGCGACGCCCGACGCGGTCCACCCCTCCAGCAGCAGCGACGCCGCGACCAGCATCCGGGCCGTCGGCGCGGTGCCGGCGCGGTCGAGCCACCACGCCAGCCGCCGCCGGGTCCGCAGCACGCGCCAGGTCCGGTCGGACACCGCCCGGCGGTCGCCGGAGCCGATGAACCGGCGCGCGCGAAAGAAGTCGTTGGCGACCGCGTCGGCCGGGCGGCGCGGAAAAGCGTCGATTTCGGTGAGCAGTTCGATGGCGGCGGCGAGCCGCGCGGCAGGCGTCACGCCAGCAGGTCGGGCAGGGACGACAGGCCATCGATGACCGTGACTAGGCCGGCCAAGCCGTACTCCTCCGGCTGATGCGTCCGGTTCACCCAGAACACCCGGAAGCCGAAATGGTGCGCGCCGAACGCGTCCCATGCGTTGGACGACAGGAACGCCATCTCGTCCGCGGGCAGGCCGAAGCGCTCGGTTGCCATTCGGTAAACGCGGCCATCCGGCTTGAACACGCCCACGTCGTCGATGCTGAGCACCGCGTCGAGCAACCCATCCAGCGAGGCCGCGCGCACGCCATCTTCGAGCATCCGTCGCTCACCGTTCGACAGGATCGCGCGCTTCTTGCCGCGCAGGCGCTCCAGCGTCGGCGTCACGTCGGGGTAGGCGGCGAGCGTGCGATAGGCCTGCTCCACCTCGTCCAACAGCGCGCGGTTCGTGATGCCATGCTGGGCGGCGGCAAAGTCCAGCGCCTCGCGCGTCAGCCGGGCGAAGTCGCGATGCTGCCCGGCCAGCGTGCGGACCCAGCTGTATTCCAACTGCTTCACCCGCCAGGTCTGGCTGATCGCCCGCCACTCCGGGCCGAGCCGGGGCGCGTGCCGCTCCATCGCCGAGTGCACGTCGAGCAGCGTGCCGTAGGCGTCGAAGATGACGGCGCGAATCATCCTTCCTGCCGGTAGTTCGGGGCCTCACGGGTGATCGCCACGTCATGCACGTGGCTCTCGCGCAGCCCGGCGCCGGTGATGCGGCGGAACCGCGTCTTGGCCTGCAACTCGGCGATGGTCGCGCTGCCGGTGTAGCCCATGCCCGCCCGCAGCCCGCCGGCGAGCTGGTGGATCACGCCGCTGACGGGACCCTTGTAGCCGACCCGGCCCTCGACGCCCTCCGGCACCAATTTAAGCGCGTCCTTGATCTCCTGCTGGAAATACCGGTCGGCCGAGCCGCGGGCCATCGCGCCGATGCTGCCCATGCCGCGGTAGGATTTGTAGCTGCGGCCCTGGTACAGGAATACCTCGCCGGGCGCCTCGTCGGTGCCGGCGAGCAGGCTGCCGATCATCACCGAGTCGGCGCCGGCGCCGATCGCCTTCACCACGTCGCCGCTGGTCCGCACGCCGCCATCCGCGATCGCCGGCACGTCGCGCGCACGGCACGCCGCGGCCGTCTCCATCACGGCGGAGAATTGCGGCACGCCGACGCCCGCCACCACGCGGGTGGTGCAGATGCTGCCGGGGCCGATGCCGATCTTGACCGCGTCCGCCCCTGCGTCGATCAGTGCGATTGCGCCCTCCGGGGTCGCCACGTTGCCCGCCACGACCTGCACGCTGTTGGACATCTGCTTGATCCGCTCCACCGCGGCCATCACGCCGGCCGAATGCCCGTGCGCGGTGTCGACCACGATCACGTCCACCTCCGCGTCGATCAGCGCCCGCGCCCGCGCCGCGCCGTCGTCGCCCACGCCGGTCGCGGCGGCCACGCGCAGGCGGCCCAACTCGTCCTTGTTGGCCAGCGGATGCGCCTGCGCCTTGTCCATGTCCTTGACCGTGATCAGGCCCACGCAGCGGTAGGCGTCGTCGACCACCACCAGCTTCTCGATGCGGTGGCGGTGCAGCAGCCGGCGCGCCTCCTCGGGGCCCACGTCGAAGGTGACGGTGATCAGCCCCTCGCGGGTCATCAGTTCGTACACCTTCACGTCGGGGTCGGTGGCGAAGCGCACGTCGCGGTTGGTCAGGATGCCGACCAGCCGGCCGGTGTGCCGCTCCACGACGGGAATGCCGCTGATGCGGTGCAAGGTCATCAGCGCGCGGGCGTCCGCCAGCGTCTGGTCAGGATGGATGGTCAGCGGGTTGACCACCATCCCCGACTCGAACTTCTTGACCCGGCGCACCTGTGCCGCCTGCTCCTCAATGTCAAGGTTCTTGTGGATCACTCCGATGCCGCCGAGCTGGGCCATCGCGATCGCCATGGCGCCTTCGGTCACGGTGTCCATCGCCGACGATATCAGCGGGACGTTCAGCGAGATCGTGCGTGTCAGCCGGGTGCGCGTGTTGGCCTGGTTGGGCAGGACCTGAGAGTACGACGGCACGATCAGCACGTCGTCGAACGCCAGCGCCTCCTGGACGCGCGGCTCGAACTGAGTGGGAGTGTCGGTGTCGGGGGCCATGGCGGGACCTTTGTGCGAGGGAACCAGTCCGGTCCCGTGCCTTGGCGCGTCCACATAGGCCGAGGCTCGGGACTCCGCAAGCGGCGACGCGGATTGGTGGTGTTTCAGATTGAATGTCAGCTGATGGTGGGGAGCGGATAGTCAGCTTACGGCAATAGCTCGCTTTAAGTAAACGGAGTTGAAGCCACGGGC
>JAABUX010005304.1_pt1 | contig 15868 bp, 13 predicted proteins | sample 5561851 | NCBI WGS metagenome assembly JAABUX01 (sample SAMN10711883, study PRJNA513361) | rock metagenome | isolation source: Antarctica rocks | place: Antarctica: Victoria Land, Richard Nunatak red sandstone | collected 2016-01-03 | reverse complement strand
GTCCCGGACACCAACCACCGAGCGATTGTCAGGATGTGACGCAACCAATAAGGATCGAAACTCACTGATCCGTTGCCGGCGCCAGGAGTCGAGCGTCGAACCAGCGGTTCCCTCGATCAACCTTAGGTCAAATTTGACCATAATGCGGGCAACTTCCCCATTATTTACTAAGTTCCACCCGGAATCTTGATCAATAACCCGCAAGTCCTGGACCCCGCTGGCTCAATTCACCCCGCCCGGGGCCGGTTGGCGGAGGAGCTTCCGGACCAGGGCCGCGAGGTCCCCCCGCCCCGTCGCCGTGCCGGCATAGCCGGCGATGTAAGCCAGGCAGCCGATGGTGAGGTGCGTGAGGAACGGACCCACCCGCCCCACAACCGTCGATGAGGCCGGGTCGGGCGACAGGACTAGGCGGAACAGCCAACACGCCGCCACCAAGGCCAGCCCGCCAATGATCGGCCCGCTCAGGGTCCGAGTCAGAAACGTCTTGTAGCGGATTTCGAGCCGAGGGAAGAGGAACAAGGCGGGGATGAGCAGGTTCGTGATCAAGGTCGTCAAGACCGTCCCCCAGATCACCCCCGCCACTCCGATCCGCCGCGTCAAAAGGTAGCTGAGCGGCAAGTTGACCATCGACCCGGCCAGCGACACCAGGGCGATCACCCGGATGTACCCCATCCCGATCGCCATCTGCGTGATCGCCGACAAGACCAGCGGCAAGGTCGCCACCAGGAAAAGCTGCTGCAGCCCGGCGTACGGGACGAACGCTTCGCCGACCCAGAGCCGCAAGAAGGGCGCCGCGTAGATCCCGGCCAGGAGCGTGGGCGGGACCAAAAGCCCGACCAGAAAACGAGTTCCGTCGTACTTGATCCGCTCCAGGCCGAGCTTGTCTCCCCCCACGGCCATGCTCACCACGGCGGGCATCACCAGGTACGCCAGCGTCCAGCCAGTCTGGCGGATGTGGAAGAACGGCTTGCTGATGTTGTCATACACGGTGATCCACGGAAAATTATCGCCGCTGAGTGCGAAGCCGAGAACGAGTTTATCGACCTTGTCGGCCAGGACGACGCTCCACTGCAAGAGCGCCATGTACAGGCTGATGTGCATCATCGCCGCGAAGTCCGAGCGACGGGCACCACCGAAGTGGGGGATGTGTCCAAGTTCCCGGATCATCACATACAGCGACGGGCCGAGCGACAGGCCGATCTGGATCGCGATCTGGACGACCACGACCGTCAGGAACGGGGCGCTGCTCCGGTAGCCGAGCCAGAGCGCGATGAAGCGCAAGACCACGATCGCCAGTTCCAAGCGGGGGATCAACTCATACCGCCGGGCGGCTTGCAGCACCGCGCTGACGACGGCGGAGATCCCAAAGAACGGCGTGGTCAAGATCTGGACCCAGAACAAGCCGATCACCAGCGGGTTGCCCTGGTACTTCGCGGGGAGCAAGCCGCCATAAAGGATGGCCGGCAAGATGGCCATCTGGATCGCGGCGACGACGGCATAAAAGCTCATCCCGCAGGCAATGATCCGGTCCACCGCGGCGCGGTCGCCCCGGGTCCAGGCGTCGACCATCTGCTTCTGGAGTGCGGAACTCATCCCGAACTCAAGGACGACCTGGATGAAGCCAAACCCCCAGGCGAACCCGTAAGCGTCGTACCGGACAAAACCAATATACTTCTGGGTGAGCGGAATGCTCCAGAGCGCGATGATGACCGAAACCGGCGTCTTGAGCGCGAACCAGAACGTCCCGCGGAGCAAGCGGCTCAGGGTCGGCTGGGCCGCCGCGGAGTTGATCGTGGCCGAGGACATCGAGAATCCCTTCCCCCTCCAGGCTCGCTCCTCGCCCGGCTCGTTCGCCCGTGGCTCGACACCCGGGCGGCTTGGCGACGATCATACACCCAGGCGAGACCCTTTGGGTAGACAGTGCCCTCGGGGGGACGAACAGGAGAGGGAACCGACGATCAGATGTCGCCCACGGCGCGCTTCAAACGGAAGAAGGCGAGGTTCTCGTCGTAGACGGCGTTGTAAAAACCGTTGAGCGACTGGACCCGCCGGTTCTCGGCGTCGAGGACTTCGGTGTACGTCGACAACTGCTGGCGGTAGCGATCGGTGATGACCTTGACGTTCTCATCGGCTTGACTCACCGCGAACCGGGCGATCGGGACACGCTGCCGGGCGGTTTGCACGTCGAGCCACCGGGTCCGGACTTGCAAGGCCACGTCGGCGGCGAGGTCGGCGCGTTGCTTGGACAGCGAGCGTTCCTGGGCCTTGAGTGAGTTGGTCTGGCGCCGGGTCCGGCCCGAGTCGGTGAGCGTCCAGTCGATGAAGGCACTGATGTAGCCGTTCCCCTGGGGGCCAAAGTTCTCGGGTCCCAGGAAAATGAAGCCACCGTTGACTGAGACCTGGGGCTTCAAGGTCGCCTTGGTCGCGAGGGCCTGAGCATTGAGCGACCGGGCCTGCTCGCCGAGGTTGGCCAGCTCGGGGCGGATCTTGATCGCCTGCGCCGTCAGTTCGCGGGCCTCGGTGTCGTTCATCCCGGCGAACTCCCCTCGGTTCCGGACCGCCTGGGCCGCCAGGTCTTCCCAGTTCGAGTCGGTCGGAAACTGGCTGATCTCGTCGAGCGGAGCATAAGCGTCCAGCGGACGGCAGAGGTAACGGTTGTACGTCGCGTACGCCGACTCCACGGCGGTTCGGTTCGTGATCTCGGTCAGTTGGGCGTTGGCCAGCGAGACCTGGGCCGCCAGGTCATCGCTCCGGATGGCGAGTTGCTGGTTCAGCCGGTTCCGGGTGTCCCGGGCGAACGAAGTTAACTGCTCGACGTTGCTCCGGGCGGTTTCCAAATTCTTCTGGGCCCTCAGGACGCCGATGTACGCCTCGGCGACGGTCAGCTTGAGGTCGATCGCCGTCCGGGTTTCCACCGTCCGCTGAGCGTTGAGCTGGTACTGCGCCGAGTTCCGCGTCTGGACCAACTTCCCGCCGGTGTAGAGGGGGAACGAGGCGTTGGTCAGCGAGATCGGCAGGAAGTGCTGGTTCGGCCCGGCGATGAAAACCCGGGTGTTCAGGCCCAAGGCGGCCCCCGCCCCGCCGCTGGTGGTCCCACCCGTTGTTCCCTTGGTCCCGCCGGATGTCCCGGTCGTCCCGCCGGTCGTGCCTTGCCCATTGACCGGGCTGGCTTTGGTGGTGGGAGAGGCGGCCAGCGCGGAAGCGATGGTGTACGACCGGACGGTCACATAGCGGGCCGATTCGGCGGCCTTGACGTCGAACGCGGCGGCGACCGAGGCTTCCTTCTGGGCTTGCAAGCCTTGATTCACGGCCAGGGCGATGTTCCAGGCTTGCGTCAGGTCCTCGGCTCGGGCCGGCGCCACCACCATCGCGGCCGTCGAGATGAGCGCTACGAGTCGAAACGACCTGGCGCGCTTTCCCCTGAGATCATGGATCATGGATCGGTCCCATCCTGCGACCGTGGCGCGTAGGCGGCGATTCGCTCCCGTCAAGGAGCGACGCCGACGTCATGGTGCGTCTACCCGCACCCGGAGCTTCATGGAGCCGAATCCGTCCGGCCTCACTTTTCCAATTTCGTCCGGCGCGAACGGGTCGAACGAGCGGAAACCAGGAGGCGCGAGCCGACGCCGCCGGCGCGATCGCCCGAAACCTCACAGCCGTCACCAGCCAACCAGCCTGGGACAACGGGTCAGCGCGGGGCGGCCTTTTTGGCGGAGGCGTCACCGGGACGGACCGGGTTGGGGATGACCTTGATCTCGGAGTAGCGGATCGGGTCGAGGAGGTAGCGCCCTTCCCACTCGTCGGCCTTGGCCTTGATCGTCCCGTCGAGGAACTTGACCATCGACCCGGTCAGGTTCGGCTCCAGGCGGAGGAGCTGGTAGGCATGGAGCGCCGAGGGAAAGGTTTCCACCTGGTTGAGCCGGTGCCGCTTGATGATCGGCTTGATCGCGTCGACCAGTTCGAACGAGGGGACGTCGCGCTCGCCGACCATGAGGGCCAGCGGGACCCGAGGCGCCAGCGTGGTCAAGTTGGGTGCAGCGTGCAGCCCTTGGCTCGCGGCGTCCGCCATCGGCGAGATCACGACCAAGGCCCCCAGGTCGCCGGCGCGCCCCTCCGACGAGACTCCGCCCCCGCCGGCCGCCCAGGCGGCGGCGATATTGCCCCCTTCCCCCAGCCCGATCACGCCGAGCTTGGCCAGGTTCAACTCCCCCCGGTTGTGCCGGTCCAGCAGCGCCAGGTACGCCAGCTCGACGTCGCCGGGGGTGGCCAACCAGTCGCGGGGGTTCAAGTTCCGCCGGGGGTTCCCGCCGTGGCCGTGAAGGTCGATCGCCATCACGGCGTACCCCCCCTTCTGCAAGCTTTCGGCCAGCGACTCCCCCTTGAGGTCGGCCAGCGACTCCTCGAAGTCCTTGATCGAGTGGTCGCGCTCGTGGATCAAGATCACCGCCGGAGCGGCGTTGGCGAGCTTCGACGGATAATACGCCGCTGACAACGTGTCACTATTGCCCGCCCCGACCTTGTACCGGTAGTGGTATGTCCCGAGGTCGGGCAACGGGCCGTTCGGGTCGATCCCCGCGTTGGCGTTCGGGTTGGCACCGGCACCAGCGGCGTTGGCGTTGGGGTCGGCCAGGGGGTCGACGGCGGCCTTGCGAGTCCCCTTGCCCGGCTCCCGGGCCGGAGCCTTGAGCCGGAGCGGAACTCGCTTCGACTTCCCCTTGGTCTCCTTATTGGAAGCGGGCACCACCGCGTCGGCGCCGCCACCGGGCACCGGCGCCGGGTTCTGCCCCTCGGCGACCCAGGCCCCGGCGAGGACCGTCGTCACCATCGCGACCGCCAGCCCGGCCGCCTTGATCCCCTCGCCTCTTCGCCGTCCCCGCATCCGAACCCCCTTTGTGGGGCGACGCCCCCTGCCCCGCCGGATTAATTCCCGTTTGACCCTTCCATCGTAAGTCACCACGCCGACGCGAGCAAGCGAGTCAGAGGCTCGCGCGGTCGGGTATCGGTTTCCAGGATCAGTAAGCGGACGAGTCGATCGCCTCGCCTCCCGACCGGGTTCCTAAAGCTTGCCAGACTCCAGGCTTCGGGACATTTTCCCACCATCCCCCCGTCGTCTTATAAGCACCGACGGGATAGCCCGTCAGAGGATTAGTCGGCCACGATTGGATCGTGTCCTTGATGAACCGAACCGAGCCGTCGCCCATCAAGCCGTTGAGCCCGCCCGGGTGCAAGCTTGAGGCACCGTGGAGTCGCGCCCACCAAGTCGAGACGCTCCCATCCTTCCAGTAGTTGGGAGGATAAAAAGTGGACAATATTGTGCGACCCCAATTCCCCTCGGTCCAAAGGCCGTAGCGTTGAAACAAGGTGGGATCGAAGTCGTCCAAGTCATGAAATGTGGTGACCGCTTTCTCGGCGACGAAGAGGGTGTTGCTCAGCCCGTCGCTGATCGAAGCGGCACCAATCGGGGCGGTATCGCCGATGCTTCCATTCGCTTGGGCGGTGAGTTGCCGGGCGGGAGGACAGTGCAATCGGGAAGTGAGTGCATCCACATCAAACGAGCCAAAACAGCCAGAATAACTCGTGGCGACGAATTGGAGCGGCTGGCTCGCGTCGGCGAGGCGATAGAACGAGAACACCGACAGGTCCATCGGGCGTGCCCGGCCCGCCTCGGGGTCGCTCGGGCAGGCGTAAGTCGCCACGGCGACGGCCCGAATCGTGCTGTTCTCACGTCCGTTGATCGTAACACTTTGATTGATGTGGTTGTACAAGGTAGACTGGTCCATCTGCGGCAGGATCATGACTAAGAAGCTCTTATCAATCAACCAAGCCGTGCAGGGCGGCTTGCCGCCATCATACCGCGGGTCGTACGTCGCGATTCGCCCAACTGGAAAGCTCCCGAATCCATCATGGTAGTTGTGCAACGCGATCCCGATCTGCCGCAAATTGGCCGAGCATTGGGCGCGGCGGGCCGCTTCCCGAGCGGACTGCACCGCCGGCAAGAGCAGCGCCAACAACAAGGCCACGACACCGATGACGACCAACAACTCAATCAAAGTGAACCCGCGAGGACAAGCGAACCGACGAGGTTTCGAATAGTCATTCATGGGTCTTCGAGTCCTCGGAGGCTTCGTTTTGGGTAGAAATACCACGGTTTTCGCGATCCGCCCCAGCCTCAAACCGTCGACGATCGCCGCCGAGCCGTGCGGAACCGAAACCAAGCCACAAGCCCGATGGCGACCACACCCAGCCCAGCAAGGACGTAAGGTAGGAACGACGTCCAGCCCCGCCAAACTCGATTCGGCGTCGAAGATGGCAACGGAACGGTTCGCTCGACCAATGCATGGTCGGACCCGATCGAACCGACAATGATCTCCCGCCCCAACGTATCGTCGACCACCTGATAGCCGGGCGTGAGCTTGAGGCCCGCTAGTGTGAAGGTTTCGGGCGGGATCATCCCATTGACCATCTCCCAGTCAAATGACAATTCGTAGCGTTGGATTGAAGGTGCATCACCCATATCAACAACGCGCGCGGTCTTAGGCACCCAGACGCCAGCGATCTCAACCCAGGTCGTCTCGCTCTCCAAATTCGGTTCGGGCCAATAATCCGCAGGCATGGAACTAACACGAATCCGCAATTCCATCCGGATGGGAGAAAACCCGGAATTCTGATCAAACCACAAAACTCGTCGTAGTGTACGCCGAGACTCTTCGGGAAATGTTTTGGTTACTTTCCAGATGCCGCGACCCTCCTCGACGACTTCCTCCGGTTTTTCCCTCTCTAAGTACTCGAGTGTTTTTTCATAAGGCGTCGCCGGAAAACTGCTCAAGTCGTTCCAGTAGAAAAAGCCAAATCCGCGCACGTCCAACGGCTTGACATCGTTTTCAACTCCTGGAATCAAGCTGCCGATTCGCACTTGGAAGGACCCATCAGTATTGGAGATGTGGCGATCTTGGAGTCGGATCATTCGACCGCCCCTCATCTTCATTGTCCAGGATGACCGCTTATCCAATCCTGGTGGGGAGACCCTCCCCTGACGGATCGGCTCGGTCCGATCGAATCGAAACTTGTTGGTATCGAAATCAAACGCTGAAAAGATTGTTAGCGGTCCGTCGAGGCGGCCCACATCGAGACTTTCAGAAACGAACCGGCCACTTGCGCGGTACATCCCTGTACGTAAGCGCTGCCTCTGGTCGTCCATTCCTTTGATAAGGAATTCATATTGTTTCGCGATGTCGCGAGGAGAGTCGGAAATGCGTGGTTGATCCACCATGACAAAAAAGATTTGAATCAATAGATTTGTAAGCATCTCGTTATTCCTCAACAGTCGGATCAAGGTTGGGTGTAATCAATGATGGAGTTTTGCGAATGCAAAATGTTGTAAGCCACTCGTAAGAATGACTTACAATGTGGTGACGGATGATTACTGGCAGGCGGCCAGGCGACTCCCCGGTGGGCAAGGGGGCACTGGGCAAGGATCGTTCGGCTTCGGAACCGATTGCAGGACGGTGCTTGCAGGGTCCGGGTCGGGGGTTGCCACCGCATTAGCGCCTGTGGAACACATCTGCACCCCATTACCGCCTTGGACGGCCTTGCAGGTGCCGTTGCAGGGCGTAAGCTGGAAGCAGTTGAAGGTGCTTTGGTCGCACGCGTTGCTCCCCGAAGCCGCAGGTGCGCACAGCGGATAAGATCCTTGTGAAATCTTCTGAGAAGCTTTGAAGTAGAGACAGCCGTAGCCAGCGTAGCTGCCGTCCTTATTGTACAAATCACCGCACGGGTTGGTATTGCAGGCAGTGGTCCCCTTCGGACATTGTCCGCTAGGGTTGGCAGGTCCAACGCAACTATTGGCCTGCCCACCACGGATGGCCTTCATGTCACCTAGGCCGAGTGACCTGACGCTCGACTCGGCTCGGTAGGCGATTGTCGCCACCACGAGCCACACGCAGATGGGGATGCCGAAGCGGAACTTCATGGCTAAACTCCTTCCATCGAAATCGGTTCGTCCTAATGAGGCGAAACGCTCGCCCCGAGGCGTGACCCGAACGACCGCCTCGCCGCCACGCGAACCAACAGGTGAGCGAGGATCACCCCCCCGCAGGCCAAACCAGCGATTTGGAACAGCTTGGAAGCCGCCACATGGTCCGCGACCATGACCGCCTCCGGGATCGGCTCGGGCGACGTAAGCAGAGCCACGCCCGCGAAGCCGCGTGTGATTTCGTTCCATCGACCCCGTCGCCACCCTTCAACCCCGGCCCAGATCAGGTCGTCCGATCCTGATTCGGCCTCGGGCGAAGTAACAACGTAATGTCCGCTCGGCGGATTGCCCTCGTCGGTGAAGAGGACAGCCGGATGGGGCCAGGTCAACCGACGGTCCGGCGCGAACCGAACCGCCTTGGTATAAATTCCTCGAACGTTCAAGCTCCGCTCGATCCGGTCCAGCGACGCCCCCGCCTCCAGGTCCGGCCACTGGATCTCTTTGACCAACTCGATCAGGTCGACCTCTTGGCCGTAGCTCCGGAGGATGAACTTGACGCAGCGCGGGCCGCAAACCATATCCGAATCGGCGCGGAGCTTGGTTGCGGGAACATCGGCCCACGCCACGGCGGTTGGCCCGACCAGCGAGAGACCCAAGATCAACGCGTGGCGAAGGTTGAACGTCATGGGTTCACCGCCGCGATCACGGGGATGGAGATCGGCGGCAGCGCCGGATCGGGGAACGTGAGTTCGATGGTGCCGTTGATGTCCTTCAAGTCGGTTGCGGCCGGCGTCATCGTCGCCGCGATTTCCAGCCGCGTACTCGATGACCGGGAGCTGTGAATCGCCAATTGGCCACCCAGGTCATGCTTGATCTGGATGTCGCTAGGCTGCAAACCAGGTAGGTCGGCCGAGAGCAAGAGCGACAGCCTACGCTCGACCGACCGACCCCGATCCAGGCTGCCAAAGAACAACCGGCTGGGAATCGGGCGAACCGGGGCGATCAGATCGACCTCGATGGGTACTTTCTTCTGAAAATCCGTCCCCGACTCGGCCACGAGGACCTCAGCCGTGTGCTTCCCCGGTTTCAAGTTGCGGGTTCTAGCGCGAACCACGACGCGCCAAACTTGCTTGACCTCCGGGGAAGTCCCCGCGATGGGCCGAAGCTCGGCTTCGAGCCACGGTTCGGAGCAGCGTGGTTCCTTGAGTTCGATCAGTGAGGTGGAGAAGTTGTGGACCTCGAAGAAGCTCTCGGTCACGTCCTTCCCGACCTGACTGAGCGTGATGGCTTCAGGAAAGAAGCTGATCGGCTGGCGAATGCGGGCCTGAATTTCCAGCCAGAACATCGGCGCGTCGGCTTCGGCGAATTGGACGCCGACCTTCCGTCGATCGTTACCGTTGCTGCGCGGCGCTTTGTATTCGACCTCGACCGTCTCGGTTTTCGACGGCGCGATGACCGGAGCCGAAGTCGAAGCCACGGTGCAACTGCAACTCGGGATCAGCTTGGCGAAAGTCCAAGGTGAATTGGTCGAGTTCGTTACCGAGAAACGATGCCGAGCGACTTGGCCGGGAAGTACCATGCCGAAATCATGCAAATAAAACGTACCAATTTGTTTATCGGGAGTTGGGGGGGGCATTAGCGCCGTCGCTGATTTGACGGTTGGCTGGCTCGGGCCGGTCACTCCGTCGTGACCGCATCCCCCGCTTCCTACCAAGAAGGTCAAACCGAGAAACGAGAGCCTTTGATGACGCATGGCTGGTTGACTCGGAAGGCCGTCTAATGTTGTGTCGAATCTTGAGGCAACTTAATTCCAAAGTAGTCAGATTGCAAATCAAATCCCAAAATTTTCGATTTTCCGCTCGGAGCGCCTTAAGTTCGGCCAGGTGATCCTTCATTTTTGCCTTCAGGATTGGCCGGCTCGATCGGACCAGCCCCTTGACGGCGCGGGGGGTTTGGTCATCCTGATACCTTGCGCCGGGTCGATCCGCCTGACCTGGTTGGCCTGTTCACTCCCAGGAGTCGCCGACAATGCCCGAACCGCGCCCGCACCCGATCCCGTTTGGACCCAACCGCCGATCCTTCCTGCGCCAAGCCCTGGCCGCCGCGACGGTCGGGCCGGTCGCGCTGGGGACTTCGCTCCGGGGGGTGAGCTTCGGGGCCGCCGCCGCGGTCGCCGAAGAGGCGTCGGCGTTCCTGGATGGCTATGTTCAAGGCTTTTTGCCCCTGCTCACCGCGAGCGGCGAAGCGAGCTGGGCCGCCTCCACCGACGTTTCCGAGGCACATACCGCCGCTCAAATCGAGAAAGCCCAGGCGGTCAACGAGTTCGTCGGGTCGCCGCGGGTGATCGACGCGGTGAAGCGCTTTTTGAGCGCTGAGAACAAGCCGAAGCTCGATGATCTGACCGTCCGCCAGCTCGAAAAGGTCCGGCTCCGCGCGGCCGAGGCCCCCGGGACGATCCCCGACGTGGTCAAGGCCCGGACCGAAGCCGAGGCGAAGCAGTCCGCCGCTCAGGACGGGTTCACCTATACTTTGCAGCACCCCGGCAAGCCGGTCGAACATCCGTCGGCCAACGCGCTGGACCGCCTCTTGATCGAGGGGCGCGACCTCGGCGAGCGCCGGCGCGTCTGGGAAACGTCGAAGACCATCGGCGGGCCGCTCCGCGACGGGATCTTGAAGCTCCGAGACCTCCGGAACCAGGTCGCCCGTTCGGTCGGGTTCGACTCGTTCTTCGCCCTCCAGGTCGCCGACTACGGCCAGACCGTCGACCAGATGGTGGCCACCTGCGACGGGATCTTGGGCCAGCTTCGCCCGCTTTACGTTCAACTGCACACCTGGGCCAAGCACACTCTGGCCGCTCGCTATAACGCCCCGGTCCCCGACGGGCCGATCCCCGCGCACTGGCTCACCAACCGCTGGGGGCAAAACTGGCCCGGCCTCGTCGAAGGGGTCGATGCCGACGGCCCGTTCCGAGGCAAGACCCGCGAGTTCATCACCGAGCAGGCCGAGCGGTTTTACGTCTCGATCGGCTTCCCGAAACTTCCCGCCTCGTTTTACGCCAAGTCCGACCTATACCCCGCCGACCCGAGCACGGGCCGGAAGAAGAACAGCCACGCCTCGGCCTGGCACGTCAACCTGCGCCAGGACGTCCGGAGCCTGATGAGCATCGAGCCGGACATGCGCTGGTTCACCACGGCGCACCACGAACTCGGCCACGTTTACTACTTCCTGAGTTACAGTACGCCCCAGGTCCCGATCATGCTCCGGGAAGGAGCCAACCGCGCCTACCACGAGGCGATCGGCGAGTTGGTCGGCCTCGCGGCGAGCCAGCGCCCCTACCTCAAGTCGATCGGCCTCCTCGCCGATGCCGCCGCTCAGGCGGACCCGATCACCTGGCTCCTGGAGTCGGCCTTGGATCGATCCTCGGTCGTCTTCCTGCCGTTCGCCGCCGGGGTGATGACCCACTTCGAGCGCGACTTCTACTCGGGCGCGATCCCCGACGACGGCCTGAACGCCGCCTGGTGGAAGCTGGCTCACCAGCATCAAGGGATGGCCCCGCCCACCGACCGCGGCGAGATCGGCTGCGACGCCGCCACCAAGACCCACATCAACGACGACCCCGCGCAGTATTACGACTACGCCATCGCGACCGTCCTGAAATTCCAGCTCCACGACCACATCACCCGCGAGATCCTCAAGCAAGACCCCCGCGACTGCAACTACTACGGCAACCCCGCTGTCGGCAAGTTCCTTCGCGACATCCTCGCCCTGGGAGCGACACGAGACTGGGACGCCGTCCTCAAGGAAGCCACCGGCCAGTCACTCTCGGCCGGGCCGATGCTGACCTACTTCGCCCCGCTGCTGACCTGGCTCGAACAGCGGAACGCCGGACGCAAGGTGGGCTGGTCTTGAAGTCGAACCCGTCCGGCCCGGCCCGGCCCGACCCGGGAGTGAACCTCCCCGGTCGGGCTGACGGACGGCAAGGGTCAGGTCTCAGCCAACTGTGGGGGTATAGGTGGTCGCCCTCGGGTTGGCGCGGAGCGTCTGAGCGCCCGTGAGGTGCGTCTGGTCGAAGGTAAGCGTTTCCTGGGCGTAAGCCTTGACCCGGGCGTTCGAGGTCGAGGCGACCAACTGCTGGTCGTTGGCCACGTCCGTCGAGTTGATCGACTGCATAACCTGGAGGTAGACCGAGTCGAGGCTGTTGCCTCGCGAAGCGGCGAGGACCCGCTTGGCGTCGGCGATGTCGGACGCCGAGGTGATCCCGGGGGGAATGGTCACGCTGGTGCCGACCCCAGTAGCCAGGAGGTCATAGTTGGTCACCTGGTGGTCGGCGACGACGGTCTGGGCATACTGCGTGACGGCGGACCGCTGCCCCTTCTGCTCTTCGATCTGCGAGATGAACAGTTCGAGCGCGCCGCCCGAGCCGTCCTGTTGCAGCGCCGAGGTATCCGAGGCGGAAACCGTCCCCTGAGTCCCCTGGCCGGTCGACCCGGTGATGGTGGTCGTGGCGATGGTGGGGTTGTAGGTGGCCCTCTTGTTCCGGCCGTTGAGTGTCGTCGCCCCGTTGAGGTGGTTCTGGTCGTAGGCACCCGTTTCCTGAGCGTACAGGCTAACGGCGGGATTTTGAGTTGTCTGAGTCAAGTTGGTGTCGTTGGCCACGTCCTGGGCGTTGATCTGGGTCATGGCCTTGAGGTACGCGGCATCGACGTTGCCGGAGCGGACAGCGGCGAGGACTTTGGTGGCCACCTGGCTGTCCGACGGCAGGGCGATCCCGGGGGGCAAAGTCACCCCAACCTGGCTCGCGACGTTCTGCAAGTCGTAGTTGGTGATGGTATGGTCGGCAATCACCGCCGCCGCGAACTGCTTGACGTTGGCCCGACGACCGTACGTCACCTCGATCTGGGAGATGAACACTTCCACAGCGCCGCCCGAGGAGTCTTGCTGCAACGCCTGGGCGTCGGTGGCGGTGAGCGAACTGATGTTCCCCAAGCCGGTCGCCCCGGTGGCCAGGCCGGGAAGCCCGGGCAGGTTCGACATCAACGCGAGGGTTTCCAGCGACTCGATGCGTAACTCAATTCGCGTCCGCTTGCTCACGATTCAACTCCCGATGAAACCGGATTCGTCTCGGACTTGCAGAGATGAACCCACAAAAACAACCGAGGTTGTCCATCTTTACTCGGGAAAGCGCTGGAGTCAAGGTTCACGACCAGGACAGATCGCCCAAATCCCTCAATTATCACAAACTGCATAGTCCCAACAGATTCGTCGCGGAGCGGACCGTTACGCCGCTCCGTGGACGTTTCGAGCGTCCCGAACGTGAACCCCACCTTATACGCCGCTAATCCCGGTTCGAGAGGGATTGGACGAGCAAGGTCAACCAAGTCAGCCGGTTTTGAGCCAGTCGGATGCGGTACGCCTCGCTGAACCACTCAAAGTTCCGCGCGGACCGAGCCAGGATCTGGGCGTCTTCGGCGCGGCCGGCCGCCCGTGCCCGTTGTTCGAGGCGGCGGCATTCCACCGCCTTGCTGCCATGCACCTCGACCAGACGACGAAAACGCTGGGCATCGGGGGTTTCATACCAGGGGACCGTGGCCGAGACGGCGATCAGAAAGCAACCGATCCCGATCCCCACCTTCCACCGGCGGGCCGCGGACCACCGAGAACCGCTCTTCCGCGGGGAATTCATCGGCAGCATCTCCCAGATCGAACTTTAAACTCGGTGCCCCGAGTGGAAAACTTGGGGTGAGTCGCGGGTTGGTTATCAACAGCGCACGGGGGAAAACCGGTGGATAACCCGTCGCGCCTCGGTCAGCGAGCCGACGCGCCCCGACGGGAGTTTGTCGATCGTGCCGCAACGATGCGCCGGGAGACCGGCGCACCCCGGCGCGCGCGACAGGCTTATCGACTAGTTTTCCCCCGGGATCAGACCGACGTTGTTCTCCACTAACGTCTTTGCTATCATCGCGTTCGCCCGCGCCTGTGGCAAGTTATCCACAACGCAGCCCGGCGTTTCGAAGATGACGAAGGGAAGTTCTTTCCTTCTTGAAGATCCCAAAGACAGGGCCACGACTCGGATCGAAGCGGGATACCCTCGGTTCGGTTGGCTCGGAGCCGCATCCCTCAAACCCGATGGCGGGGAGATCGCATGAAAGCCCGTTGCAAGCGAAAGGAATTGCTCGCCGCCTTCGGGATGGTCAGCGGCGTGGTCCCCACCCGAAGCCCGAAGCCAATCCTCCAAAACGTCAAGCTCGTCGTCGACCCGGACGTCGGGACGATCTTGATGGCGACCGACCTGGAAGTCGGTATCCGCCACAAAGTCTATGGCGTCACCGCGTATGAACCCGGCTCGGTCATCCTGCCGACGAACAAGATGCAGTCGATCCTCTCGACGTCCGGCGACGCCGAGCTGGACATCGAGACCGAAGGGGATCACCTGATTGTTCGCGGCCTGTACGCTCAGTTTCGTTTGCCGAGCGAAGACGCCAGCCTGTTCCCCGAGGTGCCGGACTTCGTCGCGACCAGTTATCACGTCGTGGCCGCCGCCGACCTCCGGAAGCTGATCCGCCGGACCATGTTCGCCACCGACGTCGAGAGCACCCGGTACGCTCTGGGCGGGGTCTTGATCGAGCTTACAAACGACACCATCACCATGGTCGGGACCGACGGCCGCCGTCTGGCCAAGATGTCCGCGCCGGCGGAAGCCGAGAACGACGCCCAGAACCCGTCGGGTAGCCCAGTCATCCCGGTCAAGGCGCTCAAGCTGATCGACCGGAACCTCGACGACCCCGAGTTGTCCGTCCACATCGCGATCCAGGCGGGGTCCTCCGTCTTGATCCGGACCTCCGACCAGGGGGCGATCATCTACAGCCGGTTGGTCGAAGGCCGGTTCCCGCGCTACCAGGACGTCTTCCCCGCCGACGTCGACGTCAAGATCCCGCTCGACGTCTCCTTGCTCCGCCAGGCGGTCGAGCAAGCGTCGATCGTCACCAGCGACGAGAGCCGGGGGGTCGACTTCCAGTTCAGCGGCGAAACCTTAACCCTGTCGAGCCAGGCCGCCGACGTGGGCAGTTCCAAGGTCACGATGCCGATCCACTACGAGGGGAAGGAGGTCGACATCACCTTTGACCCTCGCTACCTGACCGACGCTCTCAAGACCATCGACGACGACGCCACCATCACCGCCGAACTGATCGACCATAAGAACGCCGCGGTGTTCAAAACCGAAGATCGCTACAGCTATGTGGTGATGCCGCTGACCCGCGACCGATAAGATCGTCAGTTCAACCGATTGCGCGGGAAAGAAAGCGCTGGCGATCCCCCGCTTGGGACTTGGGACCAGTAGGTGGGTTGCGGTGGGGCGTCGGTTGGCCTATCATGGAAGTACGTCCAGCCTGCCTCAGTGAACCCGAAGGGTTTCTGAATGCCGACCAACTTTGGTGGACGTGGCCCCCAAGAACTCGGTGACGTGCTGGGCCACCTGTTCGCCGAGCGAGGCTACAGTCGGCTCCAGGCCGTCGGCGAGCTGGAAGCCGCCTGGGTGACCGCCGTCGGTGAGGTGAGAGCGCGGCAAACCCAACTGGGCACGGTCCGTCACGGGGTGCTCAACGTCACGGTCGCCCACCCGGCTCTGCTTGAGGAACTATCGTCGTTTCAAAAACCCCAACTCCTGGCGGCCCTCCGCCGCGAAATCCCCGGAACCCCGATCCTTGACATCCGGTTTCGCGTTGGCCCGGTGGGCTTTCCCACGACCGGTAAGAAATAATGCACCACCTGGCTCGTCGACGGTCCAAGATTCCGGCCGACGGTCGCCTTGGGTGCTGACCGGATCTTCGCGGTCGACCTCTTCTCGTCCCCCGCGCCTTCCTTGAACGACCGAGGTGCATCCGCGATGGCCTTGAG
>JAABUX010005302.1_pt1 | contig 15868 bp, 12 predicted proteins | sample 5561851 | NCBI WGS metagenome assembly JAABUX01 (sample SAMN10711883, study PRJNA513361) | rock metagenome | isolation source: Antarctica rocks | place: Antarctica: Victoria Land, Richard Nunatak red sandstone | collected 2016-01-03 | reverse complement strand
TCGGGCGCCAGCTCATGGTTGGCCAGCGCCTGCGGGTACTCGGCCTCGAAGTCGCCGGACGTGCGCAGGCCGCGCACGACCACGCCGGCGCCGATGCGGCGCGCGAACGCCACCATCAACCCGCTGAACGGCTCTACGCGCACGTTGGGCAGGCGCTCCGTGGAGGCCTTGACCAGGGCCACGCGCTCGTCGAGCGAGAAGAGCGGGCTTTTCCTGGCGGGCCGGTCGAACACGGCCATCACCACCTCGTCGAACAGGACGGCGGCGCGCGTGGCGATATCCAGGTGGCCGTTTGTGATCGGGTCGAAGGTGGCGGGAAAGATCGCGCGCATCACCCCTCCTCCTGTTCCTGGCGCTGCCAGATCGTGACCGCCGTGTCGCCGTAGAGCCGGGTACGGCGCAGCCGCAACGGCCCTACCTCGGTTGGGGTCGCCACACGCTTGCCGTGCTCGAACACGACGATGGCCTCCGGCGCGAGCAAGCCCGAGCAACTCACGCGCTCGACGGTCGCCAGACCCTCGGGATCATCATAGGGAGGGTCCAACACTATTACATTATACGGCGGTAGGGACATGGGCGGTAGCAAGAATCCACCGCGACGGGGTCCCTCACCCCCCCGCCCATGGCTGACTAGCCCCCCGGACCCTAGCCGCGGGTCCGCCGGTCTAGCGCGATGGCTGACTAGCCCCCCGGACCCTAGCCGCGGGTCCGCCGGTCTAGCGCGCCTCTCCCGCGCGCGGGAGAGGGGGGGAACCACACGATCCGGGCTTCCGGTCGCCTGTTGGGGAGTGAGGGCATCTATACTCCCGCTCGCCCTGGGGGAGGCAGGGATGGCGTTTTGCTCGCGGGAGGGCCGGGTGAGGGCATTTGTGCTTCCCCTCTCCCCTGGAGGGAGAGGGGGTTGGGGGGTGAGGGCGCGTTCCAGGCGATCCAGGGCGGCGGATACAGGCAGGCGCCAGACGGTCGCCCGGTCGGCCAGGCGCGTGGCGCGCAGGTTGGCCTCGATGACGCGGCAGACCGCGGCGGCGCGCTCCACGAACAGGCACGAGGCGGCGCCGCGGCTAAGCGCCTCCACCCCGAGCCCGCCGGTGCCGGCGAACAGATCAAGCACGCGCGCGTCGCGCAGGTCGGGCGCCAGCGCGTCGAAGATGGCGCCGCGCACCTTGTCGCTGGTGGGACGCGTCGCCGCGTCCGGCGGCCCCTTGAGCGTCGCTCCCCGCGCGCTGCCTGCGATCACGCGCATGACAGGCCCCCGATATCACGGGCCTGCGACTGACGGCTGTACCCCTGCGCCATGGCCCCTAGCTCCGCTCGCTGCCGACGCCGCGGTTCCAGAAGCGCTCCACCTGGTGGGACAGCAGGCGGTGTTCCGGGCGCGCCAGGTCGGGGTCCTCCTCGACCAGACGCGTGGCGGCGTCGCGCGCCTCTTCGATAGCGCGCATGTCGCCCAGCCCCGCCACCGTCAGAGCGGGCAATCCGCTCTGGCGCGTGCCCCAGAACTCGCCGGGGCCGCGCAGCCGCAGGTCCTCCTCGGCCAGCTTAAAGCCGTCATCCGTCGAGGTGATGGCCTGCAGGCGCTGCTGGCCCATGGCGGAGGCGCTCTCCGCCAGCAGCAGGCAGTACGACTGCTCGGCGCCGCGGCCCACGCGCCCGCGGAACTGGTGCAGCTGGGCCAGACCGAAGCGGTTGGCCTCCTGCACCACCATCACCGTGGCGTTGGGCACGTCGATGCCCACCTCAACCACCGAGGTCGCCACCAGCACCTGGATCTCGCCATCGCGGAAGCGCGCCAGCACGGCCTCTTTCTCGCTGCCCTTCAGCCGCCCGTGGACCAGGCCCACCGCGAGGTCGGGGAACACCTCGCGCTGCAGCCTCTTGTGCTCGGCCACGGCGGCGCGCGCCTCCGACGTGTCGGTCTCCTCGACCAGGGGACAGATCACGTAGGCCTGGCGGCCCAGCGTCACCTGCTCGCGCACCATACGATAGGCCGTCGCATCGGACGGGACCCACTGCGTGTCGATGGGCTGGCGGCCGGGCGGACGCTCGTCGATCACCGCCACGTCGAGGTCACCGTAGGTGGTCAGCGACAAGGTGCGCGGGATCGGCGTGGCGGTCATGGCCAGCACGTGCGGATTGAAGCCCTTCTGGCGCAGCCCGGCGCGCTGCCCCACCCCGAAGCGATGCTGCTCGTCGACCACCGCCAGGGCCAGGCGGTCGAACGCCACGCCCTCCTGGATCAGGGCCTGCGTCCCCACCAGCACCGCGATGGACCCATCGGCCGCGCCGGCGTAGACCCGCTTGCGCTCCGCGCCCTTGACCGAGCCGGTCAGCAGCGCCACCTCCACGCCGAACGGGGCCAGCAGGCGCGTGAGCGAGCGGCCGTGCTGCTCGGCCAGGATCTCGGTGGGGGCCATCAAGGCGCCCTGCCAACCCGCTCGCGCCGCCAGCAGCAGCGCGGCGGCGGCCACCACCGTCTTGCCCGAGCCCACGTCGCCCTGCAACAGCCGGCCCATGGGGACCGCGCGCGCCATGTCGGCCAGGATAGTGTCGAGCACGCGGCGTTGCGCCCCGGTCAGGGCAAACGGCAGCGACCGGGTGAACTCCTCCAGGGCGGCGGGGTCGCGCACGACCGGACGCGCTGGAGGCCCCTGCTGCCACTCGCGCTTACGCCGCGCCATACCGATGCCCACGTAGAACAGCTCCTCGAAGGCCAGACGGCGCGTCGCCGCGGCCTTCTCCTCCTCATCGGCCGGCAGGTGATAGGCGTAGAGCGCGCGGTCCAGCGACAGGAGGTCGTGCGCGTCGCGCAGAGCGGGCGGCAGCGGGTCCACCACCAGATGCAGGGCCGCATCCAGCGTCCGCCTGATGGTGTTGCGCAGCCAGCGGCCCGTCAAGCCCTCGGTCAGCGGGTAGACGGGAACCAACCGACCGGTATGCGTCGCGCCTCCAGTTCCCCCGGTATCCTCCTCCTCGGGAAACTCGACGTCGCGCGGCACGAACTGCAGCCGTCCGTTGAACAGCTCGGTGTGACCGCTGATGGCCAGGCGCTGCCCGATGTGCGGGCGCAACTGGGCGGCAATGAAGCGCTGGTTGAACCACCCCACGCGGATCACGGCCGTGGAGTCGGCCACTTTGGCCTCCACGATGACGTGCTTGCGCGCCGTGGTGCGCATATCGACCGCCTGCAGGACGCCCTGCAGCGTGGTGGTCATGCCCGCGCGCAGCTTATTGATGGGGACCGGATTGCGGTAGTCGTAGTGGTCGCGCGGGAAGTGGCGGATGGCATCCTCGACGGTGCGCAGGCCCAGGCGCTCCAGCTTCTCCAACTCCTGCGGCCGGATCTTTAGCACCTCGGACAGCGGCTGCTCCAGGCTGGTGGCCCTCACCCCCAGCCCCTCTCCTGTGCGCGGGAGAGGGGAGCTTGCCGGGATGCCCTCACCTCCAGCCGCTCCCCCTATGCGCGGGGCAACCCTCACCCCCGACCCCTCTCCCGTGCGCGGGAGAGGGGAGCTTGTGTCCAGCGGGTCAATAGCTTCCGACGACTCACGCGGCGCCGGTGAGCCTGACGTGTCGTCTAAACCGGCCTCACGCGCCATCTCGCGCCGGATAGCCAGCTCCTGCGGCGATGGTTCCCTACCATCCGCCTCCCAGGAATCACCGTTCCCTCGCCTGACAGGTCGCGTCGATACAGCTGTCTTGCCCCCCTCTCCCGCGGCAGGGAGAGCCGGTTGGGCTGTCGGCTCCGCGGAGCCGAGAGACGGATCCGCACGGCTCGGGGGTGAGGGCTGCCGTCCCCCCTCTCCCGCGGCAGGGAGAGGGGTTGGGGGGGAGGGTTGCCGGATGCGGGCCAGCGCGGCGGCGTCGCCGCGATGGACAGCGGCGACGGGGCCGGTCGCGACGGGCTCGTGGACGGGAGACTGGCCGGCCACCGCCGCCTCGACGCGCTTGAGCACGATGACCACCTGCTGCGCGCGCTCCTCCACGCTGCCCAGAGCCTCGTAGCGCTTGAGGTCGCGCAGCAGCCCCTCGGCCACCGGCGCGGTCGTGGCGTCGAGATCCTGGCGGTCGAACTGCTGGTGAAAATAGCGGTAGAGGCCGCCCGTCGCCGCGTTGTTGCGGTAGCCTTGCCGCTGCTCCAGGGTCAGCACCCGGCGCAGCAACTCGAGTGTCGCTGCGAACGGCGTGGGCATAGAAGCGCCGCTCATATGGCGACCTCGGCCTGCGACTGCCCGGCTAGACCGGCGAACCCGCGGCCAGGGTTCGGGGGGCTAGTCCGCATGTGTCGCATGGCAAACCACCAGCCGACTGCGGTCGGATGTGGCACGAGGGGCGCCAATGCTGTTCCCGCTATATGAAGCCTATGGACATGGATACTCGGCCCGGTGGCCCTGTTCCGCGGCGTGTCCGGAGCTTTTCCCGCGACATGAAGCCTATGGACATGGACGCTGCTCCCCTCTCCCGCGCGCGGGAGAGCCGGTTGGGCTGTCGGCTCCGCAGAGCCGAGAGACCAATCCGCATGGGCGGGGGGTGAGGATTCCTGGGGTGAGGGCTTCATACGTCGGGGTGCTCCGCCAGGAAGGCGCGCGCCCGCTCCTCGCCCGTCACCTTGTCGTCCAGGTCCAGGTCGCCGTCGAGCACGAGGTCGAGCAGGTAGGCCTTGAGCCGGCCCAGCCAGGGACCGGGCGGGCGGCCGAAGATGGCCATCAACTCGTTGCCGTCGAGCGGCGGCCGCATCTTGGCGATCTCGGCCTGCGCTTCCAACTCGCGGCAGCGCTGCTCCAGGCTATCGACCGTGGCCAGCACCGCCTGCACGCGCTCGAAGCGGTGCGAGGTGATGTCCGCGCGCGACAGGTCGAACAGAGCAGGCAACTGGTCGCCGGCCTCGCGCATAAAGCGACGCACCGCGCCGTCCGTCCAATCGCTATACGTATTGATGCGCATGTGCATGCCCACCAGGTTGGAGAGGCGCTCGACCATGGCGCGGTCGTAGTGCAGCCGCGTCATGATGTCCCGCGCCCACTGGGCGCCCAGCGCCTCGTGCCCGAAGAAATGCACCTCGCCGTCGCGGTACGAGTACGTGGCCGGCTTGGCGATGTCGTGCAGCAGCGCGGCCCAACGCAACTCCAGCGTCGGCGGCGAGCGGTCGACCACCTGCAGCACATGGCCCCAGATATCCTTGTGCCGACGGTCGGCGCGCGTCTTGATCTCCGCCATCGGCAGGGCCTCGGGGATGATCTGACGCAGCAGGTCGAGCTCCACCAGCAGGCGCAGCCCGCGCGAGGGCTGCTCCGACAGCAAGATCTTATTCATCTCCTCGGCCACGCGCTCGCGGCTGATGTTGGCCAGTTCGGCCGCCTGGGCGCGCACGGCGTCGCGCGTGGCCCCTTCGATAGTGAAGGTGAGCGTGGTAGCGAAGCGCACCGCGCGCAGCAGGCGCAGCGGGTCCTCGGCGAAGCGCTCGGCGGGGTCGCCCACGGCGCGGACCAGCCCGTTGGCGAGGTCGTCCTGGCCGCCGAAGGGATCGACCAGCTCGCCGCTTGAGATATCCTGGGCCATGGCGTTGATGGTGAAGTCGCGGCGCGCCAGGTCCTGTTGCAGCGAGACGCCGAATGTGACCTCGGGCTTGCGCGAGCGGGGATTATAGACCTCGCCGCGGTAGGCCGTGACCTGCACCTCGTGACCCTCAATGGTGGCACAGATGGTGCCAAACTTCTCGCCCACCGCGAAGACGTTCTCTGGCCGCACGCTGGAGAGCAGCCGGCGGATCTCCTCGGGATGCGCGTCGGTCGTGAAGTCATAGTCGGTGTTGAGCCGCTCCAGCAAGGCATCGCGGACCGAGCCGCCCACGAGGTAGAGCGACTTACCGGCGGACTTGAAGGCCCGGTCGAGCCGCTCCAGGGCGGCGGCGGATAGTTTAGTGGTGATCGTCATCATAAAGTGTAGAGGCGCCCGGCGGTCCAGGGCAGCGCGCTGGCAGGTAGCGCATCATCGTCGTAATTTCTTATGTATGTAAAGTATAACAGGGGCGATAGCGGATAGTCGGTGGTTGTCCTGCCGGAGGACGTGCTCCACGCCCTCGTCCGTCGTCCTCCCATAATCCTCAGTCCTCCCATGGTCCTCTCCTCATGATCTTTTCCGTCCTAGCATGTAGGGTAGCGGATTGCTATGTGCAGTTTGGGGCGGCGCAGGGGTCATAGGTACATGGCTGGGCTTTCGTCCCGTGACAGCTATTACACTGTCAGTACACGGACAGCATCGTGGGCTGAGCGCACCGGGTCCAGGGCGCGGCCCTTTCCACAACCGGCGCGTCCCATGCAACTCGGCCATGCGCAGCGTACGCACTCGGTCGCGGCAGGCGCCGCGCTGTTCAGGACCGGCGCCCCTGCGACCAGCATCGACAAGGAGGATCAGATGATGGATGTTCCCGACGGATTCACGCCCCTCTTCCGCGGCAGCCCGTTCCTCGACCTCGTGGGCCCGTTCTACCAGAAGGTGGAGGGGGACGGACTGGTGGTGGGCCTGCGCATCGCCGAGGGGCACACCAACGCGCGCGGCACGGCGCACGGCGGCCTACTCGTCACCATGGCCGACATCGCGCTGGGCTACAACGCCTCGTTCGCCGGCACGGACAAACGGGCCGGCGCCACGCCGAGCGCGGCGCTGACCACCGTCAACCTCTCGGTCGACTTCGTCGGCAGCGCCGCGCTCGGCGACTGGGTCGAAGCCCGCGTAGACATCCAGCGCGTGGGCGGCCGCCTGGCCTTCGCCAACGCTTACCTCTCCGTCGGCTCCCGGCGCATCGTGCGCGCCAGCGCCGTCTTCGCCGTCATAGCCACGGACGCCCCGGCCAAAGGTAAGTCGTCTACGGGCGACACCAACGAACCGGCATCGGGTGCCTGACAGCGCGACACCCTCGTCTGCCAGTATACGAGCTACCCATCATCGCTCCAGTCTCGCACCCAGTTTGATAAACAGCGCAAAACTCGTTTGTAACAGGACGGGCATCCGTCCTATTGCTCCGACTATACTATCACCAAGCAGGAAGTGCAGCGGTGGGATGCAGGCCAAAGAGAGGGTAGCATGGCAATTCGCAAAGAAGATGAGGGGATTGGCAAGAAGCCCGAGGAGACCAAGCGCACCCGACGGGTGATCGAGATATTGAACGTTCTGTCCGCACAACCGCGACGATGGACCCAGGCCCGCCTGGCCAAGTCATTCGGGGTCACCGAGCGTCAGATCAGGCGCGACATGGTGCTCATGCGGCAAGGACTACTCTACCAGATCGAACGCCAGAAAGGCGGTCTCGTCATCTGCGGCGCGCCGGCCCTCCCGCCACTCCACCTACCCTTGCCCGAGGCCATCGCCCTGGCGTTGGCCGCGAACCTGGCGCGCGACAGCGACGACATCGACCCGGCGACCCTCGGCTCGGCATTGGCTCGCCTGGAGGCCCTGGTGCCGCCCGAGACGCTGACCCTGCTGCGCCGCGACCTCGCCCGTCCTATCCGCCGCCGAACGTCCCCGCCGTCTCCGGTAAGCAACGCGCGAGCCGCCATGCTCCGTCTGCTCCAGCAAGCTCTGGCTGAGCACCGGCAGGTACGCATCGTCTACGAGACGGCGTCGCGCGGGTACGAGCGCAGTGAGCGGATCGTTGAACCCTACCACATCGGGCGACACTACGGCCGTCTATGGCTATTGACAGCCTACGACCACTTCCGTGGTAAAATCCTGCAGTTCAAAGTCAGCCGCATCCGCAAAGCGGAGTTGCTTGAGACAACGTATCGCATCCCCGACGGCTTCGACATCGACGATTACCGGGGCAACACCTTCGGCCTGATGCGCGGCGAGCCCGCAGATCAGGTACACGTCGAACTCCTGTTCTCGCGACAAGCCGCCCGTTGGCTGGAAGAAGAGGATTGGGACGTACCCTTGCAACTTGAGCCTCAGTTCGATGGCGGTGTGCTGGCAAGAATGCATACCGTAATTACACCGGAGCTACTCCGTTGGATCTCCTGGTACGGTCCCGATTGCCGCGTACTGGTGCCAGACATACTTTGCCAGCAAGCACGCAAGAATGCGATGGAGATAGCGCGACAGTATAAGACTGGGGACGCATGGAGCATATAGTTCAGGTAAGGCGATGTTGCTCGTATCCTAGTTACCTATCGGTCGGATCGAAGTCTGGCCACCCATCAGCGCCGTTACCAGTTACTTTCAGTGCCCTACGCCGGGCCGTTGATCTAATGCATGATAAGGCAATTGCCCATGGATTGTACAAAGCCAAGGGGGTATAGAAAAGTAACCAGTTAAGCGTTTGAGGTTGACGCCAAGGTGCTGCCTCTGTTAAGGTGCGTGCAACGAGGGGCTTTCCTCATTCAATACACTGATACAAGTTAGGGATGAAAATGATCGGGCGAACCGTAGTCAGAGTCGTGCTCAACCTGTTCATCACCACGACGCGCACACCGTATAGGCGACATTTCGTTTTTCACGTCGATGTCATCCTTGGCAAAATGCACGAGTTATGGCAGGTCACGAGACTGAGGGAGGTGATCGGAGATGAATGAATTAAGCCTTATCTTTTCGACCCTGTTCGACCGCGATAGTTACCCTTTCCAACTCAGCGCAGCCGAGCAGTTGCTGTTGGGTCACAATGTCGTGCTGCAGGCGCCCACGGGTGCAGGTAAGACCTACGGGGCTATCTTTCCCTTTCTCTACGCCAAGATGCACCAGATTCCCTTTGCCGATCGCTTGATTTACGCCTTGCCGCAGCGCACACTGGCCGTGGCCCTGTATATACAGGTCAAAGATCTGCTCCACAAGAGCGAGAAACTGTCCGCACTAGAGGTGAAAATCCAGACCGGGGCGATGCCGGAGGACAGCCTGTTCGAGGCGGATGTCGTCTTTACCACCATCGACCAATTGCTCAGTGCCTATATTGGCGTGCCGGTATCGTTACCGCGCAAACTGGCCAACTTACCGGCGGGAGCCATCCTCGGCTCCTATGTCGTGTTCGACGAGTTCCACCTCCTGGAACCGGGGCGTGCCTTGGCCACGGCCCTGGACCTCGCCGACCGCTTGAGCAAATACACTCGGCTGCTGCTCATGTCGGCCACGGTTCCCGAGCAGCCATTACGGCGCATCGCGGAGCGAGCGCAGGCCATAGTCGTCCAGGTCACAGCGGATCAGTTGGGCAAGATCAAGAGCCAACAAAACAAAGAGCGTCGTTTCATAACCTGCGACCAGCCCCTATCGGCACAAGACATCCTGGACAAGCACGAAGGCAAAACGATTGCCGTCGTCAACAGGGTCGAACGAGCGCAGGAACTCTTTAGTGACCTGCAACGGTTGGCAACGGAGCGCGGGATAACTGATCGACTGCTGCTGCTGCACGCCCGCTTCTTATTTGAGGACCGACAGCGGATCGAGCAGGAGATCATCGGGCACTTCAAAGCTGGTAGCAAGAGCAAAGCGATCCTCATCGCGACGCAAGTCATCGAGGTCGGGCTGGACATCTCCTGCACCGTGATGCACACCGAACTCGCGCCGGCCAATTCGATCTTCCAGCGATCCGGCCGCTGTGCCCGCTACGAGGGAGAAAAGGGCATTGTATACGTCTATCAGTTGCCGTTAACCAAATACGGCAAGCCGAGGTATGGTCCGTACCTGAAAGAGGAAATACCCTTGGTCGACGACACTGGGCGGCAATTGGCGCAGCGAAACAATTGGCGTATCGACTTCTTGGAAGAAAAGGCCATCGTCAATGCCGTTCATGAGAAGTTTGACATGGAGTTATTGAGAGGCGTTTCAGCGGCGGGAAGGCGCAGCGAGATTGATGAGGCGATGCGCACCGGCACATCCGACGCCGTCCGACAACTCATCCGGCAAGTGGATTCCGTCAACGTGCTCATCCACGACCAACCCGATACTTTGCGACTTGACCGGCGGCCACAATCGTTCTCGATCAACAGGGGGGTGATGGAGGGCTTCATCAAGTCGCTCGATCTGACAGGCACGGACAAGGGTAGCCTACAGGTACCCATGTTCGACCCACCGGGACAGGGCGAGGGAGAGGGTGAGAACGCCGGCCTCCATTGGGGTCCAGTAGCGGACATCGAGCAATGTGGGGGAGCTCTCTATATCGCGATTGCGCCGACCCACGCCCACTACAATCCCGACATCGGGCTGACATTGGGCCGCTCGACGGCAGGAACGGATTTCAGGTCGCAAGAAATGCCGCCCCGCCATGATCCAAGCTTTGAGCCTTACAGCTACGTCCGCGAAACGTACAAGGAGCATGTGACGCTCGTGATCCAGCAACACGATCAACAACGCTTGAAGTGTCGTGTGGGCCATGAACGACTGGCACACCAGTTCGGTCTTAGCGACGACCAATTGGAGTCCCTCTCGCGTCTCGTCGCGGCATTCCACGACACTGCCAAACTAGCGGACAAATGGCAGAATGCGATCTGGCAATGGCAGATAGACGAGCATCACGAGACGCGCAACGGTTTCCTGGCCCACTCCCAATTCGATGGGACAAATAGGCGTCAGCGAGAGAAGCAGAAGAATTCTCGCTATAAGAGGCCTCCCCATGCGGTAGAGAGCGCGTGCGCGGCATTACCAATCCTCGCGGCAGCCGTGCGAGACACAGGGATCGCCGGCCAACAGGCCAAGGTGGTCACAAATGCGCTGATCTCGGCTATTGCGCGTCATCACTCAGCCTTCTCCAAGCAATTGGAGGATTTCGCCCTGTCTCCCGATGCGCGAGCCGAAGCGTTGAGGGTGGCAGGCCTGGCTGCCACCCGTCAGACTATAGCCGATCACCCGCCCGAGGACTTGAAACGGAAGTTCGGAGAAAGGCTGGCGGCTCCGACAAGTAAAGATGCGTTCCTGCTCTACTGGTATATCGCACGACGTCTGCGCATCGCCGATCAGCAAGCAACGAGCATGGCGGGGAAACAGTGATGGGAACAATGCAGTTTTACTTGCCCAAGAAAACCGGGACGTATGCCGACGCACTCGCGGCGATGGGGCTCGGACATCTCGTGTATCTGCTCTGCGGAGAACACCCGACGATACGAGACGAGGGTGCCTTTTTCGTCGTAGAGAAGGAGGGGGCATATAGCCTCGACGACTTCGACTACGACGCGGTGCATGACGCTCCAGGGTATGAATACGTGCAATTGAAGTCAGGGGATAAGGAGGCACCAAGTAGGGTTCCGGTCGTCGACTATATGGGAGAGCGCGAGCGCCTCCAAGCCTATCGCAAACAGCGCGACCTTCTCAAGCCGCCCGGCGGGCGACTAACTCCCGAGATGGAGGAATCACTTAAGGACATCGCGCCACGAAAGGGATGGTATCTCTACCAGAACATTAACGTCTTGCAAGGCTTTAACAGCTACAACAGCTTGCACGCGGCCATCCGCAACTCTGACCGCACCTTGTTTGCCACGACCGTGCAGCATAAACTCGAAGCTCTGGCCGAGAATCGCGATGCGATTGCGGCGACGAAGGACTTCGCTCCCAAAGTCGCCGCGGTCCAGGCTTTCAATCCTGCCGTTGGCAAAGGCATTAACCGCCCGAAGCCCGACGGAGCTGCCCTGGGCGGGTTACCAAGTGCATTCGTCGATTGGTTTGACGAGTGGCTGCGCTACATCGGTGTACACCTGGCCGCGAACGCACTGAGCGTGGGCGACGACATCAAACTGTTCGTCATCGTGCCCGCAAACCTCGACGAAGCTCAAGCACAAGCAATCCACGACGATTTTGTCTCCCTACACTTGCCCTGGTCTTCTCGGCAGATCGACATTCTGAGCGCGCTCGGATTGGTACGCGCGCTCATTGATCGGTCGGGGCTTAGCACGGCAAGCGACGAGGTGCTGGCGTTGTTCTCGGAAGAAACCCCGAACGATGTCATCGCTGGTTTGCAAACCGCGTATTTCACCAGCCTGGGCAGTGCGAAGTCATTGACCAACCTTTCATTCATTGGACTACCGGGCTGGTTCCGCATCTCCGATGTCGAGACCTGGCTTGCCGTCCTCGATGAACACGAACGGGTCATCAGGGCGTTGGACGAGTCGCACTCCGAAGAGGCATCGCTGCTCGTATCGTACCGAGACTTCCTCTCCGCGGGGGAGCAAGGGCTCTCGGCACTCCTGTCTTGCCTGGCGGAGTACGCGCCGCATATCATGCGGACGCGCGATCGAAAAAAGAACGCCCCGCAGTTCACGACGGCAAATCTCGGGAGGTTATTGCTCAGCATGGACGAGAAAAAAGGTGCTCTACAATCCATCCTGGATAACGAGGGGTTCAAGAACATTGCTGGTGCGATTCGCCGTGCAACGGTGAGCGAACAGTTCATTAAAGCGCGGACCGGTCAGCAAACATACGAGATCCATTACGGACTCTTCCAGGATATGGAGCGCAAAGCTCGCTTTCAAGACCAATTCGTCGCCGCCCTCTCCGCGTTCATCACGGACTACAATACGGAGAACGCGCGCATCGCGGAGCGGAGAGCACGATCCGAGCGCGGCGGTACTGGCAACGCCACGGGTAGACGAAGGCCCCAGATCACTGACAGGGACGTCAAGGACATCATGACCCTCATCGATGTGCACGACTCGGAACCGGTGGCCATGTTGCTACTGGCCTATGGATCGGCGCGCGAGGTGCGCGATCCTGACACAACGCAGGACGCGGCGTCGGAGGATCTATCCACCGACGTAGTGGACAACGACGACTAGCGAAGATTAGATTGGGAGAAACATGATGCAACAAAGTAAGGCACTCACGTCGGTCAGCGTCAGCGGCCACATCACGATCGATATGCATTCGCTCAACAACGAGGCCGGCGAGGGCAACCAAATCCAGACGCGCATGGTGCATATCGTCGACGGAGAGGGCAAACTGCAGGTGGTCAACGGCATCTCGGGTGATATGTTCAAGCATATCCAGGCCGAGCATCTCCAGGCTATTGCAAGTGAGAACGGTCGGGTACCACTCTGCGCCGGATGCCAGCGATTCAGCGCCAACCGAATCAACGACGATGCGGCATTCATCGAAGGCTTGACGAAGGAGACGCGCAATGCGGCATTGCTCGACCGCGTGATCCAGCATTGCGCCATGGACGACCTCGAAGGCATCCTCATCACCGTCGGCAACCGTAGCGCGCCGCGCAAGTCCACCATCGAGTTCGGCTGGGTCGTCGGCTTGCCCAAGTCCACACGCACCGAGTCATACTTCCACGTCAAATATGACCCGGCTGGACGTGGCGCCGGCTCGGGAGATCAAACAGGCGCCAACGTGGGCCAGAACATCTTCTATCGTCCGGCCAGTTCCGGCATCTATGCGGTGGTCCTGAACCTGGACCTCTACCGCGTGGGATGGAACGACATCTCGCGCCAACATGCGGTCGACGATACCCAGTTGCACCTGCGCAAGCGCATGCTGCTGGAGAGCATGCTGTACACGTTCCTCAAACCGACGGGGGCTCACCGCAACACTCAACACCCGCACATTCTGGACTTCAGAGGGATAATCTCATGGTCACACACCATGATGCCCGCCCCCGTGATCAGTCCCTTAAACGGCAAGTACAGGGAACAAACGGGTCAAATCGTCGAGAAGCTCAACCGCATCGATAGCGACGCGGTCAGGGCAACATCGTTCGATTCGTCCGCCGATTTCGCGGGCCTCGTCGCCGACCTGCTTGAGCGTGTGTAAGGCGGCAGCGATATGTGGCTACTTGCACGCTTTCAACCCGTTTCAGCGTTCTCATTACGCTCGTCCATGACGACAAGCTCGGGAGGGCGCACCAATCTTGTCCCTTCCATGTACGTAGTAAAGCTCGCGCTAATTGACGCCGCGTTTCGCGTGGGTGAGGACGGAGCGGAAACGTTCACATTGGTCAAAGATCTCACCATCCGCTTCGAGGCGCCCAAAGTTGCTGTAGTGAGCAACAGCTTCATCAAGATTCGACGCGAACCGAAAGACAAGGCCGCAGGGCCGGCTTTCATCTCATCGGTGGGCTTCCGCGAGTTCTGCTACTATCAAGGCGATCTCATCGTTGCCATCGATGCCGAGGCGCTCGACGCCTCAGAGGTAGATCGTCTCCGCTATTTGCTCCCTCACATCAACTACTTTGGTAAGCGCGGGTCATTCTTCCAATTGCTGGAGATCGATACGACGGAGCATTTACCGCCCAGTTTCTCCTATGTGATGGGCGACGATCGGGACCGCGTTGGCCGCGATGTTACGATCCAATATCTCGACGACGTAGGGCCGGGCGCAACGTTCGACAACATCAACACCTACTCCAATGCATCCGCGAAGATCGGACGCGACCGCGTACTCGTCGCCGTAGCCCTCCCATACCGGCGGGTGGCGTCGAGCCAGGGCTATACGCAGTACGAACGTACGGCGTGACCATGGAGCAACACAAGGTGACACGGCTCGTCGCGCATCGACTGCGGGTGGAATGTACGGCGGAGACGGCGATAGTACTGCCGCCGGTGCGGGGGCCGGTGCTGCGGGGGGCGTTGGTGGGCGCGCTGTTGGCCGACTTCTGTCCGGTACGCGGCGGCGAGGGCTGCGGGTCGCCGGACCTTGCCGCGGCCTGTCCCGTCTGCACTCTGCTGGCGTCCGGCGAGGAGGGTCAGGGCGCCGAGGGCACGCGCGCGGGACGGGACGATGGGCGGCACGGGGCCGATGCGCCACGTCCCTTCACGGTCGAGCCGCCGCTGGGCGGCAACGGGGCCTTCGCGCCCGGCGATCCGCTCTCCTTCGGCCTGACGCTGTTCGGCGACTCGGTCGGCCTGTTCCCCTATCTGCTGGCTGGCGTCGCCCGCATGGGCCAGGCGGGCATCGGCGACCGCCACGCGGCGCCCGGGCGTTTCCGCCCCCGCGAGGTCTGGGCGATTGATCCCTTGCAAGGCGTGCAACAGCGTCTGATGTCCGACCTGGAGGAGACGATGGCCATGCCCACCCTGCCGATCACGCACGCGGCGGTGATGGAGCGGGCGGCGCGCTTGCCGGGCGACGTGGTGGCGCTGGAGTTGCTGACGCCGCTGCGGCTGGTGACGGAGGGCCGGCTGGTGCACCGGCTGACGTTCCAGGCGCTGCTGCGCCGCCTGTTGCGCCGCCTCGATCAGCTCAGCATGATCACGACCGGTCATGGTCTGGACATCCCGTTCGGCCAACTGGTAGAGGCGGCCGGCGCGGTGCGCGTGACCGCCGATGAAACGCGCTGGCTCGACGCCAGCAGCCATAGCAGCCGCACCGGCCGCACCACGCCGATTGGGGGTCTGGTCGGCCGCGTCGTCTTCGTCGGCGACCTCGCGCCGTTCCTGCCCTGGTTGGTCTGGGGGGAGATTATACACGTCGGGAAGGACGCGACAAAGGGGAACGGCTGGTACCGGCTGTCGCGCGCTGGGTCCGGATAAGCGGCGCCGCCGCACGTCAGCTCGCCAGCCGCGCAATCCACACCGCCCTGACCCAAGGGTCTATGAATTGTCGGTGGCACACGGACGATCGGGGGTGATCTGCGGGGGCGAGCGTTACCCGTCACGAGTCCCACGCTGGGACGGGCGAGCAGCGCAGCGAGCGCCCGCGCTCCCAGGCCGCCAATTCAGAGACCGTGGCCCTGACCCAAAAAACAATGGGCGGGCCGTTATCGCCGGCGTCGCCTCCCGCGGCAGTGTGGTGTCGAACTTTCCGGTTGTGCGGGGAACATAGGTTGTGAATCGGGGCAGACCTCGCCAACACTTCCGATACACATTCCGGGCATACTTTTGGCCGAATAACGCGCTACCTGGCCTCGCTCGTGGATAGGGTCGCGCGGAGCGACACTGGTGCGAAGAGATAGATTCGT
>JAABUX010005301.1_pt1 | contig 15872 bp, 20 predicted proteins | sample 5561851 | NCBI WGS metagenome assembly JAABUX01 (sample SAMN10711883, study PRJNA513361) | rock metagenome | isolation source: Antarctica rocks | place: Antarctica: Victoria Land, Richard Nunatak red sandstone | collected 2016-01-03 | reverse complement strand
GAGGGTGGAGGTGGGGGAGTGTTTGGTTTTTGAGGATAGCGTTGCGGGGGTTGAGGCGGGGAGGGGGGCTGGGATGAGGGTCTGTTGGTGTCCGCAGGAGGGGTTGAGGGGGGTTTTGGGGGGGAGGGAGGGAGAGGTTTTGGAGGGGAGGGGTGGGGGGGTGGAGGTTGGGGGGGTGGAGGAGGAGGGCTGTGAGGGGTTTGAGGGGTTTTGGGAGGGGGAGAGGCGGTTGTGGTCGGAGGATGGGCGGGCGGAGATGGTGATGTCGCTGGAGGAGTTTGATTATGAGTTTTATGGTATACAGGTTGAGCGAAGTGGAGTTTGATGGATTATTCGTGGGTGGCGTTGATGGGTGTGTTTGAGAATCCGCTGGATGATTGTGGCAGATGGACTTTTCGGATTGTGTCTGTTTGTACATTTGTATGGCACATATGCCAGACGTTTATGTTTTCATATCCGTGACCTATTTGTTGTTCGCCAGGTTCTGCTGCACCATACCTCCAATCTTGCCGTCTGCGTTAAAGTTCTTGCCGATTGCGCCCTCCTTGTCGAGTGGGCCTCCAATCTTCTGTGCAGTACCTCCGAGGGCACCGTCGGCTGTTGATTGTGTCATTTAGCAAATGGCCCAGTATCCCCGCTTGTCAAGCAGAAGTATCGGATGGGTAGAATATCGTACCGTTGAACATCGACCCTACCGCACCGTCTTTGGAGAATATGCTGGTGCCTGTTCCGGTGGTCTCCTCGCCAGCGGCGGGCTGTTCGATGTCAGGGCATTGTCAAGGCGAGCAATGGACGGAGACGATCTCACTGTCTGCTTCACTGTCTCGTGGATGCCGCTGGTCATTTCACTGTGGCCCATGGCGGAGTTTGCCCCCTGTTCCATCGACTTCGCTGATTGATCGCCGTCCATTTCAAATGCTAGAGCCGGGTGATCTGTGACAGGGAGGAGATTTGCGTGAACTGAAACAGGCTGATCGACAGGAAATGTAGTAGTAGGGTGATCAAGGATGGGAAGGATTCATGCAGTAAGGCGGTTGCTTGATGGGATGGATAAGAGTAATCGTCATACACCGAAGTCTGCCGGTCCATACCCCGCGAGGCTGAGAATGACGCAAGCCAAGCATGATCGCCGAATTGAATCGCAGTCTCATGTTTCGAGCTATCGTCTCTTGTAACGCACTCCTTGCGATGAAAAGGTTTCTTGCTGCAAGCTTATCATCTTAGGAGCTTGCGACTAGGGGGGCCCAGATTATTACCTACAGATCAAGAGCCATGATAACTTTTGTCCGAGGCAGACACTCTTAGGCGATGGACCCTCAAACGAGATAGGGCTAACCCATAGTACGCCAAACGCTCTACGGCGTCAGCCGTGGCCCGTGGGCGCCTTTTTGGCCCCCAGATAATATCGTCCCGCCGTGGGTTTCCTTTGACCCCTTACAAGGATGACCATCAACCTCAAGGAGCGGCGTCAAGGATGTTTATCATAGCGTGGACGAAAGAGGAAATTCGACGTTGAAGGATGACCGAACAAGGCAATCTCACAATCTGATATTGCGGGACCTCGGCAAGATATTCAGCTAGATACCCGCCTAAGCCCATCTTGGTACGCTAGTGAGGGCTTTCCAACGTTCGACGCAACCGCTCTCGTAAAAAAAGATGCGGGCGTCCCACTGAAGTATGGTGCCCTTTGTAAGTCTGCATAGCACGAAGGATGCCATGGTCAGCTCGGCACATATGACCTCGCTGTCGCCATCTCCTTTTCGAGCTGTGTCCTACTGCATCTTGAGCGCATCTTCTTTCTCCCCACAACTCGTTTCCTGCTGCAGTCCACCGTTGAGCTCTGTCAGGCACAGAAGTCTAATCTGTTTGGCTCGGATAATGGCTCTGTGCTTACCTGCATTAACCCGCATATGACATCTAGCTCCAACTGGGTCCCATCCCCTCCAAGACCATTCACGGGGAAGGTGCTGATGTGCGAAATTCGATATGTCATCTTCCGTACGATCTGCCACTGTCACCCCAGAGCCTCTCCGCGCGCCTACCCCCACCGCCAACGACTTCCCCACCCCACAGGGTCAGATGTTTCATGTGACCAAGCGTGATCAGGGCCTGGTGTCTCCAGCGCAATCATCATTTTCCTTTCCGGACGAAGAACAGCCGCATGCTGTTTCGACGCCTGGAGAAAGTATGGAAGAGAAGTCAACAATTAGGAAACCTGACCGAGGTGCTGCGGAAGAGAGCGCTATCAGATCGGCGACCAATGGAACCCCGCAACAACAAGAGCTTCGGAAAAAGAAGAGTCAATTCTACTCGGAAGTTTTCTCGTATCGGGAACCCAACCTGTCGCCGAAAGATCGGATATATAAAGATTCGGTCGTTACGGCGGAGGTTAGGACGAATGTCATTGTACGCCGGAACATCCATCGTCGCTTGATGCACCAAGCTGACCCGTCTGTCGACAATAGATCAAGGACGAATACGAATTCTTGCAAGACTTTTCCCAGCAGTTGTCGCAACGGTACCAGAGACCTACCTCCTCCATATTCATTACCCTCAACCATTCGGCATGCCTCCTGTTCGGCGGAACCTTCGATTCAGCCTACCTGCTCACCATCAGCGCTTTACCTTCCCAACTCCTTCCTACGACCAACAAGCGAAATGCTGCCCTGCTTCAAACCTATTTGGCCGACTCCTTAGGCGTGGCTCCCATACGAGGCGTCGTTCGCTTCACCCGCATCCCAGACGAAGATCTTGCCTGCAATGGCACCACCGTCCTCGGACAAATCGAGAATGTGCAGAAGGCGTCGGGAAACCCCAATGGCTCGAGAACAGGATTCTCTGCCTTTCCCCCACAGCAAAGTAGCCGAAAACCCTGCCAAGCCAAGCCGAAGGATCTCCGGTTGAGAGAAGGAATATCATCCGTTCCTATCAGTAGAGTTGCCAGTCCGGCAATGCAGAGCCCTCCACTACCCGCCATACCCACCCAGAAGAGCGCGATGGACCTGAAGGCGGAGAGGGTACAGAAGCTAGGCAGGAGGCGGTCTTTCATGGCCATGTTTAAGAAATAGAAGGCTAGATATATTGGAATGTTGGTGTAGCTCCACCACGGTGGGTCACGGATGTAAAATATGGGTCATTTTGGTTTGGGATGGAAAGCAACGTTGCATATGGATTGGGCCGATCCGACGGCATTGCTGCTAGATCATTACGAACAACGCAAGGAACGCTAGAAGAGGGTGGTAGAGAGTATTTAAAACCTCGCTATATATATGTGCTGGAATGATAGCCTTTTCAAAAGAACACCTGCTGCCTAGACTTGGAGCTGACGCCAACATGCAGGCATTGAGCGAAGGCTCGCTCCTCGGACATGTGGAGGGGGGTTTCCATGGAGAAATCATGTGATGAAACGTCACCATCTCTGCAATTTGGATGCGCCTACAATGATGCGAATGATGAGTTGTCAAGCTTGATTCGGAGGTGTACAACAAATCCGCAGCTCCATCCCCCTCCACCTCAACCAAGATCTTGCGAACCTCACTATCTACCTCTGGCCGAATATATATAACAAGCCCCCAGCTCCATTCTATATCTTCCAACTCCTCTGTGACCTCCCTTCCCTCCCAGGCTATCAGCCCCCACCCCATCAAACGCCAAAAACACCCTCCTACCAATCTCCCCTTCTTCTTCCCTCTCGCTCAGCTTCTCCCTCCCCGTGAAGAGCTCGACACCCTCGCTACCTAGGACGCTGGCCTCATACTTCTCGTCCAGGTCTCCGGCCACTTTGGTCAGCCTCAGCAGCATTGACTTGCGTAATTAAGGTCCCATCGTTGCGAACGGCTTGCCGGTAGGCAGAATGACCAGAAAGTGCTCCCGCCCGGATTGACGGTTTCTTTTGTTGCGTGACAATGTTACGATAAAGTTGAAGGTTAGGAAATGTGCTGCTGGTCGGTTTGTATTCGAGAAATAAATTTCCATCCCATTCGATGTGTCGCTGTTGCTATTCTACCAGCAGTAGCGAAAAACAAGCCATGAATCGTCGCTCCTCTCTCTCCCTGAAAAACAAAATTTATATATATAATATGCAAGGGAATGCACAATACGCCAGACGAGATAAGGCGGAGCTCGATCAAAGATGACCTGGAGGCGATGCGTTCGGACATTGCAGGTACGGCAGAGAGGAAAAGGCAGAGCTTGGGCCTTGTAATCATCAGTCGGGGCGAACATACAATTGAGGTGGGTGGACACCGGGTGATCGAATGGTAACCCTGGCGGCAGGCAGTCCACTGGCGCTTTCTCAAGACTTGTAAAGACACGTGCCTTTCCAATATGCTCGGGGAGGATGTATCGACATTGCGGACAGTATCTGGTCCTAGCCGTTGTGAAGGCGACCGAAGGTACTCCTACGAATAGAGCACTGTATGCATCGATAACACTAAGTGGAGGAGGCGAGTCTGGATCGTTCGCAGGTATTTCCTTAAAAATGGCCCTGCAAGACCAAAAGATCCGCATGCTGACATTGAACTCTAGAATAGATTGATTCGAGAAGGGCGATAAAACCCAGCTCTATTCTCGGGATCATCGTAGATAAGGAGTCCGCCGAATCATCATTCCTGGATTTCTCGGGGTAGAAATATGTCTTTATATCCTTTTTCTTATATATATACCTGAAGGTATCTGCGTTGCGTACGTGGTATGATTTGGCAAATATAACCGTCATCTCAAACCCAACCCAAACCGCATAGATCCTTCATCGTTTGTATCTGACAACGCCATTGTTGCCGTTGATAGGCACGAAAGTTTTTGAACCCTGATCGATTTAGACCTCTTTCAAAACATCCTTCTTTTCGAAAAACGACTCTTGCTGCCTCGAAATTCTTAGCAGATTGACACGTTGGTCGGTCATCTCAATCTTCTATCTTCAGATTGGCGTATGATCGGTATCTATGGAAGTAGCTAGCACAGGATATCTGTCGGCAAAGAAAGGCCTTTGTCCTCCAAGAATTTATATTTTTACATCTCCGTTGACGATCTCTCCTGTTGCGCAAATAATGTTACGACAAAGTGGAAGTACAGAAACCGTGCTGCCAGTTTGTTAGCATTCTTGAAATCGACCTCCTTGCCATCTCCGCATCCTCTCTTTGCTTCAGTCGCGATTCTCCTGCTTCTACCCATTGTATTAAAAACCAGCCTGAAGGTTTGGAATACGCCATGCGAATATGATATTATTCGTAGAGCAAGTATGTGGTCTCGTAGCAAAGGAGGTAACGTAAGTATATGGAAGTGAGGTTTAAATTTTTTTCTCTTTTCTTTTTTTGAGTGACTCTTTTAACGAAGTTCGGCCCATATCCATATTTACAGCGGCATGGTTGGTTATCTATATCTTTCCCTTTCGAATTGGCTTTTCATCTGCATCCCCCAGAACAGGCACAACGCGGCCTTGGTCATCGGGCGTTTCAATTGCCAGAAAGTTCGCCCCTTATCAGTTACATCCCCCTTCTCGGTGGAAGGAGTGGTCATCTGTATCTTCCATCTGCAGATCGGCTTCAACTTCCACCTGCATCTGAAAGCACCAGCACCATAATTCCGCTGTCGAAGGCCATGCCATTTCTACAGACGTGTGCATGAGTATGCAGTTGTCGGCTGTGTGGAGGCGTGAGCCCGCGCCGCTTCTGACCGTGTAGTTCAAGGCTGCAGGACCGATCGTGCTGGGAACACTGGAATATACGGCCGGCCGCAGCCATCACCATGTGATCGTCAAGCCAACTACCCACGAGAGGAAGCGCAGTACCGTTCCTTTTCTGCACGCACATATGATAAGATCGTCCATAGGAAGGGTAATATAGCAGCAGCAGCGGCGTTTTCAGGTCGGGAGTCTATAATCAAAGAAATCTCTGAGAGAGGTAGAGTAAATGAAAAGGAAAAAGATATATATGATATATAGAGTGAGAAGTGTTTTCATGAAAGCTCCTTGGCTATCCAGCACTTACCATAGGATCGTCAAACCACCTGCGCAAGAGGTGGCGCAGTAGACTTTCTGTTTTCTACTTTTATGTAGCTTTCCTTGCATCATTAAATAGAAGCAGGTTAGCTGTGCTGCGATTGTACGTTCCATAGCGCACTGCATAATGGGATGATTCATAAGAAGAGTAAAGAGGACGACAAATATATATATATAGTGTTGAAAGGAACAAAGATGCTTCATAGAAAAGCACTTGTGAGAAGCGTGTTAACGAAAGCTCCTCGATTATCCATCACTTACCATAGGATCATCAAACCACCGAACTCGCATATACCGTTGAATATTGGCTTATACCAGACTCCTGCCAGAGTTGCTGAAGAAATCCAGTCCTGCCGTATGTGCCCACATGCCCCCGCGAGAGGTGGCGCAGTAGGATATCTGTTTCCGTCTATCATGCAGCTTTCCTTGCATCATTAAATAGAAGCAGGTTAGTTGTGCTGCGATTGTTCCATAGCGCACTTCATAATCGGAGAATTCATAAGAAGAGTAGAGGAGATTTAAGTAGTGAGAGGGAAAGGATACTTAATATAAGGCCCAAGATCTAAAATCGGATTGACAAAAGCTCCCTAGCTACCTATCCAGTCCAGTCTCATCACTGCGTTCGCTTTCTCTTTCAGCTATCGCAATCGCTGTCTGTATATCTGTCTAACCGATCTCTTGGATGGGCAGGGTACGGAGGTAAAGGTAGGCAGGTATGCGGAGGACAGGACATGATAATAGTGGTAGGATTAGAGTGTCTAGTTGGTATACTTTGCTGGCTGTGGACAGGGTTACGGTGATGACGAACCCGCCGGATGTCTCACCCTCCACGTTGTTGAATGATGGGGGTTGCTGAAAGTAGCAAAGACATCAGAGATTGCATTTTTTAGTGGAATCGTTCGTTGAACTTATAGCTGGGGTATAGATGAGTCGAAAAGTTCGACACCAAGTGGTAGCTGTTCTGAACTACACGTCAGCGCGTAGAGGGAGGTACCATAAAGCTGGGGACGCAAGGATAGACTAATGTTCTTCTATGCTCGCATGCAAGCATTAACCCGGGCTTCCTTCTTAGACTTTTATGGAAGTGAGGTGGAAAGTAGGTGATCTGTAGAAAGTAGCAAGGAGATAACAGTAGCGAAGCTGCCGGCGGTGAATGCGTGCTCACTGAACGTTGGAGGCTACTGGTAGTAGCATAAGCACTATTGATTGGATTGTAACATGAGGTTAATTGACGATAGGGGGAGAGAAGGAATCTTCAAGCGCCGTAGTAGTATATATAGGAATCAAGATAAGTGTATGAGTGTATATAAAATTCCTGCCAGGCCAAGCCGCTCACAGGCGACAGCGATATCGATCTCGAATGCAACTGCCGCACACTCGGCAGCAGAGTAAGTAGAGGTCTCAGCTGCTTTAGCAAGATATTCTTTCAATATGTTGCGTTCTGGCCATCGATTTCGGACAGACGTCAGACTAGGTACGAACGAAGTCATCAAGCAACTCGGAAAGGAGCTGGTTGAGAATGTCGTTTGTTAGTTCATTGATGCGATCCGGAGGGGAGTGGGAAATTAGTTATAAATTGTGTTGGCCGCGGCGCTTAATATCCCAAGCAGTCTGGTTCGTGAGAATGATGATCGGCGATGCGACATATTAGGTTGGAGCAAGTCACCAAGAACGCTTCCATTGCGGCGAGCATTTTCTCTTCTCTATATCTAGCCATTGCTTTTAGTAGCAGCTTTTCATCGTACTATATCATATAATCGGGGTCGGTTAGGTAGTTAAAAATACCCTTAAGGGGGTAAGATACTTTCCTATTAGGGATCCTAAACTGCTCATCTCTTTCAGTCTCGACGTTTTCGATCATTATCTTGGTATGCTCTAGTGGCTCTGCTCCGAAGGGTAGAGCGAAGAGGTTCAAATTAGAGTTCGAAAGGACTTTAAATCAGCGTGAGTTGATATAGTTGGCCGAGCGCTGTCGCTGGAACTGAGGCTGATACAAGGTATGGTGGCAGGCGATCGAGGGCGAAATCAAGGGACATCATTTTCACCTTCTTGCACTGTGAACATGACACTGTGCCTGCTTCCAGCGTATGTAGGCTGAAAGCGCAGACAAGCCTGCTCTTGCCAGGTCCTGGACCGGCGGCGTTCGACGTTGACATCACAACCGAAACCGGAGTATTCTATTTTGAGCGGCGAGCCCGAGTGGGACCGAGTACTGTGACTCCGTCAGCCTGAGCATATCCATCCGGCATTGTGCGTCCAAGATACGCGGCAGGAGGTGCGATGAAATATTGTGGGTTGTGAGAAGGTGGATATGATGCTGGATGTGGCTGGGATGTGAGCCTGGAATAACGGGGAAGAAGTTTTGGTGGGTGTCGTGTAATGGGAGGTTTTGAGTAGGGAGTAGATATAAGTAGTAGTATGATAATTATCATAAAGATAGATTACTATACGGCTGGTTTTTGTATATATAGGTGGAGAGTAGGTGTATGTCAGGCTCCGCTTTGGAGGATACGGCATGTACTTGTCGCTTCGGGTCAGAACGGCTTTTGTTTCACCCTTAGTTGTCGTTTCCGTATTATTGCAGCTGAAGAGGCGTGATGAGAGATATCGAGTTGTGAGATGGTGGGTATTGTGCTGAATATGGCTGGGATGTGAGCCTTGAATGGATCGTCGAAGCGTACAGTTGTTGTGGTCACTTGAATGGCGAGAGGTTTGAAGTTTCGAATAGAAGGTTATATTATCGACATACGCATGGATTATCACATATATAGGAGGATAGACGTAAGCAATATAGTAGATTATTAACTACTAGATTCAAAACGGCTTCAATTTCGGCGAGAGATGTCGTTGTTGTATCACTGGAGCTGAGGAGGCATGATGAGAAATGTTAGATACTGCGCTGGATGTGGTGCTGGAATGTTGGTTTGGAAGCAGAAGATAGGGAAGTTATGGTGAACTTTTGAGTGGTGGGAAGTTTTGGTTATTGAATAATGGAGTATAATGGAGTGGGAATAATCATAGAATTAGATTGTTATATATATAGGTGGAGAGTGAATATACGTAAGATACAGCAGATATCTTTCGATTTAGGTCAGAGCGACTTTGCTTCAGCGTCAATTGTCGTTGTTATTGTATCACTGTAGCCGAGGAGGTTCGATCAGGAATGGTGAACAGCAGAAAGCCTGACATTATGAGGGAAAATAAGCCTCGGAATAATGGTAACGAAGTTGTGGTGGTTTTCCTATCGATAGGTGTAGATGGCGAAGTGTGTGTATGGTGGGGGCTCTAATTATACGAATAGATCGGTATATATATAGGCGGTACTTCGATCGATGGAGGCTTGCGAGTATGGAACAGAAGTGCAAGATAGTGTGGTGATGAGTACGAAAATGGATCGGTCTATATGTAGCTGGAAGGTAGATGTAAGTGACAACGTAGAACATTTTTGTATTCAAGTAGAAAAGTGAGGATAGCAGTGAATTATAATGCGTCACTGGCACGGCAAGAAACATTTTTCACATCCCAACTCACATCATCATCTATATACGCTGGTCGGTCATTTGTTCAGGTGTTAGCTTGCTCTATCTCAGCCGGAAACGCAGGGCTGCCTAGATTAGATAGGCAAGCTTGCTTCCAGTTCGTGGGTGTGAACTTGTCGACGATAGCCTTGAAGGCTTCCTGGACGAGATTAGTATAGAGCGAGATGAGTCGGTCATAACACTCACCAAGGTGCAAAAGGTCTCATCGCCTTCTAGATGCTTCCCAGGTAGCCTGCACCCTGGCACAGTCATGGGACGGTCATTGTAGCGTATTCGAACGTAGTGACCTTTCAGTCTGGTTTTCTCCGTATCTGTGAGCTGGTCTGTTGGTTTCCTCGAGATGCCTCCGGTCGCCAGCTGAGGTTTTCCAGCACGACCGAATATTGTCTTGAGAGGGTTTCGATTTTGCTTTTGAGGTGTGGTAGCTGTGACTGCTTCATCCGACTTTTCACCACCAATTGATTCACTCTTTGTATCTGATTCATTGAAGAGCTCGAAAGCAATGGCGCTTGTATAAGGCGGCCAATTCTCTCCGTCGAAACACCCTAAACTGGACAAGAGTGCTGCAAGCGTGGTATCGTGACAGCCGCTCATGGCAAATTTGATGTTCTTTTGACTTCCTCCTTCAGCACCTAGCTTACCACCCCCACCACCAAGTTCAAATAATCCATCATTGCCGCCATTTTCCACACTATCAACCATGCGTGCAACAATGTCGCCAGCAAGTGCACCAATACCGACTTTGCGGTATTCGTTGTTCTCCTTGAAACCAGAGAACCACTCCTCGACGCCAATTTTATCGATGATAGCGAGGGCTTTGGGGTCATAAAAGGATGATGGGAGTCGGGTTTCGGGGCCATGAGCGAGGGTGGAGTTTATTGTATCCATAATCCCGGAGAGACGAGGGTGAGAATCAACCTTCACTGGAGCCTTGTCTGGCATCCACTTACTCATAAGTGAAGTGAGATAATTCATTTCTTTTGTTTCATTCCCTGTGAGTACTCAATACTCGATGATCAATAAAACTGGTCATTCACAAGGAACCTACAGCGTTCCGCAGTTCTCTGGCCAAAGGCTTTGCTGAGTTCACTGAATCGACGACACATGGCTTCGTTTGGGTACAGAGTTTCGTCCTGAATTGTCCGTGTGATAATAGTTGGGGGACGGAACGTAATTGTTCGTGCCGAAGGAGGATACATTCCCCAGAAGCTCTGCTGAACACTTTCTAGGGCTCGGGCCACTGGTGTCGCTCTTAAATAGATCATGTCTGCATCGCTAATTATGCTTGGCATGTATCTCAGCTGGTCAACGTAGAGTTTCCGCAAGCGTTCGCCTAGTGCCAAAGTTGTCTCACGACCTTTATCAGTAATTTCGCCTAAGTTACTGCGTATTCTCTCAGTCTCTTCGACATTGTCGAGTGTTGACTGAACTTACCACACGCCATCAATTTCACCATTTGGTCCAGCCGATAATACTGAGGCATCATTGTCACCAAAAGTCTCCAGACGTCTTCGCCAGTGAAGGTCGTCCCATGAAGACCAATCTGTCTTGGTCATCAAGACGCTTGAAAGGCGTTTCGCGGCATTACAATACGGCCAGTCTACTTCAGTCATCAGAATGCTTTGGTCTTCCTCAAATGGAGAGAGGGCGCTACCGTACAGGGTGAGAGCCCTGCCTGTATTCGGCGTCATTAACGTTTTTGAACAATGTGGATATCTAGCATTGGAAATCTCACATTTTGGAATCTTCCAGAGACCGGACTCCTCTCACCTACATAGCTCTTCAGTTCGGATCGGATACATCGCAAGTCTGGAAAGAAACGTCGTAGGTACCATGTCGAAGAAGCTGCCGAGAATTAGGGTCACTCCCTGCACCTCCCTTTTCAGGGTGTTATAGGAGACACCAGCAAGGATTGTCTGGATATAGAATACGAATATCACTCACAATTTGCACCAGCTGGAGGTTCAATTTCTTTGGGTACAAGCGATCTAACTCATCTTGGGTGTATGGCGGGCGGGGAACAAAAGTGGTCATGGTGAATAGTTGTGGGATGACATTAGAATAAGGCTCAGGCACCTCTGATTCTATGTGAATGAATATGTACGTCTTAAGATGAGAAAATCGATATCGCAATATGTAAAGCTCGAAGATCAATTTACTAGAGCAATTTTACTAGAAATACTTAGATTGTGCAAAACTCTCCCGTCTCAAAGTACGGTGCTTATCGTGCCAAGAAGTCTGAAGACTAGAACAAGAGTCTTGCAGGCGCTAACAGTCTGATCGGAGAAGATACAGATACACAAGAAGGTAAACAATGCCGCTACAGGCGAATGACGGATTGACTGCAGAGAGAATGCCATAATGGTCCGCAAGCCCTGTTCCTCCTGTAAGTCCCCAACAAGGTCAAGTAGTCAGTCCTGCTAATATAGTCAAAGCCCAACATTCCGTCCCTTCCCCTGATGGTGCCCTCATCGCGACTCTACACGCGTCCTCCTTGACTATCTGTGCCTACGATGGCGCAGTCCTCCGATCCATACCTTTGACACCAGACTTTATCTCGAAGTGCCGGTTCATGCGTTGGTCGCGTCAAGATGACCTGGCAAAAAGAGTGTCATCTGAGCAAGCAGACGAGAAACAGCCGTGGCCATGTAGTCGCATCTTGCTTGCAAACGATGACAACGTACGCGTATATGATATCAATGACGCACATTGGTCTGGCATGATCGAACACGCTGCTAGCAATTGCAGCAGATATGCTGATGTCGGCTTTGGAGAAAACGGGAATGAATTGCTACTCTTCTCTGACTTTGGGGTCAAGCTCACAATATGGTCGCTCATCACACGCCACGGTGTCGAAATAAGGGACCCCAAATACATGGTGCGCTGTTACAACCACAGACCGCGAAGCGGGCATATGGCCGTCTTGACGAGGCCATATACTCATGATATCCTCATGCTTCTCAATCCCGGAGAACACGGTCTGATCAAAAGTATCGATTTACCCACTGTGGATGCGGAAGAAGTGTCATGGAGCCCAGATGGTCGTTGGCTTGCGATACGAGATACACCGAGCAATGGACATAAAGTGCTGATCTACACAGCGAACGGACACCTTTTCAAGATATACTCTAATGACGAGAACACCAATGATATTGGACTAGGTATAAGGGTTGTGGAGTGGAATCCTTTGCACAGCACATTTGCACTAGGGGATTACAACGACAAGGTCACAATCCTCAGCAGGAACACAGTGATACGTCCTCAAGCTATTTGATCGTGCGTGAGGCTGACATTGTCACAGTTCTCTCCAATTGCCAAATTCCACCATCCGGCCACCATAATTCTACCCAATATTACCATCTGGCAAGAACAGCTTGATGCCTCGAAAGCGCGGAATTATATCATAGCACCACAGCCTGCAAATCCGCCAACATCTACCTCCCTCACGAAAGCGGACCACCCCGTCCATGGAATTTCTATTCTGGCTTTCAATAGCGATGGAGATCTATTAGCAACTAAAAGCGACTCCATGCCCACCACCGTCTGGATTCGGTCGTTACAGACGGGCTCGGTTGTAGCAGTTCTGATACACCATTCGCCCGTCAAACATGTGTCATGGCACCCGACGGAATCAGGCCTTTTGCTAATCCATTGCGCTATTCCTGAACCAGCAATACATCTGTGGAAGTCCACGTGGGAGGTGCCTCAGATCGTGACTCTTCCTCTAAGAAGGAAAAGCGGCAGACTAGAAGCCAGTTGGCTCATCAGCCCCATCCCTTCCCAATTCAATCTCATGTTGACGTCGACTCACCAATTCATCACATCTCTGATTTCCAGCTCGGGCCAGGTCGTGCCCGGTGCGCCAGGCCTCCCTGACGGTGCTCAATCAAGAAGTGTAGGAGCTGAGGACATGTTCGACGAAGGTAATTCTCTTGACCTTTCGCCCATCAAGATCACTCATGACGAGACCTTGGAGGTGCCTGATCCTTTTGGTGATGGCGATGACTGCTCTGGATTGGGTTTCGGATTGGACAACGAAGTCGTAGACGATACATTTCACTACCGCAGACATATTAAAGCAACGAGTTGATATGACCATTGGGCCTTACTCTGTCTGGAATGTACCGACCTCATATCCATTGTCTGCTATGCTGCGGACGTCAACAAACCGTCCACCAACAGCGGTCAGGAGCTAGATCAAAGCCATGATCACGACCTTGTTCTTCAAGGGGTGCTCAGGCAATTACTCTGAATGGTGTCCAACGGATCGGAGGCCATGAAGTATACGATATAAGAACGGCGGTCAATTGGTGTCTGGACTGGATCTCCGAAAGCGTCTTCCTCTGACGTTGAGGACGTGTCGATGTAGCGAAACACTACCGGATACGGGTTTCCACCGTGACCCCGTGACCTGCATCATCCCCCCTAATTGCTCCTTCACCCTGGATGTGCAAACCGACTGCTAGGGTCTCTTCTATGAATCTGCCTCCTCAGGCCTTCCCATCGACGTGGTTCACGAGTCCTTCGGCAATCGTACTCCATCATTCAGCTCGCAGAAGGACACTAGAAGCTATACGGGAGAATTGTGTATGGCACGAATCGATTGCTACAGCGATACACCAGTAGAAATTTGCGACAAGCTAGCCTTACTACAGGGCTATTTCGGCGGAGTCGGGCTTGATAGCAAGAAGAGGAAGGGTCGTGGATTACGAGAATTCGGTTCAGTCAGGAGGTCACGTTGGTGAATGGCAGGAGGAATTGGGACATCCCAAAGGGTGCTGTCTCCGTGCCCCTGTTACCAATTGGACCGCAGGTCGGACATCTCGCTCAACTTGCATGCGCGCCTTCAGGCGCCTCACCTGCAGCTTCGAAAGTCCAGGTCTTCCACACGGGGACTCCCTACAAAATCCCTCCTTCTCGGCCACCATTCAGCCAACCAACTACGCACCCTCATTCCCCTCCTCCAGGATTTGGCTCAGCTACCGCGGCTTGTCGACGCATGTTCACAGCCTCCTCTTCGAGCAGGCAGTCCAGCCGATGTGGAGGTTGCAACTACCACTTGGAAGTGGTCCGATTCTTCGATAAAGGGTAGCCGAGCTAAAGTGCTGGATTGATATGAAGCAGCCAGACAATGAAGCAAAAGGCACTGGATCAGGGAATCGACAGGCTCCTGCCAAAGAAGCGCTACGAGAGTTGGTGGCCCGGATTAAGGAGCTGCCATCTTGGAATGTATCGTCCAGATGCTACCTTGGATCTTGGTGGTCCAGAGATCGCAAGGGTGTAGGACTTAGCTAGTGATAGTTTGGACCAGTCGGTGAGCGCATTGGTTTGCTACATTACTGCCAAACGTCGAATATCTACGACGAATTCAGTATCTGTATGAGGATAGTTGGTCAGAGAGGTTCAATGCAATTTCGAGAGGTTGTGACCAATTCAACGATTGCACGGCTAGTGAGAGAGTCCGAGGCCCCTTTCGCTTCAACATTTTTTCTGCCAGCCCTATCAAAAAGGATCGACGGCTAGTCACCTAGCGTCGCTTAAGCCCCGCCCACAGTGCCGATTTGCATCTGTAAGCCTCATCGACGACATCAACGCATCTTCGAATAATCGCGATCATGGTGAGGGAACCCACTACACAAAATAGCCGACACAAAGAGAACTGACAAGATCCTCAGGCACCAGCAGCAGCATCTGCCGGCAAGAAGCAAAAGAAGAAGTGGTCCAAAGGCAAAGGTACGAACTCCAACCCGCAGCAAACATCTACACCCCATATCCCCTCTTCTCAAGTACCAGCGTCCAACTGAATCCTTACGCTTTCCCACCTCGCAGTCAAGGACAAGGCCAACCACGCCGTCATCCTCGACAAAGCCACCTCGGACAAACTCTACAAAGACGTGCAATCTTACCGCCTCATCACCGTCGCCACGCTCGTCGATCGCTTGAAGATCAATGGCAGTCTGGCGCGGAAGGCGCTGAATGATTTGGAGGAGAAGGGGCAGATTAAGAAGGTGGTGGGGCATAGCAAGTTGAGCATTTATAGTGAGTTTTTCTTGAAGATGAGGGAGGGTGGGAAGAGGGAGGGAGGTGAAGGATGCTTGCTGACTGGGAAATAGCGAGGGCGGTGACTGCTGCTGAGTAAACGGGGAAAATACATATCGGGTTGGAGGCTTGGCAGATTTTTCGTGGAGAGAATAGTGGAAGGTCGAGCTCTCATACATTTCATATGTGACACAACCACCAGTCAACCAGACTGCAGACCAAATGCTACCATCGCTACGCCACCTACAACCATGCTCCCCCAACATGAAAATCACCAATCAACCTTACCCCACATC
>JAABUX010005299.1_pt1 | contig 15877 bp, 13 predicted proteins | sample 5561851 | NCBI WGS metagenome assembly JAABUX01 (sample SAMN10711883, study PRJNA513361) | rock metagenome | isolation source: Antarctica rocks | place: Antarctica: Victoria Land, Richard Nunatak red sandstone | collected 2016-01-03 | reverse complement strand
GAGGAACTTTACTATCTCATCAACATAGTACCTGGCTTGCCGGGAATGTCTCTGCATCATATTGGAGTCAGCGTTTGACTCAATTGGCGAAAAGAGTGTACTTTGGTAGTTGAGGTGTGAAACCTTCTACTGTTTATCCGGACTTCTAGGGTAAACCATATTGGGAAGGACAGAACGGAGATTGGACCTACAAAGCTGACATCCCACCCATAAGCCAGGCTCTGATCGGGCGATTGAGCTTCTTGCTTGCTTCCACACCAGCTGTGGCTACTGCGTTGATGATCTCCTGCATCCGAGGAGCCTGCCCAGGGAAGATTGCAGCTAGCCCAGCGCTGTTGATGAAAGCGTCGCATCTGTTATTCACTAGAGCATCTTCAACAGCGCCTGAATCTGTAGCATTGCCGGTGACAACCGTAAGATCTGAAAAAATCGCACTCGGGAGCAACTTCTGGAGTTTAGTCTCGGAGCGGACGAAGACAACGACTTCGTGTTTATGAGCGAGGAGAGCAGGGATACAGCGGGATCCGAAGGTCCCAGTGGCTCCGATTAAAAGGACTTTCATGATATTATTGAACAGGATTCAATCACGGGAAAGAGCAAAAGCAATGTGGGCAACAGATGGAAGTGGTGACTGAAGGTGCAGGACGCTGTTTGTATTTATTCGTAGCTGCCTAGATCTTGTTCACTTCATACGGAACAACAATCCCTCCGCTGCGGTTTATTCGAATGGTATAGTCCGAAGGTCGGTTAGAGAAGTCCCTGCCGACTTCTACGCGAAAAGGAAGCGTCCTCGCAGCGAGTGGACTGGCTGCAATCACACTTGTTTACTGTAAAGTATCCAAGGGTAATTGAATATTACTGTCCGGAAGAATGAGGATCATTTTTCACGGCAAGCGCGATGAAGCGCGCGGAGGCCGGAGATCCCGAATTAGAATGACAAGAAGTCGCCATTGACCCTGGGCCAATGACTAGGAAGATGGTGGACGAACACGACCTTCAATTTGAAAAATTCCACTAGTCTCAGCAATTTACAATGTTATATTCCAAAGACCAGGACAATGCAGCTATTAGAAGACGACATCGACGAACTCTCATTGGATAGCCAGCCGCCACAGCCGCTTGTAACTTTACCCAATCTGAATTCACGAACAAAAGAGAGGGCACGCTTCAATCGAGATATATCAGAGTCGAACATGTCCTCGAGTCGCTACCCTAAACGACGACGCGTTAGCGGTCGCGAAAAAGAGCCCACGCCTGCTTATGAACCTACACCACCTCCTTCTGCCGCGATAAAGCGTTATGACAGCTCTCCTGATGAACTAGCCCCCAGTTCAGATCACGAGAGATTTCGCCCCAGCCGAGCACATCCACGGCCAGAACGGGGTAACAAAGATAAGAAAAAGACCTTGCCCGGCATCTACGAAGCTGTTGCTTCCGCTGTGATCGCTGAGACCGACCCAAACGAGTTGAGTTTTGCCATTACTGCGCCGCAAGCAAGTGACGATGAGCTGAATGACACAACCGCTGCAGCTGCTGTATATAAAGAGGAGGATGAAGAGCAAAACGCTACGACTCATGTCAAAGACGAGGAAGAAGTCGCAACCGAGCAGGACTCCGCTATCCCAGATCCGCCTATCGAACATTCTCCAACTGAGGAAAGCGACGTTGCTACACCGCTGGTTGACGACGATTATGCGGATGATGATGATCGCCCCGCGTCCTTATCTGAGGATTCTCATGACGGAAATAGGTCACTGAACACTGATGTTGCGGACAAACTATCTTACGAGCATGGCGTTGCGCATCCATCCATCGAGGATCATTCTCATCTTCAGGTTCCCTCGGTACTTCGTCGTACTAGCACGTTCCAAGGAAGCTTCACAAGAGTCTCGCCGCACCCATCTCCAGACCGGTACACAAGCAAGAGCCCGCCTGCTTATTCGCGACTGAGCACTCCAATAGCCACACCTCGTGAACTCCCGATAGCACCACCGCAATACGTACCATACAGAGAAAAGATGGTCCTCAAAGGGCACAAGAAAGGTGTAGCGTCCGTCAAATTCTCACCCAATGGCCGCCTCATAGCCAGCTGTTCCGCAGACGCAACCATCAGAATATGGGATGCCAGCACTGGGAAACATCTGCAGACACTAGAAGGACACCTTGCTGGCGTCTCGACTATAACGTGGATGCCCGACTCGAGAGTAATAGCATCAGGTAGCGACGACAAGTCCATCCGTCTCTGGAATGTGGACACCGGTAAAATGCACCCACGACAATTAATAGGCCACTCCTCGTACGTCTACTCTCTCGCTTTCTCACCCAAGGGAAATATGCTCGCATCCGGATCCTACGACGAGGCCCTTTTCCTCTGGGACGTGCGCACCCAACGACTCATGCGCTCGCACCCCGCACATTCCGACCCCATAGGCGGGGTCGATTTCGTACGCGACGGCACGCTCATCGTCAGCTGTTCCACCGACGGTCTTATCCGATTATGGGACACAGCCACGGGCCAGTGCCTCCGCACCCTCGTGCACGAGGACAACGCCGCGGTGACCAGCGCGCGCTTCGTCCCCAATGGCAAATTCCTCCTCGCGTGGACGTTGGACAACAGCATCCGACTGTGGAACTACGTCGAAGGCCGCTGCATGAAGACGTATCAGGGTCATCGGAATGAAAAATACAGTCTTGGCGGAGCCGTGGGCGTCTATGCCAATGCGGACGAATCGGAAAAGCGCGCGTTTGTCGTGAGTGGGAGTGAAGATGGGAAGATTTTCACATGGGATGTGCAGAGTAAAGAGGTTTTGCAGACGATGGAGGGTCATGATGGGGTTGTGCTGGGGGTGGATACGTGGGAGGAGGAGGGGTTGATGGTTAGTTGTGGACTGGATAAGACAATCAGGGTGTGGGAGAGGGTGAGGGAGCCGTTGGTGCAAGAGGGAGGGAATCCCGCTGCTGACAGTATCACGATTTCAAACGCTGATGGAAATGGCATTGCGCCTAGCGCAGCTCGAGAGGAAGATATGACGATGAAAGATGAAGCTGGAGAAGAAGCCGGCATAGAGACCGCTACGGTGGCGGAGGTCAATGGTGAAGGACCAAGTCAAGAGACAGTGCCGCTGTCGCGCGATGAAACAATGGTGAATGGTGTTGAATCGTGACGGGAATACTTTTGACTTGAAGGAAAAGGATCGTATCTACAGCTCTTTGTCTATTGCGTGAACGGATTATAGCGGCATTTGGAAGGGCGTTGGGCATTGGCCATTTGAATGATTCATCGGACGTTTGACGGCTATTGTTGTAAGATATTCGAAGCCAGATTTTCAGGTTTCACCCCGTACTTTACTTCAGGAAGAAATGTACAACCATCATACTCCATAGCAGAATCCGGCTTGATTCGACAGAATTCAATAATGCAGTTCACAAGGTCCAATAATAACAGTAAAATGATGGCCAAAATGTTCGATTTCTCTCTCTTCTATATGATAAGCTGCCATGACATCAATGCCGCACATCGTCTCAATTTTTACATTTACATACACGGCCCAAGAAAAAAAACCCACTGCGCAGGCATGATGCGAAGCCCATGCTCGGCTTCGTGCCCCAATCCACCAAACCGCCCGATGCTATCCAATCGCCACCCATCTTATCTCTCATGCATCATTTTGCCAAAAAACGCTCAAGCCTGATAAGCGGCCTGCACGACGCCCCCAGTTAGCGACTGTCCATTGCCCGTGTTCAGACCGTTGAACGCGTATCTCGCAATGCCGTTCGCGGGGTCGTCGAGGAATTTCAAAAACGCGGACATTTGCTCCGGGGTCGGTGGCTCGTTCGGTGCCATTTCGCTGATCCAGAGCTCGGGGATGTTGTGCAGCTGTTGAAGTGTCTGGTACTTCGTCACTGCAGCCTTGAGTGCCGAAATGTCCGAAGCTTCGCCGTAGTAATGGAAGGTGAGAGCGTCAAAATGACAACCTGAACAAGATTCCAGGAATTGTGACATGTACCCATGGCCCATGTTTGCGGCGGTGAGTTCGTTGGTGGTACCAGGGGTGACGAGCTTGATGCCAGATGACTTCAGTGGCTCCATGTTGTCTTTCCAGCCCTGTACTGCGGCGCCAACGCTCAACTGGGATCCTCCCTTGTCAGTGGTCATGTCAGGCTCGTTGAAGCCCATAACGTAGGTGGGTTTGAGAGCAGCCACGTTCTTTGACCAAAGAGTAACATGATCACCAAGACCCCACAGCATAGGGACGAATTCAACGTTGGTGGTTCCAACTGTCCATCCTATCGCAGGGGATGGCGAAGAATCCCAGTCCCAACACCATCCCATTGCGCCTTTACTAGCAGAGACGTATGAGTTGGCAGCAGAAAGTGCTTCGGCAGGGGACATTGCGTGTCCGGCATAGAGAAGACCGCGAGCCTTGCCGTTGGAGCTGACGGGTGTTAATGACCTTGCCGAGCCTGCTGTTGAAGAAACCGGTGTCACTGAGCTAGCGACGGCTGGGGTGACCGAGGCAGGAGTGACTGAGGCGGGGACCACTGGTGAGGCCGGTATTTGTTCGCCACCTGGAACGTGAACCAATTCTGGAGCGACCACACCTGGAGTTGGCGGCGAAGTCGAGGATGCGGCCGAGGTTGGAGCTTGAGCAGGTGCAGAGTACGCCTGTACAGGAACAGAGTTTGCAGAGACTGGTGCAGGAGATCCAACCACTTCACTGGGCTTCTCGGCTACGGGGGCCGAACTGACAGGCGTTGAGTTGACAGGCGTGGAGCTTACAGGCTTTGAGTCGACGGGGGTTGAGCTGACTATCGGGGCTTGGTACGGGACAGAGGGGAGACCAGTGCCGACGACGCCGGTGCCAGTGCCAGTGGGTCCAACAGGAACGCTGCTATTGCCAATAGGGAAAGGAGCTGAAGAAGGCGCCAGGACAGGAGAGGAAGCAGCTTTGGATGATTGGATAGCTGCGTCGCTTGGTGCTCCAGCACTTCCACCACTTGGTGCTGCGACTGTGACAGTGATCGTGTTGGCTCGCGTGACGGTGACTGTTGATCGTGCGCAAGTAGCACCGCTCTCACCAGGCCCCCCTGGACCGGAGCCTGGCGCGCCAGATGGCGAAGAACCTGAGCCAGCGGAGCCAGATGCAGGTGAGCTACCAACACCACCCGCACCTGACGTAGGAGAATTACCGATATCACCAGATGCAGTCGACGCTGGAAGAGGAACGATACTGATAGTGGATTGGATCGTCACTGGTCCTGCACCGACACCTCCAGTGCTCAGTGGGGCGCCCGTGCCTGTCGGTCCTACGGCCGTCCCATTATCACTGACTGGGAATGGAGCGCTGCCAGGAATGCCTGATGGGTGAGGAAACCCCGTAGGAAAGCCGCTTGGCAACTGCCTTGCTTTGTACGGGCCATGCCCCATGTGTGCGTGCTGTGGCATAGCGAAGGCTGCAGGCAGGACTGCCGCAAGAAGTGCAATGTTTAGGTATGCCATTGCGCCGTGTGTACTTTGAAGATACTGAAGAGTTCAAGGAATCGATTGGTTTTGTAGAGGGTGATTGTGGTGTTGATTGAGATTGTTGTATCGTATGTAGAGTAGGAGTACTGAAGCCAACCAGGGCTGTAAAGAGAGTGTTGGTCGACGATGGACCGAATGAATGTAATGAGCGAGTGGTCTGCCAATGAGTTGACGATGGAGTGGTTGGGAACAGCACGGCGATGAGGTGAGGAAGAAAAGAAGGTGTGGGAGATGGAGGTGGAAGGTGGATGATCATAATCCCATAGGGGGTTGTTAGCCCGAATTGGGAGTCGGCGACAAGGATCATCAAAGGACTTTTCTGGACGTTGCTTGCTCCTGGAACAACGCCACCTAATTTCCGGAATACAAAGCATACTGCAACCTTAGTAGTCGTGACACGGCCCGCATGGCCAATGGCGATGGCGCTCTTAGCCAAGGTAATGAAAGCTCCACCCACTCACAATGGCAGAGGAGCATGCTGACGCTGCCATCATCTCTTCCGACCGGGCGCAGTTCCTAGCTTCTTATTCAGGGGTACCGCCCTCCAATGAAGCCAGCCAGTGGGAGACTCTTGGTGTACCTTTGGAAGAGGATCCTTGGCGGAGCGGCACCCTCGTTTCAATGCCTACTAGGTACTTTACTCAGGTAGAGTAAAGTACTTTAAGTTGCCAACTTCTGTCAGGCTCGGTGAAGTCAAAGCGAAGAGAATTCCTGGAAAGCGTTTGACTCTCTGACTGTTTGTGTCAGCTAGTCGAGATTGCGTGGACGCCGTACCAAGGTACTCTCCTTTCATCTTTTCCCTTCTCTTGTAGTGCGGACACGTTCTAGCAGGTAAGGTATTCTGCTCATCTCAAGGATTCTTCTTTCTTGAAACAGCTGCTGGGCCTTCCAACACCAACTGCTCCATACTAGTACAAGCTGAAGAGTATGTGCCTCTGTCGCGCATTATTCAACGACGTGAGGATTCATGGTGTGAATGAATAAATGGACAGCGATCTCGTACCATGGAAGGGCGTGTCCTTTCTACCAAGTAAGCCAACGTAGTAACCACTGTTGGTCTATGCTGGCGTTGTCGACACTTTTCGTGGGTTTAAGATCCATTTCGACATTCGGCAACTCATGTCATGTCCTCTGGGCGTTGGAAGTCATCCCTCGATGCTGGCTCCCTCAGGTGGGATTAGCTTCACGGATGAAGCAATACCGTCTTCTGGCTGCTGCACTCATTGAGTCAACTCTATTGCACTCTCGAGAAAGGAGGAAGACGCAATGTGGTGTGAGAGAGGAAGTGGAGTAGTGGAAGGAGTATGTTATGTTGAGGAAGTTGCATTCCTGAGTGCGGACGACGTCATGTCAACATCACGAGAGTTGCAATAGATGCATTGTCACTGTCTACGTCCAGCGTATTTGTCCCCAATATTGTCAAGAGGCGTATCTGTAACAAGTATCCTCCCGTTGAACCAATGGTGGGTTCGACTGGCTCCCTCAAAAGTATTGGAGTTTGCTTTAAGAGCATCTTTCGAGTCGTACACAACAGCCCTCTACCATCAAACATATTTCGTCAGAATACTGCTCGCAATATTTCACCGCTCTCATCTACCCTCTCCCTTCCTCCTCTCCATCACCTTCAAGACATCCGCCGCGCTGTTGACATCCCCCTTTCTCTTTTTCGCGCCCCGTTTTCTCACCCCTTTCCCCTTTCCTTTCCCCTCCACATCCTCCTCATCTCCACCCCAGACACTCAACTTTACCCTTTCTTGGTCTTCCCCATCCTCTTGATCGCCGAAGCGACTGCTTCCGAATTCCATGTCCATGTCATCTGCGTCGCGGTCATGCGATTCAAGCATCTTCTTCCGTCGGGCCATTCTGGCAGCTTCTTCTTCGTTGACCGACTCTGGCCCGATAGGTTTGATTGTGGAGGCTTTCTTGAGCGCAGCTAGAATGGTAGGATCGGTGAGAGGATTCCGTGGTGCCTGTTCGGGTACATCTTGTTCTGCATCTGAGTCGCCCAGCCAGTTTCGCTTCTTATCTGGTGGAATTTTGGGCGGGGCCATATTAGAGGTCTCTGTCGTTGAAGCTGGAGACACTGTCGAACGACCAGCCTCCGGAAGCACCTTGCCTTCGCTATCGCTCGCATCGGAGTCATCATCTGCAATGTCTCCCAGAGGATTGTAATCGGTCCCTACGCCCTCGAAGATATCACCATCATCTTCATCCACCAGCGGCGGCGCCACTGGTGCGACTTCCATGCCCAGTGGCTTGACATCCCTGTCCGGCATCAAGAGACCGTGGCTACTAGAAGAATCGTCTTCGATCTTCGCTTTCTTCACCTTCCTTTTCACCTTTCCATCTGCGTCTACAGTTATCAATATTTCTCGACCTCGTTCATCCTTTTCGATTCGAGACGTCTCCCTCTTCTGCCCGACTTTCAAGAATCTTGGACCCAAAGCCGATTGCTTTGCCTTCTCCGCTGCTGCGAGTCTTGATGCCTTGAGCTCCTTCAAGATGTCATCTCTGGTTCGTTTCTTGCCTGCTACTGACGGGGGCGCCATTTCACCCCTCTTGGCTCTTTCCTCTTTTACGACAGCCTTGATCTCTTGCTCTTCCAATTTCCCAAATTCGTCGTCAAGGTTAGCCTGAGGTTCTTCCTGCTGGTCTGCTTCCGGTTTTGGTTGCGCCGTTTCTGGACGATGAGAAAGGAAATCTTCCCCTCTTCTAACCCTCTCGAGTAATCTGTAGTCCAGTCCCTTGACCAGATGCACATCCTTGACATCCCCTCCCACGATTTCGTCCCGCAAGGCCTCGAACGTCCTCGGATCCATCTGCCCTAATTTGACCATGTCCTCCAAAGCCTTGACCCTGACAGTCTTGTCATCATCTTCACCAGATGTTCTTAGTAGTGTTCGATCTTGAAACCCGGCACGTAGTATGGTTCCTTTGGGAGCTGCAGAGGAGCGGAACTTTTTCGCGTTGGAAGGATTGGATTCAGCGTTACGCTCGGCGAGCTGGCGAGCAAAGTCGTTACCGGAAGAGCCTGCTACAGAGCGTCTGCTCAGGAATCAGCATATCCGATGTAATGAGGAGGGGGATAATTCGGTCTCTTACGGCGTCATGGGAATGCTCGATCGCAACCGAGAGCCCAAAGCTGGGGTTGCACCTCCCCTTGTGGTCGTAGATGCCGAACCGCTTCCATTGCTCTTAGCAGCCGTGGGGGTGTCAAGCACCAACCTACGGAATTGTGTGTTGTTCATGGTCGCGACTACACGCTTACCATTTGATCGAATCGGGGTCCGATTGCCAGTATGACCCGAGATGTAGCTTTTCAATTCGCTGGTAATCTAATCATTCTCTTCATAAAAAGTAGATAAGAGCTTGGCTCAAGCGGAACCTTCCGCTTTCTAGCGGCCCTTCATTAGTGTTTTGTTCCATATGTGCACGGGTAGCAACCATCGTCTGGGGGATTCTGTCTCGACCTACTCTCAACGATCTCTATCCGATTGACGTGTGAGGTGGGACTGATCTGTTACTTTGCCGAGACGGCGAAGAGTTGGGGTGTACGGCACCTCTGCAGTCATGGCGACCGACCCAAGCGGCTTGGTGCCCCCAGGGCTGGTATGTCGATAAGACCATAGCTACTAGGAACGGTTGATCTAATGGGTTGCAGTTGCGCCATATACATCTCTTGTCAAATTACGCGTTTCCGAAGCTTCCCCAATTCAACCTCGATATGGTCGTCGAGTACCTCATCCAAGCTCCCAGGATTGTCAAAGAGCAAGCTCCAATGAATTGGCAATTCTTGACGAGCCCTCAGGATGGAGATATACTACTCGTCTGGCAGCCACCACAAATGGGTGCTCAGGAAGCAAGTGACGGATACGTTTGGGCCGATCCGGAAACAGCATTTAGTTCGGAGATGAGAGGTTATGTAAGAACGTGGAGTAGCTTACTGGGCGCATGTTACTAACGGTAAGCACCTAGAAAGTCGAAATGTACGTGCATAAAAGTGGTTTCCGTATGCCCAACGAACCGATGGCAACACATGCGCGACGCCGATTACGCCTGACACAGTCTCAAAATCCAGACCCTAACCTTCCCCAGCCTGACCCTTCGTTATGGATTATACACTATCAACAATCAGAACCTCAAAACCATTACCCATCAAGAAACATTCGAACCTCTGATCAGGTCCGTCTAACGATGAGCGAACGTATGCAGCTACAAAGACAAGGGCAATTGGTGCGTAAAGAATTCATGCTACGTGATAGCGCGAGCTGGCCTACGATCAATATCCCTGGAAACCCCAATGCTGGGTATGCACAGCAGGCCATGGGTTATCCGAACGACGTTATGGCACATATGAATAGAAATCAGCAGCAAGCCTACATTCAACAACAGCAAGCCAATGCATCCCAACGAGGCGTTGGGCCTTCTCCAGCCAAACGTCCACGTCATAATGGTCCAGGTCATGGACATGGATCTGCTACAGCTATACCAGCACCAGTTCTGCTGCAAGATTCTGGGAATGAAGACGAGGATGGCACGGTGGGAGGAGACTATATGGATCATCTTACACCGCGAGATATCAGCCTTCATCGATACCTACAACATCATGAATGGCTCGAAGAGATCTTGGAATCTCCTTATGACACGAATCAGATCATACCAGGGGAGCTAGGCCTTGGGCGGAAGGGTGAGCTTGAGTCTCTAACCAACGACTTTTTCAATGCTCCTGTCGAGGGCACACTGAAAGTAACATTTCCGACCCCTACAGAAAGCCCTACGCAAAAAGAAGATTCCGTGACACCACGGGTAGGTAGACTAGAAGCTGGGAAAGCTGAAGAATTTACAAAACGAGCTACGGAGAGGGTAGCTGAGATTTATGTGGAGATGGAAAAGCTAAAGAGACAACATGCCAGGCGCATGGCCAAGTTGGATAGAGGTCGTGCACTCCAAGAGGCCGAAGAGTCCATAAGAGCTGAAACCCTCGAGATATTGAGTGGCGACTATCGGAGGTCTAGGGCTGACCCTGACTCGAAAATCAATGAACATGCACAAAAGATAGTTGGTAGGAATATCACACCACTTTTGGACATTGAATGTGTGCAAAAAGGTGGTTTGGAGGAGAAGGCTGGGGCCAGGGATAGTAATGAACAAGACTATGACATGGTGGACAATTTCAACCTCGATGGCGTGCAGTCTGAAGCCCCTGCTCCTTCAGAACCAGAAGAGCGGACACTCACGAATCATATGAACGCGGTCGAACCACCAACCTCTTCCAGACAGATGTCAACGCCAGAAATTTCGCATAATGACGGTACCACGAGGGAGGAAGTACCTGTCTTGCGGAAACAATCTAAAGACACGACTGCGGAGGATTGGATTATGGTCAATAAAGACGTTAACTCTGGGGCAGAAGACCAAGAACTTGGTGATCTCGATAGTTTCGCCCATGATGCGGCCATGCAGCCAGACACGGACACTCCTGCTGCCATCGGGACTCCTGATGGTGATGCGCCACCGGGCTTCGAGCCGGGACAGGAAGTTGTCAATGATGAGACTTTCGAGCAAGGCGGGGGAAGCAATACCGCAGGCGAGTTTGAGACCAATGACTTTGGAGAAGGCATCGATTTTGGAGATCTGGATACCACGGAAGCTGACCTGTACGCGGACGGAATCGACACTGGGGAACTCGACGAGCACGGTGAGATAGAGAATGTTGATGGTGCTTTTGGAGAGGCGTTTCAAAGTACGGATGCGGATTCTGCACTAGGGCCGTAGACGTCGGGCATTTGACGGCTTAGATGATAATCTTGCCTGCAAGTCATGATTTGCTAACATATACCGGCGCTGCGGTGGACATGGTTGTATCCAACACCAGTCTCGAGTCTCACAAATATAGGACTCTCCAGGAAGGAATTCCAGCATAGCTGGAGTGGAATTTTTGCTTTTTCTCCGCAGCTTCAACATCTGCATCGTGAACCAGTCGAGCCCGTCTTGAAGGCCAACCATCACTTTTCGCAGGGAATGGTTGCGACTCGCCACGTACTACACGTGAGAGATAGTGTTTCGCATATTCTTGAGGGAATGCGGAATGTTGCATGATTTGATCCTGACGCACCACGATGGAAAGAAGCTGAAGGAGGTAGAACGGTGAGCTTTACCATGGCCATCCCTTGTCGGTGGGTATTAGTTGATATAATTGCGAGGGCTCTAATCGGGGTGTGAAATGTGACGAATGAGAATTGTCTTCCTTGGGATGAAGTGGAATATTGTGGCTTGAGTGAGAAGGCGCTGTGGTAGGTATTTGTATATGGGAATGTAACGCTCGTATACTACCTTTTTGTAACAACAATGTTCGACACTGCAATGGATCTCGCGCGGTTCATGCAGTTCTAGAAGTCGAATTCGTGTAACAAAAGGTATTGGTGCTGCACGGGACAAAATTTTGGTGCGTTGTGGCTAATCGTCGATGAGTCTGAAAGACTGTCCAGTCAATTCACCAGCAAGATTATTGATGCTCACCACAATTTTCGTCGCTGGCCCCACTGACTGTGAACGTATGCGACAACTGTGACGTTGTGCGTTTGAGACTTTTGCCGTTTAGGCGCCCGCGTTATCAAAAGAACACCTGTCTCCTTGAAAGTATCTCGACATGATCAAAGTTTGGGAGCCGTCTGTCTGCTGCCAGTTTTCAACGGTCCTTGGGTTCATTCAGCGTTGATGTTTGGCCGCGCAAACACCGGCTTAGACCCTGTACTCCATCGACTGAGGCCAACGCAATGGGATCTGTTCCTCGATTCCCCCTTGATATATCTAGCAACGCTCCTCTACGACCTCGAGCAGGATAGACAGCCTCTCGAGCAAGTGGGTACAGGTATAAAAGTCGTTAGTATCTCCGACACCTACAACTTCGAGTCCGACATCCCGTATGCAGATCTCCTGATCCACACGGGTATTCCAAGCGGGCAAGATATACAAAGCATCCTGAGCTGGCTCAGGGGTCTTCCTCATCCAAACAAGGTCATGATACCCGGCGTCAGCTACGCCTTATCTCAACCTCGAGAGAGAGCGAACCTGGATTGGACGGGAATAAAGCTCTTGGACCATAGCTCTACGAACGTCAAATTTTCTTCAGGCCGCGATCTCAAGGTCTTTGGCGGCACGGGGAAATCACATCCAGAACGGCCAGGTATCTGGGGTTTTCCGGATTCTGACAATTGGACTGGCCACGTGCCAACGGACACCGACATCCTCGTTACCTATATGCCACCGGGTAAGCGGTTCGAAACCATTGGCAGCGGCGATGACAATCTGTTGGCGGAGATGTGGAGGACCAAACCACGACTCCAGGTCTCCGGCAATATCTGGGCTGGATATGGCAAGGAGTACGTCACATATGACAGGTTCGGGATGCTTTTTGAGAAGATCTGTAGCGGTCCTAAAGTTGTAATGGCTTGCACCATGCTGATGGAGATGGTGTTACGATTTGTTGGGTTCGTAATATGGCGGCCCAGATCCGGGAGTAGGGGGATACTCGTCAGAGCGGCTGCAGTAAGACAGGTGCAGCACAGAGAGAAGAGGAAACCCATAGTGGTGTATCTGTAGACTTTCAACACCATGCCTGATGAGGCTTCCACTTCGTCAAGTCATCCAATGTCTCTGTAAGCTCCAGCAGGCACATGCAAAAGAAAGCCATCGTACATGGCTCTGCTAGGGACAAGAGCGATGGTTTCAAGGCACTGCAAGAGCCAATGATACCCCTTGGCTTCGCCTAGTCATTCAAATTTCCCAGTACAGACATTCTTTCTGTGTGTGCCGAATCAATATTCGCCAAGGGTGAGTCTGGCTTCGGACTGCAATCAGATCACGCATTAGCTCGCAATTACAAAGTCATGATGGAATTCCTTCTGTTTGCTACCACATCCTCGGATAAACCCCAAACCCCTATGCAGCTATGGCTGTCACCCAAACATCAGCGACATCGCCATTAAACCGCAATAAGTGCACGATAGCCTTTAACCGCCTGGATGAAAATGCACGACGCCAATTTCCACGTTGTACATAAAGAATACTAATTTGAACTCATCAAAGAACTCGTCTGGTTGCGGCCTACGCCTCAGCCTGACCAACTCTATAGACAAACCTGCAAGCCCCTCACATAGGTGTTCGTACTCGAAAAACGGCGGCTGCGTCATAGATTTATGGGATCCTGAACCGCTGACCGTGGCCTCAACAGCGTCATAGCTGCCTATAGGAGCCGTGAATGGCGACCTGATCGCCATATTTGCCGAGTGCTCCGCTGTCTCCAACAGTAGACTCAGTATGTTGATAAAGACGCCGTTAGGATTGAGTGAGTGATCGTTTGGTCCACTGACCACCCCGTACGCGACTCTCAAGCCTGGCGTCAGAGTTGCCAAAACGCTGATATTGGAAGATGGGGCTACCAGTGGTGCGGGATCGGTGATGTTCGACAAGGAGGCATACGGAACATCATGGGTGATATTATCGATTGTGTCGTTCCTTGGAAGACTCAGCGTCCAAGGATGGTAGAAAGCCAGAGTCCCTACGGTATTCCCTTGCCACTTGAGTAGGTAGATGGTAGCGTGAGGAACATCGTTGTTGATCACGGCTTTTACAGCTTCGTAGATACCCCAGATGACATAGCGCGCTTCGATGCCGCGGACTCCACGTCGTGTACCGCTCAATGAGGTTGCAATGACGAGGCCGCTTGGTGCATCGGCGCTCCATCGGTTTGGCTGGATCTTCTTCGTAAAGTCAAGGCGTGCAAGAAAAGCAACAATCTTGATGGCCAACTCAAGAAAGTCCCATTTGTCGAGGGGTTCGCCGCGTTCTGGTTGAGGGATTGCTGAGAATTGGCTTGGAACGCCTCCTGTCAAAGTTACGTTGAGGGCTTCCGTCTGGCTAATGGAGATGGGAGTTGACAGGACCGCTCCCCGAGTCGTGCGAAGCAGCAACAACGTCAAACATAGCAAGAAAATTGACCGCGAACAGCTCCACATAATTAGACACAACCATACGACAGCCCTGTTCTTCGAGGCTTGTTGGAGACCAAAAGCCATAATCGAAATCTATATAGATACACAGATCTTCGGCTAGCTTGTGAATATCCGCTGCAACATGCGATAGATTTAAACGAGCCTCTAAAAGTCATCAATTACCGACGCAGAGCGACTTTTTCGAGTCTCGAGGGAAGGGATCTTGCACTCCGGGGCCCAGGCGCCCACTACGGCGGCAATTGGGACTGTCTGCGGTGGATGGGCAGGGGATGCTGCCACATTTCCAAATGATTCCGCTGTACGATGTATCCTCTGCAGTAGCAGATCATGTTGAAGAGCGTTGCAAATGAAGGAGCTCTCGTGGGCTGCAAAGATCTTGCTCTGATGAAAGTTACTCGAGTATATTGGTACCATCTAAGTTCCCTTGGAATATCGACGGTCTCTAAGTTGTTCTAAATCCAAGTCCGAATAAGAATTTGATCTCGAGGAATCCCCCATATCGAATCACCCTCTTATGAGCTTCTTGCCCAATAGAATGTGGGTTCCAAAAGTTATCCAGTGGGAAGACATGGCCATGCTGAACTACTGCTCCCAAAGATTGATTGAACTTATATGGATGGTGTAATATAGAAGATCACCTTGAAAAGAGAATTTGCCGTCACAGTGCGTCTCGTCTGGGAATGTTGGCGGAGGCAATTGGTTTTGAATGCTGGCTTGCGACCAATAGCGTTGCATGACTCCACTCCCTATGAATAGCACCAACGGCTCCCCACATGAGGGTGGTTGCGGTTGATGAGCTATGTAGAATACACTAGGAGAGGGAAGTTGATGAACTCCGCATCTTCAATCGTGACAGCATCAGAGTGTAGACTCGTCCAAGGTCGCTCTTTTCATAGGTCGTATTGCGATATCGCTGTCTCTGGTGGGGCTAGTAATGAGGATCTCTCGTTCTTCGAAGACGTTGAGCCGAGGAGCGGGCAGAAGCTGGTGAGCGGCACCAACAGCGGCGCCAAGCCACGCGAATCATAGAAGAGTTCACCTAGTAACCGTCCACACTTAGTAATCGTCCGGCCTTATAGGGCTGAACCCCTATAAGCGTACCCTAGAACATTATAAATGTGGTCCATAACGTCCATTTCATGCTATAAATCCATAAAGCGACTATTTCTGAGCTATTTAAATCATCCTTTACGAGGTTTTCTTGTTCGTATACCTCGTCCTGATTGGCTGATTCCTCTAATCATGTGTCCTTCCTGTCCTTCCTGTCCTTGCTGGCTATTTTGCCCTCGTAGGCCCCGTTCCAACTCCGCCGTAGTTATTCTAACAGGTAACCTGATAA
>JAABUX010005298.1_pt1 | contig 15880 bp, 11 predicted proteins | sample 5561851 | NCBI WGS metagenome assembly JAABUX01 (sample SAMN10711883, study PRJNA513361) | rock metagenome | isolation source: Antarctica rocks | place: Antarctica: Victoria Land, Richard Nunatak red sandstone | collected 2016-01-03 | reverse complement strand
GGTGGATCCGGAGCTGCCGGATGCGAGCGCGTTGTTCGCGCAGCTCTGGAGCACGGCGTTGAAGCTGGTGGTGGCGAATACCGAGGAGGCGCAGCGGGGGCTGCTCGATCCGGGGCTGCTCGAGGTGGCCGGACTGCCGGCGATGTCGGCGGTCGACCTGATGCAGGCGACGACGCTGCAGAACGAGGCGGCGCATGCGATGGCGCGGCTGCATCGTGCGTATGACCTGGTGCTGTGCCCGACGGTGCCGGCGCCGGCCCCGCGCGCGGATGCAGTGTTGCGCGAGCCGGCGGGGTTGCTGGTGAGCGACTGGGCGCCGTGGACGTTCCTCTTCAACCTGACCCGGCAGCCGGCGATCTCGGTGCCGATGGGCGCCGGCACGGGCGGGTTGCCGCGCAGCGTGCAGATTGCGGCGGCACAGTATCGCGACGATCTCGTGCTGCGGGCGGCGCGGGCGATCGAGCGGGCGCAGGAAATGTAGGGGATCTCAGGGGTTGAGGACGGGGTGGATGAGGTCGCGCTTGATGTCGCTGGAGGAGCGGTTGCCGATGTGGTCGGCGCTGTCGGCGAGGAAGCGGTCGGCGGCGCGGTAGCCGGCTTCGTGGAGGGACTGCAGCAGGGGCCAGGAGGTGCTGTTCTTGGAGACGGTGCCGAGTTGGGCGAGGAAGGCGTCGTCGCGGATCAGGTGCAGGTTGATCGGGCGGTAGGGGCCGTCATAGGCGATGCCCTTGGCGCGGAGGTCGGCGAGAAGGGTGTTGATGGCCGCGATGGCGTTCATCTCGAGCACGACCGAGGCGTTGAAGGTGATCTCGTTGAGGCGGTCGAGGATGGCGCGGGGGCCAGTGGGGGGCATGCCGGCGCCGCGCTGGAGCGGGTTGGCGAAGATCAGCATCAGGTCGTCGGCCTGGTCGAGCAGCGGGGCGAGCGCCGGGTTGCCGAGGAAGCCGCCGTCCCAGAAGGAGTCGGCGCCGAGTTGGACGGCGCGGAACTCGGTCGGCAGGCAGCAGGAGGCGCGGATCGTGTCGATCATGATCTCCGGCTGGGTGAAGCTGACGCGCTCGCAGGTGGCGACGTCGACCGTCGTGATGAACACGCGCGGCCCGGCGCCGAGATGGGCCAGGCGCTCGGGCGGCAGCACCTCTTGCAACAGGGGGCCGAGCGCGTCGCGGTAAAACGGGTTGGTGTAGGGCGAGACGACGAGGCCGAGCGCCTCGAGCGCGATGGCGCCGGGGCTCGAGTCGATATTGAAGCCGAACGGGCCGGGGGCGCCGCAGAACCCGGGGGCGCCGTAGAACCCGGGGGCGCCGTAGAATAGGGCGTTGCCGCTCATCGCGCCGCGGTCGGCGATCAGCTTCCAGACTTCGGCGAGGCGGGCGCGGGCGAGCGCCGGGCCGCCCTCGGCGAGGCCGCAGGCGGTGACGACGGCGTTGATCGCGCCGGCGCTGGTGCCGCTGATGGCGGCGACTTCGAAGGCTCCGGCCTCGACGGCTTCGAGCAGGCGGTCGAGCGCGCCCCAGGTGAACGCGCCGTGCGAACCGCCGCCCTGCAAGGCCCAGGAGACTTTGGGCATTTAGTGTCTCGAACCTGGCGAAAGCGCGGGTTGATGGGTTGGGTTTGCGGCGCCCACCACCCTCACCTCGGCCCTCTCCCGCCAGCGGGAGAGGGAGCGAGAGTGCCTTCGGCGGCGGTGTCGGTGAACCAGTGCAGCTCGCCTTGGGGGTGGTAGTGGGAGGCGGGCAAATCGTCTTGACCGGCGCGGACTGCCACCAGCGCGTCGCGCTTGTCGGCGCCGACGACGAGGAAGGCGGCGTGGCGGCAGCTTTCCAGCACCGGGTAGGTGAGGGTGATGCGGGTGGGCACGCCGGCGGGGGTCACTGGGCAGGCCCAGGCGGTACGTTCCTCGAGCGACGGCGTGCCGGGAAAGAGGGAGGCGAAATGGCCGTTGGTGCCGAGGCCGAGCAGGACGATGTCGAACATCGGCCGGGTCAGGTCGTCGCCGTGGAAGCCTTGCAGCGTGCTGGCGTAGTCGGCGGCGGCTTGCTCGGGGGAGAGGCCGACGGTGGGGACGGGATGGACCTGCTCTGGCGGGGCGGGGATGTGGGACAGCATCGCGTCGCGGACCATCCGGTAGTTGCTGGCCTTGTCGTCGGGCGGCACGAAACGTTCGTCGCCCCAGAACCAATGGATGCGGTCCCAGGGCATTCGGCTGGCGAACTCGTCGGTGGCGAGCAGCGTGTAGAGCAGCTTCGGCGTCGATCCGCCGGACAGGGCGACGGCGAGGCGGCCTTCGCGCGCGGTGAGCGTGGCGAGCATCCATTCCGCCGCCGCGCGGGCCGCGTCGTTTCCGCTTTGTGGGCCGCCGGTCATCGGGCGCGGGGGAGGACGAGGGTGTCGATCGCCTCGGCCCAGCCGTCGTGGTCGTTGGTGCCGGCAACGGAGGCGCTCGCGCGGGCCTTCACGTCGTCGCTGGCGTTGCCCATCGCGACCGAGAAGCCGGCCACCTCGAACATCGGCACGTCGTTCAGCATGTCGCCCAGCACCGCCACCTCCTCGAGCCCGACGCCCTGCGCCTGCGCGATGGCGCGGACGGCGGCGCCCTTATTGGCTTCTGGGGCGGTGAGGTCCAGGTAATAGCTCTGCGAGCGCTTGGCGTGCGCGGCCGCGCCGATCAGGAGCTGCAATTCGGCCTCGACCTCGCCCAGGAGCGGCGCGTCGTCGGAGATGCCGACCATTTTGGAGACGCGGGCGAGGTGCGGCTCGAAGCTCGCGATCACGGTTGGTTCGTAGCGGACGGTGTGGCTCTCGCGCTGGACGTGGGGGGCGGCGGCGGCGAGCACGAACCAGTCGTCGCCGCTGAACACCCAGCTCTGCAGTCCGCGGGCGGCGAAGAGGCCGAGTGCGGTGCGGGCGGCAGCCTCCGTGACGATATGTTCGTCGATGACCCGGCGGTCGGGGCCGAGCAGGCGGCCGCCGTTGAAGCCGGCGAGCGGCCCGGTCAGCTTGAGCGCGTCCTGGATCCAGAGCATGCCGCGCGTCGGCCGGGCGCTGACGATCGAGAGGGCGATGCCGGCCGCCTGCAGCCGTGCGGCGGCCTCGACGGTGGAGGGCGCGATGATCTTCCCGCTGGTGACGATGGTGCCATCGACGTCGGAGATGACGAGACGGATCGTCATTTGGTCGGCTTGAGCGGGAGCCAGTGGCGGCCGTCGCGTTCGAGCAGGCGGTCGGCGGCGGCCGGGCCGTGGCTGCCGGCCCAGTAGGCGTGGACGTCGGCCTCGGTGCCATCCTGGGCCCAGGTGTCGAGGATCGGCTGCACCGCGGCCCAGCCGGCCTCGACCATGTCGGCGCGCTGGAACAAGGTCGGGTCGCCCATCATGACGTCGTAGAGCAGGGTCTCGTAGCCGGTGCTGCTCGGCGTCTTGAAGTAGTCGTCATAGCGGAAATCCATCGCGACCCGGCCGAGCTCGAGCTTCGGCCCCGGCACCTTGGCCGACAAATTGAGCGTGATGCCTTCGCGCGGCTGGATGTGCAGGACCATGACGTTGGGGGTCAGCTTGTCGACCGGGGTGTCGCGGAACATCGCGTAGGGCGCCTGCTTGAAGTGGATCGCGATCTCGGTGCGGCGGACGGTCATGCGCTTGCCGGTGCGGATGTAGAACGGCACCCCGGCCCAGCGAAAATTGTCGATCTTGAGTCGCATCGCGACGTAGGTCTCGGTCTGGCTGTCGCGGGCGACGTCGGGCTCCTGGCGGTAGCCGCTGACATCCTGGTCGCCGACGCGGCCGGCGGCATATTGGCCGCGGACGACGTCGCGCATGGTGCGCATCGGGTCCATCGGCTTGATCGCCTGGATCACCTTGGACTTCTCGGTGCGCACCGCCTCGGCCTCGAACGTGGTCGGCGGCTCCATCGCCACGATCGAGAGGAGCTGGAACATGTGGTTCGGCAGCATGTCGCGCAGCGCGCCGGTGGGTTCGTAGAAGCGGGCGCGCTCCTCGACGCCCACGGTCTCGGCGGCGGTGATCTGCACGTGGTCGATGTAGAAGCGGTTCCACAGCGGCTCGAAGATGCCGTTGGAGAAGCGCAGCGCCATGACGTTCTGCACCGTCTCCTTGCCGAGGAAGTGGTCGATGCGGAACACCTGGCTCTCGTCGAGGCGCGCGAGGACCTGCCTGTTCAGCGCGCGCGCGCTCTCGAGGTCGTGGCCGAACGGTTTCTCGATCACGACCCGGCGGAACGCGCCGTCGCTCTCCTTGGTCAGCTCCGCGTCGGCGAGGTGGTCGACGACGGGGCCGAAGAAGCGGGCGGCGATGGCGAGGTAGAAGATGGCGCTGCCGGGGATCTTGGCCTTGAGGCTGTCGTAGGTGGCCGGGTCGTCGAGGTCGCCGAGATGGTAGGTGATGCGGTCGCGGACCCAGCCCCAGAGGTCCTGGTCGAGGGTCTTGGCCTCGAACTCGGCGCCGCCGTGGCCGACGAAGCCCTGCATCGCCTCGCTCAGCTTTTCGCGGTACGCGTCGGTATCGGTGGGGTTTCGGTCGACGGCGATGATGGAGAATTTGTCGTCGAGCAGCTTGGCGTGTTGGAGATTGTAGATCGACGGCATCAGCAGCCGCCGGGTCAGGTCTCCGGCGCCGAAGATGACCAGGGTGCAGGGCGGCGCCCTGGTGGCGTGCGCCATTCCCCCGGTGCCCGACATGCGGTCCCGCATCGGCGCATTGACGTCCATGCGGGTCAGGCCTTCTCGATCTTGGCCTCGGCGTGGCCGCCGAACTTGGCGCGCATGGCCGAGAGCAGCTTGTCGGCAAAGGTGTGGTCGCGGCGGCTGCGGAAGCGGGCGAATAGCGAGGCGGAGAGCACCGGCGCGGGGACGGCTTCCTCGATGGCGGCCTCGATGGTCCAGCGGCCCTCGCCGGAATCGGCCACCGCGCCCTCGAAATGCGACAGGTCGGCGTTCTCGGCCAGGGCGGAGGCGGTCAGGTCGAGCAGCCAGGACGAGATCACGCTTCCGCGGCGCCAGACCTCGGCGACGTCGGTGACGTCGAGGTTGAAGCGCTCGGCTTCGGGCAACTCGTCGCTCGACTTGCGGTGTAGGATGTCGAAGCCTTCGGCGTAGGCCTGCATGATGCCGTATTCAATGCCGTTATGGACCATCTTGACGAAGTGGCCGGAGCCGGCGGGGCCGGTGTGCAGGTAGCCCTGCTCGGCGCGCGGGTCCTTGCCGTCGCGGCCGTGGGTGCGCTCGACGCTGCCGATGCCGGGGGCCAGCGCGGACAGGATCGGGTCGAGGTGGTCGACCGCCTGTTTGTCGCCGCCGATCATCATGCAGTAGCCGCGCTCGAGGCCGAAGATGCCACCGGAGGTGCCGACGTCGACGTAGACGAGGCCCCTGTCGCGCAGCGTGGCGGCGCGGCGCATGTCGTCCTTGTAGTAGGAATTGCCGCCGTCGATGACGATGTCGCCGGGCTCGAGGAGGCCGGCGAGTTCGGTGACGGTCGCTTCGGTGATGGCGCCGGCGGGGAGCATGACCCAGACGGTGCGGGGCTTGTCGAGCTGCTTGACCATCTCGGCCAGGCCTGCCGACTTGATGGCGCCATCCTTGGCCAGCGCGTCGACCGCTTCGGCGCTGCGGTCGTAGACGATGGTCTGGTGGCCGGCCCGCATCAGCCGGCGGCTGATGTTGCCGCCCATGCGGCCAAGCCCGATGATCCCAAGTTGCATTCGATGCTCCCGTGTTTCGTCTCCCTCTCCCTCGGGACAGGGCTGGGGTGAAGGGCTGGCCGAACCACCCTCACCCGACCCGCTCCCGGAGGGAGAAGGCTCGCCAGGCTAGAGGGCTTGCTCGATCTGGGCCGCGAGGTGGCGCAGGCCTTCCTCGAGGTCGGGGCCGAGATGAACCCGCAGCGCGCGCCGGCCGCGCTCGGCGAGCACGTCGAAATCGCCGCGCGCCTGGGCGGCCTCGACGGTCGCGAAGGTGAACTTTTCGCCCGGCACCTTCACATCCTCGGCGTGATCGGCCGTGATCTGCAGCATCACGCCGCTGTTCGGGCCGCCCTTGTAGGCCTGGCCGGTCGAGTGCAGGAAGCGCGGCCCGAAGCCGACGCAGGTGGCGACGTGCTTTTTGTCGCGGATGTGCGTGCGCAGCGTGTTGAGCGCCGTGATGGTGTCCGGATTGCGATCGATGTAGGCCAGAAGGGCGACGTAATCGCCGGGCTGGATACGGTCGAACTGGGCCTTGATGGCCTCCGCGACGCTGGTCGAGCCGAGCGCCCGGGCGTTCTTGTCGTCGGCAAACAGCTTGACGCCGTCGCCGGTGACGAAGGGCTGCTCGGCCGGCAATGCGCCGGTCTGGTTGTAGGCGTCGGTCAGCTTGCGGGTCTCGATCTTGCTGGCCTCGACGTCGGGCTGGTCGAACGGGTGGATCCCGATCACCGACCCGGCCACCGCGGTCGCGAACTCCCACAGGAAGAACATCTGGCCGAGCTGCATCGTGTCCTTGGCCACGATGCGCACGACCGGGTGGCCGGCGGCCTCGAGGGCGGCGACCTGCGGGTCGAGCTCGTCCTCGCCCTCGAGCTTGAGGTAGGCGAACAGCCGGTCCTGGCCGTAGAGGTCAGGGGCGCCGATCGGCTCGAGATCGACCGGGACGATACCCTTGCCGAGCTTGCCGGTGCTCTCGGCCACGAGTTGCTCGAGCCAGGCGCCGACGTCGTAGAAGCCGGGCGAGGCGAAGATGGTCAGCTTGTCGTGGCCGGCGCGGGCGGCCTCGCCCATGACGAAGCCGAGCTGGGCGCCCGGATTGGCCGCAGGCGGCGTGCCGGCGGCGCAGGAGCGGACCATCTTGGCCGTCGCGTCGAGGAACGCGCCGAGGTCGAGGCCCATGGCGGCGGCGGGGACCATGCCGAAATTGGACAGCACCGAATAGCGGCCGCCGATCGTCTTATCGCCGAAGAACACATGCTTGAAGCCGTCGCCCTCGGCCACTTGCTGCATCTTGGAGCCGGGATCGGTGACGGCGACAAAGTGCTGGCCGGCCTGGTCGCCGACGACCTGCTTCATCTGATCCCAGAAATAGGCCTTGAAGATATTGGGCTCGAGCGTGCTGCCGGACTTGCTGCTGACGATGATGAGCGTCTTCGCCAGGTCCAGCCGGGCGTGCGTCGCGCGCACCTGGTCGGGGTCGGTGCTGTCGAGGATGGAGAGGCGCGGGAAGCCCTCGACCTGGCCGAACGTCTCGGCGAGCACTTCCGGGCCGAGGCTCGAACCGCCCATGCCGAGCAGCACGACGTCGTCGTAGCCGGCCGCCTTCACCTCGTCCTGGAACGCCTTGAGCTTCGGCAGCTCGGCCTTCATCGCATCGACCACGCGGAGCCAGCCGAGCCAGCTCGCTTCGTCGCCGCCGGTCCAGACCTGGGCGTCGCCGGCCCAGAGATCGCGCAGCTTGCCCGAGCGGGACCAGTCCTTGGCCGCCGCGTCGACCGATTGCTGTAAGGCGTCGGGCAGCTTGGCGCTCGATGTCACCATGTGGTCGCCCAGCATGGCCGTGCGCTTGGCCGCGACCGCGCCCAACAGGTTGTCGGCCGCCTCGGCGAACAGCTGCACGCCCTTGGTGACGAGGTCCTTGGTCACGCCAGGCAGGTCGAGCCCGGCGGCTTCCGCTTCGGCCAGCACGCGCTCGGCGCCGGGGACGTCCTCGGTCAGGCTCTCGCGCAGTTTCCCGTGGTCGCGGAAGGCGTCCATCGTGGCGGGCGGGATGGTGTTGACGGTGTCGCGCCCGATCAGCTCCTCGACGTAGAGCACGTCGCTATACGCCTTGTCCTTGACCCCGGTGCTGGCCCAGAGCAGGCGCTGCGGCTGCGCGCCGGCGGCTTCGAGCGCCTTCCAGCGCGGGCTTGCGACCATCTTGAGATAGTGCTGGTAGGCGATCTTGGCGTTCGCGATGGCGACCTTGCCGCGCAGCGCCTTCAGCCCATCCTCGCCAGACTTCAGCCGCTCGTCGATCTTCTTGTCGATTTCGGCGTCGATGCGGCTGACGAAGAAGCTGGCGACGCTGGCGATGCCGGCCACGCTCTCCCCCTTCGCGTGCCGCGCCTCCAGCCCGGCCACGAACGACTCCGACACCGCGTCGTACGCGCTCAGCGCGAACAGCAGCGTCACGTTGATGTTGATGCCTTCCGAGATCAGCGTCTGGACCGCGGGCGCCCCGGCCTGGGTGCCGGGCACCTTGACCATCAGGTTCGGCCGGTCGACCCATTTCCAGAGCCGCCGGGCTTCGGTGATGGTGTCGTCGGTGCGGAGCGCGAGGTAGGGCGAGACCTCGATGCTGACGTAGCCGTCGATCTTGTGCGTGCCGTCGTAGACCGGGCGTAGCGCGTCGCAGGCGTGCTGGATGTCCTCGACCGCGAGCGCCTCGTAGACGTCGAGCGCGTCATGGTCGGCCTTGTCGGCGAGCGCCTTGAAGCCGGCGTCGTAGTCGGTGCCGTGGCCCATCGCCTTTTCGAAGATGGCCGGGTTGGAGGTGATGCCCTTCAGCCCGTCGCGGTCGATCAGTTCTTGCAGTTGCGGGCCGATGAAGCTGCGCTGGATGAAGTCGAGCCAGGGGCTTTGACCGAACGATTCGAGGCGCTTGAGCGGATTGCCGCCCGTCTTCGCATTAGCGATCTCGCCGGGACGGTTGACGACGTTCATATCTTTTCTCCGCGGGCAAGCTTACGCGCGGTGTCGAGCACCGCGTCGGGCGTGAAACCGAATTTCGTCATGAGCGCCGAGGCGGGGGCGGAGCCGCCGAAGGTGTGCATGCCGATGATCTTGCCCTTAGGGCCGACGTAGCGGTCCCAACCGTGCTTGGCGCCCTGCTCGACCGCGAGGCGTGCGGTGACGGCGGGCAGCAGGACGCTGTCGCGATAGGCCTCGTCCTGCTCCTCGAACAGCTCCCAGCTCGGCATCGACACGACGCGGGCGTTGATGCCCTCGGCCTTCAGCGCCTCGTAGGCGCCGACGCAGAGCTGCACTTCGCTGCCGGTGCCGATCAGGATCACGTCGGGGGTACCCTCACCGGTCATGACGTAGGCCCCCTTGGCGAGCCCGTCCGCCTTGGCGAAAACCTCGCGGTCGAAGGTCGGCAGCGCCTGGCGGCTGAGGGCTAGGGCGACGGGGTGGTCGTGGCTGTTCATGGCGACGCGCCAGGCTTCGACGACCTCGTTGGCGTCGCCGGGCCGGATGACGATCATCCCTGGGACGGCGCGGAGTGCGATCAGCTGCTCGATCGGCTGGTGCGTCGGTCCGTCCTCGCCCACGCCGATGCTGTCATGGGTGAAGATGTAGATGACCGGCAGCTCCATGATCGCGGCCAGGCGGATCGGCGGCTTCATGTAGTCGCTGAAGATCAGGAAGCCCGACGCGTAGGACCGCAGCCCGGTCAGCGCCATGCCATTGGCAATGCTGCCCATGGCATGCTCGCGGATGCCGAAATGCATGTTGCGGCCGCCGTAGCTGCCGGCCTGGAAGCTGCCGGCGCCGTCGAAGGTGAGGTTCGATTTCGTGGATGGCGACAGGTCGGCGGCACCGCCCATTAGCCAGGGTACGTGCTTGGCGATAGCGTTGAGCACTTTCTGCGACGAATCCCGCGTTGCGAGGCCTTTCACGTCCGCCGGGAAGACCGGGATCTCGCTATCCCAGCCGTCCGGCAAGTGGTGGTGGTCGATCTGGTCGATCTCGCGCGCCAGGTCCGGATAAGCGGCCCGGTAGCGCTCGAGCATCGCCATCCAGTCGGCCCGCGCCTTGGCGCCGCGGGCGCCGAGCGTGTCGGCCAGGTGCTCGCGGACGCCGTCGGGCACATAGAACTGCGCGTCCTCGGGCCAGCCATAGAAGCGCTTGGCGGCTTTGATTTCTTCGACGCCGAGCGGCTCGCCATGGGCCTCGCGGGTGCCGGCCTTTTTCGGCGCGCCGTAGCCGATCACGCTGCGCACGATGATCAGGGTCGGGCGGTCCTGGACCGTCTCGGCCTCGCGCAGATCGGCGAGTAGGCTGGCGGTGTCGTTGGCGTCGTCGACGTGGCGGACGTGCCAGCCGTAGGCCTCGAAGCGGGCGCCGACGTCCTCGTCGAAGGAAAGGTCGGTCGAGCCCTCGATGGTGATGCGGTTGCTGTCGTAGATCCAGACCAGGTTGGACAGGCGCAGGTGCCCGGCGGTGCTGGCCGCCTCGCTCGAGACGCCCTCCATCATGCAGCCATCGCCGCAGAGCGCGAAAATCCGGTAGTCGTAAAGCGGGAAGTCCGGCTTGTTGTAGCGCTGGGCGAGCCAGCGCTGGCCGATGGCGAAGCCGACGGAGTTCGCCAGGCCTTGGCCGAGCGGCCCGGTCGTGGTCTCGACGCCAGAGGTGTAGCGGTATTCGGGATGCCCGGGGGTGACGCTGCTGAGCTGCCGGAACTGCTTGATGTCGTCGAGCGAGACCGCTTCCTGCGCGGTAGGCCCGTGCTCGTCGAGGCGCTTGACGCCGGCCAGGAAGAGCATCGCGTAGAGCAGCATGGAGGCGTGGCCGACGCTGAGGATGAAGCGGTCGCGGCCGGGCCAGGAGGGGTCGGCCGGGTCGTAGCGCAGGACATCTTTCCAGATCGTGTAAGCAACCGGTGCGAGTGCCATCGGGGTACCGGGATGGCCGGAGTTGGCCTTCTGGACGGCGTCCATCGCGAGGGTGCGGATGGTGTCGATGCTGAGCGTGTCGATGTTGGTGTTGGCGGGCTCGGCGCCCTCCTTGGCGATCTGGTCCATCATCGTCTTCTCGCTCGTCCTGGGTTTTGCATCCGATATGGACGCGTGGACGCCGCGGCAGCAACCCCGTGGCCTTGTGCGGGACACTGCTCCCGAATGTTTGCGCAGGCAACGGAACAGCGCGTTACGCTATTGCAGCATCCACCATAGCAAGAGAGTACGCACCGGATGGGGTTGCCACCAAGCGGACCACCGAGCGGGCCGGTGATCACTCGGGCGATGTTGCGCGACACCGGGCTCGACCATCTGTTCGAGCGGCCGATCCCTGGCATCACTTTGCTGACGGAGGCCGAACGCGCGGCGTCGCTGGCCGGGCTGCTGGCGGCGCGCCGGGAGCGGGGCGGCGGCGCGTGGGTGTTCGCCTACGGCTCGCTGATCTGGAACCCGGCGATGCACTATGCCGAGCGCCGGTTCGCCCGCGTCCATGGCTGGCATCGCTCGTTCTGCCTATCGGCCTCAGCCGGCCGGGGCACGCCGGAAGCCCCGGGCCTGCTGCTCGGGCTCGACCGCGGCGGGGCGTGCGCAGGGGCGGCGTTCCGCATCGAGGAAGCGGCGCTGGAGGAGGAACTCTCGATCCTATGGCGGCGCGAGATGGTGGCCGGCAGCTATCGCCCGCTCTGGCTGCGGGTGCGCGACGAAGCCGGGGCTCCGTTCGGGCATGCGATCGCTTTTACGATCCGGCGCGACGGCGTCTGGTATGCGGGCGCGCTGTCCGAGGAGGAGACGATCCGGCGACTGGCGACCGCCAGCGGCCGGCTCGGCACGTCGGCCGAATATCTGCTGCATACGCGTGACGGGCTGCGATCCCTGGGCATCGTCGATCGACGGATCGAGCGGCTGGCCAGCGAGGTCGAAACCGTGCTTCAGCTGGAGAAGAAGCGGGCCGATCCATATTGACGATGCGCGAACTCGAGCGCCGCCGTGCAGGCGTTCGGCCCGGTGAAGGCCTGCTCCTGCTCCTGGCTGGCTGGCGGCGGGCCGACCATCCACCGCTCAGGGCTCGCCGCGTCGCGATAAACCAGCGCTGCGTCGGGCCGGGCCGGTTCCTGCGTCGTCGTGTTCTTTGCGGTCATCGTGTTGACCAACATACGCCGCATTGCAACATGATGGCAAGGGGTCCTGACCCACATCACTGTGTGCATGTCAAGCTGCGCCCCCTGCGAAAAATGTCGAGTTCTGAGTTGCTTACCGAGCATAACTAATCCACGTACCGTGCGCACACGGCCTCTCAACGGCTTCTGGGAACATAAGGTCCAAAGGTAAACAAACGATAACCAGGCGCTGCGAAAAGCATCCCGGTTTACCGATTGCCCTCTTGTCAGGCATGCCAGCCCTCCGCCCCGGTCGCCCCAAGATACGATGCCCGGCGTACGACCGGAACGGCGAGAGAGGCGGCCTTCATGCAGCTTTCGGCATCGTTGTCGGTGCTCTGTTCGTTGATGGTCTACGCGGGAACCGCCTGTCTGGGTATCGGCTTTACGAGCTCGGCGAGGGCTCAGGGCGACGGGCCGGGCCAAATTGTTTCGGACCCAGCGTTCCACTTGTCACTCGCTTAACGCGGTCGATCCGGCACGGCAAGGTCCGAATTTGGCACATGTCTACGGGCGTTAGATTGGCAGCGTAGCGGGCTACGCCTACACGCCATCATACCGGGAATCGGGTCAAAATTGGGGCGACGAGAACCTCGACGCCTATCTGACGAGCCCGCATAAGATGTTCCCTGGCAGCACGATGGCCTATCGCCAGGCCAAGCCCGAAATCCGACAAACAGATCGTCGCGTACCTCAAGGAGCAGGGCTGAGGCCAAGCCGATCCATTCGATGACGGTCTACGGCGTGTTCGAGACGCCGGTGCACATGTATCGCGGCACGACGATGGCCGGCATCGTGCGAAAACAACAAAATAGAGCACTTCCCGAGCTGATTGGCTCGGGAGTAGTGCTCTAGCTCATTGATAACGAGGGCATTAGTTCCGCGTGCGTCGCGAGCGGCCGAACCCCAGCCCGCACAAGGCGAGAGCCAGCAGCGCGATCGAGGCCGGCTCGGGCGTGGCGACGACCGAAGCGGTGGTCAGGGTCAGGCGCTCAGGCGTGGCGTTGGTCGACCCGGCATAGGTCGCCGCGGCGCCCGGCGTGGTGGGCGTGACGAGCACCCGGACGATCGCGTTGTTTTGGACGTCGGCCTTCAGGGTCGAGGCGAGGCTGGGCGTCAGCGCGAAGGTGAAATCATTCTCGAAGCCGTTGACCACCTGGGTGAAGCTGCCGGCGCCGAGGAAGAGGAGGCTGAGCTGGCCGCCGGCGACATTGGTCGAGGTGCCCTCGCCGGCGCCGGAATAGACCAGCGGCGACGTGCCGGGCTGGATGCTCGCGGTGGTGTTGGTGTCGAGATAGAAGTTGAGGCCGCCGTCGGCGGTGAACGAGGCGTTCGCCTGGGTCAGCGCGAGGGTCAACGAGGTAAACGCCGGCTGCGCGGCGACGGCGCCGAACTGGAAGTCGACCACGCCGTAGCTGGCGAAGCTGCCGTTCGAGGAGCCCTCGATGTTGAAGAAACGCTTGCCGTTGTTGCCCGAGCGCGGGCCGCCGGGCTGCACGCTCGCGTTGTCGGATGCGGTCGTCATGACGTCGGCCCGCGCGGGCACGACGACGGCGGCGAGGGCGAGGCAGGCAAGGGCGAGTGCGCGCATGGCGACGGTCCAATCTGATAGGGCGACCGCACGGGTCGCGTTTTGCGAGAATGCATTGGAGCACGCGACGATTGTCGCCGTGTGACGCCAAAGCCATATTTTGATGACGACCGTCGGTTAACGAAGACGGTTGCCGTGGGGCCACGGGACCGCCATCATCGCCGCATGTCCACAACGCTGGCCCGCAAGCAGGCGGCCCACCCTCCCCTGCCCGTCACGTTCCAGCCGATCAAGCAGGCGGCCAAGCCGATGCAAAAGCCGCTTCGCGTCGTCTCGCACTACGAGCCGGCGGGCGACCAGCCGACCGCGATCCGCGAGCTGACCGGGAGCGTGGGCGCCGGCGAGCGGGACCTGGTGCTGCTGGGGGTGACCGGATCGGGCAAGACGTTCACGATGGCCAAGGTGATCGAGGCGGCGCAGCGGCCGACCTTGATCCTGGCGCCGAACAAAACGCTGGCAGCCCAGCTCTACAGCGAGATGAAGCAGTTCTTCCCGGACAACGCGGTCGAATACTTCGTCAGCTACTACGACTATTATCAGCCCGAGGCCTACGTCCCGCGCACCGACACGTATATCGAAAAAGACAGCCAGATCAACGAGCAGATCGAGCGCATGCGACACAGCGCGACGCGGGCGCTGCTGGAACGTGGCGACGTCGTGATCGTCGCTTCCGTGTCCTGCATCTACGGTATCGGGTCGGTCGAGACCTACGGCAACATGATCGTCAAGCTCGAGCCCGGCGGCCGCATCGAGCGCGACACGCTGGCGCGCGCGTTGGTCGAGCTGCAATACCGCCGCAACGACGCCGCCTTCCAGCGCGGCGCGTTCCGGCTGCGCGGCGAGGTCGTCGACGTATGGCCGAGCCATCTCGAGGACCGCGCCTGGCGGATCAGCCTGTTCGGCGACGAGGTCGAGACGATCAGCGAGTTCGACCCGCTGACCGGCGAAGTGACCGGCGTGATGACCGAGGCCAGCATCTACGCGAACAGCCACTACGTGACGCCGAAGCCGACGCTGAACCAGGCGATCCGCGACATCAAAGCCGAACTCAAGAACCGGCTCGATCAATTCGTGGTCGACGGCAAGTTGCTCGAGGCCGAGCGACTGCAACAGCGCACCACGTTTGACATGGAGATGATCGAGACCACGGGCTCGTGCAAGTCGATCGAGAACTATTCTCGCTATCTATCGGGACGCAAGACCGGCGAGCCGCCGCCGACGCTGTTCGAATACCTGCCCGACAACGCAATGCTGATCGTCGACGAGAGCCACGTCACGGTGCCGCAGATCGGCGGCATGGCCCGCGGCGACGCGGCGCGCAAGGGCATCCTGTCGGAGTTCGGCTTCCGGCTGCCGTCCTGCATGGACAACCGGCCGTTGCGGTTCGAGGAATGGGAGGCGTTCCGGCCGCAGACGATCTTCGTCTCGGCCACACCCGGGCCGTGGGAGCTCGAGCGCACCGGCGGCACCTTCGCCGAGCAGGTGATCCGGCCGACCGGGCTGATCGACCCGGTCTGCGAGATCCGCCCGGTGGAGCGCCAGGTCGACGATCTGCTCGCCGAGTGCCGGATCGTGAGGGATCGCGGCGGCCGCATCCTCGTCACGACGCTGACCAAGCGGATGGCCGAGGACCTGACCGAGTACATGACCGAGAACGGCATCAAGGTCCGCTACCTGCACTCCGACGTCGATACGCTCGAGCGGATCGAGATCATCCGCGACCTGCGGCTGGGCGTGTTCGACGTGTTGGTCGGCATCAACCTGCTGCGCGAGGGGCTCGACATCCCGGAATGCTCGCTGGTCGCGATCCTGGACGCGGACAAGGAGGGTTTCCTGCGCAGCCAGACCAGCCTGGTGCAGACGATCGGCCGGGCGGCGCGAAATATCGACGGCCGGGTCATCCTGTATGCCGACCTGATGACGAACTCGCTGCGGTTCGCGATCGAGGAGACCGAGCGGCGCCGGGCCAAGCAGAGTGCCTGGAACGAGGCGCACGGGATCACGCCCACCAGCGTGCGCAGCCAGATCGGCGAGGCGCTGCGCTCGGTGTTCGAGGCGGATTACGTGACGGTGTCGCCGGTCAAGGACGCGGGTGTGACCGAGATGGTCGGCAAGGACCTCAAGACGTCGATCGCGGAGCTGGAAAAGCGGATGCGGGCGGCGGCGGCGGATCTGGAATTTGAGACGGCGGCGCGGTTGCGCGACGAGATCAAGCGACTCGAGGCGCTCGACCTGGGTCTGCCGGCGCCTGCAGTCAGTCCGGTCGGGTTCGGTGGACGAGCCAAGCGCGACCGCACGCCCGAGCCGCTCGGGCCCGGTGGCGGCGGTTACGATCCGGCCAAGCGCGGCAACAAGCGAGGCGGCGCGCGGCGCTGACCGCGCAACGTTCAGTCATTCGGCGACATTGTTTGTAAATGAGCTGAAAACAATTT
>JAABUX010005297.1_pt1 | contig 15880 bp, 20 predicted proteins | sample 5561851 | NCBI WGS metagenome assembly JAABUX01 (sample SAMN10711883, study PRJNA513361) | rock metagenome | isolation source: Antarctica rocks | place: Antarctica: Victoria Land, Richard Nunatak red sandstone | collected 2016-01-03 | reverse complement strand
CGCGGCGCGGCCATGCCAGCACCCGCCTGACGCTCGACACGTACTCGCACTGATGCCGGCGATGAGCGACGCCGCGGTTCGGAGCTCAGCCGCACTTTTCGAGAAGCCCGTTCCCCCCAAAACTCCCTCCAAGCCGTAAAAACGTAAAGCGCCGAAATAAACAAAACCCTTACGTGGTAAGGGTTTGCACTGAGCCGACGAGCAGACTTGAACTGCTGACCTGCTGATTACGAAAACCCGGGTCTCTCGTGGCGATCATCGGCGAATGGCGACGATTCGTGCTCATATTCGTCATATTTCGCATAGTGGGCTTCCCCAATGGCTATCAATCGGCTATCATTCCGGAGTGGTGATTATCGCCGCCTAAGAATTGACGAGCCCCGCCGGTGTTAGTAGCACCGGCGGGGCTCTTGAGGAGATCGATCATGACATCGACCGCCCCCGTCGCATCGTATCACGATGCCGCCTCACTCGCGGCCGAACACCTCGTCGAGCGCGCGGCCGGCTTCGCTCGAGCTGCACAGCCAGAGAGCACGCGCCGCGCCTACGCAAGCGATCTTCGATGCTTCGAATCGTTCTGCGCGGCCCGCGGGCTCGATCCGCTGCCGTCGACGCCGCAGACGATCGCGCTCTACGTCACTCATCTCTCGGCCACGCACCGGGTAATGACGATTCGGCGTCGCCTCGCGGCGATCGCGGTAGAGCACAAGCGCGCCGGACTCGACTCGCCGGTCTCGCACCGGATCGTGCGCGACGTCCTCCGCGGCATCGCCCGGGAGCAGGGCACGGACGTCCGGCGCGTCGACGCCGCCACCGTTGACGTCGTCGGGAAGATGCTCTTGGCCGTCCGGGGCGACGACGCGGCGGCGAAGCGCGACCGGGCGATCGTCCTGCTCGGCTTCGCCTGCGCGCTCCGGCGCTCCGAGCTCGCAGCGCTCGAGGTCGCGGATCTTCGCTTCTCCAAGCGCGGGCTGCTCGTGACGGTCCGGCGCTCGAAGACGGACCAGGAAGGGCTGGGCTCCGAGATCGCAGTGCCGCTGCGCGCGACCGAGTCGCTTTGCGCCGTCCGTGCCGTCCACGCGTGGCTCGCAGCCGCCGAGATCTCGAGCGGCCCCGTCTTCCGCGCCCTAACGCCGCATCGCCGGCCGACGGAGCGCGCGATCGTCGGGCGGGACGTCGCGCGGCTCGTGAAGACGCTTGCGCGTCGGGCAGGGCTCACGGGCGACTTCTCCGGCCACAGCCTTCGCGCGGGGTTCGTCACGGCTGCGGCCGAGGCCAACGTTTCGCTCGAGAACATCATGCGCACGTCTCGCCACCGCTCGCTCGTCGTCGTGCAGGGCTACGTCCGGCGCGCTAGCGCCTTCGACTCGCCGGCACTCGCCTCAATCATCGCCTAAGCGCCAAGGACGAAACGGCGCTAAGGTGCCGTCGCATCGTGATCCGATGCCTGACGAGTCCAGCTCGGCTCATCCCGCGCGGCGCCAACGCCGCTATCGTGAGGATCGAATGATCTGCGGAAATCTCCCCATCGCCTCCGACGGATCGGACGCGACGGCGCTACAATCCGACGCGCTCGAAATGCTCGCCGTGTATTGGCTGCAACGCCTCCGGCTGGCCGACGACGCTCGCGGCATCCCAAGCGACGATTTCGGCCAGGTCGCGGCGAGCACCGTAGACACGATCGTGGCGCCAGCGACACTTCGCGACGCGATGCCGGCAGACATGATCGGCCTCGGCTTCGTGGCTGGGCTGCGAATCGCCGCGGCCGTCCAGGCGCAGCCGATCGCGGACCCTCGCTCGAGAATTCGCCAAATCCTCGCGCAGCTCGTCGAGAGCCTTGATTGTGAAGCTAAGGTCGCTCGCATGAAGGTTGCGGGCACGGAGGGTGTGCGATGAGTAACGTCGACCTCGGCGTCCTAGACTCGACGATCGCTTACTGGTGCGATCGCAGCGACATGAACAAGTATCCTAACGACCACGATAATCACGACGCGAATATCGCAATCGGCGGCGTGATCGACGGACTGTTCGATGAGTCAGACGATCCGATCGTAGCTAGCTGGCATTCATCGCTTCCCGAGGCCGTGATGCTAGGGATTCGCCTGGCCGTCGGCGTCGTCAATGGACCACTCGACGACCAAGCAGACTTCGTAGACGGTCAGCTGTCCGATTTCCGATCGAAGATCGCCGAGCTTGCTACGTCCGAACGAGACGTCGGTGCCGGCTCACATATAGCGCGTGCGCGGTTCTTGCTAAACCGTGCCGAGACCGCCGCTGCGAACGCGAAGGCGCTGATCGATGAGGTCAGCCCCTTGGAGAGCAAGTGATGATCGATTTGCAAGAATGCGCCGATCGCACTTTTCGAGATTGGCGTAAGATAACGACTAAGTAATGCAGCCCTGAGATCCGGCCCTGCGGTGAAAACGTGAGGCCGGATCTATCGCTCCCGTTACAATTGATCTCGACGGTGCCGCCTACGTTGACGCTGCAGCGATTTCAGCGGGTATTTTGAGGGGTTGGTGCGCATTAATGCAAGATGAATAACTTTGCGATTTCCCTGATCCCGCCAACCGATCCAGTCTCAGAGGCAATGCGCTTGCGCCTCGATGTCCTCGACGAGGTCGGCAACTCGTTGCACAACGTAGTGATGTGCGCCGCTGACTTTAGTGACGATGAGCGAAGGTCACTCGAAGTGTTCGCACATAACGTCGAGGAAGAAGTACGAAAGCGCACCTACTTACAGCAATTTCCTATACTAGAAGGCGACCATAACAGGGAGTCTATTCTCCTTGAAATGCGCGAGGATTTCCACGAGTGGTATCTTCGCCAGCGCAAGGGGCAGAAGCGCTACGAGGGGATCGGAGACGAAGCCATTCGCGAATGGAAGCGCCATCGCTAAAGCGACGTTAATTGCATTTAGCTTTTGCAATGAGGGCAAGCCAGATTCAGATAGTCAAGAATGCAAGAATGAATACGAAGATCGCATTCCTGGCACTTGCTTTCTTGTATTGACTCCAAGCCAAAAGACGAGAGTCACGACCTATGAAGTTGAGCTGATAGTCGAGCATCCCGCTTCCGCACCGAAGGCACCGGTCAGGAATCTCGACGGGCGACATCCCGAAGCCAAACGCTTGAAACGACATGGCGCGATTATACCGCGCGTTCGCCTCGTCTGCGTGGTTAGTGACTCGGGACGAGAATAGAGGAACCGAGGCGTGGCCCTGTCGCGCTACCGCGGTTCGAACCGGAGCCCGATGCCGCCGCGTTCGACGAGCCGTTCCAGAAACGGTCGAGGATGTCGATCGTCTGCTCGGCATGCTGCTGCGGCGTGCCCTTCGGCAGATTCAGATTCACGGTCGTCGGCCCGCGGGAGTTGCTCCCGACCGGAATCGTCCGAAGCGACGTAACGGCCCCGCGGTTGCGCGGATTTCTAAGATCGTAGGTTACGGAGTGCGGATCATTTGGGCCGCCAGCCGCAGCCGCAGCCTTTCCCGCGTTGATGTAATCGAGCAACGAGCTCCCTCCGTTCGCCTTCGCGGCCGCCGCGAGTTGCGCATCCAGTCCCTTCGAAAACTCGGGTCGATCAAACAGTAAGTCCTTCCAATGCGACTGCACGTACGCGAGTGCAGTTCCAGCCGCCGACATCAGGCCCTGAATAGCTGCCGTGAGCCATTTCGAAATCGTCCCAAATGCATAGCCAATCTCGTAGCCAATCCCGGCCTTATTGTTCTCCCACCAGATTCGGACTTGTTTGACGAGATTAGCGCCACCGCCGCCAAACACAAACTTGATCCCCTCGGCGAGGAGCATGATCGCTCCGATCGCCTCTGCGGCACCGCTACCTATGCCAATAAGGCCGAGCGCGACTTTCGGCAGCCAACGTTCTGCGAGTTCCGCGACGAACGTGAGAACCTTCCCCGCTGGGCCGCTCACGATACGCTCGAAGACTTCGCCGAACTTGCCGAATACCGACAAACCCTTATCGACGCCCGTGCCTACGAACTTGCCGATCGGTCTATTCGCAAAATGATCGCCAGCGTGCTGGAACATCTTGCCGACGTCTTCGAATACGCTCAGGTGCTCGCCAGCATGTGCGCCCCTCCGGATCCCGACGCTTGCGCCAAGACCAAGGCTGTGCTTTGCTTCATGTTCCGCGATGTGGCCGAAGATCCGCAAGCCACCTAACTTCTTGAGGCCATAGACGGCGCCACCGCCGGCGGCAACCGTTAGCGCCCCGGTAGCGAGATTCGATTCGCGCGGATGCGTAGACAGGTACGTAGCCGCACCGCCCGTGGCATCAGACAACTTCTTCACGAACGAGGTAAGCGGCGCAACCAATGGACCGCCGAGTATCGCGGTGAGTGTCGCGAAGTTAGTAACCAGGAGCTTCGTCTGGCTGTTCAACGACGACATCAACTGAACCTGAGCGGTTTCCAGATCCGGTACGCGCGCAAGCGTCGCGTTCACGTTTCGCATTTGGGCGAGCCCGCTATCGGAACTAAATGAGCCCACGATCCGTCCGGTATTCGCGGAAAAAGCCGCGCCGAGATTAGCGCCGAATGCCATCTTCCCGTCTCGTCCGAGAGCGAATTGGCGGTGCTGCGCGGCATTGACCTGACCGAAGAGGCTCTCCGGATCGAAGTTCCCTTGCGCGTCGAATGCTCGCGGGCGACCCTTTGCATCGAGCAACCCGAGGCTGCGTTGCGCACGGTACTGGGCCGCAGTCGGATTGACGAGATTCCGATACAGCATGTTGAGGCCGGTGCCCGACTTCCCCGAGCCGTATCCAAGTCGGTCCGCGTTGGCCTGCAGCTTCAAGATTTCTTGCGGCGAAACGCCTGAGCCAGCATAGCCGGGGCCGAAGTATCCGATCTGCGTGAACGCTTTTTTCATGCTGTCCGGCATGTCGTTCGAGATCTTGTACGCAGTGTTGAGGAACGGGACGAGCTGGCCCGCCGTACGCAGATTCAACTGATGAGCAACTCCAGCGATCGAAGCGATCGACTGGTCGAACGGAACGTGGTTTTTCCCAAGATACTGCGTGTCGGCGTAACGTGCCATCGGCATCGAGAGCGCCTGGATATCGCGCGGATCGTTGATGCCCGACGTCGCCATCGTGCGGATGAGACCCATCGAGTCCCCGACGCTCTGCGCTGTATTCATCGACATCCGCATCGCGGTCGGCAATAGGTTGGCCTGAACCCATTGGTCCGAGCGTCCCATTGCGAGGCCGGTCTGGATCATCGAATCCTGAAGATTCGCGCGTTGCTTCGTTCCGATCGCTAGCGTTGCGAGAGCGGCAAGGCCGCCGACGCCTGCTGCGTTGCCAGCGAAGCGCATTGCCGCTCCGCTGGCGAATCCTGCACCAACGCCGCCCTGCACGGTAGATCCGGCCGCGCCGGTGACCCCTGCGCGACCGACCATGCGCAGGCTGCCAGCAGCCGTACGCGCGGCGACCGTGACCGCCTCGAGTCGAGCGACGACACCCGTGAAAGCCGTGTCTGCTTCAGCTCCGGAAGCCGCTGCAGTGGGGCCGATCGACTCGACCATCGTGTCAAGCCTACCAAACGCTACGGCGAGGCGATCAATCGTCGGGAGCATCGCGTCCAGGCTTGATCTCGCGCCTCCGACAAAGCGAATCATCGTCTCGAGCGACGCAGAGAGCGCACTAGTCGACTTCTGTAGCGCCTCGATCCCCTCGGCCGCCTGGGCCGAATACTTGGCGATAAGGCCAAGCTCGCGCTGGGCATTGGACTTGAAAAGGTACTCCGCCCCAATCAGGTAGCCGTCAGCCATTTACGCTTCCTCTCCTCGCAGTTCGCGATAGTACTCTTCCGGAAACTCGCTTCGGAGAGCTCGCGCTTTTTCGATGGCGATCCGCGACTTACGAATCGCATTCACGAGATTGGCGAACGCAGAGACGACTGTCTCCGATCCGGAATAACTCGTCTTCAGCGTGCCGGCAATCGCGTCGTGGGCTTGAAGTACGTTCGCGCGCAGCGGAGAAACCGGACACTTCAGTAGCTGGGCGGTGGCGCGTTCGCACTCGACAAGCTCCTGCGCGGCATGGCGCTGAAATTCGATAAAGCGTTCGCGACCGCCGTCGAAAAAGTCCGCGAACCTTTCTAGAATCGGAAGTTGCTCTTCGAGCCAGTCGTGCTTAGTCATCGAAGCCCACCCTTGAAACTGAAGCCGTCCACCGACACCGCGTCGTCTCCGCTATCCTCATTTACGCCAAGCGTCTCGCGACGCCGCAACGTGTGCGAAGCGACCTTGCGAATGTTCCAGGGAGGTGCGTCGATCGGCAGACCGACGGGCGGTGGCAAAGACTCGCGCACCTCATATATCGTGGCACTCGCGTCGGATTGAAGGACCGCAGTCTGGTCCTCGATCGCCGAAGGTTCATCGTGCATGCGCGCCCTCACACTCGGCCCGGCGATGCAATCGCCTGATTCTTGCGGCTGTTTAAGAGGCGGCATCGAGGTCAATCCCTTCGCAAATATCACGGCCGTTGAAATAGATGAAGAACGGCGAGCGCGTTGTTTGCGCGTGAGACAAAGCAAGCACGAGCGCGTCAACCTGATCGTCGTGCTTGCTGCCCGGCACGGCCAGCAGCTCGCGCTCGAAGTCGAGCAGCCACGGGGCAACGATCGTGCGCTCGTTCGGCAAAAGCACTTTGCCGGCTTCGAAGAGGCCCGTCTGGGCCTCCATGCGACTGATCTTCGAACCCTTCGGCGTCTCGGCCACGATCGGGAGGCTCGTCTCACGGCGAAGCTCCTGGATGAGTCCAACGGCGTTCGCCGCGTCCTCGATGTAGATCGTCTTCGGCTGGTAGCGCTCGAATGCCGCGAGCACCATCCGACGCAGCTCGGGAAAGTCGACCTTCCGGCGAATCATGTCGAGCACGAAGTGCTGCGAGCTATTCGAGCCCACAACCGCGATCGCCGAGTAGTCGTTCGCGACGCCCGTCTTCGATGCGGCGTCTAGCGCCATAACGATGCTCAGCCCCTCCGGTACGCGATCGTATCGATTGGAGAGCCACTCTGCCCGGAACAGGTTGCCCGTCGCCGGCATCGGGCGCTGTTGGAACTGCGCTTCGAAGGCCCGCTCGCCCATGATCTCGCGGCGCTCGTTGAGATCCGCTTTCGTCACTCGGTCGGGCCATAACGGCGCCCCGATCGGGCGGCCGAGCGCATCGTCGATACCGGCAAAGGCGGGCAACTCCACGACCGTCCAATCTCGCGCGCTCGGGCTCTCGAGGATCCGTCCGAAGACATCGTCCTGATGGAACCGCGTACCAATCGCAATGATCGCTCCCGAGGGTTCGAGACGAGGCACCGCGACTTCGCTGTACCAGCTCCAGGCCGCGTCGCGCTCGCCCGCTGAGCCCGCGTCGTGCGCAAGGTCGTCGAGGATCAGCACGTCGGCTCCGCGGCCGGTGACGCCCCCGCCGACGCCGATCGCGAACACTCCGCCACCGTCGGCTACGTTCCACCGGTTCATCGCATTGCTGTCGCTGCTGATGCGCGTCTCGAACGGCCACCGGTCGTCCGTGACGAGCGCGCGCGCCGCGCGGCTGTTACGCTCGGCGAGTTCCGCACCGTAGCTCGCCAGGATGACGTTCCGACGTGGGTTCCGGCCGATGAACCATGCCGGGAAGATCTGCGAGACGGTCGAGCTCTTTGCGTGCCGCGGTGGCATGTTGATCATGAGGCGCCGGATCTCGCCGCGCTCAACGCGCTCGAGCAACTCGGCCATGAGCACGATGTGCGCCGGAGCCTCGAAGTACGGAACGATAAGCCGGCCAAACTCGACGACTGAACGCCTTGCGAGCTCGCCTCGCGCGGCACGGGCTAGCGCGACCGTATCGATCGCCATTTACGCGGGCAGCGCTCCAGCGAGTCGTCGAAGTTCATCGGTCGTCAGGTCCCGCATCCCGGCGATGCTGACGATCTGCGTCCTCGCATCGATCGTCGTGTTGGCGCTCGACGTCGCGATCGAGCCGGTCAGCCGGCCCATCGCGATGATGTTCTCGCGGGCCTCGCGGATGATCTTCGTGCGATCACCGATTGTACCCGACGCCTCTGCCTCGTCGAGGAGAGCGAGACATCGGTCCTGCAGCGCTTCCATCTGCGAAACCAGGCCGGCCGCTTCGATCTTCTCCTCGCGCTCGGCGTTCGCGACCGCGACCTTCGCCGGGAGGCACGTTGCGGAGTGCCGCTGGACGGTCATGCGCCCAATCTCGTATTGAGCCTCGATCGTTCGCGAACTTGCCCCGCGTGCGATCGCGAAATCAATAGCTGCGCGATCCCCGTGCCGGCAGACGGCGCATAGGGTTCGATCGCGACCCTGAGACAGCATCGGCACGACGGAGAAGCCTACGCCTCCACTGGGACGGTGTTCGCCCGGCGCTCGAACTCTTCGACTTCCCTCTGCTGGCGGATGATCGATTCGCGGTCGCGGAGCAATCGATTGATAATCGTGCGAGCAAACCCGATATCGGCATCGAGCTTCAGCGACTTATTGCGGTGAGCGACGCCAAGGCTGTAATCCTGGCGTTGAGCAGCCGCACGGATCTCGTCCTCATGAGCCACGAGCTCGGCGGCAAATTCGTCGAGTCGCGATTGCGCCAGCGCCTTCTGCTCATCGTTATACTCAGTCCGGGAGCGAAGGCTCTCGGCTAACGGGTGATGCCAATACGGCTTCGGAGCGTACAGATCCGAGAGCTTCGCGACGGCCGGATTCACAGGCTGCGGCGGCGCGATGGGAGCGTTAGCGGGCTTGGACGAGCGAGCATTAGTCATACGGAAACAACCTCTTGTGTGGCAGGGGCAGTAGCGGCTACGATTTCCAATTCGTCGATGGCCTCAAGCGCGACGCACGCCGACAGTTCGAACGCCGTCATTGCGCGCGTGTACGATTTCGCGGCTCGTGGATCGAGCTGGCCGTCGAGCATCGTACGGCAAACGCCGAGCGAAGCGGAGAGGCTTTCGCGACTTGCTTCCAAGAGCCGATCTCGAAGCGATCGGGTTTGCTCAGTTACTGCGTTCATCACGCCCTCCGGAAAATGAAAAGGCCGCCTGCGAATGGAGTAACGCAGCGACCTCTATTCCCATTGTCTCAGGCGCTGTAGACGCTTTGCAAGCCCCCTACGTCTCGCCGTAATGTCGAGAAAGCTCGTGACGAGGGGGCTTCTGCTGCCGCCTCGATGCTTCGGTGTGGCCTCGGCGCTTCGCATCCGCGAAACGCTCGTCATCGTCGGCAAAGATCCAGGCGACCACCGGCGACGTCTCGACCCCGAACGCTTCGGCGTGGTACTCCAGGGCCTCGATCATTTCGGCGAAGGGCTCCCGCTCGTTCGCGGCTCGATAGCGCTGCATCCGCGCCCGCCGGGCGCAGCGGGCCGAGCAATACAACTGCCGATCTGCCGGTAACCGTTCATTGCAGCCTGAGCCTTGGCAATGTTCGTGCAGTCTCATCGCCGTACCGCCGATAACTCGCGCTTATCGGCGCCGACTCCGAGGCTTAGATCTGTCGTCGGCGCGGCTCGGCGACCCAGCGCTCCGGATCTCCGGCGCGCGAAAGCAGCATGCGGAGCGTATGAATAATTCGGCCAACTTCCGCAGCTCCACGAAGCCGGACGTCGACCGGAAGCATATCCATCACGAAGGACGCGTTGGTCGTCCACGCGAGCTCGGTCTCGCCGTCGAACAAGGTCAAGACGTACCAACGCGCCGCTTCGGAGCTCCAAGCGACACCGTGGCCGTAATTGTTCGTGAACCTCACTGCTGCATCGGACCAGTTGGAGTCCGGGAATCGCAGGTCGATCATGTAGGTGTGGCCCTTCCAAGCGCGATGATGAGCGAACATCGGCTTCGCGCAACGTAATGAGTGAGCGGTCGAGGGCGGCGCAAGATCCGCCTCGACGAAATGTGTGCCAACCATGTGCCATTGGCACACGACGGCACGAAAGATCAGCGAGCATCGGTGCGACCTCGACCGAGACGTGCGGCGCGCAGCTCGTCACGAAGCGCCTCGATCTCGACCGCGATCGGCACGAGGTGCGGTTCGAGATCACGCACTCGTCCGAGCAAGAGCGAGGACCAAACGGCGTGGAGCTCAATCTTCGAACAGCGGCCAGCGATTGCCCGATACCGCAATTCGAGCGGGACGACGATGGCTGCTCGTGGCGCTTCGGGTGCCAGGGTGCTGTGGGAGTCTGTTTTGCGTAAATCTTCCACACACGCGCGCGCATACGGACTTTTACGAAAACGCCTCTCGTCAGCACCCGCAGCACCCTTCAGCACCCGAAGCGCGCTCATATTGCGCCCGCTTCCCGCTCGTCGCGAAGGCCGATGCCCCGAAAGATGACGTCACCGTGCGAGCGCCGCTCCGTGAAGCCACGCTCGCGGATCTTCGCACGGAACGCCCGCGCAGGCAGCGGCCGCTCGTTGCTCGCCTCGGCCCAAGCCTTATAGGCAGCGCCGAGTGCGATGGCGCGCGCCTCGCATTCGCCGCGGACGACACATCGATCGTCGATGAACGCTCCGAGCGCATCCGACTCCGATCGATACTCCGCGACGGCTTTCGCGATCGGCTTGGGCTCTAGCAGCCCATCGAGCTGCCAGCGCAAGCATCCCTCGACGGCCCACCGGAGGATCCCCGGTAACTCGCCTTCGAGGACTTCTGGCAACCGTAGATCGGCGTCCGCGCCGTTGAAGCTGGCTTCAAACGGAATCAGCTTCAGCCGTCGCCAGATCCCGTCGTCATCGCCTCGGACGACCGGCTTGTAGTTCGTGGCGAGCACGAACTTCGCGGTCGGCGTGAACTCAAAGAACCGCCCGTAGAGCTCGCGTGCTGCAATTCGATCACCGCCGGTCAGCGACTTAATCAGGTTCTCGCTGAGCCGGCCGCCCTCGGGCATCTCGCTCGCCGCGACAAGTCGCACGCCTTTTAGCCGCGCCAGCTCCGGCGTCGCGCCATGCTCGCGCCGGGCAAGGAACAGGCTGACGTCGGCGTGGAGCGCGTAGTCGCCGAGTAGCTTTTGCAGCGTGCCAACAAAGACACTCTTGCCGTTGGCTCCGAGCCCATAAGCGATCGGGAGGGCGTGTTCGCTGACGTCGGCCGTGAGCATATAGCCGACGAGTCGCTGCACGTAGCAGATGAGATCTGCGCGTCCGAGGAAGATCTCCGCGAGGAATCGTTCCCATCGCGGAGCAGCGGCGCTCGCGTGGTAGGTGACCGGCGCGAGCTTCGTAAGGTACGCCGCTGGGTCGTGATCGCGCAGCGCGCCCGTGCGGAGATCGAGGATCCCGTTCTCGACATTCAGCGTGAAAGGATCGGCGTCGAAGTCGGCCGCAATAGCCGGCAGCTCGGATTTCGCCAGCTCGATCATTGCCTCAAGCTGCCGCCGACCACCGAGCCGGATTGCATACGTAACTGCGGATTTGCGGGCGTCATCGGATTCGATCAGCGTCGCAAGGCGTAGTAACTCGCTCACTACTGCCTTCGCGAGTCGCATGATGCCGCCGGTTCCATCCCGCTCCCACCGCCGGCCGTCGAAGACGCGCCAACCACCGTCGGTCGCGTCGTAAACGACGACCCCGCGACACTTCGAAGCAAAGTGGACCGCGTTCGATGCGTCGTTCCCGAACTGCACGAGCCGACGCAGCTCGACGATTTCCGCTGCGTCGGACTCAAGATACCGGCCCGGCCATTTGACGAGCAGCCCATCTGTCGGGCGCAGCTCGTTGGGGATGTCGTCGAAGATCGCCTCATCGTGCACTCGACGCCTCGCGGATCCCGGCGAAGCCTTGAAGCTCGAGAGCGGCGAGCGCTTCGGCACGCTCGAGCAAGTCGTAACCGTGCTGTCCGTGTGACGCGAAGAGCTCGATAGGACAGCATGGCTCGCGGCCGTCGGCGAGGATCCAGGCTTCGCGCCATGCGCGCTCGAGAAGCATAGGCCACATGGGGTCGCGCTCTCGGCCGGCGGCCCACGAGTCGGCGACCGTGCGCGCTGCCGGGGGGAGATTGACGCCGAGTCGAGCCGAGACGGTCCGCCGGATCGCATTCGCGTCGGCGCCGGTAAGCCGTAGCTCGGAATCGATCCGATGGTCCGCCCGGTACTCTTGTGTCGCGCTTCGAAGGGCGGCCCGTACGTCGTCGTGTGAAGCCGCTCGCGGGGCCGAGCGAGGCCAAGAGTCACGATCGCTCGGCGGCATCAGGTCGCGAAGGCCGAGCCCGACGGCTTGGAGCACCGCGTCCGGCTTGCAACCGGCAAAACAGTATACGAGCGCTCGACCAGATCGCCCGTCTCGGACTGCGAGCGTGGCTCCCTTTGAGCCATGCGCGGGGCAAGGGGCGCGCCACCCGGAGCCGGCGGGCCGCGATCCCGGAAGGCGATGAACGAGCTCGGCCGCGGTCAAGGCGTACCCTCGAGTGCTCGCTCGATTGCCGCAAGCAATTCCGCCGCGAACTCCGCAGTGAGCGAGACCGTCCGAACGTACGCGCCGGTGAACTTACAACGGATCGACCGACTTGCTACGAACGTGGGGCGGTTCGAAGGCTCGAAGTAATCGAAGCCGAGCTCACTTGCGAGCCCCGGAATCTCGATTGTCCCGACGGCACGCTTGGAGCCGAAGGCGACGCGTTCGAGGGAAGTGATGGCGAAAGGAACGAGCACCGAGGCGTCGGAATCGACTTGCTCAGCGCCGCGCCCCGCACCGTCCTGCGGGGCGTTTTTCATGCGATCGACCGCTCCCGAGCCGGCACGCGGTTCCGAGCAAGGAATTCGCGTAGCGAGCTCTCCGGGATCGCGATCGATGTACCAAGCCGGACATGAGCGATTTCGCGGTTGGCAACCAGCTTTCGGATCAAACCCTCAGATTTTCCGGTCGCTGTAGCGACTTCTCGAGTCGAGTAGTGACGCTCGATGGCGGTCTCATCAGGCGGCCCGTGTTGCTTCTGCATCATGGGAGGCACGATGACGGAAAGCGATATCGACTGCCGAATCTAGTCGCTAAGATGGCTTTGCCGACAAAAACTCCCGGCCGCCCTCGCGAATCACCATATTCGTACCGACTCAATATCGGTGAGTTCAATAAGTTCCGCTCGCTAGTCTGTGGCACGGGCGCCGACGAAGCGCTATCGCGGAGCAGCGAGCTGCTCGCGACGGCAATCGCCGAGCGCAATCGATTGGCCGACCGCTTGAGGTGGAGCCGGGAAGTCGAAGAGGTCGACCAACCCAGGACGCGTGTTCGGGAAGCTGAAGCGCTATACGCCGTAGCGGAAGTCGAAGCAGTAGCGGCTATCGCTGCGAGGAAGACCGCTTCGGACGCCTATATCGCGGGCTCGAAGGTGCTTTCGTACCATCGACCGCTACAGGGTCGCCTAGAAGCATGGGTTGATGCTCTTGAGGCGGTCGGCGGGCTAGGTGAAGGCGTCAACGCCCTTCGTTGGTTGCAAAGCCGCCTTCGTCGTCCGACTGATTCTAGGCCACTCGTACCGCTTACGTACGAGGATGCAGCGAAAATCTTGGTAGCCGGCGCTCGTGCCCACGATGGTCGATTGCCGGACCCCGCTGCCTGGACGCAGGCGGTTCACCTGCAAGTGCCGTCGATTGGACGATTCCACTTCGGCTACGGCATCAAAGGCAGGAAGCTGCCCGACGATGTTGCGCCGTACACTAAGCCCTTTGCTCCGATCCTCCGACCGCCTTTAAGGATTGCTGAGGAAGCGGAAATTATTGCGCGTCTAGTTATTCTCCGCGAGAAAGATGGTCGACTTGCAACTGCCTGCGCGGCGATCGAGGAGCATTTTCGTCGCACTCATTATAGTGAAACGAATAACGCGATCTACGCCATCCGTCAGCTCGTTCTGCGAGAAGCATATTCGACCGCGGAATACCTCCAGATTGATAAGTCGAGCCGAATCGAGCAATTCATAGATTTGCTCGATATATCGATCGGCAAGGCGCTGAGATCGGCGTTTCTTGACCCCGATTCACTCGAATCGTATGGCTCTATGTTGCGAAAAGATACTCAAGAGTCAAGCGAGGTTGCGTAGCCGCCGCGGCCGAGGCGAAGGCAGCATCTATTTCGTCGAGTCACGTGGCGAATGGGTCGGCTCGATTTCACTCGGCGCGGACCCCGAGACCGGGAAGCGTCGACGCTTCACGATCTACGCTGCCTCAAAGAAAGAGGCGCAGCAGCGCCTCGCTGATCTTCGTACGAGCACCGCTTCTGAGCTCTCGCGCCGGCGGGCGCCGACCGTCCGTGAGTTCGCCGAGGCGTGGCTCGAGCGCGATGTCCGAGCGAACCGCAGGGCGACGACGCACCGATCGTATTCGGGCATTCTCGGAAAGCACGTGCTGCCCGTCGTCGGCCAGATCCGGGTCAACCGCCTCGTGCCGACCGACGTCGAGCGGTGCCTCGCGATCGTGCGGGAGACGTCGAGCGCGAGCATGGCGGTGAAGGCGCGGACGGTCCTACATCGAGTCATGGCGCGCGCCGTCGCTCTTGAGGTTGCGTCGCGCAATCCTGTCGACAACGTCGAAGTGCCGCGTGCGCCGCGGCGAGCGATGAAGTTTCTCGACGCGACCCAGCTTCAGGCGCTCTTCAAAGCTGCGGAAGGGAATCGTTTCGAGGCGCTCGTCGTGGTCCTCGCGACGTGCGGCATGCGAATCGGCGAGGCCCTCGGACTGAAGTGGTCGGACATCGATCTGAAGGCGAAGACGATCCGCATCGAGCGCACGGCTCAGGAAGCGTACGGCGCGCCGCAGCTCGTTGAGCCAAAGACGGCGGCCGGCTGTCGAACCGTCGCGATCGGGGCGGTGGCAACGGCCTCGTTGCGGCGGCGCAAGAAGGCAGCCGACGCTGAGAAGTTTGGAGCTGCGACCGATCTCGTTTTCCCGACTACGACTGGGACCATCTTCCGGCAATCGAATCTCTTACGGCGCTGGTGGGTGCCGTTGCTCGAACGTGCAGAGCTCGAGCGCATCAACCTCCACGCGCTCCGCCACAGCTCGGCGAGCCTGAGCCTGCTGGCCGGAACAAACTTCAAGGTCGTTGCCGATCGCCTCGGTCACACGGATCCCGGCTTCACCTCGCGTGTTTATAGCCACGCCGTCGATGCGTTACACGAGCGCGATGCCGCGGCTGTCGACGCGCTACTCAACCCACACGAACGCCACGATTAATTGGCGTAATCACTCTTGCTTCCAATTGGTCTAGTACTTGTTGCAGGTAGATCGAGTCGGTCACGTTAGGTTGAACTTGCCGAACGAATAAGACTTGTAGCGGGTCAGTCGCGCCGGTTGACATCCTGATCGCAGTAAACGTCGCAACACCGCTGATTCGTAGTGTTAAGTCGTCGTCGGGCGAATGAAACTCAAACTTGAAACCGTTGAACGACTGCAAACTCAACGAAACTAGCTGCCTCGCCGATGAAGCCTCTCGATGTGGCGCTGAATAATCGAGCCGATAGATGGCCTGACCGGAAATCGGATCAGACGAAGATCGCGGGCTTTGGCCGAGCCACGCTTCAACTGCCGGAACCAAAACCGAAAACGCGTACTCGCGGATGGCATCGCGGTCGATAATCAACTGCTTGCGAGAAGCTATCCACTGCGAAAGGTCCGGCATGACTATAGTGCCTCTGAGAACGACTCACCAGCGATTGGCTATCAGCTAGGCTTTCATCGCGATTCGGTCCAAAGCTCGACTCGACCAAAACTCAACTATCACGGGGAATTTTTGGAGCCGACGATCCGATTTGAACGGACGACCTGCTGATTACGAATCAGCTGCTCTACCAACTGAGCTACGTCGGCACTCCGCACGCCATCTGCGCGACGGCCGTACGTTGGACGCGCCGGGCGGGA
>JAABUX010005296.1_pt1 | contig 15882 bp, 20 predicted proteins | sample 5561851 | NCBI WGS metagenome assembly JAABUX01 (sample SAMN10711883, study PRJNA513361) | rock metagenome | isolation source: Antarctica rocks | place: Antarctica: Victoria Land, Richard Nunatak red sandstone | collected 2016-01-03 | reverse complement strand
CGACGAACCCCGAAGTCACACCTCAAGGTCAAAGACGAGCGTAACGTCGAGTATTTCCAGGTTTCCAATTCCGTGATTGACGAATGGGCGGCGCGCCTCAGTCACGCGACGTTCAAGGTTTATCTCTCACTGCACCGCTACGCAGTCGGCAGCGACGCCACCGTCGCGTATAAGACGCTTTGCGCCAAATTAGACATGTCGAGCGCGACGGTTGCCCGCGCACTTGAGACCCTCGCGGCCGAGCGGCTGGTCCGCGTCGAGCACTTCACCAGTGAGCGCGGCGTCGATGTGAATACCTATGTGCTGCTGCCAATCCCGGTGACTTCAATCAGTGAAGTGACCCCAACAGGTGACTTCACTCATGAAAGTCACCCCGCTTCAATCAGTGAAGACACCCCACTTCACTCATTGAAGCAATTAAAGACTGACCAAGAAAAAGACGTAAAAGATAAAGAGATGTGGCAGCAACTCGCGCTTCTTGGCATCCCGGACCGGCCGTCCTATATCCGTCTCGTGGGGCGCGCACCCTTCGACGACCCGATCCAGACGGTGGAGTTCGCGCGCCGGAAGTTGGCCGAGAAGAAGCGGCGGGCATGAGAGTACCGAATGCAGAACGCGCCATCGTGCCGCGCGAGAAGATCGTGGACTATCTGCTCTCGACCACGCACCCGCGCGGCAAGAGCAAGGAGCGATTCTTCCGCGCTTTCGGATTCACCCCCGATGCGTGGGAGGAGATGGCTGAGGCATTGCGAGAACAGGCACAGAGCTACGATGTAGCCAAGCAGGAAGGAGTTTCTGACGGCGAGCGCTATACTGTCATCGGGCAGATAGACACACCAGATGGGCGGCGGCCGATGGTACGCGCGGTATGGCAGGTTGACACCGGAACCGATGTTCCGCGTTTTATTACTGCGTACCCGGCGTAGCAGGGGGTAAATGAACATGGCTGAGAAGTTTGGCGAACTCGATGTCGTGGCGCTCAAGGCTGCGATGCACGACCGTGGCCTGTGGGCCGGGGACGAGGGTACCGTCGTCAATGTTCACCGAGGCGGCGCCAGTTACACCGTAGAGTTTATGCGCGGCGATGAAACGATTGACGTGGTTGAAATACCGGCGGGTAAACTGCGACGCACCTGGCAGCACACACCCGAGGTTGCGCACGCTTCGTAAGAGTGCGACATATCGCATAAGCAACCGTCGCATCCCGACGAAAGGCCCCTAATGCCGACATGCCGCCCATTATCGCAATGGGCGGCATGTTCACGTCTGGACCGGCAGCGAAAGCATGTTTTCGCTTTTGAACTGCTGCCTAGTATCGGAACAATTGTTCCGCTTTTGAGGTGTGCTATTGTGCCCGGACATCTGTATGTGGCAGACTAGCGAGATGGACGATACGAGCGGACAGGGGTGGACACTCACCGAGGCGGCTGAGCGACTTGGTGTCAGTCGAGAGGCGCTGAGAAAGCGCGTCGTGCGCGGCCGTATTCCCGCCCACAAAGACGAAAGCGGCGTCTGGTTGGTGGATCTCCCCACCCCGGACAGGGGGGCGGACATGTCCCCGGACGTGGCAGCGGACAGGGGAGGACGGACACCCCCGGACACTTTGTCCGCCCCGAACCCGAACCTTACCGCGATCATGGAGCAATGGATCACGCCCTTAGTCGAGCGCGTTGAGGCGCAGGCAGTGCGGATTGGCCATCTCGAAAACGAGAACCAGCACCTCCAGACGGAGAATGAGCGGCTAGCCGAGGCCCTGCGTGATGCTCGGCACCAGTTGCCACCCGTCGTGCCGTCCACAGCGCGCGATGCCGAGCAGGAATCGCCCATGCAAAGCGCTCCCGTCGCTCCTGGGGGCGCTCAGCGCGAAATTCGGTCATCGTGGTGGCGTCGGCTGTTCGGGGTGGAGTAACACATGATCGGCCGGACGATCTACCAACCGCTGATCGACTTCCTTGCCGTACAGAGCGAGCGGGACGTGACGCTCTCCTTCGTGGAAATCGAGGCGATCATCGGTAGGCCGCTCTCGTTGTCGGCATTGATGGACGCCGCCGTGTGGCACGCGACCACGCAGCCGCAGGTCCGCCGCTGGCGGGCGATGGGCTGGCGCGCGCGCTACGACCGCCGGGACCAGTGCGTCCACTTCACCCGCGAGCAGTCCGCCGAGGAGTAGCCGCTGGTGGACCATCGCGCCGCGAGCATAGTACTTGCATCGCCGCACCGCCGATGCGATGCTGTGAACGTACATCTATCCCCGCCGATCGGAGGAGGGACCCATGCAACCCGTCTCGCCCGACGAGCGCCACTGGCGCCACGCGCCCCGCTGGGAGGCGCTGATCGCCGCCCTCGCGATCGCCGCCGCCTACGCCCTGCTGCGCGACGACTTCCGTCTCGGCCCCCCCTGGCTGATGTTCCCCCTGCTCCTCCTCTTCCTCGTCCCCCTCAACGTCGCCCGCTACCTCGGCAACTACCGCCTCGTCCGCGCCCTCGGCTTCGCGCTCTCCACCTTCGTCACCGCCGCCCTGATCGCCAGCGTCGTCCTGCTCGTCGCCCGCCTGCCGGGCGGCAAGACCACCTCCTCCCTCCTGCTGCGCGACGGCGGGCTCCTGTGGGGCGCGAACATCCTCGTCTTCGCCCTCTGGTACTGGGAGGTGGACTGCGGTGGCCCGCACGCCCGCCACATCAAGCGGTACACGAGCACGGACTTCCTCTTCCCGCAGTTCACGACACCCGATGCGGCCAAGTCGAACTGGGCGCCGCGCTTCCTGGACTACCTGTTCCTCTCCTTCAACACGAGCGCGGCGTTCAGCCCGACCGATACGCTGGTGCTCTCCCGCCCACCGAAGGTGCTGATGATGGTGCAGTCATTGATCTCGATCGTGGTGGTGGCGGTGCTCGTCTCGCGCGCGATCAACACCCTCGGTTCGTGACCCGATGCGCCACGGAGATCGCGCGCCGCGCCGCCCGACGCGGCGGAGCCGGCGGCGGATGCACGGCCGGCACGGCCGACAAGGTCGGCGGAGGGGAGGGGCGGGAGATGGGACACGGGCGCGCGGAGCGCCTCATCGCCGCGCTCCTCATCGGGGTCGCGGCGGGTAGCCTCGCCATGGTCACCGTCGCGATGGTCCTCGTAGGGTTCGGCGCGGTCGTCGCCATGACCACGTCCGGCTATCGGGTCGGCGGTCTGCTGGCCGGCCTCCTCGGCCTGGTCGTCGGCGGCGCCGTCGCGCGTTGGGCCTACCGACGGCGCACCCACTGACGACGATCCTCCGGCGGATCCCCCGCCCCTCTGCTGGTGCTTCCGCCCCGCGCTAGTTCGCCGCGGGGCGGCCGATCGCGCCCCGGATCGGATGGTCCGCCGGTGCGTGCTCCTCGATGTAGCCGCAGATGCCGACGATCAGCTTGTCCTGCGCGGTGAGATGCTCCTGGAGGCGCGCGGTCTCGTGCAGGACCGCCTCGGCGTCGAGGTAGGTCTGCTGCGCCCGTTTGTCGCCCGCGCGACCGAGAACCTCCTGCCCGACCATGATGACGAACATGAAGATCAACTGCGCGAGACTGGAGAGGAAAAGCAGGAACGCAAACGGGTACGGATCGAAGGTGATGATGCCAATGACCGAGAGGCCGATCCACCCGAACTGGAAGATGGTGGCAATGTAGAACGCCCACATACTCCCGACCCGCCGGGTGATCCAGGCGGCGATGCGGCCATTGGGGCCGACATATTGATCCTCGACCATTGGCGGCGGCGTCACCTTCCGGTCATCAATCCACGGATGAGGCTGCGTCTCGACCAGGCTGATGCCCCGATTGAGGACGCGATCCTGCTCCACCATGTGATCGTGGAGGGCAACGACCTCCTTGAAGATCTCCTCGGCGTCCTCGTACGTTTGCAACGACCGCTTGTCGGCGGTCCGGCCGAGCACCTGCTGGCCGACCAGAATGACAAAGACGAGCAGCAGCTGGACGACGTTGCCGATGAAGAGGAGGAAGGGGAAGGGGTAAGGATCGCGGGAATGCAGCGGCCCGAAGGTGGCGAGGGCGATCCAGGCGAGCACGAAAAGCGTCGTAAAATAGACCACCCACATTGAGCCGACCGTCCTGGTGAGAGCGGCAGCGAAGCGGCCGTTGAAACCGATATGCTCGTCCGCCATCATGGCAGGCCCGGTTCGCCGCCGGGCCGCAGAGCGTGCGTGTGCGTTGTGGGCAGAAGGGGTGCGCATGGCCGCATGATAGCAGCCTTTCCGATCCTGTGCAGCGCAGCGCGTGAGGCCATCAGCCAGAGGTTGCATCAGCGGCATGCGAACGGAATCGCACGGCGCGGCTGCACCCTCGACAGGACGGATGCCTGCCACCGTGTCGTGTTTACAAAAGCATTCCCGTCGGGGTATACCCTCTGCGTGCGGCCCGTGGGCCGTGGAGGGCAGCAGGGAACAGGAGCGTGTGCCATGCTCTACGTGTCACAGGTGATCGGCTCCCCCATCCGCGACGACAGCGGGGAGCGGATCGCGGCGGTGCGCGACCTGATCGTGCGCATCGGCGACATCTACCCGCCGGTCACCGGCCTCGTCGCCCGCCAGGGACGCCGCGAGTTCTTCGTCCCGATCGGCCAGGTCGCGACGCTGACGCAGGAGGGTGCGACCCTCGCGACCACCACGCTCAACATCGCGCCTTTCGACCGCCGACCGGATGAGATCCTCCTCGGCCGCGATGTCCTCGACCGTCAGATCATCGATGTGGACGGCAAGCGCGTCGTGCGCGTCAACGATCTGCAGGTTGCGCCTGTCGAGGGGGCGTATCGGGTGATCGGGGTCGATGTTGGCGCGCGGGCTCTCCTTGCCCGCTTCTTCGGCGGCAAGCGCGAGCGCACGCCGGTGGGCGATCTCGTCGACTGGGCTGACATCGAATACCTCGCCGCCAACGCCCCCAGCGTGCGCCTCAAGGTCTCCCACGACCGGCTGGCGCGGCTGCACCCCGCGGAGATTGCCAACATCATCGAGGACCTCTCCTACCGCCAGGGGACGGAGATCGTCTCGTCACTGGACGATGAGACCGCCGCCGACACGCTGGAGGAGCTGGACGACGAGCGCCAGGCGGACATCCTCGGACAGATGGACAGCGCGCGGGCCGCCGACATCCTGGAGGAGATGGCCCCCGACGACGCGGCGGACGTGCTCGCCGACCTCTCCGACGCGAAGCAGGAGGAATTGCTCTCCCTGATGGAGCCCGAGGAGTCCGAGGAGGTGCGGGAACTGCTGGAATATCACGAGGACACCGCCGGCGGCATGATGACGACCGATTATGTCGCCCTTCCCGTCGGTTTGACCGCCGGGGAGGCGCTTGCCTACTTGGCGGGCATGGAGGAGCAGCCCGATTTCGTCTACTACCTCTATGTGGTCGCGCACGACGAGGCGGCACCGACGACGACATCCCCGAGTATCTGCGCGGCGTCGTGACCCTGCGGCGATTGGTGCTCGCCCTCCCCACGATGCCGGTGACCGAGCTGATGGAGCGGGATGTTGTGACGGTGGCACCGGGCGACCCCGCCGACGACGCGGCACGCCAGCTCGTCGAGTACGGGCTATACGCGGTGCCGGTGGTCACCGACGCCGGGGAGATGCTCGGCATCATCACGTCCGACGATGCCTTCGATCGCCTGCTGCCCGATTCGTGGCGGAAGCGGCTCAGGGTTTTCAGTTAGGGCGCACCCGCGAAGCGGGCGACATGTCCGTGTGGGGCGCGGGAATGACAGGTGTCGCAAGGAGGTCATCGATGACCAAGGCAGGGGGAGACCAATGCCGCCGACGAACGATCCCCCGAACCGGCCCGCGGGCAAGCGCCCGCCGCTAATCCCGCGCCCCACCCGGCTCTATCGCGGCGTGCTGGGGCAGGCCGTCCCGACGCTCGCCCAGCGCGTCCGTCGTCGCATCCCGCGGATCACCCTCCCACAACTGCGCGTCTTCGCCTTCCTGGCTGTGCTCGGCCCCGGCATCATCACCGCCTCCACCGACAACGACGCCGGGGGCATCACCATCTACTCGATCGCCGGGGCGCAGTTCGGCTACGGTCTGCTCTGGATCCTCCTGCTCACCACCTTCAGCCTCGGCATCACCCAGGAGATGGGCGCGCGGATGGGCATCGTCACCGGCAAGGGGCTCGCCGCCCTGATCCGCGAGAAGTTCGGCATCCGCTGGACCGGCTTCGCGATGTCCGCGCTCCTGATCGCCAACTTCGGCTCGACCGCGGCGGACATCGCCGGGGTGGGCGCGGCGATGGAGATCTTCGGGGTGAGCAAGTACCTCAGCGTGCCGATTGCCGTGCTCTTCCTCTTCCTGCTGGTGTTCAAGGGCAGCTTCCGCTGGGTGGAGCGGATCTTCCTGGTCAGCGCCGCGCTCTACGTCGCCTACATCGTCTCCGGCGTCCAAGCGCATCCCGACTGGGGCGCGGCCTTCCGGGGCACCGTCGTGCCGAGCTTCCAGCTGCGCCGGGACTACATCGTCGCCTTCATCGCCACGATCGGCACGACGATCACGCCGTGGGGGCAGTTCTTCATCCAGTCGTACTGCGTGGACAAGCAGTTGCGTACGGAGGACCTCAACCTCGAGCGGGGGGACGTCTACTTCGGTACCTTTGTCACCAACTTCATCGCCTTCTTCATCGTCGTGGCGACGGCGGCGACCTTGTATGCGCACGGGCAGAGCATCAACGACGCGCGGGATGCGGCGCAGGCGCTGGCGCCGTTGGCGGGCCGGTTCGCGGCGCTCCTGTTCGCCATCGGGCTCCTGAACGCGGCGGTGCTCGGCTCGGCGACTTTGCCGCTCTCGACGGCGTACGCGGCGAGCGAGGCGTTCGGGACGGAGTTGGGGCTGGACCGGCGCGTCAAGCAGGCGCCCTTCTTCTACGGCATCTACACGGCGGCGCTGATCGTCGCGGCGCTCTTCGTGCTGCTGCCGGGCATCCCGCTGATCGACATCCTGTTTATCTCGCAGATGGTGAACGGGATCTTATTGCCGATCATCCTCGTCTTCGTGCTCGTGATCATCAACGACAAGGGGATCATCGGGAAGTACACCAACGGCTTCGTGTTCAATGCGGTGACGGGGATCACGGTGGTCGCGCTGATCGTCGTCTCGCTGCTGCTGATCCCCGTGACGCTCATGCAGCAGTTCGGTGGCGGTTAGTGGATGCGGAGGTCGGGATGACGATGACGGAACAGGTGCTGATGGAAACGTATCGCCAAACCGGCGGCGATCTGAATGCGATCGTGGACACGGCGGCGGTTGCCGCGGCGCTCGCGCTCGACCGCGACGAGGTGAGCAGCACCTTCCGGGCCTTGGAACTGACGGGCCTGATCGCGTTCACGGCGGAGACGAGCACAACGCGCGTGCGCATGACCGCCGAGGGTGTGGCGCGCTGTCATCAGCACAGCGGCGAATCGAGACCGTGAAAACACGTCGGTGGCATTCCTTATGGAGAAGGGCATGCGACGAATGAGGCGGTTGAGGTAGATGGGCACGATCATCGCGAACATCGCGACTTTCGCCTTCGTGCCCGTCGTCATCGCCTATTTCGGGGTGCTGTTCTCCACGCAGCGGCGCGGCACCCATCGGGAGATGCAGCGCCTGGTCACGATTCTCGCGCTGCCGATCTTCACGACCCTCAATACCCTCGCGGTGGTCACGCGCCCTCAGACGGTGTCAACCAGGGTGTTTAGCCTCCTCTGGCTCGGGTTTGCCGTGGTCGGTGGATGCCGGATCGCGCTGGGCAGCCGACGACGAAGCGCTACGGGAGTCGAGCGGCAGTATGCGGTCGCGGCCTGCATGCTCTGCCTCGCCGTTATCGTTCGGAACGTTGTGTATCTCCTGACCTGAGGTGCCCGTCCGTCGCGCGGCGCTCCGCTCGTGACCTCCACGATCGCCTGGGCGCAGAGCAAGGAGTACCCCGACTATGACTCCCGGCTTGAACAAAAGGCAGGGCCGGTCACTGAGCGATGACCGCCCATGAAGTCGCGACGATTGCGTGGCCCTCATCGGCGCACAGCGACGATCGTCGTGACCACGCTGATGATCGTGAGGAGGGTGATAATGACGGTGAGCCACGCCATCATCCGGGTCATGTCCGTCACCCGCTTGGTGTAGGCGATCATCTCGTTGGTCGCCTCCTCCGCGTCGCGGCGGGCGAGTTCGCTGAGATAGTAGTCGATGCCGACCCGGGCCTTCGTCTGTGCCACGAGGACATCGTGGTGGAAGATGAGATCATCCTCCGACATGGTGCGCAACTGGCTATAGGGCACCGCGCCGCGCGCGAATGCCTTGTTGGCGGCATCGTAGCGCGGGTCGCGCTGCAAGCCGTCGAGCGCCTCCTGCCCACCTGTGCCGGTATCAATCATGTCACCCTCCCGCGCGCTTCTCCTCGACACTTTCCATTATGCACACGCGTGTTCGTCGCCGTTATCGCCCTCCATGCACGAGGCGATCCCCCAGCGCGCTGCGTACGTACGCGGAGCGCGAGATGGCACACCACTTGCTAGAGCGTCGCACGGGTGCGTCGTTGTGTGCCCGCTGGTCACGAACGGGTTGATCGCACACGAGCCGTTCATTTTGCATTGCGCCAGGGCCGACATTCCCCGAAAGGATGATGGATCGCGCATGGTCACCCCGCGACGGAACGCGACGCTCATGGATGATGACGCATCGCCCTCCGCGCCTTCTGCGGATCTCTCCCCGCACGAGCCGCCGATCACCGAGGGTTCGTTTGACACGTCGGTGCCGGAAGCGGACCACCGGCTCGGCGACCGCCGCGTCGACGAACATCCCCACGGCCTGAAGAAACTCCGCGCGGTCGTCGGCCCCGGCCTGATCACCGGCGCCTCCGACGACGACCCATCCTCCGTTGGCACCTACGCCGTCACCGGTGCGCAGAGCGGCTACGGCAACCTGTGGACGGCCCTGATCACCTACCCGCTGATGGCTGCCGTCCAGGGGATGTGCGCCCGCATCGGCCTCGTCAGTGGCAAGGGGCTCGCAGCGACGATCAAGCAATATTACCCGAAGGCGATCCTCTATCCCGTGATCTCCCTCCTTTTGATCGCGACGACGTTCAATGTCGGCGCGGACCTCGTCGCGATCGCCGCCGGGATCAACCTCATCGTGCCGATCCCCCTCCTCGCCCTCGTCCCGCCGATCGCGATTGGGTTGGCGCTCTTCCAGATCTTCGCCAAGTACGAGATGATCAACCGCGTCTTCAAATGGCTGACGCTGGCCCTCTTGGGGTACGTCATCACCGCCTTCTTCTCGCACGCCGATTGGGGGGCGGTTCTGCGCGGGACGGTCGTGCCGAAGGTGCCGCGCAGCAAAGATGATATCGGTCAGCTCGTCGCCATCCTCGGTACCGTCTTCTCCCCGTATCTTTTCTTCTGGCAGGCAGGGCAGGTGATCGAAGAGCAGAAAGCGGAGGGCAAAACGACCGTCGCCGAACGGCAGGGTGCGACGCGCGGCGAAGTGGCAGACCGCAAACTGGATGTCAATATCGGTATGCTCGCCGCCCAGGTGGTGATGTACTTCATCATCCTCACTTCGGCGGGGACGCTCGGCGCGCAGGACAAGACCGACGTGAACAGCGCGGCCGACGCGGCGGCGGCACTCAAGCCGCTTCTGGGCCCGGCCGCTGAGATCCTCTTCGCGGTGGGGATCATCGGCGCGGGGCTGCTGGCGGTGCCGGTGCTGACGGGGCGATGGCCTACGCGGTCGCCGAGACGTTCGGCTGGCGGCAGGGGCTGGACGAGAAGGCGACGCGGGCGAAGGGGTTCTACGAGGTGATCGTGGCGAGCACGCTGGTGGGGATGGTCGTCAACTACCTCGGCCTCAGCCCGATCCGGGCGCTCGTCCTCAGTTCGATCCTTTGCGCCCTCATCTCGCCGCCGCTGCTCCTGCTGATTGTGATGCTCAGCAACCGACGGAGCGTGATGGGGCGGCACACCAACGGGGTGTGGAGCAATGTTTTCGGCTGGACGGCATTCGTCCTGATGACGGCGGCGACCGTCGCCTATCTCGTGACGCTCTTCATCTAAGGAGACAAACGACCATGGCAGAGACAATGACCAGGAACGAAGGCAAAATCGCGCTCAGCGAGGGTGCAGAGGTGTATGGGAGCGACGGCAAGCAGTGGGGTCGGGTCGAGGCGGTCGGTGCGAAGTACCTGACGATCGCTGAGGGGCTGCTCGGGCAGCGGGAATACTACCTACCAATCCGTTTCGTTGCCTGCGGCGATGTGGATCGGGTCGAACTGACCGTTCCACTCGTGGATGCGAAAGCACAGGCATTGACGGAGGAGCCGGAAGACGAGCCGATCTTCCTGGACAGTGCGCCTATTCCGCCGGAGGAGATGGAAGCGATCGGCATTCCCGAACCTGAACGTGCCGATGTCGGCACTGGGGAGGACGTGGAAGAGACGGAGCGGGTGCGCCGCGTGAAGGGGATGGGATAGCGGAGGGGATTCCTGGGCACGATGTCGCCCACGCGTTCCGCTACCGGCCTGTCTGTTGCGGCGCGTGCCTTTTTTAGTCGACTTTCGAGAAGGCGGGAGAGATGCCGTGATGATCGAGCCGCGCTTCAGTGGGCGCATCCGGGGTGCGGTCTTGCTCGGCCTGGGTCTCACGCTGCCCGTTATTCTCCGTTATATTGGTGGGACGTGGGGCGTCGCCGCCTCCCTCGGTCTGGCACTCGTGCTTGTGGTTTTCGGCGGACTGATGCTCAGCGGACATTTTCCGCCCGATGAAGGGTGAAAGCGCGCGAACGTACGGGCATTGGCGAAGGGGAGAAGCGAATGAATATGGACACGGGCATCGACCGATGAGCGCGCTCGCGCGTAACGAGCGGCTCACCATCGGCATCGCGCTCATCGCCACGCTGCTGTCCGGCATCCTCACCGTCGCCCACGCGGGCGCGGTGCTGCTCTTCGCCATCTCCGGGGTGGCCCTCGCCACGCTCGCCGCGCTGGTCGGGCAGGCGACCGAGCGGTTGGGCGAGCGACTGGGGCCAGGCGCGACGGGGGTGCTGCAATCGGCGATCGGCAACCTGCCCGAACTGTTCGTCGGCATCTTCGCGCTGCGCGCCGGGCTGGTCACCGTCGTGCAGGCGGCGCTGGTCGGCTCGATCCTCGGCAACAGCCTGCTCGTACTTGGGCTCGCCTTCCTCGTCGGTGGCCTGCGCCACGGCACGCAGCGCTTCGCCGCCGAGACGCCGCGCATGATCGCGGTGCTCACCCTGCTCGCCGTCGGGGCGCTCACCGTACCGACGCTCGCCAAAGGCTTGCACGCACCCGCAGGCGCGCACATCGGCGGGTTGAGTGTCGCGTGTGCCATCATCCTCCTGATCGTCTTCGTTGCCAGCATTCCCTCCTCACTCGCAGGCGGACCCGCCGGGGTAACGGAACCGGAGGGAACGGGGCATGAGACCGGACAGACGTGGCCACTGCGGCTGGCCATCGGCCTGCTGCTGCTCGCCGGTATCGGGGCGCTCTTCGTCTCCGACTGGTTCGTGGCGGCGCTCGGCCCGGCGATCGAGACGCTGCACATCTCGGAGGCGTTCACCGGCCTGGTGATCGTGGCGATCGCCGGGAACGCGGTGGAGAACGTCGTCGGCATCCAATTGGCGGCGCGCAACAAGCCGGATTATGCGCTGAGTGTGATCCTGAACAGCTCGCTGCAGGTGGCACTCGGGCTGATCCCGGCCCTGGTGCTGCTCAGCTACGTGATCGGCGGCATGCACCTGACGCTGGTGCTCCCCGGCCTGCTGGTCGCGGCATTGGGGCTGACGGCGATCGTCACGGCGGTCGTCGTCTACGACGGGGAGTCGACGTGGCTGGAAGGCGTGGCACTGCTCGGCCTGTACGGCATCATCGCCGCCGCTTTCTGGTGGGGGTGAATGGTCCTGTCGTGATGGGAGCGCAAACGGAGAGAATGAAAATGCAGGCAGTTCAACGCGGACGAGGCAAAGGGAATCGGCGCGTAGATTGGGATCAACGAGAGTGGTGTCGCGCTTGGGTTAGGTCCGCTCAAGGAATACTCTGACTCGTATCCCCGCTTGGAGACAATGGAGACCGAGGCCGGGCGATGCGGGGCGGCGCACCAGAGCTATTCGGGTCGATGACGCGCACAAAAAGTTATAGCTCCAGATGTGGTTTCAGTACGAAGAAGAGGAGGACGGTGGCGACCGGGATTGGGAGAACGACGAGCGCCCCGAGAACCGCAATTAGCCACGAGGCCGCCTGATAGTAGATGGCGAGGATCAGGAGAATCGAGGCGAGGACGAGGACCACCATCGAGAGTGCGAATGCGATGACTGAGGGGCGCATCACTCCTCCCCTGTTGCCAATCACGAGAGGGACGACGCATCATTCGTGACAAGACGATAGCCGATACCCAGTTCCGTGACGATGATCTGTGGGCGCGCGGGGTTCGCCTCGATCTTGCGCCGCAGCTGATTCATGTACACGCGCAGATACTGCGGCTCGCCCGTGGACTGCGGCCCCCAGACGCGCTCGAGCAGCATGTGCTGCGTCAGTATCTTCCCCCGGTTGCGCGCCAGTTCGGCGATGAGTTCCCACTCGGTGGGCGTCAGGTGGACCACCGCGCCACCGCGCGTGAGCTGGCGGCGGGCGAGATCGATGGCGACGTCGCCGGCGCGGACGACGGGCGATTCGCCGATGTCCCCGGTCGTGCGACGCAATGCGGCGCGGATGCGCGCGAGCAACTCGTCGATGCCGAACGGTTTGGTGAGGTAGTCGTCCGCACCCAGATCGAGCGCGGTCACCTTGTCCCGTTCGTCGCCCCGTGCCGACAGGACGACGATCGGCACCTGCGACCACGTCCGGACTTCCTGGACGACATCGAAGCCGCTCTTGCCCGGCATGACGAGGTCGAGAAGGACGATATCGGGTGGGTGCAGCGCGATCTGATCGAGCGCGCCTTCCCCATCGGGTGCGGTCTGCACATCGTAGCCGTGGCCCCGGAGCGCAGCGCGGAGCGCGCGCAGGATCTGCGGCTCATCGTCGACGACGAGGATACGAATGGGCAGGCCGCTCATCGCGCAGCCACCGCGTACCTGTCGATCGCCGCAGTGTGGACACGGTCGACTGGCAGCGTGAATGCAAAGGTCGAGCCGCGACCGACGGTCGATTCGACGCCGATCGTCCCACCATGGGCATCGACGAAACCCTTGCAGATCGCCAGGCCGATTCCCGCTCCGCCGATGCGCCGTGTTCGCTTGTCACAGCGGACGCGATAAAACGGATCGAAGACATGCAGAAGATCCGCTGCGGGGATACCGAAGCCATGGTCTCGTACCTCGACGCGGATTGCAGAATCGTCGCAATCCGCGTCGACAGCGATTTCCGTGCCCGGATCGCTGTATTTGGCGGCATTCTCGATGAGATTCGTCAGCACCTGGTCCATCTCAACAAAGTCGAAGGCGACCAGTGGCAAACTCGGCGCTATCTGGACAGACAGCGGGTGTGCGGAAAGCAGCGGTGCGAGGCGGTCGGTGACGCGCGCAACCAGTTCTCCCATGTCATACCAATCCTTCGCTGGCGTGAGTGCGCCTCCCTGAATCCGGGTGAGATCGAGGAGGCTGCCGACCAGCCGCGTCAGCCGGTCGGTCTCCTCATCGATCGCCGTGAGGAACTCTCGTCGGGTCGCGGCGTCCCAGGCGATATCCTCCTGCAGCAGGCTCGTTGCCGACGCCTTGATCGAGGCGAGCGGCGTGCGCAGATCGTGCGAGACGGCGGCGAGCAGGGCAGATTTGAGTCGGTCAGCCTCCTCGATCGCGGCGGCGCGGGTCGCCTCCTCGGTGAGTCGGGCACGGTCGATGGCGAGGGCAGCCTGGTTGGCGAAGGTCGTCAGCAGGCGACGCTCATCTTCGGTGAAGTCGGCGGAGCGCGCTGCCGTCACGCCCATCACGCCCACCGCCCGGTGCGCGGCCCGGACCGGCACGTAGAGCACACGCCGCCTGCCGAGCTGCGCGCGCTCCTCCGGATGATTCGGCCCGTGCGGACGGTAGATCCGATGCGTGCTGCCGACGCCGGCGGCGACGCCCGTCCCGAAGACACGCGCGGCGAGCGCGGCGTGCTCGCGGTTGGCCAGGTAGTGGCCGCCGGCCTCGGCGGGATATGCATGGCGGAGCCGGAGGTTGCTCGCCGCATCGGGGAGCAGGATCGCGGCGGACCGCAGACCGAACACGCGCGTCATCTGCTCGACGACCGTCGCCAGGACCATGTCGAGCGTCGTCTCCGCAAGGAGTTGGGCACTGAGGTCCGAGAGCGCCTCGGACTCTGCCGCCCGTCGCCTCGCCTCGCCCTCGCGCTCACGGAGGCGACCCACCAGTTCGCTGGTCACCCCCGCCACGATGAGGAAGACGAAGAGGGCGACGACATCCTGCGGCGAGCCGACGACGAAGGAGTAGTACGGTGGGAGGAAGAAGAAGTTGAAGGCGAGGAAGGCGACGATGGACGTGAAAATACCGGGGCCGAGCCCGCCCGCCGCCGCGCCCGCGAGGACAACGACGAGATAGGTGAGCACGGTCGTCACGGGATTCAACCGATCCCGGTTCTGCTCGGCGACCAGCGTGACGAGGGCGATACCGATGAATCCCGGCAAATATCCGCGTCGGATGTCGCGCGCCACTGCCGCCAGGCGTCCGATCAACCGTCCATCTTTCCGCACACTTTGTTGGCGAACTCGCCCATGCCGGGAGGTATCTATCTCCCGGTTTTCCCCGTTGCCCATGTGCATCGTGCTAACCCCCCGCGTTCTCGGTCCAGGAATCAATGACCGCGGTACGGGACACTGGTGACGACGGTATCGGCGCGGAACAGCAAAGCGGCCTTGAGGCGCAGGGCGGTTTGCGAGTGCAGGGGCTGCTCCCACCAGTGGTTGGGCACATACTCCGGCACCAGCACCGTGATCATCGCCTTCGGTCGCTTGCGCTGCACGAGGTCGATGTACGAGAGGAGCGGCCCGGTGAGCGAGCGGTAGGGCGATTCGAGGATGACGAGATTAACCCCCTCGCCCCACCTCTCCCACTTCTCCTGCAGGTGGTGCGCCTCTTCGGCATCGTCGGTCACATGCACCGCCACCACGCGCGAGGAGAGCGCGCGGGCGTAGGCGAGCGCATTGAGCGTCACCTTGTTGATGTCCGACACCGGCACGATGATCACCTGCTCGACCGTACGGAGAGGGGGCGGCGCGTCGTCGTCCGTCAGGCGCACCTGCTCGGCCGCCTGGCGGTAGTGGCGCGCGATGCCGAGGCAACAGAGCACGATGATCGGGATGATCAGAATGACGAGCCACGCGCCGTAGATGAACTTCGTGTAGCCGAAGATGATCGCCACGATGCCTGTGGCGATGGCGCCGGTGCCGTTGATCAGCATCTGCCGCGTGTGGTTGCCCGGCTCCCGGTGCCAGTGGCGGACCATCCCCGCCTGCGAGAGCGTGAAGGAGACGAAGACACCGACCGCGTAGAGCGGGATCAGCCGGTCGGTCTGCCCGCCGAAGACGACGTACAGCAGCGTGGAGAGGATGGTCAGCGCGACGATGCCGATCGTGAAGGCGAGGCGATCGCCCCGGAACGCGAACTGCCGCGGCACGTAGCGGTCCCGCGCGAGGATCGAGGCGAGCCGGGGGAAGTCCGCGTAGCTCGTGTTCGCCGCGAGGATGAGGATCAGACAGGTCGCGATCTGGATGATGAAGTAGGGCGCGCCCTTGCCGCCGAAGACCTGCGCGGCGATCTGCGAGACGACCGACTCGTTGTCGCGCGGCGTGATGCCGTACTGGTGGGCGAGGAAGGAGACGCCCATGAACATCACGCCGAGGAGGCCCGCCATCCAGACGAG
>JAABUX010005295.1_pt1 | contig 15886 bp, 16 predicted proteins | sample 5561851 | NCBI WGS metagenome assembly JAABUX01 (sample SAMN10711883, study PRJNA513361) | rock metagenome | isolation source: Antarctica rocks | place: Antarctica: Victoria Land, Richard Nunatak red sandstone | collected 2016-01-03 | reverse complement strand
AAAAAAAGCCCCCCCCCCCCCCCCCCCCCCACCCCAACCTACACCCCCCACTAAACCAACGGCCCAACATGTCTCCTCCACTCATCCACCCTCCCATGCCCCGTCTGCCCTCCCGTAATCCCAGCCAGCATACTCGCCCTCGCACCCCCCGCCATCGGTCGATGTCGTTCCGCCTCGCTCGCATAGTCGCTCACGACCCTCCTCGGCACGACGCGCTCGTTCGGCCGATCGAATTGTCTGTCGGCGTTGTATTGGCGTGAGGCGACGGAGTGTTGGCGGAGAGGACGTTGCCTTGGCTGTTGTTGTTGTTGATGCTGCTGTTGGAGGCGAGGAGGAGGGTAATCAGGTTGTGGTCGCAGCGGTGGTCTCAGCGGCCGTACTTCCTCGATGGGATTAAAGGTAGCGGATAAAGCCTCGGCGGCCCTGCGTCTGAAATCATCATTCAGAAAATGCGGCGCTGCGTTGCCGAAGTCGTCCCATGGAGGGAAGTCGTGGGCGACATGTTGGTGTTCCATCTCCCGCGCAAAAGCCTCGTCGTCGAGTTCCTGCTGGCGCCTGCGATCGATTTCCTGCTGGTAATTGTGGGCTTGTGGGAAGTCGCCCCCGCCGTAGGCGAGGTTGGCATCGTAGGCTTGTTCGTCGAACCACATACAGACACATCCTTTCCATGGGGTGCCGCACGTGAGGCAGAATTGGGCTCCGCACCGACATGTCATGTGGTTGCAGCCTTCGGTCTTTTCCACTGTGGCTTTGCAGTTGTAGCAGTTTTGCCAGCCTTCTTCTTTCGCGATTCTAATGAATTCTTGGGTCGCGGCGTCCTTGGGACATTCGCGAGTGGTGTGCCACTTGTTGTTGCAGAGGCAGCATACTTTGGTTTGACAGCGTTGGCATTTACCATATTTGCGGCCGTGATTGGCTCCACCATTGGTGTCGGTGTGGATGTGTGAGGGTTTGATCCACTCGCCGCATCTTTTCGCAGGACAGTATATTCGATCTTTGGTGGTGTATTCCTGGTATTTTCGATTCCATTTTATCTTAAAGTTATTGTCGAATAACTTGAAGACATTTTCCAGCGGAATGCAATCCTCGGTGCAACATTTAGGCGGCATATGCTGTGGGTCCGTAATAGAGAGGTTGAAGATGCGGCGGAGGCAGGAGTGACACATTCGATGGGAGCAGGCAAGTTTGGGGCATCTAGAGACGCGAACATCATCCGAGAGACAAGTAATACAGGTGACTCTGCGGTCAGCCGCATTAGTGGAGGTCTATTAGGACACAAGGACCCAACTTACCGGGGTTCTGGTTCTGGCTGTTTGGAATTCTTTGGACTTGTCATGGAGGAAAATATGCCGGAGGATCGATCTGCTGCCCTATAACCTCTGATCGATGGGGCTCGTTCTTTCTTTTCGCGTACTTGTGGTGACGAAGGCGGTGGTGGATGGTGCTTGGGAACAGGTTTGTCTCGTGCTGAGCTTTGACTTCGCTTGAGGAAGGGTCGAAGTATGGACGGTGTCTTGCTACCCACGACAGATGCACTTCTAGATGAATGTTATCAGTTTGTTTGCGTCTCTTCGATATGCCGATGAGCCCTGTACCTTCTGACTGGAGGCGCTTCTTTTGGACGTCTTTCATTCCCTTCGGCAACAGAGCGCTTCTCCCGCCGAAGTGGTAAATGATCTGCTCCATCTTCACGAGATGTCTGCCGCTCCGAGTGTCTCCTAGGGGACTCCTTGTACTCCCTATGCGACCGCTCAGGCCTTGGTCTGCTGGCCTCTCGTGGAGTCTTCGACCGTCTTGTATGCTGGGGCCTGTCCCTGTCTATTTCTTCCCTGCTACGAGTCCTTGATACATAGGCAACATCGCCACGCGGCGTACCCTCTTCTCTTCGCAACCTGTGCGACCCATGTCGGTGCTCGGTATCCCCCCTCCTCCGGCTCTCGTGGGCCGCCTCTTCTGTCTTTCTCGTCATGTATGTCCCCGAGTTCGAATGCGTCCTCTGAGGTGTGCGTGATGCCACCTTCTTTTCAGATTCTCTACGTCGTCTTTCGGACGATAGATTGAAAGCTTGAGCATGGACAGTTCGTATCCCTTCTACATCGGGATGTTGGACCAAGTTGTCTGCATCAGAATAAGTTCGTCTGACGTCCCTAGCTTCAGTACGTTTCGTTGTAGAATAGGATCGAGAACGGCGACTTTGGGGATAGTTGGTGGACATTATGGATGCGTTTGTGGCGGACAGGTAGTACTACATAGCTTTGTGTAACATGAGCCTTGGGAGCTTTCATATGTTGCCACCGGTGCGTGCGAGTACTCTACTTGAATGGGGATTGCCCAGTGAAGGATTGGGTCGGAGTGCGTCAACCTCGCATGTGCGCCGACACTCCTATTGGGTCCCCTCTCATGCCATGGAATTTACATGCATTTCAGGTCCATATAGGGCACCCAACCGGAGTAGTCAAAGCCCAAATTATCATCGCATTAGCCGTAGGAATGTGGAGCGTGTAAGCAGACTCCTGGGGCATTGGAGGGATGTCAGCGCATGGGACTCCTGAGTGGGGAGCTGGGTGCAAAGTCTCAAGCGTTGACCTATCAGAATGGGGTAGGCGTTGATAGGCTTAGTTTAGTTAGCTTGCCAAGATATCGCATTTTGGCTTGTTGGGGTCTGTTTATATGTTCTACTTCGCATCATGGGCTCCAGAATCCTACAATCCGGAGTCCTTACTGGAGAATTCCTTTGATCTGATACACTTTCACACTCCAATATTCTAGATAGCAAGACGACGATTGATACCTGTTCACCTGCCAAGAGCTTCTTCCCTTTGCTGGCTCGTCTCCTCAATCGTCTCGCATGAGTGGCCGTACTAGAAGCACCACCTCAGTCGCAACTTATTGCGATACCCCTGCCTAAAGTACTTGATTGAGGCCCAAGTAGCAGCCACTAGAACTACGCTTATGTTGCAGATCCATTTTAGTACCTGCAGCTGTCGAACGACCGTATCCTAAGCCTTGTCTGGAGTGTGCCGTCCCTGTACGCACGTACTGTCATCCCAAAGTGCGCATTTCATCATTGTGCACAATCATTGGGATTGATGGCATCTGATACTTCAACAACGCTGTTTCTATTCTGGGCTTAACGCAGTGCTCGTAATTCTGCCATCAGGGGATGCTCTGGACTCTGGCAGACTGCTCACGTTGGCCAATCCTCAATCTCGCGTCTCTAGGTCGAGCCCAGGTACGTTCGATTCCATCCTCATTCTATCAGTGTCCTCAAGCGGGCCTCATGCTTCTGGGCTGATCGCCTGCTGAGCCGTGCAAAACGCTGTTCTCGGATTCGAACAGGATTCTTCACTTTCCATTCAGTGAATTGAAAGTATCTCTTCATCATAATTGGCTCATGACTTTCCCACAAGACCATAGGAGATTTCGGCTCAAATCTCTGTCTGGAAGCTCATAGAGCTCGTGCGAAGCCCCCTATCAGAGATTCCTCATTGATCGTCCCTGCTCTTTGAGGGCCTTTCTAGTTCCAACATTCACTCACAGTGAAGTCAAGAAGTACAACGGGGAGGACATTACACATCACGACTGACGTTATCAATGTTGGTCAAGTGTAACGCGTGATCTGTCGATGTGAGCTGTAATCTCACTGGCCAGAAGCTTTGTTACATTTAGAGTCCATGACCCTGATCGAGGGGCGTGCACCTAAAGTGAGACTACCAACGGTGAAGCCTCTGCTAATGACTTTGAGGTACTGCAGTGATGCTGGGAGTGAATGAGAAACGTTATCAGAGAGGATATGACTCCCGTGCCGGACAGTTGATGAGACAACCTCGTAACTTTACAACCATAGTGACGGACCAGAGCAATAAGAGCACCAGACCTGTACAGATTCAACCAGCACTCAGCTCTTTTTCGCCACATCATCTTCAGCACGGATCCTTGACGATAAGCGGACAACGCTCCTTCATCTTCTAGCTTAGCGACTAGAAGCTATATTGCCTGCCTCATACATCTGCATCACCGTGTCAAGCAACCGATCATAGAGCTTCGGTAATTGTACGGAAGAATACAACACAAAAGTGGGATAGGCTTTACGAATCGAGTCAACTCACAACATTGCACATTCTGTCCGTAAGCCGGCGCCATTCCATATATTTCGTTCTTGCTTCCCAGGAACTTGTCATAATGATTTGATCGTTGGGATGGTGTTCCAGACCTACGATCTCTGTTACTGTCTTCGAAATCTTGGCAGTACGCAGTCTCTAGGTTCCATCTCGTATATCGTGAGACGACTTGATTTGCTGAGCACATTGCGTTCCCCGCACAGCTTCGTTACAAAAAGGAAAACATCAGCTCGAGAAATTGCGCGCCATACATTATCAGTAGAGCAATTTAAAATTTGTACGCAATTCAAGGTCCTCTCATTTGCTAAGCTGCTCAACAACTAAATGCATTGCAGGTGCTGACTGCCCCCTTACCATCGCAAACAAGCGAAACTGCCCCTCCCAAGTCACAAGCCGGGGACACCACATTATTGGCGTCTAACACAACTTGTTAGCCATGGGGTTCACAAATGTCAAGGTTCCCGTGAGGTTGAAACCCTCCACCAAAACCAACGACATACCTACTGCTAAGCCAACGAAAGCTTATACCAATGTGGGCCCTAATATAAAAGTCGAGCCTTCAGATCTAATGGACGACCCCGCTCCTCCAAAGCCTGTCGGATGCCTCGTCCCAGCTGAATCAGAGTGTCCTCCACATCCCATGAAACGAGGCCACAACGGTGCTGTGACTGTGGATACCAGGAACCCTAGTGGTACAGAATGTGATCCTGACTCGGTGCCCCTCAAAGAAGAGGCTCCGAACTCTACGGTAAAGACCGAGCCCTTGCCTTCACCGAGCCCTCTCAAGCTGCCCGAGTTCGTCAAGTCCGCGGACCCTGCGGCTGCCTCTGAGTTAGCTGAAGTCTCAGGTGTCGTTGAAGAGGATCCCCCGCACGAGTTCATCGAAGCGTATAGATCCCTCACGGATGCCACACTCGTTGGCCTGCCCGACATGAAAGCGCCTCGCACACCAAGCGACTTCAATACATTTCGCTTTGATAATAAATATCAAGCCTATCCTCATAGGCAAGTCATTGGAATTTATGTGTCGCATTTATCCAGAAATAAAAGGGAACTACCTCCAGGAGGTCACCAAGCGGTGGCGAACATGCTCAGGTCATTGTTCAAGATCGAGGGTGTAACCCCCCAGATCGACAACGATTATAAATACACCTGGATCCTGAAAACCATTATGGGCGAATCCGACCTGGCTAGAACACCGTACGCTTTCCCCACAATCCTCGCTGAGCAAGCATCCATCGTCTTGGATCACTTTCAAGATGATCTTAATATCGGAATCGACATTGACAGCAGCCCTACTCCTCTACCTACTCCTGTAATCGCAACCTCAAGTACAAAGAAGGTCAATGACAAGCCTACCAGCATCAAGTCTTCGAGCAAGAAACGTAAGGCTTCGGAAATCTCTACTAGTGCTTCCATCCAGTATAAACCCTTCGATATGGAAAACCCCCAAATCGCTGGAATGATGCACAACATGCTTCGCGGCCCCCGTGGAGGTCCCAAGATCAAGGATTCTACACTCAAGCTTGACTACAATAAGTTCGGCCATAACGGGCTAGAAGTTGGCCATTGGTGGCCATATCAGGCGTGCGCGCTACGTGACGGTGCTCATGGTTCATCGATGGGCGGCATCGCAGGCGGTGCGAGGGATGGAGCCAAGTCTATTGTCGTAGGCGGCAGGTTCAGTCCATTCCTGAGAACAGGGTCGTATACTAATCATGAGATAGGTGGTTATGAAGGCATGGATAAGGATGAAGGCCACATCATCTACTACTCCGGTTCCAACTCACACGAGAATGAAGATCGCGACACGCCACACATTTCCAATGCTACCAAGTCCTTGCAGCGGGCCATGCTGGACAATCGCAACATCCGCGTCTTGCGCTCTGCGAAGGGCGACTCTCGGTTTGCTCCTTGCGTGGGGATACGTTATGACGGGCTTTACAAGATCGTGGCTGAGGAGAAGAAATTCAACGCGAAGGGCGGGGCGTATCTTCGCTTCAGACTCGTACGACAGGGTGGACAAGTAGATATTGATCTGACCAGACCAGATCAGAGGGAGAGGCAGGCCTTTGCGATTTTGAAGCAGTCTGTTTAGGCCCTTCTTGAGGGAACAGTACCTTGATTGACATTCATCATTGATGTTGGCGAAAAGTACGGGTCTGCCCTCTGGTGACTAGCAGTATGGTGTATGACGTTCTTTGGGAATATCTTGCACTTTCAACATACTGTGCTGTGCCCTTGGGATATGAAAGCCAAATGGGTATACAGGCAAGAAGAATACAGATTAGACGATGGAATCTGCGGATATCATACACGTGGCATCCATACACACACAAATTCCGCCTTGGAGATCGATACGATTCTGCTTGTCACGATTGGAATTGATTCGATTGAGATATATATGAATCATCGAGTCACTGGCAATAGGCTAATGCGATACTTGACTTCAATGCACAAGGTTGCGTATGGGTGCTTCAATCTCGTGAGTTGAAAACCCACAAGGATAGAGCTTGCTCCGGCTTAGGTAGATTCCTTGCTCTATAGGATATGAGAGTCTGAATGCTGGAGTATGGATTCGCTCTGAGCCATCTCGCTTGTCACCTTGGTTCTCTAGATCGCTCATCATTGCTCTTCTTTCTAATTCCTGCGAATCGAGCTGCCGAGGTAGCATAAGAAGAGGTCACTTTCAATTCAAAGCTTTCAGATCTGCCGGTAGCGAGGAACAACCAGGGAAAATGGATACAAGTCTATGCTCGTGCTACATGACCACTCGACACTTCGACTCAGATGAATCGCTACGATGGCACTAGTACTATGGGATGGAGAGATTAGTCTTAAACAGGGAGATATTCAACCCCCTTTTCCTCGTGGTCATTTCAGGCTTAGCTGATCTCTTACATGTGCAAAATCAGCCTAGCGTTGCTAAATTAGCCTTAAATAGGCTTGGTGGATCAAGATGACGAATCTCGCTACTACATCGCCGCGACCAAGGAACATGGAGTTCCTCACCCGCCTCACGCCTGTCGCATGTACATCAACAACCACAGTCTCACAACGCTGTCCTCATTCCGGGTCGTTGCCAATACTCCTACTGATCAATCCACTGGATCTTGAAGACTCGCCACACAGCACGACTGCTGCCTGAATCTCAGCGCCAACCCCGCTTCCGGTCCTGCCTCTCAAGATGTCCGTTCCCAAGGATGCGAAGAAGTCCAAATGGGGAATTGGCAATATGCTTCACAAAGAGCGTCCCGCTCCTGTCGCTGACAGCGCCTACGGTAGCGCCGATGGCTCCTACAATTCCTCTGCCGCTCAAGACCGAGACTCATATGCCTCCTCGCCCAGTTTCACAGGCAGCGACCGATCGCAGCAGCCTCAGAGCCAGCACACTTTCGTCAACGACCAAGGCCAGGTTGTCACCACCACTACAACGACGACGACGACGACAACGACTGGTGGGGGCGGGGCGTCGCACACATCAGGCCCACACACCAGTAATATGGCAAACCGACTGGATCCTCGTGTCAGCTCTGGTAGCGAACACACCGAAGTGACAGAAGTACGACGCGAGCAAGAGCGGCCCAATATCCCCATGAAGAACCCGATCCGCGAGCGAAGCCCACAGCCGCCTCAACAACAGCAGCGCCATGCACCACCCATTCAGACCAATGACAACATTCGAAACCAGCGAGATGAATTCGGCGACCCCTCGAGTCCAAGTGGTCGACACAACTTCTCCTATCCGAGCCGCACGCCACCACCTGGACCCGTTGGTGTCCCACCCCCACAACCACAAGGACATTATGGTCCTCAGCAAGCAAATTACGGAGCACCGCACGCACATCAACAGCAGCCGGGGATGAGTACTTTGCAGAATCTGAAGACAGCAGCTGTGGGGATTCATGTAAGCCTTCTCGTGCTCTGGTAGTTCGGACGAGTACTGACACAAGCAATACAGGGCGTTGGAGAGACACTCCGTGGCACGCTCAATTCCGGTATCGACAAGCACTTCGACAAGCGTCCCGAAACGTTGGCCCATAACCAAGCAGTCCTGGATGCGGGCAGAGCGGAGATTCATAGCGGGCATCTGAGCGATACCAGCAGGCAGGCTGGTGGAATCGGCAACCCTGTCAAGGGGATATTGCGAAAGAGAGGGGGAGACGGGCAGCTGAGGGTTGTAAATGAGTGATGGCGGGTGGGGGCATGTAAGGGGAGGGCAGCATGCAGATTTTCATTCCGGTTTGGACAGTTCTTTGAGGCGTTGGATGTTGCTGGCATTGCTTGCGTGATGGTTATAGTACAGTGGATTGGCGGTACATGTAGTCTAGAGATACCTTGAGATTCTGACAGCCTGTCACCGAACTGCTCCCATTCTATAGCATTTCCAGGGTAGTATAGGGCTGCAGGGCGATGTTCTATATTTCTATGCACTGTGAAATACAGGATTATCGGGGGCAATACTCTAGCTGAGACTTGTGACCTTGACCCGTCTCGTTACTTGTATGGACAGAACGATATGCCAAGACCTGCGGAGATGCCAAGGCTGGCGGCAAGAGAACGCTCTGCGCGCAGGCCAACGACGTTTCCCAACTTTATGTATCAAATCGCAGCGGTTGAACTCGACGTATGTTTCGAACCAATGCCCGAAAGATGAGTGTGAGCTGGCGATGTGAGCGTCTCACAATTTGTATTACTTCAAGACGACAAGCATCAGCTTCGTACCCTCTCCTCAACCATCCCCAAGTCATACACGTGTCCACAAAGTCTCCCCAAGCCATCGAGCGATCATGCTTTACGGCAGAGTGTGCAACCAATATGGAAAAAGCAACGACTCCCTGCCAAAGGATCAACCGGCACGTCTCAGCCCCGAAACATCCTAGCTCTTTGCTGGAGGTTGTCTCCGCCTCCCTACCGATTGGGCCACGAATGCCACACTTTGGTATACCGCCTACCCATGTGTTTCATCCCGTTCGGCATCAGCCCCCTTATCGATAGCAGGCATCCTGGACCGACAATAGATTAAGACTTTGCTGGCATCAGGATGCACTTTACCTCGGGACCGTTGATAGGCCGGCTCACGCGCTATGACTAGACTAGCCGCCAATGACGCCCCCTTGGCTGATTCTTTTTACATCGTCACCTCAACCTCCATTCTCCTGAAGTGTGCTTCTTCTACGCACTGAACATTTCTTCCTTGTTTCTTATTGCCAGTGCATCATCTCTTTCCTTGTAATATATTTCCTCTAGGCTTTGCTTGCTTGATTTGTGTTTTCACCGCTACGACTATGGCCGAATCTTCCCATATCACTCGTGGCTTCGTGTTTGCAGGAATGAGCTCCAAGATGGCATCTAGCAAACGAAAAGGCCTGGCCTTTCTCCCAGGTAACCGAGAAAGTGCCATCCGGAATCATTTCATTGCAATGTGCGGTGAATTTGCTGGAACTTTTTTATTCCTGTTCTTCGCCTTCACCGGCACCCAAGTGGCCAACTCCCAGACTCAAGGATCAACTTCGACAACGATAGCTCAAGGATCTAACCCGGCTCAACTATTGTATATTAGTTTATGCTTTGGTTTCAGTCTGGCTGTCAATGCTTGGGTATTTTTCAGAATCAGTGGTGGATTGTTTAACCCTGCGGTGACCTTTGGCATGGTTATCGTGGGGGCTGTACCCGCTCTACGTGGTGCCTTAGTTGTCTTCTCCCAGATCGCAGGCGGTATCGCGTCTGCAGGAGTCGTCAGTGCTTTGTATCCCGGCCAGCTCAATGTACGGACGACGTTGGGGGCGGGGACGACCAAGACCCAGGGTCTCTTCATTGAGATGTTCCTGACAGCTGAGTTAGTGTTCACCATCTTCATGCTGGCTGCGGAGAAGCACAAGGGTACCTTCATTGCTCCCATCGGTATTGGACTTGCATTGTTCATAGCCGAGCTAAGTGGTATGCTGGCCAAGAAATGCATTGAATTTTCTAATTCCAATAGGCGTATATTACACTGGTGGTGCATTGAACCCCGCTCGAGCCTTTGGTCCTGATGTGATCAACCACACCTTTGAGGATTATCATTGGGTAAGAGGACGCTCATCTCCGAGCACGATGCAATGTGAATTGAACTTGAATATAGATCTACTGGGTTGGCCCACTACTCGGCTCGCTTCTAGCATCCGGATTTTACAAGCTCATCAAAGCACTCGAATATGAAACTGCCAACCCGGGCCAGGATTTCGACGAGAACGAAACAAAGCTGTTCGACCCAGAGAGGGACGTCGACCGGCCTATGGTCAACCTTGTAGCCCCAGAAGAAGCAATCCCACAACCAGCAGGACAGTCGAGGCCTCCCAGTGGAGATACTCTCAGCGGCTACAAACGGGAAGAAATTCCTCTGCAGCAGATCAAGTCGAAATCATCAAAGTCTCAAACGCCGCCATTGAAAGGCGGCCGCAGAGGCTCCTCCCCTATGACTCCGCTCGGCACCGGTTCGACTACTATCGGGGGTAGCCAAGGGACGTCCAGTCCTACAGACGATATCGTACATGGAGGTCCCCATTATAGCCAAACGGCCAACCAGCTCGATCCTCGCATTCAAGGCAGCCTGCCGGAAACGTACCAAGCCGGGCCCAATGTCGAAGCTGGACAGAATGTTGCTCACGCTGGTCGTGCGTGATCTATCATGTACCACACTCTCACCATAATCTGAGATCTACTGAGGGAAAAGCGAGACTGATATTTGCATCTTGGATATTTGCATCTTGCAGCGAACATAGGCGTGTTAGTTGCGTTTTGTTGCTACGAAAGGCATTCGAGGAGCATAGCGAGGGGTCCTTTCGATCTGTCTACAAGCACATAAGCGCGGAGTTTGGACAATGGATACGCCTGTGGACTTGGTCTTTGGCAAAACATATGAACGATGTTTTATCACACATTCGTTTCTCCATCTTTTCACATTCAGCAATCGATGCTCAATGCTGGAGCCCCACCGCCTCCTGCTCTCCCTGATTCTGAACCCAGATTCCCTCTCTGTACCACAATGTGAGTTATCATCCGCTAAGATGTTAATCTGGCCAAATCGTGAGGTACTCTATCAACGAAGCCAATTTGCGGAACTTCATCATGGCAGAGCAAAAGATCGCTCCATATTGCCATTGTGATAGGGCTGGAAAGGCGCTAGTAGCTGATGTGACAGAAAACGGGCGCTAAGAGATAAGATTATGCACGCACTCGCAAATGACGTCGTGAATTGGCTTTTTGGCGACATCTGAGAAACATATTTTCAAGACTCACCACTATCACCCTACAAATCCATTGTCCTTCAACCCAAATTCCCCTTCACTTCCACGTCCCCACCGCGACCATGGCATCCCCCAACCTCCAAGAGATCCACGACTTTCTCTTCGAACTCGCCCTCAAAGCGGGCGACATGATCACGTCTGCTGATCCGGGCGTCGTGGACACGAAGAAGAATTGTACGTCTGCATTGTCGAAAAGGGGAACGTGGGATATGGTTGCTGACGTAGTGTTTTACATCTAGCATCGGACCTAGTGACAGCAACAGACAAAGCGGTCGAAGACATGGTTTCCAGTTCCCTGAAATCAAAATATCCGGATTACTCGTACAGCTCCGCATCCCTCCTCCCTTCCATCCACCACCACTAACCACCCATTCCCCCTTCCAGTTTCCTTGGCGAAGAATCCTCCACCTCCACCACCTCCGCCCTCACCCCCGCCCCAACCTTCATCGTCGACCCCATCGACGGCACCACAAACTTCGTCCACGCCCACCCCTACATCTCCATCTCCCTCGCCTTCGCCCACAACCTGCGCCCCCTCGTCGGCATCGTCTACAACCCTTTCACCCAACACCTCTACCACGCCATCCGCGGCCAAGGCGCCTTCCTCACCAGCCCCAGCATACCCACTTCGCACCCGCCCTTACCTTCGTTGGGAGACTTAAACGTCAATGTTGTGGTGAGCGCGTATACGTGTTCGCATTTACCGCTGAGGGCTCCAGCGCCGAGATTGGAAGGGTTGCAGATGGCGCTTGTGGCTGTGGAATGGGGTAATGAGCGCAGCGGGCATAATTGGGAAGTCAAAACTCGGACTTTCCAGAATCTGGCTGGTGAGAAAGATCGCGTTGGAGGCGATGGTGATGGTAAGGGGGCAGGAGTAAAAGGGGGAATGGTGCATTCACTCCGCTCGCTCGGCAGCGCGGCACTGAACTGCTGCGCCGTGGCCCGAGGCGATCTGGACGCGTATTGGGAAGGGGGATGCTGGGCCTGGGACGTGGCTGCGGGTTGGGTCATTGTTGAGGAGAGTGGCGGGCGGGTCGTGGGTGGGAATGAGGGGGAGTGGGAGGCGAGGATTGATGGGCGGAGGTATTTGGTCGTGAGGGGCGTTGGGGAGGGAGGTGGGCAGGAGGGGTTTGTGAGGGAGTTTTGGGGGATGGTGGCGGGGAGGTTGGAATATTGAATACATGTTTATATTTGTGAAGTTTTCATCTCTTCAATATATGTCACTCTGTGTGTGGGATGGACGCTATTCTTTTTACATAAGTCCCCAATCAGAACATCTCAGCAGGGCATCTCTTTTCGACGTACGTAGTCTATATACCCTATGCCAATTTTACATATCCTATTCTACTGCCGTCCTAACCTAACCTATCTCCTCCCCTCCCCTTCAAATCCAAAAATCGTCCCTACTCTCACAAACGTTCACATCCACATCAATCAACGACACATGTCCTACATACTATCCTACTCTACCCCCCCAAGCACTCTCCTCTCCAAAACAACCCAACCCAAGCCCAACCCAACCCAAATCCAACTACCCCATTCAAAAAGAGCAACTCAGCACAACTATACACCTTGGATACTATTGGAATTCAGTTACAAAGGGTGATCTACAAGTACTTAATACCAGCTAATAAGTGGAGGTAGAGGTAGAGGTAGTTACTAAGGAGAAGATAGAATAGTAGTGCCGGAAAATCATCTATATATAAGAGAAAAATGATTTAAAGAGACGGCTCTAATAGATATTAATATGCTAGCAGGCTGATAAGTAACTTGGGACGTTGTGGTAGGTAGGATAGGTGAGCTTAGTATAGAGGAGGAGATTCTAGGGACGTATATGTGATTTATTTAGTTGAATGTACGTGTGATGATGATAGTGACAGCGATAGTGACGGGCTGATATGCAAGCATATGTGTGTATAGCTTCATGTTGACAAAAGCTAAATAGGTGCAGCCACCCCGCAAACGTGGCAAATGTAGCTAGGGGGACTGTCTAGAATGGAGTTGCATGAGAGCAAGGGATGCAACGGAGCTTACATAGAGGTTGGAACCTTAGCCTTAATGGATCATATATATCTGAGAAGCGTAGCTATTCCCATGACGAGCCTGTTTCTGTTTAAAGAAGGTAAAACCCTTCATCATACTCTGTTCTACATCTGCTAGACGGGCGCCTCCCTGATAGAACTACAAATTGTAGATTGATTCGTCCTACTTATGTACCGTGTCCGTCTCAGCCACTATATTCGAGATTTCTCAGCCCTAGACCCAGTTGAAAATTGCATGTTGAAGGTAAATTGCATCACTTCGTATTGAAGTAGATAAATCGTTACGTAAAGGGCGGGAGTGGACGAACTAGCTTAACCTGGTTAACAAAATGGGCCTTTTTCTCACGTGTCTGCGCTACTGCCCCGTAGCTCGCTCGTTCCTTCGCTGCTTCAACGCTCGCTTAATTGTTTGTTTGGGTAAAGGAAGTTAGTCGGTGCAATTTCTTGCGCTGCGAGAACGCTTGACTGGCTGTTTTCTTCGACCAATGTAGACTCGGCGTTTTGAAGATAACAGCAAGCCCGGCTTCATCCAGCTTCAGAAATATGTGGTGAGTGATTCGCCGTTCCTCGCCTTGCCGGAGCTTGACACTTTTTGACTGATCTCACGGTCTTGTCCCCTCTTACAAAAGACAGATTACTGGGATTTGCAGGAATTGGCCGCATCAACGGGAATCGAGAAGGCTTGGCTGACAGCGCATTCTCGGTATCCTCTATCTATCCGAGTAGAGCTCACCCGGAATCCGTTGACGGAGTTACCTCTGAGTTGGGTGATACGCCTCTCTATAGTCGGAATGTTTGGGATCTCGGAAGAAGGAGATTTTTGGGTGAGTAGAAGAGGCGCCATATGTGGAACTTTCAGATACATAGCCGAGCTCAATTTCGAAAGTGGATCATCTAGCCTGACCAAAGATGGAACCTTCGATGATGTCTGCATTCCATCCTGGCTAAGACGGCGATATATGTACGTCTGAAGATAGTCAAACGCGGGAGGATTCCTGGGTGCTCTCACTCAGTGACCTCTTCCTGACCTTCTGGACAAACCCTGCTTCGTTCGATTGGCCGTTTTCTGAACAAGTATTTCACCAATATCTAGTAGTTCCACAACCCGACCCGACCCGAGGGCTTATCCCATATCCTGGCAGGTAGTGGATTTCTGCTTGGCCAAATCCAAGGTAGAAAGTTGCCATGAAGGGTTAGAAATCTCCGAAAGTTGCGTCCATTAGACTCAGTCCTCCAAGAAATTGACATCATCCTCATCCCGGCTTGCTGTCATTATGTCAGTACATGCAAGACGACACTGTGGTCCAAAGTCTACGTGTGATTCGCAAGGTGAGAGCGTTTCTGAATGGCTGTCAGATAATGCACGCTTTCGAGACATTCCAAGTCCAAAGCATATCAATTAATGGAAGCAAGGCACTAAGGGCAACAATTGTGTGAAGGTAAATACCCCTCCCACATAAAACACCCGGTCTCTACTACTGTCTGTCGGAAGTTTAATGCTTCAAGCCAAAAAATCTGCTGGAGCCATCTTATGCGACCGCGTTATAGTATCTAGGACTAGCGAGCATTCCCGGTTGCTGACATCCTGAGGAACCGGTAAAGTGCTAACTCCGCTTAAGGAGAGGCCGAGTATCGTCTTCAATTCACTAATAGCCTCTGAAGCGCATTGTTAGTCTTCGTAGTCCGAGTCCTGGGTTTACATTGCGGGCACACATACCATTTCTGCGAGCAAGCCGTGCGGACATATTATGGACAGAACGAGCCGAAGTAGCCGCCTCATGATCTTGAGACGGCTGATGTTGAGAAAACCCAGATCCCCTCACGACCTTCGTGATCTTTTTTCTACGGTCAACAGGCCAAGTAGGCGTACAGGCGATTGCGGATGCTCGAGAGAGGATATATAGTATGATTTCCAAGGCTGAAAACGCGCATTCCAGTGTCGGACCTCGGTCTTGCTCGTCTAGCGCCAAGTAGGAAACCTCAGATTCCGTCGATCTGTCAATAGTAGTTGGAAGTGACTTTGACGGTAATATCACAGTTGCTGCTTGCCCGTTCGGAGATTTTGTGCCTTCAGATGATCGAGGTGATTCTGGAAACTCTAGCATTGTTAGTGGAGATTGTGGCGAGTCCGTTAGATTTGGAAGAGATGATGGCGAATTGCACGGCAAACTGGATACCTGGCCACGTGTGTTATTGTTGTCACCTGGGCTGGCTGTCTCACTTGGAGATTCGAGAGGTCCAGTCGTTGAGAGAGCAGTTCCAACTAGCTGTTTGTCCGGACAAGGAGCCGATAACTCTGAAGATTTTAAGAGGAATCTATATGGTCGTACAGGAGGCGTATCTGGTATAGCGCATAGGTCTCTGGCAAGACTCGGATTTGAAAACTGCCCCGGATCCGGAGAACAAGGTGGGAGAGAAACTTCTACACCGCATC